>Ga0074195_1002390_pt1 | contig 21214 bp, 17 predicted proteins | sample EPASupsiteHSE623_FD_64525 | JGI IMG/M metagenome (GOLD analysis project Ga0074195, IMG submission 64525) | Bioremediated contaminated groundwater from EPA Superfund site, New Mexico - Sample HSE6-23 | ecosystem: Environmental > Aquatic > Deep subsurface > Groundwater > Contaminated ...
AGATTATTGTCAGTTTTACAAACTATAAAGTTGCAAGAAGTAAATCCATTTAATGGAGCTATGGATTTACTTCAGAATACTAAGTAGATACTGTAATATTAACTGCAGGAATTTATTATTCTAAATTTGAAAAAACAAAAACTCCTCAATTTAGTTATTCAATTTCTCTTCAATCTCCATCAGAGATTAAAGATTCTACTCAAAGACAGAAATATCTAGAAGAAATTGTTAAAGGAAGGGATATGCCTTGGTGCTCTGGAGTAGTTTATGATGTAGATGGTTCTAAAATTATTGATTTTATTAAAACAGAGGTAAGAACTTTGGAGAAAGATGAATCAGTAATTGACGAATCTGTTAGAGAATATGAAAAATTGTTCAGAGGAGGCAATTATGATGCAAAAACTCCTGAAATTCTAGAGCTTTCTGAATTGGGAAGAAAAACAAAGATATTTGTAGGGAGACAATTTTTTGAAGACAGTAAATTAGTATATATTTCTGGTAAAGATTTTGAATGTATAATTGCAAATCATGAAAATCATCATACAATACAATATGCAACTGGATTAGGACTTAAAGATAAACAGAGTATTTTAAATGGAATTAATAGGAGTTTAATAAATAAAAATGTTTATTATCATCTTGGAGAGTTAGACGCAGATTATCATGAATTAAAAAATATCTTCTCTGGAGAATTTAAAGTAAGTCAGAGTTATAAAGAAGATGTAAAAAGAAAATTTCTATTAGATTATATAATTCTTTACACTTCTTTAAAAAAGTCTTCTTCTCTTCAAAAAGAACTTATAGAAAAAGGGCTTGCAAGAGCAAAAGATATATTACCTCCTGGCATGGATATAGAAAAATTTATTAGAGAAAAAGAACCGCATAATTTTTAAAACTGCTTTGAATTAGTATAAAATGTTAATTGAATTAAAAAAAGAGTTACAAAATTTGAGAGATGAAAACCAAGCTAAGATTTTAGGAAAATATTTTAAAACAGGAAAGGGAGAGTATGGAGAGGGAGATATTTTTCTTGGATTAAAAGTCCCTATGATTAGAAAAATTGCTAAAAATCATAATGACTTAAGATTTGAAGAACTTCAACAGCTTTTAAGTTCAAAAGTCCATGAAGAGAGAATGATTGCATTAATGATTCTAACTAATCAATTCAATAAAGCAAAAAAAGATAAATTAAAACAAAGACAAATTTTTGAATTTTATTTAAAAAATACTTCAAATATTAATAATTGGGATTTAGTTGATTTAAGTGCTCCTAAAATTGTTGGAGAGTTTTTGCAAAGAGAGAATAATGGAATTTTACCTGAACTTGCAAAAAGCACAGATATTTGGGAAAGAAGAATTGCAATTTTGTCTACATTTCCTTTTATTAAAAGAAGAAGTTTTGGTGAAACATTATCAATTTCAGATATATTAATCAACGACACTCATGATTTAATTCATAAAGCAGTTGGCTGGAGTTTAAGAGAGATTGGAAAAAAGAACCAAGATGTTTTAGAGTTATTCTTAAAAACTAGATATAAAACAATGCCAAGAACAATGTTAAGATATTCTATAGAAAAGTTTCCTCAAGATTTACGAAAGAAATATCTGAAAGGGGAGATATAAGGTTTTCTAATTTTGCAATTAAGTTGAATATAACTTGGTTTTTGATGAGGTGATAATTAATTGTTTTCTCAAAGAGGAAGGTTAGTAAGGCGTAGAGAAATCTTTATTTTTAAAGCAATTGATATTGTATAAGAACTCTGCTAGGTTGATGTAAGTTGCATATATTATATAAGATAAACCCTCCACTCGAATTTTTTGTACATTACTAACTTGTGCTGTTTTTAAAAAACAATTTGTTATCCTCTAATAACTTTATTAGGCTGTAATAATTAATAGTCTAAGGTAATATAAACTATTTTCCAATTTCTTTTAATCTTTTAAGAACATCATCTAAATCTCCAGAAGTTCTAGGAGGAGAGTTAGGTTTTCTAGTAGCTAAAGCCATTTGAGGAGGAAGAATTTTTCTTTGAGGCATTCCTCTAAATGGAGCTCCTGAAGGAGGGAATCTTGGGCTAGGTTTATATCCAGAACTTGAAAATCCTCCTTTTGATGATTTAGATTTTAATGAATACCATAAAATTTTTAATTTTTCTCTAAATAATATTGCTAAAGCAGTTAAGATAATTAAAATTATTAATAACCATATCCACCAAACAATTCCTGTTTTTTGTACAACAATACAACAAACTGAATCATCTCCACAAGAAGAAGCACTTGTTTGCTCTTCACTAGTACATTGGAATGATCTACAAGTACCTCCTGCTAAATCACACTCGTTTTTTTCTAGTTCCTTGTCACATCTTCCATTAACACAACACAATTCTCTTGATTGAGTATCAGATGCTTCAACTATTGTTCCGCCAATGCAATTTTCAGTTGAAGAGCAAATTTCTCCTCCTTGTTCTTTGCAAATATCAAAGATTTCTGCTTTATCACAGCAAATAAAAAGTCCTGAAGGGCAAGAATATCCTGAAAGAACATTTCCATTGCATTTAATCTCTGACATACAACTAAATCCAGAATCTTCACAATCTTTTTTTGTAGTTGTAGAGTCTACTTGTTTTGGCCATAAAGAATAAAGTAAGAAACTATTACTCAAAACATTTCCTCCATCCCAACATCCATCTTTTCCTTGAATCTCTAAAAGCCAGCCAATAGTATTTGCTTTTTGTTGAGAGCCAGAATATTGAAAAGGAAATAATGCTAAAGCAGTATCGTAAAATTTATCTCCTGATTCATCCCAATATTTATTATATTTTTGTTTTTGTAAAATAGTGTTTCTAAACTCATCATAATTAGTTTGTAGATATAATAAAGATTCTGGAAGAAGTTTTGGATATTTTTCTACTCCAGTTATTAAATAAGGCATAAAAGAAGTAATATCATATCCTACTGATTCTAAAGCAACAGATGCCCATAAAGTTCCTTCATAGTCGCATTTTCCATCTTGTTTTAAACATAAAGAATTTACTTTTTCTTTTGTTGTTCCTTCTGCTGATGTTGAAGAAGTTTTTTCAGAAATATGTATTGTTGAAGAGCTTTTATCTTTAAATAATAAATTTGTTAAAAATGCTTTATCACATTTTATTTCAAATTCAGTGTTATAACAACTTGGAGAAATTCTGTACCACCATCCTCCTGAAGAAAGAGATAAGCAACTTCCTCCTGTTCCACTTAATTTTTTATCTGCTCTTGATTTAATATCGTAAGTTCCTCCTGTTGAATATTTTATTTCACAATCTGATTCTTCACTTGTCTCAATTTGCAAAAACCAGTCAACATCTGAAGGAGTAGCATTTTGATCCAATAACCAATCTTCTGCTACATCTGTTGGTTCACTTATTCTAGTTAAAGCCATAATTGCCTGAGCAGTTGTTTTTAATTGACAATTTGATTTTGGCCAGCATAATTCTGCATTTGAATCAGAGACAACCTCATCTTTGCATTTTCCAGTAGCCATTAAAGCAAAAATTTTTTGAGTTGGAGATAATTTTGAACAACCAATATCATTAATTTGTTTTTCAAGACATGAGTATGCCTGACTAACTTTAGATTGTTCAATTGTTTGAGTATCTAAAGTAGAATTATCTTCTATAGATAAGACTAATGGAAGAATTAAAATTAAAAAAATAGCTGATATAAATAACCCTCTTTTCATAATTAAAGCAAGAAGAAGTTATTTATAAAATTATCTTTATTACAAAGTGAAATATTTAATTTAATCCTTTTTAAAACATCTATATAAAAATTTATAAAGAAGATAACAATCTAGTAGTATGGGTGATAAAAAAGGTTTAGTTTTTTGCTTATTAATTTTAATTGTAATTGTCTGTGTTGCTTGTGTAATGAAATATGAATCTGAAATTAGAATGACGGGAAATTATATTACTCCAAATGAAAATTGTCCTGAAAGCCAGATAATTATAAAAATTTCAAATGTAAGTAATGCAAGCAGTAGTTTATGGTATCAAAAGGGGAATGTAAGTGTTTGTTATACTGATTTTTTTGGAACTAGCTATAATGCTCCTGATTATAATAAACAAATATCCTCTGAGGAATTAAATGATTATTCTATTCAATTGGTAGGAGGCAGTTCTGGAAATTACTTTTCTCCTAAGACAGTTACATTAAATAAATCAGACATAATCGATGGCGGGTGCAATATAGATTCAATCAGGGAATATAAAGATAATGAATGGGTAACTGCAATTGACCCTCTATTTAGTGGGGAGAATTATTGGATTAGAGTCACCAGTGATTGTATTATAAATTATTCAGGTTCTCAGAGAGATACTAGCCTTTCAATTGATTTTTATCCCGGATGGAATAATTTTGGATTTGGTATTGATAATATCAGTTTTGATGAAGTTAGGTTTAATAAAAACGGAGGATGTAAAGGGATTAAATTTCCCATCTGGGAAGGAGAAGTAGATTCTAGTTCTTCACAAGTAAAGGATAATTTATTTAACATTAGAAAAAAATATGATGTTTATTGTGGTTCAGAAGAAATAGATACAGATAGTTATCCATTTGGACAGATATACACTGGTCATTATTGTTCTGGACAAAATAGTATTTTGGCAATTTCTACCAAAGGTACTGCTTCACTTAAAATTGATAATGAGCATACAAAACCGGTTTGTTTTGGAAATTTAATTTGCACAAATGTTAGTAGCAAATCAAAATGTGATGCTCTTGGAGGAAAAGTTATTCTTGGTTTAAGTGCAGAAACAAATGCAAATTTATCTCTTGAAAATAGAGATAATTTTTCTGTTAGTTTATGTTGTAACAATAATGCTCTTGTTTGCACTTCCAACTTCACAGCAATAAACACTTCATGCAGAGCAGGAGATACTCGAGAGGTATGGTATAATGATAGCAATAATTGTGGCTCAACTTTGAATATACCAGCAAATGTTAGTTACAAATGTGATTATGATAATAATGGTTTTATTGGAAATTTGAGCTCACTTATTCAGACAAGAACTAATTTAGGAATTTATATAGACTCAAGTTTGGGGAATCTTTCTAAAGTTTATAATTTAACTAAAAAAATAGAATTTAAAGAGAGTAATAGTACAATTATAGAATTTAATTATAATTTTAGTTTAAGTGGACCATTAGACTTTAGCAAAATTGAAATTACAAAACAACCTAACTCTTCTTCATATGGATATTTAGTAATTAAAGGAATAGAATTTAATAAAACAATAAAAATTGATAAATTAAATGATGAAAGTGATTCTGTTTGTATTAGAAATAGCCAGAGTGCTCAATTATCTTCTTTTAGCAATAATTGTGATTCAAGTTCAGAAGTTCTTTTAGAGTGTCCTGGAAATTATAGTCAGTATCGTTGTACAGTTTCAAATAATCAATTTGTTATTTCTGGTTTAACTAGTTCAGCTGTAAAAGAAATGATTTTTACAGAAGATGAAGAAGAGTGTGAATCTGACTGGGAGTGTGAAGAGTGGGGAGAGTGTGATGATGAAACTAAAGCTAGAATTTGTATTGATTTAAATGAGTGTGAAAATGATAGAGTAGAAGAAAGTAGTTGTTCAGTTGGAAATACACAGTGTATTCCAGATTGGAAATGTCAAGAATGGGGACCTGTTGAGTGCCCTGAAACTGGAAAACAGACAAGAGTGTGTACAGATATAAAAAATTGTAACACCTTAATAAATAAACCTTCAGAATCTAAAAGTTGTAAATATGGTTTTTCCGGATTTATTTTCTGGATATTATTAATAATATTAATTAGTTTGATTTTAATTGCAATTCTTTTAATAGTTTATTCTTATCAAAAAAGACTTAACCCTTAGATTTTTTATTGGATTTATTTCCTTGAGTGTTTTTTCTAACAACATAATTTACTGGATTTTTAATTAAACCACAAAGAGTATCTGGTGTGCAAACTCCTAAACCTTTGTAAAAGTCTTTGCAATTTGCAGGAAGCATTGGTTTTCTTTTATATGCCCATTCTAGCTGTGTTTTTATATATCCATCATGAAGAGCAGGGTTATTTTTTTTATTCCATTCATAAATTTTCTTTTCTAAAACTTCTTTATCCATTCCAATTGAACGGAATAAATTTATTAAGACAAATAAAGAACGCTTTTTACCATCTAAAACTCCTTTTAATATTGCTGAGATACAAGGAGGAAATTGAGAGTCTTGAATATTTTTTAATTCAATTGGTTTGTAATCTGCGAATTTGCCTGAAACTTTTTCATCTTGTTTTGGGTTTGATATTGAATTTTGTTTTGCCCAGTCAAGTGCAGAAGTTAATAGTTCTGAGGCTTCTCCTTCTTTAGAATCTGGAGTAAAAGATTTTATTTTATCTAAAGAAAGTTTCATTGGGTCTGCATCTTTTAAATCAAATTTATCTATTTCTTCTGGATTTAAAACTAAACTAACTAGAGATGTTTTCTCATGAAGAGAGTAAGGCATTCTAAATAAATGCCTAGGAGAGACAAGAATTAAATCCGGGATAACTTCTTCTGAAGCTTTGAAATCTCTAATATACTCTGCTCCTGCTCCTAAAGTAAGTTTAGTTATTTCTTTTATTACATGAGATTTTACTTTTTCACTAATATAATTTAGAACTATCCTAGGCCATTCTGGAAATTTGTCTGAAGTTCTTATTCCATTAACTTCTTTTGGAAAGGCTTTCCAAGGAATTATTAAATGGAAACCTTTTGAACCTGAAAATTTAATTCCAAAATTTTTTACTCCATGAAAATTTAATAGTTTAAGAATCTGCTTTAACATTACTTTACTATAATCAATATATTTGGAATCAATATCAATTAAAAAATCCCATCCACTTCTTAAAGAATTTAGTTGTTCGGGAGTCATTCCAGTTTGAATATCTAAAGGATTAAGCCACAATTCCTCTGAACAATGAAAAGAAGTTGCTCCTTTTTTAACTAGTTGAAAAACATCATCTTTATACTGAAATGAATCTGGACGCTTACCAAAACCCTCGAAATATCTTGGACATATTTCACGATTTTTTGAAAAATCAAACAAGATTTGCATAATTTCTGGTTTAGAGTAATATAAATGAGTTAAATTTCTTATTCTCTGCTCTTTAAAAGACACATCCATATTAATTATTATTAAAAGAAGTTTATATAAATACCCTATCTTTAGTATAATAATGCTTAAAAAATAAGCTATATAGAGGATAATATAAAATGTTAGTTGAAATACAAAACCCTGCTATTTTATCTAAGGCTGTTGAGATAATCTCTGAATTAGTAACAGATGTTAGAATAAAAGCAAATGAATTTGGAATGAGTATTATAGCCATGGATCCTGCAAATGTAGCAATGGTTGGATTTAAAATACCTAAAAGTGCTTTTGCTAGATTTGAATTAGATAAAGAAATTATGGGAGTTAATTTAGATGATTTAAAGAAAATCCTTAAAAGATGCGGAACTTCAAGTACATTAATTCTTCAAAGAAAAGAAAATTTATTAGAAATAGAAATTAAAGACAGAATTCAAAGAAAATTCACTCTGAATTTAATTGAGATTGATTCTGAAGATAAAGAAATGCCTAATTTAGAATTTGTATCTAAAATAGAAATGAATTCTATGGATTTAGTAGATGCTATTGAAGATTGTGCTGTTGTTGCAGATGCTTGTGGATTTAAAGTTAAAGATGGAAAGTTTATAATTGAAGCAAGGGGTTTAAACTCTTCAAGAGCAGAGTTTTCTGGAGATGAAGCAGTTATTCAAGCAGAAGATTGCAAATCAAGATATAGTGTAGAGTATTTGCAAAAGTTCATGAAAGCTGCAAAGCTTTGTGAGAAATCCACTTTAAAATTTGCATCAGACCATCCATTAAGAATGGATTTTAAAACTCCTGATATGGAATTGAGCTTTATTCTTGCACCTAGAGTGGAAACAGAAGACTAATTAGAGGATTAACAATTTGAAGAAAAGTTTATAAATCTCTAGAGAGATTATTATATTATGGATGAGAGTGGATACTCTTCTGTGCAAACAGCGAGTTTTGAAGAAAAGCCAAAAAAAAGAGGAGGGTTAGTGATAATTTTAATAATAACAATATTATTGGTAATGGGTGGATTAATTTTTTGGATTTATACAGAATTAAATAACTCTGCTACTCTTGAAAATTCCGATTTATTAGAATCAGGATTTAATTCCGAGATACAAAACAATCTAAAAGCATTGGGTTTAGAAAATGAAAAAAACCTAATTTCATTTACTACTTCTGGATTTAATCCTTCTATAATCACTATAAAATCTGGTGAACAAGTAGTTTGGATAAATGAGGATGTAATAGTTCGTAGTGCTTCGTATTCAATTAATACTTCAGATGGAAGTTCTTATTCCAGCACTGGACCTCTTGATTCAAATTTTGTTATGAGTATGTCAGAATACGAAACTGTAGAATACTCTGATGATATTAATCCAGACCTTAAAGTTAAAATAATTGTTGAATGAAGTATAACAAACTATTGAAAGTAAATTATTTCCTATTAAAGAAGAATCTTTTTATATCTCTAACAGGTTTGCAAGGAAGAAATGCTCTGTACTCTAATCCCATATAAGAACCATGTTCAGTTCCAGTTGAAAATCTTAAAGAAACTGAATCATTCTCTCGAAGTCCTCTACTAAAACTTAATCCATAAGAATATTCAGAATTAAAAGATTGTTCTGCTTCTAACTCAGCGTAAACTCCTCTTCCAATTTCTTTTCCTAATTCTGCTTTTATTCCTGGCTCATCAAGAAGAATACAACTAAGTTTTAATTCTGCAAATTTTTTTCCAAATAAACTTGGATCATTCATACTAACAAAATATTCTGGATCATCTAAATGATGCAACTCAAAACCACTATGAAAATCTGTTTGTTTACCAAATGTTTTATGGACTGCTTTTCTTAAAGTTCCTCTTGTTTTAACTGTAATTGCTTCTCTATTTAAAAGAGTTTTTTTTCTAAGTGTTTGTTCTGCTTCTGGAGGAAGATTCTCTTCATAACTCTGTTTATTTTTTGGTTCAATTCTAAGTTGAAATCTTTCTTTAAAAAAACCTCTAAAATTATCTGCAATCTCGCTAATCTCTGGAAGAGCATCTTTTGTCTCTCTTAAACTATCTTTTAAGATATCTTTAGCTAAATCCTCTGACTCTTCTGCGTCATAATCATAAAATAAATCTTTTTCTCCTTTCCAGTAAAGTTCACTGCTTTCTCTAAGAATATAATCAAAGGATTGTAATCTTGAATCAACTCTTTGTTCTGCTTTATTTGTCTCTTCTACTAATTTTTTAGTATATTCTTCTGGAAAGATATTTATATCATCAGAAATACTCGAAACTACTTCTGTTCCAGAGCATTTTAATCTTTCAAATCTAGAAGAATTAATAGAATCTTCTGCAGAGCAAATGCTTCCTAAAGAAAGGAGTGCTAAGAGCTTTGAAAATTTTTTCATTTAGAACAAAAAAATAATCAGTATTAAAGGATTGTTATGATGATTAAAATTCTAAGAATAGTTACAGAAAGATTTATAAGTAATACTTTGTAATATAAAATATACTAAATAATATAAAGTAATACTTTCTTGGGGAAAAGAGGTGATAGCTTTTCTTGAAGAATTTTAAAATGAAAACAAGAATATCTGCTACAATAGAAGAAGAAACTCTCGACAAAATAAAAAGAATTCTTAAAAAAGGAAGATACAGAAATCAGTCCCATATTATTGAAGATGCAATTAAATTACTAGATGAAAAGAAAAAATGAAACAAGGACAGATAAATGTATTTGTTGTTATTGGAATATTATTAGTTGCAGGAGTTATTTTAGTATTTTTATTTAAAACAGGAAAAATTCCCTCTCCTAATGGAAGTTTTGAGGAAAATCCTCAAAAATATATTGAGAGTTGTATTTCTCCTAAAATAAAAGAGGCTGTAAATTTATTAAATAATCAGGGAGGGCAAATTAATCCTGAATTATTTAAAAGATTCAAATTCTCAGAGGATTCAGATTATCAAAATATTTCTTATCTTTGTTATACTAGTAAAAATTATTTACCTTGTGTTAATAGAGAACCAGTTTTTATAGCTCATTTAGAAAATGAGATTTATAATTATATTTCAGATGAAGTAAAAAATTGTTTTGAGAGTTGGAAAAAATCTGCAGAAAAACAAGGATACTCTGTTGATGCAAAAGAGTTAGAATATTCTGTTAGTCTTAATCCAGAACAAATAATTCTCGATATAAACAAAGAGATTAGTTTAAATAAAAAAGAAGAGAGCTCAAGATTTAATAAATTTCAAATAGTAATTAAAGACAAAATTTATGATTTAGCAATTATTAGCCAGGAAATTGCAAGCCAAGAAGCAGAGTATTGCAATTTCGAAAACCAGGGATTTATGCTTCTTTACCCTGAATTTAATATTGATAAATTTAGAACAAGTGATTTGAATACGATTTATACTATTCAAGATAGAAAGAGTCAAGAAAAAATGAGAATTGCTATACGCGGGTGTGTGATACCTGCTGGAATGTAAAATGATAAAAAAAATAAAAATTAGTATGTTAGTAATTGTGTTAGTACAAATAATATTATTGATAAATATGACTCCTGCAAATAGTTATCAAATTTCTCTTACAAATGAAGTTCAGGAAAAAATAATTGAAAAAGATTTAGCTGAAAAAATTTTAGATTCGGGATTAAAATTATTAGTTGGCTTTTTTTCAATAAAACAAATTGGTGTTGTTTCTGCAGTAGAATTAGAATTTAATTGTTGTCTAGAAACTAAACAAGGAGAGTTTTGCAAGGACTTTTTAAAAGGACAAGAAAATAATTGCAAAAATGATTTAGTTGCAAGTGCTTGTGATAAAATATCTACTTGTGAATTAGGATGCTGTATAGATAAAGATGAGGGATTATGCTCTCCAAAATCAATGAAACAAGATTGTATGAATTCTGATGGAGATTGGAAAAATGAAGAAAGTTGTGCAATTAGTGAATGTCAAAAAGCATGTTGTGTTTTAGGAGATGAAGCTCAATTTACAACAGAACAAAGATGTTCAAGATTAGCAAGTTTATATGGATTTGAAGAAGATTTCAGACAACAAACCAAAAATGAAATAGATTGTTTAGCAATTTCAGCTTCTCAAGAATTAGGTGCTTGTATTTTTACAGGAGGAGCTTGTAGTTTTGAGAGTGAGGTAAAATGCAGAGTAGATAAAGGGGAGTGGGTAAAAAATGTTTTATGTTCAAATACAGAATTAAATACAACTTGTAAAAAACAAAGTTCGATTGGATGTCTTGAAGGAAGAGATGAAATTTACTGGTTTGATTCTTGTGGAAATAAAGAGAATATTTATTCCTCTGATAAAGAATTTAGCTGGAATAATGGAAAAGTATTAACTAAAGAACAAAGTTGTAGTTCAAATTCTGCAAATATTGATTCAGAAGATTGTGGAAATTGCAATTATTTTATTGGAAGTAAGTGTTCTGAAACAAAATTAGGAGACAAAAAAGTGAAGGATGGAAATTTTATATGCAAAGATATGAAATGTGTTGATGAAAATGGAAAAACAAGAGAAAATGGAGAGAGTTGGTGTGTTTATGATGGATTTATTGGGGAGGGTAAAGATGTTGTAGGAAGCAGACACTGGAAAAGGATGTGTATTGATGGAGAGATAAAAATTGAACCATGTGCAGATTATAGAGGGGGAATTTGTGTTGAACAACAAACAAACATTAGCAAATCTCAGGAATTTTCTATTGCTGCTTGTGTAATGAATGAAGCAGCCAGGTGTTTCTCTTTTAATTCAGATAAAGAAACTTTAATTGGAAATTGCTTAAATAATAAACACTGTAAAGTTGAAAAAATTTCTGTTGATTCTGGTTTTACATTTGAAGTATGCACTCCAAAATATCCTAAAGGATTTGATTTAGAAGAGGGAGATTCTGGAGTTTGTGGTATGGCGAGTCAGACATGTACTGTTGTTGATAAAAAAGTTTTTGATGGAGATGGACATTTTGTTGGTTGGGAAAATGTGATTAATGAAAACTGCGAAGAAAAAGTTTTTGGTGAGCAAATGAATGATTTTTGCATCTCTCTTGGAGATTGTGGAACTAAAGTAAATTTTATTGGAGAGGGAACAGAGAATATAGATATTTCAGAATCTCCAAATGTAAAATGGCAAGATTATATTAAATATGCTACACCAGTTAAAGGGCAAACAGCAGAGATTGCAAATTTAGAAGAATTTTTAGCTTCTTTAGGGAGACCTACAATAAAATCAGGACAGTTAGAAACAGAACAAAGTCAGTTTGAAAAAATATTTAATTTAGGAACAGAAATTTCTGGAGGAATTGGAACTTTGATTGCAGGAGCAGCATGGTCTTTAGGAACTATGAGCGGTAGTTTAGCTACAGGTTATACTGCAACAGTAGGTTCATTAAATACTGTTTTAACTTATTTTGGATATAATGGATTAGCTGCAATTGGAACAATTCCCTCTTCAGTAGCTGCATTTGGAGGAGCATTATCTGCATTGGGAATTGGTGTTGGAGTTGGTTCTCTTGTTTCATATGCATTTGGATTACAAGGACAGGCAACAATAATAACTAGTGTTGCAGGAGGAGTTGCAGGAGTAGTAGCTTACAGTGGAGTATCTGGATGGTTAGGAGGTACAACCGGAGCTGCTAGTGGAGGAACAGCTGCAGGAGGAGCAGCAGGTGGTGCTGCTGGAGGTAGTGCTAGTGGAGCAGCAGGCATTGCAAGTTTTGGAGGAGCATTAGGACCTTTAATGGCTGCATTTGTTTGGGCAGTAATAATTGCAGTAGCAGTTGCAGTAGTTATGAAGCTTATAGGGATTGGAGAAACTAGAGAGATATCAGTTACCGCAGATTGTCTTCCTTGGCAAGCTCCTATTGGAGGAAAAAATTGTGAAAAATGTAATGGAGACATATTAAAACCTTGTTCAAAGTATAGATGTGAAAGTTTAGGAACAGCATGTGTTCTAGTAAATGAAGACGAAGAAAATCCTGCTTGTATATCTTCTAAGAATGATGGAAAACCTCCAGTAATATCTTTTGGTGGAATTTCAAATGAATATTTTTATACCCAAAATGAAAATTATAAGATTAGCATTTCAAAAAAAGATGGAAGTTGTATTCCAGAATTTACTCCTATGAATTTTTATCTTACAACAGATAAATATGCTCAGTGCAAAGTTGATTTTGTTCAAAAAAATACTTATGAGCAAATGAAGAATTATCCATTAGAACAAAACAGATTTACACAGAATCATAGTTTTATATTTTCTATGCCGAGCTTGAGTGCTTTGGAAGTCTATAATATTTCTGGGAATATAAAAGAGATGTTTGGTAATACTAATATGTATTTAAGATGTAGAGATGCTCATGGAAATGTGAATATAAATGAGTATATGATTAATTTTTGTATTAATTCAGGTCCTGATTTAACTCCCCCAATAATGCAAGCAGCATCTCCAGTAAATAAAGCAAGCTTAAAATTTGGAGAGACATCAAAGCAAGTAAGTATTTTCTTAAATGAACCTTCAGAGTGCAAATATGATTTAAATGCAAATGAAACTTATGAAAGCATGAGAAAAACTATGGATTGCAAAACAGGATTATTTGAAAGTTCTATTTTTGGATGGGCTTGTTCAGCTAATGTATCTGAATTAGATAAAAAAGAAAACAAGATTTATATTAAATGCAAAGACCAGCCTTGGTTTAAGAACACAATGAATGAGTCTAAGAGAAATATTAATTCTGAAAATTATATTTATATTTTATATAACTCTCCAAGTATTTTAGAGATTGGAGAGATAAGTCCAACAGGAACAATCTTTAGTGGATATGAACCTGCTTCTATTGATTTAGAAGTGTGGACAAATGGAGGAGCAGAGTCTGGAAAAGCCTCTTGTAGTTATAGTTTTTCTGGTTCAGAAAGTAATATGGCTTTGTTTTATCAAACAGATTGGGATTATTCAAAACAAAACTTTAACACAATCATGAATGGAGAATATGATATTTTAGTTAAATGTCAAGATAAAGCGGGAAATATTGCGAGAGGAAATGCTAAATTTGTTCTGGATGTTGATAAACAACCACCACAAATTACAAGAAACTATAAAGAGGGAGGGCAATTGATTGTACAAACAAATGAAGAGGCAGAGTGCTATTATAGTTTAGATAAATGTAATTTTAATGAAGAAAATGAAACTTCAATGACTACTGGATTTTCACAAGAGCATAAAGCAGAGTGGGAGTCTGGATTAACTTATTATGTAAGATGTATTGATGTTTGGGGGAATGAGCCTGATGGATGTAGTGCTAGATTACTTCCGACTATGTTTGTGTCATTATTACTAAATAAATTTATAAACAAGTTTAGCATATAAAATAAGATGAAAAAGAGTGGACAGGTTACAATATTTATTATTCTTGGAGTGATAATTGTAGCTATTGCAGTTTTGATATTTTTATTTTATCCACAAATAAAAAGCACTTTGGGATTTGGTGAACAAAGTCCTTCTGGTTATATGCAAAACTGCATAGAAGATAGTTTAACAGAAAGCATTCAAAAAGTTAGTGTTCAGGGCGGAAGTTTAGAACCTCAGCATTATTTTTTATATAAAGACCAAAAATTAGAATATTTATGTTATACTGAAGAGTATTTCTTGACTTGTGTTATGCAACAACCAATGTTAAAATCTCATATTGAAGCTGAAATAAAAACAAATATTCAAAAAGATGTTGGAACTTGCTTAGAGAGTTTAAAAGAAAATTATAGAAAATTAGGATATAATGTTCAGGCAGATGAAAAAGACTTTAATGTTGAACTTCTTCCAAAGTTTGTAGTTTTGAATTTAGGAAATTCTTTTAGCTTAACAAAAGGAGAAGAAACTCAAAATTATGAGACAATGAAAATTAGTGTAAATAGTGATATGTATGAATTAATCTCTATTGCAAATAGTATTTTAAATTGGGAAGCAAGTTATGGAAGTGCAGAGACAACAACATATATGAATTATTATCACAATTTAAAGGTTGAAAAAATAAAACAATCAGAGGGAACAACAGTTTATATTTTAACAAACAGAGATTCAGAAGATAAATTCCAGTTTGCGTCAAGAAGTATTGCTTGGCCTGCTGGTTATGGTGAAATATGAAAAACAAATTAATATTAATTGTCTTAGGAATGTTTTTGATTAGTTTGGTTTCTGCTGTTGGTGTTTCTTATTGCTGTGAAAAAACAAAAGCAGGAGCAGAGTGCCAGAATACAGAACAGACTAATTGTGATGCTGCTTTTAGAAGTGCTCCAACTTCTTGTGAGTCAACTGCTTATTGTAAATTAGGATGTTGTTATGATAGTACAGAGGGGGTGTGTATGAAAAATACTCCTCAAATTACTTGTCAAAAAAATAAGGGTGTATGGCAAGATAGTGCAAGTTGTGAAGTTCCTCAGTGTGAATTAGGATGTTGTTTAATTGGAGACCAGGCAGCATTTGTTTCAAAACAGAGATGTAAAAGATTATCTTCAATTTATAATTTAGAAATTAATTTTAGGACAGATGTTTCAAATGAAATACAATGTATTTTAAGTACAACTTCAGATATTAAGGGTGCTTGTGTTTTTGAAAAAGAGTTTGAAACAAATTGTAAGTTTATTACTAAAGATGAATGCTTTAAATCAGGAGAGACAAATGTATCTTTCCATGAGAACTTTTTATGCACTGCAGATGAATTAGGAACTGTTTGTGCTAAAACAGAAAAAACAACTTGTGTTGAAGGAAGAGATGAAGCTTTTTTTGTAGATAGTTGTGGAAATGTTGCAAATATTTATGATGCATCAAAAATAAAAGATCCAAATTATTGGAAAGAAGTTGTTACAAAAGCAGATAGTTGTAATCCTGGAGCAAGTAATGCTAATTCTGCTTCTTGTGGAAATTGCGATTATTATTTGGGTAGTACTTGTAAAACATTTCAAAGAGGAATAGATAGAATAAAAGCTTCATATGGAGATAATGTATGCAGAGATTTGGGATGTACTTTTGAAGGAAAAAAATATGATCATGGTGAAACTTGGTGTGCTTCTGCTAAAGGAAATTTAGAAAACCTTCCTGGTTCAAGATATTTTAGAATGGTTTGTTATAATGGAGATGTATTAGTAGAGCCATGTGCAGATTATAGACAAGAAATTTGTATTCAATCAGATATTGATGGATTTTTAACTGCTGCGTGCAGAGCAAACAGATGGCAAGATTGCAATAGCCAGACAAAGAAAAAATATTGTGAAAATAAAGATAAAAGAGATTGTAAATGGATTGAAAGTGGAATTAATAATCTACAATGTGTTCCTGAGTTTGCTCCTGGATTTAATTTCTGGGATGAAGCAAAAAGTGAATCTTCAGATGTTTGCTCAAAGGCAAATGTAGAATGCACAATAACTTGTGAAAAAAGTCTAAGTGGAAAAGAAGAATGTGAAAGCAGTCCGAGTGGATGTGGAGATGAAGATGGATTAAGTGCTTCATGGGAAACAAAAATGAATCAGGTATGTGGAGCATTAGGAGATTGTGGAGTTAAAAAGAATTATCTTGGGCAAGCAGGATTTAATGAGATAGGTGGAGAGGATTAATAGTAACTTTATAATAGTAACATTTAAATATACAAAATGTATCAACAAATCATGACAAAAAACATAGCAAAAATAGTTGCAGGAATTGGATTAGCTGCAGGTTTAAGTGGATGTTCTACTGAAGATTTTAATGGAGTAATTAAAGACACACCTGTTGATTGGGCTTTTTCTTCAACAAGATATGCTTTAGGTGGAGATACAAAACAAAATCAAGAACAAGCAAGAGATATGACTCCGAGAAGTTATATTGATGGAACACTATTTATTCCAGAATTAAATGATGTAAAAGTAGATGTTAAATATTCTGTTAAATCTATGGTTAATTATAAACCGAATGCTAAAAGAAAAATTGGAGCAGTGTCCCAAGGAAGAATAAGATATAATGATAACAAAACTAAAATGATATTTTATTCTAATGGAATCGGTTGGGAATATTTGACTACAGATAATCTTCAAGATTTTTCAATTAATGGTACAAATTTAGATGTATTGATTTATAAAAAATACGGAAATGATATTTTCACAAAACAAGCAGGAAAATAAAATGAAACAAAAAAAGAGGATGAATAAAAAGGGAAGATTAGCTTTAGTTCAGATATTAACTTTAATAATTGGAATTTTTGCATTTGCTTGGTTAGTTGGAATGAATACTCCGAGTGTGGATGGATTAAGTAATGGTGAAAAAACATTTGCAAAGGCGACAGGTGCAGTTGGTATTTTGGGAGGAGTTATAGGGATGGGTGCACTTGCTTGGAATTCTTGGTCGTCTCCTTCTACAACAGTAACTCCATCATCTGCTGGACCGAGTTTATTAGAAACTCCTGTTAGTGTTAGTGGAGGAGGTTATGAATCATTTGGTAGAGTAGCTTGTGCTGCTCCAATTGTAGGACAGGTAATCGCACCATTAACAGGAGATGTTATTGGAATTACAGGCATGATTGCTGGTTCTGCAACTTGCGAAGCTTTTTCTGGAACTGCATGGAAAGATTTCTTTTTTGGTACTGATGGAAAATATGGTTTAGGAGGAAGTGAAGTGGGAGGATTAACCTCACCAGGAATGTTTGGAACTCAAGCAATTCTTCAATCAGCTTTATGGGCAGGTATTGCATACGGAGCAGTTACAATGCTTGGAGGATTATTAGGTTTAGATGATGCTAAAACAAAAGCTATTGCAAGTGCTGCAGCGGGAAAATAAGATTTCTTAGAAAAGCAAAAGTTTATAAATTGTTGTTCCTTTGTAATAGGAACAAAAATGACAAAAAGATTAACAAATTTAATCGGCGCAGGATTAGTTGCTGGAGCTGGGCTTATGAGTTATGGATGTGCTGAATTAGGCGGAGTTATGGCTACGAGTAATGATCCTAAAGCAAGAGCAATGGGAATTGCATTAAATATTGCTGGAGAACATGATAATAGAATGGAAGAAGCAAAAGAGGGGAGAAGTGGAGGAAATAATTCTTCTAAGATATATATTGACGAAAATCTTTTACCTCAAGGAATTACTCCTCAATCAAAAGCAGTTTATTCTGTAATTGTTAAAGACGAATATTCTGAAAGAGATTTTAGAAAAATGCAGGAGATAAATTTACAAGGATGTCCTGAAGATTTTAAGCAAAGATACCTTAGACATATTGAAGCATGGAAAAGTAAGAATGAAGGAGCAATACGATATACATATAATGAAGTTAAGAGAAGTGCATTAGATTATGGAGTTAGAGTAGAGGAGAATAATCCATAAGAGTAAAGTAAAGTGTTTATCTTCTTTATGAAATATTTATAAACATAAATATTCTTTATTAATGATGAATAAAAGAGGAGAAAAAGTAATTGCTCTTAGTGAAATAAGTATTCTAATTTTTAGTATAATCGCATTTGGATTTATAATTTCAAATGCGAATTTAGTTAGTGCACAAAATTATCCTTTTACAGGAACAACTTCTTTTCCAACAAAAGCAAAACAATTTGCTATTGGTACAGATACTGTTGGTAGTTCTCCTTATGGATTAGGTGGTTCGCAAGGTATGAGTGAATGGTGGAGTGGATATGGTTATGGAGTTCAAGGAATTTTACAATCTGCGATTTGGGCTGGAACTGCATACTTAGCAGTTGTTATGATTGGAGGATTATTTGGATTAGATGATGCAAAAACAAAATCAATAGCTGCAGCTACATCTGCAGGTTTTGGTTTAGGAAGAGGAGCATTTACATTTGCTGAATCAACCTGGGCTCCAGATATTCTTTCTAAATTTCCTGGAGGAGCTACAGGATTTGGTTGGACAATGGGAATCATGTCAGCCGCAATTGTTTTCTACATGACATACAAAGATACTGATGAAGAAAAAATACAATATACATGTGAATCATGGCAAGCACCAACAGGTGGAAAATATTGTGAAGAGTGCAACAAACAAAGTATTCTTCCTTGTAGCGAATATCAATGCAGAAGTTTAGGGCAAGCATGTCAAATTGTTAATGTTGGAACAGTTGAAGAAAAATGTGTATGGGTAAATCCAAAAGATGTAAATTTCCCAACAATAGAACCATGGATAAATGCTCTTATGAGTGGATATAGATATACTCCGGATAATACAATCTCTCCTCCAGATAGAGGAGTAAAAATAGAAAATATGAATACAACAAATAAATGTGTTGCTGCATTTACTCCTTTAACATTTGGAATAACAACAAATGAACCTGCTCAATGTAAAATAGATTATTTAAGAAAACAGAAATTTGCTGAGATGGAATTCTGGTTTGGAGGTTCTCAGTTGTTTAGACAAAATCATACTCAGATATTAAGCTTACCTGGAAAAGCAGCTTATGAAGCAGAAAATATTGAAATAAATAATAATGGAAATTATGAATTATTTGTAAAATGCCAGGATGCAAATGCAAATTATAATACTGCAAGTTTTGTATTTAAATTCTGTGTTGATGAAGGACCAGATACAACAGCACCTGCAATAATTACTACAAGTTTAATTAATGGTATGCCAATTTCAAATAATAAATCTTCAGTAGATATAACTGTTTATGTAAATGAGCCATCAGAATGTAAATGGAGTCATCAAGATGAAGATTACAAAGATATGGATACAACAATGACTTGTTCATCTTCTGTAATAGAGATGAATGCGCAAATGCTATATGAATGCAAAACAACTTTAACAAGTTTGAAAAATAATGAAGAAAATAAATTTTATTTCAAATGTAAAGACAGACCTAAAGCAGTAGAATCAAGCAGAAATACAAATACAGATTCGTATATTTTCACATTAAAAGGAACTATTCCTTTGGTTTTAAATAAAGCAGGTCCTAATGGAACAGTAAAAGATGCAACAGATCCTGTTAAAGTAACTTTAACAGCTGAAACTTCTGCTGGTGCAGAAGAAGGTAAATCAACTTGTTATTATAATGAAGAAGATTCTGAAGATGACAAATATATTGAGTTTAGAAATACAAACTCTCATAAACACTCTCAAGATTTATATCTAGCAACTGGAAGCTATACTTATTATATTAAATGTGTTGATTTAGGTGGAAATACAGATAAGAAAACAGTAAATTTCAAAGTAGAATCTGATTCAGAAGCACCTACTGTAGTAAGAGCTTATCATGAAGAAACAAGCTTGAAAATAGTTACAAATGAAGAATCAACTTGTGTTTATGATCCTTTGAATTGCAATTATTTATTTGAAGACGGACTTCCATTTACAACATTAAATGGAATAAATCACTTTACTGAATGGGATACAACAAAAAATTTCTATGTAAAGTGCAAAGACAAATATGGAAAACAACCAACAGGATGCAGTATAATTGTAAGGCCTTTTGAAATTTATAAGAGTGTGTGAGATTTTTATGAAAAGTTGGTAATGAATAAGAATTCTGCTAGGTTATGATGATTACAAATAGTTATGATAATCTACTTAGAAAACCTTTTACAGGATAATAACCTTTGAAGCGAAAAATCTAAGTGAAACAAGATTTGAAGCAGTTGGTAATGTAAAATAACCCTTCGGGTTTCTCGCTAGGTTGATGTGAGTTGCATATACTTGTAAGATAAACTTCATCAGAGTTCTTTATTAATTACCAACTACTTTTTAAAATATTTTATTATCACCTCATTAAAAACCAAGTTAAACTCAACTTAACTGCCAGCAATACTGATAACTCAACATGAATTTTCTACACATTAATAGCTGCCTTTTAAAAATTTAATAAATATATTCAAGGGCTATGTGTAAATTTTAATTCATAAATCGAGGGGTGATATTCCATTCATATTTTGCTCGATTTAGAACATTAATATTTTGATTAATCCATCTCAAGGTTTCTTCGTTTATTCTTGCAGAAGGAAGACGAGAATAAACCTTTTCTCCATGAATTGTTTTCTTACTCATGTTTGTAGACTCAACATTACTTCTTTTATGATAATGTTTTTCATATTCTTCAGGATTATTTTTTGATTCTAAGTTCATTGATTTCCAAGGCATA
>Ga0074195_1002391_pt1 | contig 21210 bp, 26 predicted proteins | sample EPASupsiteHSE623_FD_64525 | JGI IMG/M metagenome (GOLD analysis project Ga0074195, IMG submission 64525) | Bioremediated contaminated groundwater from EPA Superfund site, New Mexico - Sample HSE6-23 | ecosystem: Environmental > Aquatic > Deep subsurface > Groundwater > Contaminated ...
CGGTTAGCTAAAAAAAGGCAGCCTGATAAAAAGGCAGTCGCTGTTCTGTTTCGTCAAATGTATACGCTGATTCATCAAGGGATGGCTGCGAAGAAAACGGCAGTTGTTTATCAGGTAATTGATACATTGAAACTAGCCGTAGGTGTCGGGCTGGGAAGAAGCGGTGAGTCTCTCCGTCTCATGGCGATCATTGTTGCAGCAATAAAAGCAAAACAGCCCGATGTGGCAGGTCAGTTGCTGGATGTTTTCCGTCCGCTTGTCAAACGCTGTGAGCTGCAGGTTCTGCCCGGGGCTATTAACCCGTTGCTGATGATTGCGGCTACAGCAATGAAAGATAAGCAAAATTTTTTAGCTGCAAAAGTGGCAGAACTTGTGTTTTCCGTTTTGGACCGGCCTGATTGTCACAGCAATCAGGCCGTTATGAATGCTGCATTTCGGGCTGTTCGCTTTTTAGGAATACTGGCTATTCGCCGCCATGATGAGGCGTTATTCCGTGAGCTGACTAATCGGCTGAATGCCTGGTCTATTGTCGGCAAGGAGCAGAATCTTGGTGCAGAAGCTGTACAATGCCTGGTTTCCTGGATGCATCGCATTATGAAGGGGGACGACTTCCTTCAGATGCAGATTTTAGATGAACTAATGCAATCATTAGTTGATAACCGGCTGATACACAGCCACGCTTTGCGGGAATTGGCAGAGGGCTGGATTGAGCTTGCAGGCAATGCCTGCTTAAACCCGAACAGCGTTTTGGGGCCGCGAATCCTTAGCCGGATACTGCTTGTAGCTGTTCACACGGAAGATGCGGTGTTTTTCCGGCGGACGGTGCGGAAGATTGTTCAAGTGGCAGCTATGGTGTTAACCCGGTATCCATTTGCCGAGGCTTTTCCCATTGTTCTGCCGCTGGCTGATACGGGACGGCGTTTGCTGCAAGCAGAACTGAATCTTGCTGAAAGTACAGGCGAAGGTTTTCGGCCACAGGCGTTACATATCCTGGTCAGAGAAATGCTGGTTGCCTTTGAAATGCTTGCCCGTCAACGTATGACGGTAACAACCGGAGAAATTATTGCTGAATTTCTCCAGCTCTGGCAGGAACATCCTGTGGCAGCTGCCCACTATGGAAAGACTGCCCGCAAATTTTGCCAGCTGCTGCTTTCCTTCTGGATGCAGACATCAAGGCGCAAATCCCGGCGTTTAGAGCTTCCCGGGGCGGCAAAACAGCAGCTAAGCGGTTTTTCGCAAGGGGATAAGGCAAAACTTGCTTTTATGCTGGATGATGATTGCCTCCAATCAAATTAACTAATAATAGAAACGGGGGCATCGCAAAACGCTTTTTTAAAAAGCGTTTTGCGATGCCCCCGTTTGGCTTTTGAACGGAATTGGACTATTTTTTTGCTGCGATGCCTGTAAGTAAAATGCCAATTATGGGGATAAAACGGCTGCAGAAATGAATCAACCAGCTAATTAGCAGGCTGACTGCAGCAGTAGACAAATAAAATAAGAGCACAACCGGTACAGTCATTGAGATAGCCTGGCTGTTGATCAAGTCAATTAAGTAATACATAACTAAAGGATGGACGAGATATACTGCATAGGAGCGTTCGCCTAACTGCGTAAGGAGTACCTTAAGGAAGGGGTTAAGGCGATAGAACTGGAACAGTACTAACAGAAACAATGTAGTTGCCAGGGTATATAAAACACCGATGGGACTTAACTGGTGAACGGTATTAACTGCCTCTTCCGGCGAGTAGTGTTTAATCAGTAAGAGGTAATAATAAGATCCTAGCATGCCAACCAAAGTAATACTAAAAAAACAACTCACCATTACTCGATATTTTTTTAACTTATGAATAAAATGTTCGTAATGGAGAGCGCAAACAGCCCCCAGTAAAAAGATGAAAATATAATGGATAATCCAGTAGCTTAAGCGGTATTGGATGGCCAGATTCAAATATCGATTGGCAAAGTTGGCTTCCAGCACATAACTGGAATAGTAATTGACGACAATTTGTAAAAGTAAAAGGTTGCTTAAGTAAAAAAACGGAGCAGTCCCTATCTTTCTGACGATGATCCGCCATAGCGGCATAAGGCTGTAAAACCAAAGTAAAATAACTAAAAAGTAGAGCTGATAAGACGCTAACCCAAACAGCAGATATTTGGTTAGAGTGCCGGGGAGCCAGGGGGAACTGTCACCGCTTACCAAAGTATAGTGTATTAGGTAGAGTGCCGACCAGACTACATACGGAATGAATACCGTCCGGCACCGCCGCTTCATAAAATTTGTATAGTTAAATGGTGCTTCCAAATTATGATGAAGAAAGAGTCCAAAGGCAGATACAAAGAAAAAAATCGGCACACTGAAGCGAGTGAAAATTTCTAGTAAAGCGAAGAGGTGAATATTGACATTGGGATTTGTAAGAGAATAAGCGCCGGCGTGGATTCCGATTACACCTAGCATAGAAAGACCACGAATATACTCAATTGACAGAATGCGTTGTTTGGACATGAAGCTTCTTACCCTTTCCTGATATAAGTTCGCGTTTAACAGAGATCTTGCTTATTTTCTCTTTAGATTATGCTTTTTCCTGCCCCACAATGTTTGCAGGAATCTATAAGAAAAAGGTGAAATTAGCTATATACATATCAACTCTAGGAGGGTGTTAGCATGCAGCCATTAGGTTTATTAGATGGGAAAATTATTGATTTAAACGAAAATATTCTGCCGATGGAGGACCGGGGACATCAATTTGGTGATGGCGTTTATGAGGTGACCCGTGTATATAACGGACATTGTTTTGCCCTTGAAGCGCATATGGAGCGATTGTACCGGTCATTGCGGGAATTGCGAATCCCCGCGACATATTCCTTTGAAGAATTAGCTGGCTTTCATGAACTGCTCATCCGCGAAAGCGGTATAACGGAAGGCGCAGTTTATCTGCAAATCACCAGGGGAGTTTCGCCGCGGGCCCACGGTTTCCCGGAACAAGTAATACCCCGCCTGACTATGTCTATCCGTCCGACAACTGCACTAACCGCATTAAAGGCTGATGGTGCAAAAATAGCACTTATTCCTGATGAACGCTGGCTAAGATGTGATATTAAATCAATTAACCTGTTAGGTAATATTCTGGGTAAGCAGAAAGCAAAGGAAGCAGGCTGTTTTGAAGGTGTCATGATTCGTGATGGATTGATTACCGAAGGAACCAGCAGCAATTTCTTTGTAATCAAAGACGGTGTTTTGTGGACGCATCCTGTTTCGAATCTCATTTTGAAAGGAGTAACCCGGACACTTGTTATTGAAAAAGTTGTGCCTGAATTAGGCTGCATGGTATTGGAAAAGGCATTTACGCCTGAATTTATAAAAACAGTGGAAGAAGCATTTGTTTGCGGTACTAATACCGAAATCGTACCGGTTGTTATGATTGATGGTGCTCCTGTAGGAAATGGGACGGTAGGACCGGTATGCCGGAAAATTCAGCAGGCATACGACCGTTTGATTGATAAACAGTGTAATCGCTAAAAGTAATACCCTGTTATATCTGTTGGGAAAGCAAATAAAAGCAAGAGCAGAAAGTATCTGCTCTTGCTTTTATTTGCTTTATAGTTTTATACCTATAAAGCGGTCATCCTGGAAAGGCATATCACGAACTAATTGAGCAGGTAAAATGCCAAAATGTTTAAAGAATTTCTTTGCGCCGATGTACGCTCCTTTGGAAGCATACCGAATCGGGAAGGCATTCACATTCTTTTCATTTATCGGCATAATGCCAAGAGCAGATTGATTTTCATCATAGCCTAACATGCAAAACTGATGAGGATTTAATAGTTCAGTGGCTTTTTTGTTAAAAACGATACGGCCATTGGTGCGAACTTCGATTTGAGGCTGGTCATTTTTCGTCAGACGTTCCCTTTTTGGCTCAAATATAGAGAATGAGAATCCCAAAGTATTCACTCCTTAACGTATATAATGTTTGCCTAATAAAAGTATGCACAAAAGAAAGAAAATATAAACATATTTTACTAAAAATATCTAATTATTCTAAAAAAGTTTTTTGTATAAAGAATTAAAATCTCGATAAAAGGGGAAAAGAGCGTGCTAAATCAGAGAAGTGATAAAATTTAAGCCAATAATGAAGTCCCTGCTACGTTAGGAGGATTTTTATGAATGAGTTTGTTCTGTCATCAATGTAACTAAACGGCTGCGATCCGAAGGATAACAATAAACAAAGGAATCCCCCGGATGTATAATTCGTCCAGGGAGCTTTGCTTACTATATGAAGGTATTACTGGCAAATAAGCGCATTAACACGTTACCATTATCTTTCAGCCAGCGCCGGTGCCTGCTGTAATCGGCTGTATAATTCGCAACCAGCCTCCAGAAGCTGGGGGAATGATTAGCAGCTTTCATATGGCATAATTCGTGAATTACCAGATAATCCAGAACCGGACTGGGAGCCATAATCAGACGCCAGCTGTAATTCAGGCTGCCTTTGGTAGAACAGCTGCCCCAACGGGTCTTTTGGTCACGGATGGTTATTCTGAGAGGAGAAACTCCGATTATTTCTGCCCAGTATCTGGTGCGACTTACGAAAGCAGTACGTGCCTGTTCGATGTACCAGCTCAGCAGCAGTTTCTGAGCAGTTTCTTGCAAGGCGGCCGGCGGGGCGCCGCATTGAACTACAAGCGTTTCACCGTCAATAAAGACGAGGTCTTTGTCAGCTGTGATCAGTTTTAACCGGTATTTCTGGCCAAGGTATAGCAGCAGGGCGTCAGGGGCGAAATTACCGTTAACAGGATTACCTGACAAATCAGCAAGGCGCTGCCGTTGGTTGTGTATCCAGTTTGCTTTGCCGGACAAGATTTTTACCGCTTCCCCTTCAGTCAATGCATAAGGCGTCTTTAAGCTAAGCGTGCCTTCCGGTGTGAAGGAAATTTGGATAGTTTTGCGTTTTTTAACCCGTTGTATATCATACGGAACTGGTGATCCATAGATCATTACTGTTTTCATTGTTTTCCTGTTCCTTTCCTGTCTTGCTACAATAATTAGCGTTGATGCATAAAAAGTCCTATTAAAATACCATAAAAAATAAAATAAATATGCTTGACAGAAAAGAGAAACCCGTGATATTATATTAAATGTCCAGTGCAGATAACTCAACATAATACTTGCCCGGGTGGCGGAATGGCAGACGCGGCAGACTCAAAATCTGCTATCAGGAATGGTGTGGGGGTTCAAGTCCCTTCCCGGGCACCAACTAAAAACAGCAAGCAAAGCGCGAAGCAATTCGGGCTTTTTTGTTTTAATCATTATCCTAGATTGCGGTGTAGTTTGAACCCCTAGGTTGGACAAAGAAAAAAGCACCTCTTATGTCGTATGGAGAAACTATACAATAGGAGAGGTTATTTTTATGGGAACAAGGGTGCTGATTTTGCTATCATAAGAGCAGAACGCTCAATGCCAGGCTACGTGGTAAATTTGATGTATCTTTGGGGTATCAGTTATTATCAACATAAAAAGCAAACGACTTTTACTCCGTTTGCTTTTTATGTTGATATTTAACGACAAGGTTAATTCGCAAAAATTAATCTATAATCTTTAAAAATTCATCCAACGGTTTTCTGGAAGTATGTTGCTGGTTAAATAGATGATCTTTATCTGGATAGCCAATACCAAGACCGAAAATAATCTTTGTATTTTCCGGTATGCCCAGTTCTTCTCTTAGAATATCGGGATATCCAACCAATAAGTAGGCTGAGATTGTTTGTAAACCATATTCAACCGCAGCTAATTGTATACTCATCGAGAATGCTCCCACATCATACAACGACCAATCGGATAACATTTTGTCCATGCACAAATATATAACGGCGGGTGCATCAAATAACTTCCTATTTTGTTCATAAAGCTTGTCGAAAAATTCCTTCTCATCGACAATAGCCAGCTCGTCCATACGGCGTTCTTTCCACTCAATTATATTTTTTACTATATGAGGTGGCCAGCAGTTATATCCTGCTGCTGGAATATCAGAATAGTCTTTAATACCTTTATCAACATACTCTGCATGGCGCTTTTTAATTCTTTCCAGTATCTTTCCTGTTGCTACATAAACTTCCCATGGCTGGCTATTGCCCCATGACGGAGTTTTACCGCCTACCTCCATGATTTGTTTAAGTATTTCCTTATCTATTTCCTGTGGTAAAAATGCTCTGATTGATTTACGTGTTGTGACAACTTCTTTAAATTCCATAATAAAGACCATTCCTTTCTGCGAAAGGCACCAACAAGGAATGAAACGGGTTGGCACCAGTCGCTGTAGATTTCATTTACCGTCAGAATGTGCTAACATTCACTCTGTGGGACGGTACACTATTATGAAACTAATTAAAATATTTTTGATAAAAAGGCATACTCAATAAACCCCATGATTAATAGTTGCGCTGTACCCCGTTTGATGGACAGTATAAACGCGGAGTATACTGAATATCAGAAGAGGGGTAAAAAACAAATGACAAAACAGTATAACGCGGAGTTTAAATTGGAAGCAGTAAAACGAGTCGAGAGTAGCGGCATGTCGGTAGCAAGAGTAGCCGCAGAACTGGGAATCAATGAAAATACCTTGCATGGCTGGTTGAAAAAATATCGGGATACTCCGTCAGAACCATTTCCAGGAACCGGAAAGTTGCGAGTTGAAGATGAACGGCTCCGAAAACTGGAAAGAGAGCTTCGAGAACTTCGCGAGGAAAATGAAATCTTAAAAAAAGCGGCGGCCTACTTCGCGAAGAACCAGAAATAAAACGGTTTGAATTTATCAAGGCCCATCGCTCTACCTACCGGGTAGCGAAGCTATGCAAAGTGTTACAGGTATCGCGCAGTGGATACTATGCATGGGAAAATCGCCCGAAAAGCGCCAGAACAATTGCTAATGAAGAACTACTCAAACAAATTCAAAGTATACACCAGGCTACACGTGGCTCCTATGGCCGTGTTAAGATTACCCAGGCTCTGCGGCGCAAAGGGAAAACCGTCAATCACAAGCGAGTCGAACGACTGATGCAACAAGCGGATATTCGTTCTAAAGTGGCCCGGAAATTTAAAGCAACGACCAACTCCAAGTACCATCTTCCCGTAGCAGAAAACCTGTTAAACCGCCATTTCAAAGCGGACAAGCCAAATCAAAAAATGGTGAGCGACATTACCTATGTATGGACACAAGAAGGCTGGTTGTATGTGGCCGGGATACTTGATTTATGCGGTCAAAAGGTAGTTGGCTTATCCATGGGAGCGACCATGACCAAGCAGCTTGTCATCCAAGCATTAGATAGTGCTTACAAACGGGTAGGCCGCCCAAGTGGCGTGTTACTCCATTCGGATCGCGGGAGTCAATACTGCGCCCATGATTACCAAAAATTGTTAAAGAAGTATGGGTTTATTTGTAGTATGTCTCGGAAAGGAAACTGCTGGGACAATGCGCCGATGGAGGCATTTTGGCAAAAGATGAAATACGAATGGTTAAATGATCAGAGTTTTAAAACACGTGATGAAGCTCGTGCTGCTGTATTTGAATATGTTGAAATATTTTACAACCGTCAACGACTCCATCAGTCCAATGATTACCTGACTCCAGAAGAATATTATTGTGCCGCATTGATTGCCTAAATGAGAAAACGAAATAATGTGCTATTCTGTGAAAACGGAAGATATCCTTGCGTTTAGGATGTCTACTGAACGGGGGATGCCGCAGTTTCCGCCGAACGGTTGCATAGACATTGGCTCCAAGCTGTACCAACAGTTTTGCAGCTGCATAGCCCATTCCCGAACCGGCTCCGGTTATAACCACGTTTTTACCTTTAAATCCGAATAACTCTTTGATTTTCATAACATTTCTCCTTTCTTAATTCTAATGATGAAGTGCTTGTTTATTAATTAATAGATATTATATTCCAGGAAGTAACTTCATAGTCAAGTAGTAAATGTTAAAAAATGGGGGCAAAAAATTCAAAATAGCATTTATGGTGATCTTTTTCACCTTTTATGATGAGAAAAGTTCGGCAAAAAAAATCCTTTTTTAATTTTATACCATTTAATTCCGCATATTTAAAGATAGGTTCAAGTATTGAGGGGTTAAAAACATCTTCTTCATTTACAGGCATGATTGTATGTAAAACATGATTTGCATCAAAAACCGAGTCTTTTGTTGTCCCGTCATTAATAGTCTCTTCATAAAAATGATGATCCATGCACATGCCTAGACTTATGGCATAGTCACTGATATCACTTTTATAGGTATAAAATATACATGGATCACTAAACTCAGGCACTTTACGCCAGCGCTCTAATTTAGAGGCAATTATATCAGGATAGTAATTTGTAGCATTTATTGAAGAATAGTGAATTGGGGGGTGGTCAATTATTTCAAATTCGTTTTTGCCAGCCATAATTTTTTCAATTTGTGCCGCTTTTGATTTTAAAGCTTCCAACAGTAATATTTTATGTTTAAGTTGAATCTCCAATTCGGAAATCTTGCTTTCAAATAAATCTCCGATTGGCTTTAAATCAGTTGCTTCTATAAGGGCTGCAGTGTCTTTTATTGAGATGCCGTAAGCCCTATACATTTTTGCTCTCGTAATTTCACAAATATTATGTAAGTTAAAATATCGATAGTTATTTTTTGAATCCCTTATTGTTGAAATAATTCCGTTTTTCTCATAATATTCAGCTTTCTTGGGTGATAGAGAAAATATTTTCGCTATGTCTTTAATTCTAAACTCAATATGATTTGCATTGTCCATACTATCCTCCTTATACGTGTTCAAACAGCATTTGCAATCAAGGAAAGATTCCTAATGCTGTGTTGGGTTATTCCGAAACCCGGTTACCGCAGCATACCATATAATTTTTAAATTAAATGACTTTCACTCCAGCTTCTCATCTGTTCCAGAATGGGGAAAAAACTGTGGCCCAAATCAGTTAGGGAGTATTCGACCCTGGGGGGAATTTCCCGATAGATGTAGCGAGAAATAAAGCCATCTTCCTCCAATTCCCGAAGTTGTTTTGTCAATGTAGACTGGGTAACGTCGCCAAGTTTACGATGCAGCTCTCCGAAGCGCTGTGGCCCTTGCGAAATATAATAAAGGATTTCAATTTTCCATTTTCCGCCTAGAATTTTCTGGACTGCAGACATGCTCTTACAATGACCACTATTCTGATGATGATTCAATCTAATACCTCCTTTTTCTTTTATGATATAAAATTATAGCGTAAAAATTAATTAGTAGCAAATATAATAGTACATATTAAAAAAGATCGTACTTTAATAAATAGAAATACAATGATAAAATGAAGTAGAAGTAAAGGAGGTACTTTATACACTATACAGGAACTGTTTGGCGATTGCCCTATGAAGCAAATTCCATTCTGCTGCAGGTTACGGTGGCCTGTACTTGGAATAAATGTAAGTTTTGTGGTATGTATGAATATCCTTTCCGTCCTTCTCCCGTCAGCGAAATTGAAGCGGATTTGCAGGAGGTGGCTCGTTACGGCACAAGCGCTGACCGCGTACATTTAGTAGGCGCTAATCCATTTGCCTTGAGCTTTGCTAAATTACGTGATTTAGCAGATATGATACACAAATATTTGCCGCAGGTTAAAAGCATTGGAGGGTTTGGGCGAATTACAGACATTACCCCAAAGACTGATGAACAACTCAAAGAACTGCGATCACTGGGGTATGACGGTATCATTATTGGCGCCGAGAGCGGAGATGATGCCACATTAGAGTTTATGAACAAAGGCTTCAAAACAAAAGATACTTTGGAGCAGTTGCAGCGTTTGGAGAGAGCAGGGATTTCTTACGATCTAAACCATATGAATGGTTTAGCTGGAGCTGGAAAGGGCAAATTCCATGCTATGGCATCAGCAGAGCTCTACAACAAACTTCATCCCAGGATAATTAATATTACAGAACTCAATGTTAATGCAGGCTCAGCACTGGAAAAGGAAATTCAGTCTGGGAATTTTCAAGAACCTGATTTGGCTGAAAGACTAGAGGAACAGCTGGTTTTCATTGAGAATTTAAAAATTCCTACCGTTGTTTATTTCTTTCCGAACAACCCCAGTGGGGCACTCGTGGTAGGAGCGTTTCCGCGGGATAAAGAGAAGGTTATTAAAAATCTCCAAAATGCATTGACAAGAAATTAATTATTTTCCACAGTGAAATTGATTCTGTAGAATAGGATTTTATTAATGAATCAGATGCTCTTAGCTTAGGCTGCCCACATATGCTGGCAGATTATCTTGGCAGATGAAAAAACTTCTTGATACTTTCTGAACTGCAAAAAAATCACAGATATTTATGAGCGCGTCTTGCGCTCATTTTTTATCCGATGTCTTTCGCTATCTCTAAGTAGCTTTTTATGAGTGAAAACTAATTTGTTTACTTGTAAGACAACTACCGTACCAGGGGCCAGGCTTGAGTTATTTAGACAATTGACTTTTCTACACAGAATAGTGAATCATTTTAAGATAAGTCAATTTTAGTATAACTCAAGCCTGGCTCAGTAGTCTGTTTTCCTTCTGCTTTGAGCCTATCATGATGGCTCTAGGGTTGTTATTCCTATATGTTGGAGGCACTACTATGGGCTGCCTGTTTATATCCTAATGCCAATACTAATCAGGCTGGCAGTTAAAAAATAGTTAACATTGCAGACGAACGGAAATAACCTTGGAGTGGGCAGTGTTTTATTGATCACCTAAATAAAGAACTACCGGAACAGGTAATTGTCACTGTTCCGGTAGTGTAAAACAGAACTCTGATATAAGCCTGCGATGGATTCAGGCTTTTTTATTATGGCACTGTGAATAAGATAGTAGCAGCCACACCTTCTGCAAAAGCTCCGCCGCCTGTTGTAACTCGTACCGTTATTAAATTGCCTAGAGTCAGAGCAAGACTGGCAGCAGTAAAGGCTGTACAATTTGGTGGATTAGGTCCGACTACTGTGGCGATAATACCTGTGGCCGTAGGGGTTACTCCACAATCTGTGCTTACAAAAATTTCTGCCGTGGCAATGACTCCGACACCTAATGCATTGTCGCGGATACTAAAGGCCAAGCCGGTAAGCGTTGTGGCCTGTGGTATTACTAACGTATTACGATTAAAATCAGCGGAGGAAGTGCCTAATCCTAAAAAGTCAAGATTACCAACCGATTGATCCGTGCCTAAATATATTGTGCTGCCGCCTGGGCCGGTAGGGCCGGTAGCGCCTATGCCAGTAGCGCCGGTAGCACCGGTAGCACCGGTAGCACCGGTAGCACCAGTAACACCGGTAGCACCGGTAGCGCCAGTAGCACCGGTAGCGCCAGTAACACCGGTAGCACCAGTAACACCGGTAGCACCGGTAGCGCCAGTAGCACCGGTAGGAGCGTATATATTAGGAAAACAAACTACCTGTAAAAATGCGGTTTCATTAAACCGCGTTCTGATGGGTATTGACCTCGATGTATTCAGCCACTCGACGGTACTCATTGGCGAATTTCAAGCTAACGCTTATATTGCCATTGTCGTACACCTTGATATGCTCTACGAGTTCAATTAAAATATCCCTTGTCAGTTTGTCGATGTTTTCATATTTTCTAAAGGTAGCTAAAAATGGGTTTTCCGTATCAACCCCATTTTCAAGTTCTGCCTTTTCTTCATGTAGATTGCCAATAACTTCGTTAATTGCTTCGATTTGCCGCTCATAATCCTCTTTCATATGGCGGTATTGTTTGTGAGAAATTTCGCCATCTTTCCAATCTTGATAGATACTTTGCTGATAACGCGTGATTTTAGAGAGTTCTTTTTCCTTTGCTGCTATAAGTTCATTCAGTCGTATGGACTGGCTTTTCTGCAAGGGGGCAGTATTGATACGGGAAACAATTTCGGAAAAGGCTACCGCAACATAAACCTGTTGTCGAATGGCATACAGTACACCTTGTTCCAGATGATTATGGCGTATGGTATGCTTTGTGCAAGCTGTTTTCGATTGGTCTTTATAGGTGCGGCAATAGTAATAAACATTTCCCCTTACCTTGCTTCGTGTCATAGCCTTGCCACAATCGGCACAACGCAGAAAACCGCTGAACAGATATAGACCATTTTGCTGTGGTGCGGTGCGGGTGTCCTTTTTCATGAGTTCTTGCACTCTGGCGAAATCTTCCCGGCTGATAATCGGTTCGTGGGTATTCTCGACAATAAACCATTCATCTTCCGGGACTGTTTCTTGCACATGGATTTTATAACTTTTTATGCGGTAACGCCCTTGTACCATATCGCCTACATAAATACGGTTTTTCAAAATGCCGGTTATACTGATTGCAGCCCATAGGGGATTGCTGTCCGTAGCATTGGGATTTTGGTATTTCATTCCCTTACTTTTTTTGTAAGCCGCCGGACATAAAATGCCACTACTATTGAGTTTTCGTACAATCGCATTTTTGCTCATGCCCTCTAAAAACCAAGCAAAAATACTTTTCACATTTTCAGCCGCTTCTTCATCAATCACAAGAGCATTTTTATCCTCCGGGTCTTTCATATAACCATAAGCCGCAAAAGAACCGATATGTAACCCTTTTTCCCGTTTCTTATCAAATGTTCTCCGAATACTTTCTGACGTACCCCTTGCGTGTTCTTCGTTCAAAACACCTTGCACGGGAACAGCGATGTTTTGAGCATTTTGAGGGTCTTTATAGGTATCAATGGGCTGTTGGTAAAGAGAAATAAACCGTACATCATTTCGTGGAAACCAGTCGCCAAGATAATAGCTTTGGTCGCCATTGTTGCGAAAACTCCGGGCAAGATTTTTAACAATCACACAGTTGACTTTACTTTTTTGAATATCGGATAAGAGCCTTTGGAAATTCTCACGTTCTTCATCTGTTGTACCACTCACACCATCATCAACATATTCCCCGACGAAAATGTATTCGTCGCCATCGTCCTGCTGTTCCAGAAAATCGGTTAGGATAAGTCTTTGATTGGTAATGCTTTCGGATTCATCTTTTCCTCGTTTATCCTCACGGGATAAGCGAATATAAAATGCCACGTACCACACCTTGTTCTTGGTTGCTGATTTTGTAATGGTTTGCCTGTTGGCTACTCGTGCCATGCGTCCTCCTTCCTATCACATTACACCTATATTATACCATTTTGGCGTAATGCGAACAATGTTGTCGAAGGCGCACAGCCGCATTATAAGCCACTTTTCTTGCGTATGAGAAAGTTTGTAAGTACCTCTTGAACCGGCGGTGCATTGTCGTCAAATTCAAGTTTAATACCCATATCCCCATAACGAAAGCACAAGGGGTTTTTCAGCTTCTCCAAAACATAGGTCAGCCTTTTCTCTTTAGGTAGGGAATTATCAAGTTCCAGCATACTTATATCGGCCAGTTTCCCGACATCTACTGTTTCTATATTTACGCTCATAAAATCATCTACCATTTTCGGCGTAAGCATCATCATGCACCTCCTTTTTCTGCATGATTAAATATATGCGTTTCCACGTTTGTCCTATGAGGAAACACAAAAAGCCATCACTTCTACTAAGAAAAGTGATGGCCTTTCATTCTCCCTCATACTTCGGGCCAAGTTGTCCCGAAGTCAATAGGGGCTGTTTTGATAATGTTGTTCCGCTTCTTCTATGCTGCGCATATCGAAAACATAGTGAAGTTCCGAAACTACACGCTTTATATCTTCTGGGCTGAAATCACAGTTTTCCATAGCCAAAATGATATAGCCACGGCAAGCGCCGTTGCTCCACCCTTGAGCCGACATCATATCTAAAATCATGTTTTTTTCCATTTCGATTCTCCTATTGTTAAAATAGGGGGCGTACCGTACCGGGGAAGATTGGGCTGTCATCAGACAGAAAAAACCGGAATGGTATGCCCTATATATAAAAACGATGACCCGGACGGGCGGCGGCAACCGTCCTCATAGGAATTTCACCTCACCCCATGCTTATGGCGTGGCGGTCAATGCTGTGAAGCGTTCAAACCGCAAGTATCAATATACCAATCAAGAAATTATCGCCGGGCGGCTTGCCATTTCTACCCTGCCACAGTTGGTATTTATCGCTCACGCTCCGTTAGGTCTTTCCCCCTTTCAACGTGCGGTCATGGCGTACCCTGCGGCTCGGCTCCCTCTTGATTGAACGTATCCGGGTTATCAGTATTCAGTTGTCAAGGAACATCAGAAAGATAAAAGTTCTTTCTAATAGTCATGTGATTTAAAAGACAAATTCGCAGGAGAGAATTACAGTTTTTTCAAAAAATTCTCCATGTTCTTTAGTCCTCTTTCAATGGAATCCCGGACAGCACTTTCATTCACACACTCTGCCCGTGCAATGTCTGATTTGCTTATGCCGAGTATGTAATGGGCGTAAATCCGTTTTCCCTGCTTGTCCGGCAGGCAAGCAATGGCAGACTGTAATTGTTCGGCTGTCTTTTTGCGCTCGTAGAGTTCGCAGGGCGAAAGAGATACAAACAAAATATCTTTTTCAATTCCGTCGTCAGCGTCCAGTGAATAGTGAGCTTTGTTGTAAAAGCGGCGGCGTATATAGTTTCGTTCCAGCCGCTCCGCTTCCCAAAGGGCGGCTTCCACTTCATCGGGTATTTCAATAAAAAAGTCGGTACTATAAAACGGGTAAAAATCCCGCAAATTGATTTTTGCCATAGGGTTTTCCTCCAATTCGATTTTTTAGGGATTAGCAAATCGAAATGGAGTAAGGCGGAGAACGACAGCGGGGCCAGACTTCGGGCCAAATTGGCCCGAAGTGATAACGGGGCTTATCCGACAAAGCAGGGGTCAAAAAAGGGAACAAAAAAACACCTTTACAGGAAAGCTCCCGAAAGGTGTCGAATAAAAAATGAGCGGAATATCCGCTCATTAAATTCTGAATTTTTTTAAATTTATAAAAGAAGAAAACTTCTGCTAGATCCAGCCGCCACGGTAAGGTGGCGGCCCCTCATAAAAAAAGAACCGCGGTTTGGAATACATGAAAGACTCCTGTTCCAAAGCCGCCATTCGCTATGTTTTAATTAAATGTCCATGAAAAATCATCTGTCAAATAGCGGCTTTTTTTATATGCCGTATTTGGCAGACACAGTATTTACAGGTTAAAACGTGATAAAATCAGGTTCTTCAAAGCCTGAAATTACCATAGCTTCACTTACATGAATTTCAAATACATCCAGTCTATCCCCGATAGCCGAAATTGTTTTATCATATCCGGAAATTGCAGATATGAATAGCTGCGCTACATCGTTAATGGTATGATTGCTTTTCTGCACAATAGCTTTAATAGAACGAACATGAGGGATGCCCTCTGTCGGAACGGATGTAAATGCTATGATATTGTTTTGAGCAAACTCCGTAACCTTACGATTATCACGGTCAGATGCGAAATACAAAATATTAGGCTGTTCTGGATTATAGCAAAAGTTGACTATTCTTACATTGGGAATATTCTCTACTGCTGTTGCCAATGCGATTTCATTGGTATTTTTTAAGACCTCTTGATATTTGTTGATGGCACTCATTCAAATGACCTCCTGTTGTTTGATTTTATTTTATCATAAGTTGTTGCCAGCACTATGGCAACAATGTTAAACAAGATTCTATTTTTTTCGTTTAGGCTCTGGCATAAGTAAAGCTGTTTCGTAGACCAGTCTACTTAAAAACTCTCTATTATCTATTTCAGTAATTAAATAATATGGCTTTGCGCCGGGATAAGGTGGTGCCATTTCTGGATTTTGTATCAATCTTTTGCCTGCTTCTGTTGGCTTAATAAATAGCTGACTGTCACAAACGAACCCGATTGTCTTACTATTACAGTAAACGCAATAAGCACCAAACATTTTTTTATACATAATAATTCCGGCATCCGCCATTTGCTCACACACATAAGATATAAAATCATCCATGCCCATTACTCGTTTCTATGCTTATCTAAAAACTGTCTGACTGTTTCAAGAAATAATTTCGGTTCATCAAGATTAACCGTATGGCTACTTTTATTAAACACGGCATATTCTGTATTTTTTCTTCTCATAGCCATTTCTTCAATATGTTCCTGATTGACTACCCATGATTTTTTTCCATGCAAAAGCAAAACAGGACAGGAAGATGCTAAAAAATCATCCCACCACTTACCGTTCAGGCATTTTTGTGATTCAGATAGGTTAGCTTTATCGAAGCGGTAATGCCAGCCCTTTTCTGTTTCCTCCGCACTTTCTAAGAAGTATTTTGCGTCATAAATTCTAAACTTTTTTAAGCTGTCCCCAAGCTCCTTTAATGTCGGAGCATAGTCAATAATTTTAGGAGAAAATGAAGCATAATCTTTTTCAATAGCACCAACATCTTCAATTAAAAGACCTTTTACCAAATCATTGCGCCTTGCCGCCACTTGATATGCGTTTATTCCGCCGAGCGAGTGACCTAAAATAAATACGGCTTGATTACTTAAAACAGTATCTATGAATGTCAAAATGTCGCCGATATAGTCGCTTCTTTCATAATGCCCGGTTTCGGCATGGTCGCTCCAACCATGACCCCGCTGGTCGATACTATACACATGCCAATCTTCCAGTTGCTCCATCAGTTGAGCATAATATCGCGCACAGCCGAAGTGCCCGTGCAGACACAGCAAAACTGGTTTTCCATCACATTCATTGTCCAGATAGGACAGCTTTAGGTTATCTGATATAAAATATTTTCTTATCATATTAGTTTTTGCTCCTTTGTTCATTTTTGACCTTGCTCTTATTATACCAATTATTATACCAAACCAATGTTGACATCTATATGGCAACATTATAAAATGTTTAAAAAGAGAAGAAAGGCTGTTGCCCTATGAAAGTTGACAGACTCGTAAGCATTATCATGGTCTTATTGGAAAAAGAAAAAATTGGAGCGCAAGCGTTGTCCGAAATGTTTGAGGTTTCCCTTCGGACAATCTACCGGGATATAGAAACAATCAACTTAGCAGGCATACCAATCCGTTCTACTCCGGGCTTGGGTGGTGGCTTTGAGATAATGGAAGAATACAAAGTTGATAAAACCGTTTTTTCCAGTTCTGATCTGGCTACAATACTTATGGGGCTTGGAAGTGTTTCAACAATGATGACTGGTGATGAAATCGTCAATACCCTTGCCAAAGTTAAAAGTTTTATTCCTGCTGACAGGGCAAAAGAAATCGAAATAAAGTCAAGCCAAATTAGTATTGATTTATCCCCGTGGATGGGTAATACAAATGTTCATACATATTTAGAAATAATAAAAATTGCATTGCAAAGGCAAAGATTGTTGTCATTCAATTATTCAGACCGTTATAACAATATCAGCATACGAACAATTGAACCGTATCAGCTTGTGCTGAAAGATAATCACTGGTATATTCATGGTTATTGCCTTGAAAGGCAAGACTTCCGTTTATTTAAGCTATCTCGTACTTCTGACCTTGAAATGCTAACGGATACATTTATACCAAGAGACTTTAATAAACAGCTTTCCGATTTTACGAATACAATGGCACAAAAGCAAAAGGATATAAAACTGCGTATCCATAAATCTATTATGGACAGGGTATTGGAGTATTGCAGTTTTGACCATTTTTCACAAGATGGCAGTGAGCATTATATTATTGAATTTCCCTTTATTGACGATGAGATAGGCTACAATATACTTTTTGGCTTTGGCGATAAATGCGAATGTTTAGAGCCGGAAAACATTAGAGCCGAGATGAAGCAACGAATAAGAAGTATGGGTGCGATATACGAAAAATAAGCCTTTCCACTAAGCGGCAAGCAGGGCAAGTGTCAATACACTTGCCCATTTTTGAGATTTTCCCTGACGGGAAAACTCAAAAATTGCTTGTTGGGGAGTGCCTTCCCCAAACCCTGCGACTTCGGGCCAAGTTGTCCCGAAGTCGGTCGTCGCACCTCATGTTGCGTCATGTTCGCTATCGCTCCATTTCCTTATTTTTCTGCGCGTCCGTCAGGCCGAGCAAGTGGTCTATGTTACTTTTCACCGTCACAATTTCCTGCATGGCCTTTTTGGTTTCCCGATACTCCCGGTAAGCCTTTTTCTTGTCGGCCGATAAGCTCTGAAACTCCGTTTTGAGCGTATCCATTTTGGGGAGTTTCGCCCCGGACAGCAACCGCCGGAACGTGTCCTGTGCCGACCTGTAAGCGGCAATATCCGCTTCATGCTCGGCAAGATATTTCCGACTGTACTTCGCCGTTTTGTATCCTTCAAATACAGGCCGGGCTTTCGCATAATCCACTACCGCCGCCTTTAGCTCTGCATTGATACGCAGAGCGGCTTCGGTGGCTTTTATGCTGTCTGAAAGCGTATGGAAACAGTCAGTAAGCTCTGCGGCCTTTTGCTCCAAATCCGCGTATTCCAGCAGGCCGTTTTCCTGCAAATACTGTAAGGCTGCCGCCATCTGCTTGAGGTTAAATACCTTTGCCCAGCGTTCATACACCGGGCCTTTTCCGGCTTTCATACGAGATTGAATATCCACAATCAGATTGACCTTGCGCTTTTCCTGCGGAGCAGCTTTGCCCTCAATTGCAGCTTGTATATCCTCCTGTCCGTAGTCCTTGCCAAGCGTGGAAGCATGGAGCCGGGTAAAGCGTTCCTGTCCCTCTGTCAGGAAGCTGATTGTGCCGCCACGCCCATGTTTGATTTCATAACCAGCCGCCGCCATTGTCTGTAAAAAAGTGTCCATATCCGGCGGCTTCATTGCAAGGCAAATATCAATCTGTGCCTTTAATTTCTCTTGAAAGGTGGGTGGCTTATGACCGCCCAGACATTCGCCATAATGCTTGAATTTCCCCTTGCTGTGGTGTTTTGGATTGGTGATAACAGACAGTCCGTTTTCAAGGCATATCCGGTCAGAGAGCCGCCGCACCGCACGGGCTGAACCGATAAAATCCCGGAATTTCCGGGTGCAGTCCAGCGAGGTTGAATTGTAGTAGATATGGCAATGCGGGTGGGGGCGGTCAGCATGGGAAACCACGAAAAAGGCGTGTCGGCCTTTCGTCCAGCGCATGGCAAGGTCATAGCTGATTTTAAGAGCGGTTTCCGGGTCTGTTTCGCCGGGCGGGAACGACTGCCGAATTTGATAATACAGCACATCATTTTCCCGTTTTTGCTCCCGGCCTGTGATAGCTTTGTACTTTGCTTTGGAGAGTAAAAATTCTGCGTCAGCGGTGGCGGGGTCACATTCATAAGCAAGAATTAAATCGCCGTTTCGGGTCTTATCTGGATTTTTCCCGTAATCAAAACCGTCTTTTAAAGTTTCCATAATAGTCATACCGCTTCCCGTGTGACGGGTCATAAGGCGGGTGGTTGCCATGTCCGTTTCCTCCTTTCCTCGAAAAAACAACTTCGGGCCAAGTTGACCCGAAGTTGCCCAGCAGTTCTGTTATGCTGCTGTTAACTTACAATGAAAAAACGAAGCGAATTGTTCAGGCTGTGCAGTCTGTCAATGAGGTGTTCCGCAATGGCGGGAATCCCAAGGGGAGAAATCAAAAACGACAGGAACAGGAACACGCCGAAGCCCAGCTTTTCACCGCTTATCAGCAGGGCGATACTGATAAGAACGCCTATCCCGGAAACTATCTGCAAGAGAGCGGCGGCATAGCAGAACACAAATTCAATCATGGGTGTTACTATCGTCAGCAGAACCACAAACGGCGCGGCGATAATCTTAAATATTAGCTTGATAAATTTCATAAAAATTCTCCTTTCATTGGGTGGCTTTCTTGTTGTATCCTACCTATATTTTACCATTTTGAGCAGGGCGCAACAATGTTGTCGAGGCCGCACCGATCTTGTCCCGGGACTTCGGGCCAAGTTGGCTCGAAGTGTCTTATGTAAAAGACGCGACAGCCGTTAGTGGCTATCGCGTCTACGTTCTTTTTCTCTTATTTTTTATTGTCCGATGGTACAAATTCCAGCAGGTCGCCAATCTCACAATCCAGCACCGTACATATCCGGGCCAGAACATCAATATCCAATCGGGTGATATTATTGTTGCAGTAATTGTTAATTTGTGTGCGCTGCATTTCAGCTTTATGGCTCAATTTATTTTTACTGATACCCTGCTGTTCAATCAGTTCGTCCAGCTTTATACGAATGGTTCCATACTCCATGAAATCCCCTCCCTCCTGTGTAACACTCCACATCATTGACATATATAGTATGTACTAAGTAGAATTAAGAAGTAAGTTCTAAGTAATCTAATTAGACTTCTTGCACATACTATAAAAAGGAGAGAACACAATGGATACTGCAAAAGCAAAAAAGGCACTGAAAAAACTTGCCAAGCAAAAGGTAATCAGCGAGAGGGCTGTACGCCAGGAAATTGAAATTGCGATACAGGAAGCAATGAAAAGTCCTGACCCACAGGCACAGGCGTTCTGGAAAGCCATTCCCCATAAGGGAGAACAGCCAACGCCGGAGGAAGTCATTGCCTACATAGCCGATATGGTAAAGGAATAATTGAGGATAGAGCAAAAGCGGGGAGCGGCGGCATTGTGCCAACGCTCCCCGCTTTCCTTATAGCTCCACTATTGCCGTAAGCTGTTTAAGTACCTCTGAAACCCAGCCCCATAACTCAGTATAATCTTTTTGCAGGGCGGCAATTTCGGACGGATAAACGCCGTAGGTATTGGCATGAATGGCAACCTGATTCAGATTGTTGGAGCATCTGCGTTGCAGGGAAACCAGCTCCCGAACGGGAGCAAGGTCAACATTCAGCACATAGCCGTTGAGTGCCATTTTGCGAATATACGCACTTAAATTCTGCGTTCCGGCCTGTGCCATACGTTCTCCGATGGCGGCGTATTCTTCCACACTCACCCAAACATAAAGGGGAACGCCCCGCCTGCGTTTGGGGCGGCTCACCGTTCTTCCCGTTCCCGGCTCCTGCGCTTTGCCGGTGGCTCCTTTACCCGGTCTTTCGGCCTTTCCTCCGGCATGGCCTGCACAACAGGCAGAGGGGCATTATTCGGAATCCCATCAATCATGTTGTAATTCTGTTCCGTGGAAAGCTCTGCATTTTTCAAATAGTTGTCCTTTTCCATTCTAAAAAACCTCCTTTTTGGGCCTTCAGGCCCTCTTGGCCCGAAGTGATTACGTTATCGCTCATTTTCCCTCCGTTCTTATATAT
>Ga0074195_1002392_pt1 | contig 21209 bp, 23 predicted proteins | sample EPASupsiteHSE623_FD_64525 | JGI IMG/M metagenome (GOLD analysis project Ga0074195, IMG submission 64525) | Bioremediated contaminated groundwater from EPA Superfund site, New Mexico - Sample HSE6-23 | ecosystem: Environmental > Aquatic > Deep subsurface > Groundwater > Contaminated ...
CAAGAATTTCCTTATGTTTTAATGGACTAAAGTGCACGATGTCCTGATACTAAAATGACTACTAGAGAGGGTGCACGATGTCCTGATACACATCAGTTAGGTATTAGGTGTTAGAAGAGTGGTGGGTTTGGACGAGTTAAAAAAGATAAAAACAAACCACCGCAGAGCGCGGAGGCGCAGAGGAAGAGTTGATAAAGTTATGGTTAGCCTGGGGATCAGCCGCAGTGTGAATGCATCATTGAGGTGGGTCCTTTTTTCGATTATTGGAGCTATGAAATAGATATTGTAAGGCCGAATAACTGGTGCCAACTTTACTGCGAATAATAGCTGTAAAGCCAACATAATCATTACCGAAGCGAGTATTCTACTATAGCAGGAGGAATGATGATGAAGAAACTTATTGTATGTATTATGATGGTTTTGGTTGGCATGATGGTTTTTGCATCACCTTGTTTTGCTAGTGACGGTATAGTTTACGACTTCTTTAAGAATGTTAGACTTTACATTGGAGAAAAAGATGCAGAGGTTAATTATCAGCCAGCTACTATGGAACAGCCTGCCTTTGAAAAAAACGGACGGACCTTAGTACCATTTAGGTTTTTAGGCGAATCATTGGGTGCAAAAATATCATGGATTGATCAAAAACAACAGGCTGTTTTAAAGTTAAATAGTACTGAAGTTATAGTTACAGTAGGATCGAAGGTCGCTTATGTGAATGGAAAAATGCAAACATTGGATGTCCCTGCAGAGATAAAAGGTGGCAGGACATTTGTTCCTTTGCGTTTTGTGAGCGAGGCATTTGGAGCATATGTAAATTACGATTCGGAAGATCAAATGGTTGAAGTTTCATACGCAGACACCAGTAATTGGAAAGAATATACCATGCCATCTGATTTTAAATATAAACTTCCAGCGGATTGGGAAGTAACAAGGGAGCAAAATGATACCGTTTTGATAATCACTAGTCCGAGGGGTTCAAAGTTATGGCTTTACTGGATTGAACAAACACCTGAGAAGGTTAGACAGGACCTAAAACAGCAAGCTGTAAGTGGGGGATTCGAATTTGTTGATGAAACGCTTGACGATCCCAATGATGTGAATAAGGGTTTCCTTTTTGGTTATAACAAAACTGATCCTGTAGGTAAAAAAACCTACCGGTATGCGGTATATGTTGATCCACTATCAGATATAGCAAGTCATATCGCAGAAATGCTGTTGGAAGAATCCGATGATTATTTTAGAATGGAAATGGTAATTTTAGTTGAAATAGTCTATAGTTGAGATTAGACAATCGGTGGTGAATTTGCAGATGAAGAAGACAATAAAAATGACAATGAAAGACATCGACACAGGCCGTAAAAAAGTACTCGACAATGCCCGTGATTTAGTTCAAGATGCTCAGATTTTATTGGCAAAACGTAGATATGCCAGAGCTTTTTTTCTGGCCCAAATTGCCGTTGAAGAATTAGGGAAATATATTATGTTAATTAGCTGCGCTATGCAGGTGGCGTACGGAAATGTAGATTGGCAGGACTTCTGGAAGAGGTTTAGACATCATAAAGAAAAAATAACTAACTTAGTACATTCAGAGTATTTTTTCTTCTCCGATGAACCTCCTGTCGAGTACATAAATAAAATTCTGGAACTGGCTAAAACTCAGGAAGAGGTCAAACTGTTAGCTCTATATGCTGATTATGACGGTAAGACTTTTTCCAAACCGATTGAAGAGATAGACAAGACAACTGCTGAACAAGCTGTTGCACTGGCAAAGCGCCGGGTCAATTGGATTAAAGAGTACGATAAAAAAATAATAGGTACAGATGCTTTATATAGGCTGACTAAAGAAAAAGTTGAAGAATTTTATAAAAGGATTGGAATTACAGAGTTTATTGAACGTTGACCTTGTTTTATATGGTCTTAGCGGGGGAATGGTATAAACGCTCGTGACTTATGCTCCGCTGCGTAGTCCTGCTAATACGAATGCCTGTGGATAAAGGTCTGTTCCGCATATTTCAGCAGCAGTATCGGGAGCGGCCAGACTTTATCCACAGGCATTCGTAAAGCAGGACTACCTTGCTGCGCAATGTCACTCGCGTATTATACCATTCCCCCGCGGAACAGAAAAAACAAGGTCAACGTTACCTGATGGGATACTAGTTATTATAATCTTTATCCAGAATCTGGTTTATGAATTCATTAACCAGTTCTGCTCTCGACAGAATGCTGTTATCCTGTTTTTTCATCCTAAACTCTTTTGACAATACTTTCTGCGTATGCAGCCAGTCACAAATAGGGACAATGACAGGTGCAGCAGTTAATTTTCTGGTAAATCCCTGTTCCTCCAGCCAATCGAAATAGCTCTCATAAATGTCTAACTGTAATGATAGGGGATAGTACCAGAACTTTCCCGGGACAATAAAATTAAATGCTTTAATCCATTCCGTAATCTCTTCTGCCGGTTCTAAAACAATACCGAAAGCGTAAGTGGGATTGCAAAGAATGACCAAGGCATCATTGGTAGAATATCGACTCATTGTTACTGCTCCTTTATGTAGTTAAAGTATTAAATTCTGAGATTATATTAACATGATGGAATCCATAATTTCTAGGAACAGTATTTTACTTCTCAGGGAAGAGCAGGAAGCACCTCGATGTATATCTCCCGCTCCCGCTGGTTATAATTTTTCTTATTAACATCCATTACAGTTGCACAGCCCTGCTTTTTATGATAAAATAGCAAATGGTGTTAAATACACACGTTTCCTGATTTTTGTAGCGGTGCCATTATAAGATGGATCTACAAAAAGATGATTGGAACGGAGGACTAAAAACCAACGAGAGAGGAGGTGACTCCTATGGCCGTAATTTCCATGAAACAGCTTTTGGAGGCCGGAGTTCACTTTGGTCATCAGACCCGCAGATGGAACCCGAAAATGGCCGAGTATATCTTTACCGACCGTAACGGGATTTACATCATCGATCTGCAGAAAACCGTCAAAAAGGTAGACGAGGCCTACTTCTTTGTGAGAGACCTCATTGGAGAAGGCAAGACGATCCTGTTTGTGGGCACTAAAAAGCAGGCTCAAGAGGCCGTGAGGGACGAAGCTACCCGCTGTGGGATGTTCTACGTCAACCAGCGCTGGCTGGGCGGCACCCTGACCAATTTCCAGACTATCCGGAAACGCATCGACAGGCTTCACGTGCTGGAGAAGATGGAGGCAAACGGGACAATGACCGTTCTTCCCAAAAAGGAAGTGGCAGCCCTGCTGCATGAAAAGGAGAAACTTGAGAAGTTTCTCGGCGGTATCAAGGATATGAAAAACCTTCCGGGCGCGCTGTACATCATAGATCCGCGCAAGGAACGTATCGCAGTCGCGGAAGCCAGAAAGCTGGGTATTCCCATCGTAGCTATCGTGGATACCAACTGCGACCCGGACGAGATTGATTACATTATTCCCGGCAACGACGACGCCATCAGGGCCGTCAAACTGCTTACCGCGAAAATGGCCGAAGCCGTTTTGGAAGGCAACCAGGGTAAGGATGCCGAGGTTGCAACTGCAACTGCCGCAGAATAAAACAAGTGGGGTGACCGGGGGTATTTGGAGCCCTACGTCACCCCTATTTTATTTACATATGAGAATTTACACCATGTAAATCTTTAACAAGGAGGCTCGTTTAATGGTTACTGCTGCAATGGTTAAAGAACTGCGTGAACGTACCGGCGCGGGGATGATGGACTGTAAAAAAGCCCTGACCGAGACCGGCGGGGATATGGAGAAGGCTGTAGAATATTTAAGAGAAAAGGGTCTGGCGGCTGCCGCCAAGAAGTCCGGGCGTATTGCTGCCGAAGGCCTTGTCCTGGCCAAGGTTGATGCAGCCAACAAAAACGCCGCCCTGGTCGAAGTAAACTGCGAAACCGACTTTGTTGCCAAGACAGATGAATTTAAGGCATTTGTTGACAAGATTGCCGAAGTTATTCTAAAGAATTCCCCTGCCGATGTTAACCAGCTTCTCCAGGCAAAAACGGACGGGGGTACTGTAAGTGATCTGGTTACCGAAAAAATTGCCAAGATCGGTGAAAACATGTCTGTTCGCCGCTTTGAGCTGTACAGGTCAACTGACGGGTTTGTAGCCGCTTACATTCACGGGGCCGGCAGAATAGGTGTCCTCGTTGAGGCTGCCGGGAGTGCTGCCGGCAATATACTTAATGTGGCCAAGGATGTGGCCATGCAGATTGCCGCCGCCAGACCCGAGTACGTTACAAGAGACCAGGTTGCACCCGAAACGGTAGAAAAAGAGAGGGAAATCCTCAAGGCTCAGGCCATAAACGAAGGCAAGCCGGCAAATATTGCCGAGAAAATGGTTGCAGGAAGAATCGAAAAATTCTTTAAGGAAATCTGCCTGGTTGAACAGCCTTTTGTAAAGGACCCTGACAGCACCGTACAGAAAATGCTGGACCAAAACCAGGTCAAGGTTATCCGCTTTGTCCGGTTTGAAATGGGCGAAGGCCTGCAGAAGAGGGAAAATGACTTTGCTGCCGAGGTTGAAGCCATGCAGAAGAAGTGTTAACGACGGATAGTTTTAAGGACATTTTCAAAAAAGTGAGAACACACTGAGTGTTCTCTTTTTTTAAAAAAACTAAAATTCCCAAAAGGATTTTCTGGTATCATGTAGAACATTATTCAGAGAAATGGGAGGTAACTGACCATAATGCAGAAGCCCAAGTATAAGCGTGTCATCCTCAAACTTAGCGGTGAAGCCCTGGCCGGTAATAAAGGTTTTGGTATTGACCCTAAGACGGTAGCTTCAATAGCGGAACAGATTAAAGAACTAATCTCCCATGTAGAGGTTGGCATTGTCGTAGGCGGAGGCAACTTATGGCGGGGTATAGCCGGCAGCGCAAAAGGTATGGACAGGGCCACGGCTGATTATATGGGCATGATGGCCACCGTGATGAACGCCCTGGCCCTGCAGGATGCCCTTGAGCAGTTGGAGGTCGAAACGAGGGTTCTTACGGCTATTGAAATGCGTGAAGTTGCAGAACCCTATATCCGTCGCCGGGCTATGAGGCACCTGGAAAAAGGCCGGGTCGTTATTTTTGGCGCCGGTACCGGAAACCCCTATTTTTCTACTGATACAACAGCAGCCCTTAGGGCGGCCGAGATTGAGGCGGACGTTATCCTGATGGCTAAACAGGTTGACGGTGTTTATGACAGCGATCCTGTTAAAAACCCTGAGGCCCAAAGGTATGACGAGTTATCCTATATAGATGTTCTCAACAGGGGATTGCGGGTCATGGATTCAACAGCCACTTCTCTTTGTATGGATAATGAAATACCTATTATAGTATTTAACCTTAACGAAAAGGGTAATATAAAACGCGTGGTAATGGGGGAAAATATTGGTACATATGTTGGGGGTGACGCTAAGTGATGAAAGAAGTTATCAGCGAAGCTGATGACAAGATGAAAAAAGCCATTGAAGTCCTGCGTAAGGACTATTCCTCGATGAGGGCAGGCCGGGCAACACCGGCGCTGCTGGACAAAATAATGGTCAACTATTACGGCACACCTACTCCGATCAACCAGATGGCTAAGGTTTCCGTCCCTGAGCCGCGGATGCTGGTAATCCAACCATGGGACAAGACCGTGATTTCGGCTATAGAAAAAGCCATCCTCAAGTCAGACCTCGGATTAACCCCTAATAATGACGGGAATATTATCAGGCTTGCTATTCCGCAGCTGACCCAGGAAAGAAGAAACGAACTGGTCAAAGTAGCCAAGAAAAAAGCGGAAGAGTCCAGGGTCGCTATTCGCAATATCAGGCGGGATGCCAATGAACATCTGAAAGTTCTCGAAAAGGAAAAACAGATCTCCGAGGACGATGTTAAGAGGGCCCAGGAAGAGGTACAGAAAATCACGGATAAACATATAAAAGACGTAGACCAGGTTCTTGAACATAAAGAACAGGAGATTATGGAAGTATAGCCGTGTGGTTTCACACTTTTAACGGAGACTATTAAAATGGATCTACCTGACGTTATCGCATTTTATCTTGATGATGCCTTGTCTATAATCAGGGAGAAAGGCTATAAGGCTGACAGGATAATTGTCACCAGGCCTTTAAAAGCAACAGAACCTTTGGGAGAAGCCAGAGTTGTACGCCTTTCCCTTACGGGTGAGGCCCAACTTGAGGTTGTTGTTGCATATCAGGATTATGGGAAAGGAGGTGTACAATAACATGGCATATAGAATTACTGATGAGTGTGTAGCTTGCGGTACCTGTTTGGATACCTGTCCGAACGGAGCCATTGAAGAAGGCGACATCTATAAGATTAAGACTGATGAATGTGCTGACTGCGGCGCCTGCGCAGAAGCCTGCCCCACCGGAGCTATCGTTGAAGAGTAATCAGTAAACCCCCTCGATAAGGAGGGGGTTTGTTTTACTGTATATAAATTTTTTCAGGAGTTTCTAGTAACTTTTGGTTTTAAGATGTAAAATAGATATATATGTTAATTAAAAGGTATAAAATAGATGTGATTCCGGCTGGTAGTGAAAACAACTGGGGAGGCACTTAATGGTGCGTAGCTGGCTTGGTTTCTGGAGAGTGTGCAGGAATAAGAATGATTCCGAAAAACTGCAGGATCTGTATAAACGTCTTGATACCGGAAATATTCCTGTGCATATTGCCATTATTATGGACGGCAATGGCCGGTGGGCCACCCGCAGGGGTTTACCGCGGGCCATGGGCCATAGGGCCGGTGTTGATTCATTGCGGGACATTGTCAAAACCTGCTCCTCTCTGGGTATTAAGCACCTGACTGTTTACGCCTTTTCAACCGAGAACTGGAAGAGGCCTGCCGAAGAGGTCAATATTCTGATGGACCTTTTGGTGGAATACCTGAGAAAAGAGATTGCCGAACTGGGCGAGAATAATGTCAGGATAAGGGCTATCGGCCGGATTGGGGAGCTTCCCGACAAAGCCCGCCAAGCGCTGGCTGAAGCCGAGGAACGTACGGCCTCCAATAACGGGTTGGCATTAAACCTGGCCCTCAACTACGGGGGCAGAAACGAAATTGCCGAAGCCGTAAAAAGGATCAGCAGTGATGTTAGGGCTGAAAAAATCGGCATAGGAGATATCAACGAAAATCTTATTTCAGAATACCTTTTTACTGCAGGCATACCTGACCCGGACCTGTTGATAAGGCCTTCAGGGGAGCAGCGCATCAGTAATTTTCTTTTATGGCAGGCTGCCTATTCGGAGTTTTGGTATTCGCCGGTCCTGTGGCCGGATTTTCGCAAAGTTCATTTACTGGAAGCTGTGATTGATTATCAGAGCCGCCAAAGGAGGTTTGGCGGTCTTAAGTCTAAATAACGGGCCGGTGAGTCGGAATAATGCTGTTATATCGTGTTTTCAGCGCAATTATCGGAATACCTTTGGCCTTGTTTGCCGTTTGGCGCGGGGGATTCCTTTTATCTGCAATCATTTTGGTTATAGCAATTTTGGGTGTCCTGGAAATGGGGCGCCTGTGGAAAAAAGTCGGCATCAGGATGTGGATTCCGGGAGCGGTTGTGGGGTCGGCGTTTTACGTGGTTGATGCCCATACCGGAGGCGGCTTTCTTGGTGCGGCTTTATTTCTGACACTGGCTGCCGGGGCAGTATACCTTATATCTGTATACCCGGCGTTTTCCTTTGCCGATATGGCAGCAACAATATTCAGCCCTATATATACCGGTTGGCTTTTGGCCCACCTGATAGACCTGCGGCAGCTGCCCGGCGGGTTTCATTTTGTTCTCCTGGTGCTGGCTGTCACTTGGAGTACCGATACTTTTGCCTATTTTGTCGGCATAAATCTGGGTAAACATAAACTGGCTCCTGTTCTAAGCCCGGGCAAGTCGGTGGAAGGCGCTGTAGGCGGTGCGTTAGGAAGTATTATTATTGCTCTGGCCATCGGGCTTTTATATAATTCCATGCCCCTTCTGCATTACCCGGTTATCGGGCTGCTGGCCGGAATTACCGGGCAGGCCGGAGACCTCCTGGAATCGGCCTTTAAACGGATGTCCGGAGTTAAGGACTCCGGAAACCTGATTCCTGGTCACGGGGGCATTCTCGACCGGTTTGACAGTTTATTCCTAACCGGACCAGTGGTATACTATTACGTGAAGCTGTTTATAATGAACTGAGGTGAGCAGTCTGAAGCACTGGGTCAGAACACTGGTCTGCATTACGCTGGGGACGGCAGCGGCGTATCTTTTGTTAAAATACGTGGCCCCACTGGTGGCTCCCTTTATCATAGCCATGTTCCTGGCTGTCTTCATTGAGCCGCTGGTAAGGCTTCTGCAGGATAAAGCACGCCTCCCGCGGGCGGCAGCCGTCGGAATATCTATGGTTGTTATCTTTGGCGGCCTGGTCGTGATGCTGGTATTTGCCATCACCCGGCTAATCGTCGAATTAGTCCACTTAACGGCATATCTGCCTTCATATGTTAATGAAGTTAAAGAGGCCTTAATTTTAATTCAGAACAGGATTGAATCTTACTATTTTAAGCTTCCCGCGGATGTCATAGATTTTATTAATACCAGGATAACGGACTCCGAGTATAACCTTGAATCAATCGTAGTCAGGGTCCAGGTAATCATCGGCAAATTCCTCAACTTTGTTTTGCAGCTTGTCTCCTCGGTGCCGGCCTGGGTTATTCTTGTGATTATCAGTGGGATAGCTACATATTTTATGTCAACAGACAAACGCGTGATTGTGAATTTCTGGCTTAAAGCAATTCCCAAGCCTTGGGGTCGAAAAAGCCTCGAAATCACCAAGCAAATTATTCAGGCCATTATCAGTTACGTCAGGGCCCAGTTCATCCTCATATCGATTACTTTTATGCAGAGTCTGATAGGGCTTTCCATTATTAAGGCGCCATATGTCCTGATTATGGGCCTGGCTATCGGTATTGCGGATATAATCCCCGTGCTGGGGCCAAGTTCGATTTTCCTGCCCTGGATTACCTGGGAATTGATTACCGGCGATACGGCCTTTGCCATTAAGTTGACCGTTGTCTTTGCTTTTGTGTTGGTCGTCCGGCAGGTACTTGAAACGAAAATTGTGTCCCATTCCATGGGGCTGCACCCGCTGGCGACGTTGATAGCCATGTACGTGGGCCTGAAGTTGCTGGGGCCGCTGGGTGTCATTGCCGGCCCCCTGTTTATTATTGCATTAAAAGCCTTTGCTGCCGCCGGTCTGATAGGTTGGGAGGCTGAAGAGGATTGATTGATATGATGAAGAAAAAAATCGCCATCCTTGGCAGTACGGGTTCTATAGGCTGCCAGACGCTTGAAGTGATAGATAGATTTCCGGAGAAATTTGAGGTTGTCAGCCTGGCAGCAGGTTTCAGCCTGGAAAAGCTGGCCCGGCAGGTCCATAAATACCGTCCCCGCATTGTGAGCATAGGCAGTGCGGCGGACCTCACGGTATTCAGGGATATGATTCCGGGCGATACGGTGGTTGCCGCCGGTGTTGAAGGTATGACGGAAGCAGCGGTTATGGAGCAGGTTGATACAGTGGTAACCTCCGTCACAGGGACCCTGGGTCTTATTCCTACTATCGAGGCCATAAAGGCCGGTAAGGATATAGCCATTGCCAACAAAGAAACCCTTGTGGCAGCCGGTGAGCTGGTGATGTCCCTGGCCGGTCAAAAAGGTGTCAGGCTGCTTCCCGTAGATAGCGAGCATTCAGCTATTTTTCAGTGTCTGAACGGGGAACACAGGGTTCATGTAAATAAACTGATTCTGACTGCTTCCGGAGGGCCGTTTTTAAATAAAACAAAAGAGGAACTTCTTACTGTCGGAATTGCAGACGCATTAAATCATCCAAACTGGTCCATGGGCCGCAAGATTACGGTGGATTCAGCCTCAATGATGAACAAGGGCCTGGAGGTCATTGAGGCTCACTGGCTTTTTGGCATTGATTTTTCTTCTATCGAAGTGCTTATTCATCCCCAGAGCTTAATTCACTCGATGGTAGAGTTTACTGACGGTTCCGTAATAGCCCAAATGGGTGTCCCGGACATGAGGATTCCGATACAGTACGCCCTCTCGTATCCGTCAAGATGGGAAAACGAGTTTCCCCGGCTGGACCTTGCGGCTGCAGGCATGCTAACATTTGAGAAACCCAGGACGGATGTGTTTCCCAGCCTGGAACTGGCATATCACGCCGGGAAACGCGGGGGGACCTTGCCGGCTGTGATGAATGCGGCCAACGAGGCGGCTGTGTCTATTTTCCTGGCAGGGCGAATCCGGTTTGCTGATATTCCGGCCCTGGTAGAGAAGGTTATGGTCTCTCATATCTGTAAGGAACATCCAGGACTCGCAGAAATTCTCGACAGCGACAGCTGGGCGAGGGAAGAGATGCAAAGGTTAACGCCAGCACAAGGAAGGTGTCAAAATGTTTGAATGGAGTTTATATATTCTCTATGCCTTAATCGTTTTTGGATTGCTGATACTGTTTCACGAAATGGGACATTTCACAGTTGCCAAACTTACCGGTGTACATGTATATGAGTTCAGCATCGGGTTTGGCCCGCGGATGGCAGGTTTCAGGAGGGGTGAAACGGTTTATAACATCAGGTCGATACCACTGGGGGGATTTGTCCGCATGGCCGGCATGGACCCCGAGGAAGACCAAAGAGAGCTATCGAACAACGCAACAGATAACATTTCCGAGAGGAGCTTCATGAATAAAAGCGTGCCCAACAGGATTGCCATTATTGCCGCTGGCCCGCTGATGAATTTTATTCTGGCTGTGCTCTTGTTTGCCCTGAGCATTTTCCTTTTCGGGTGGCCGACCCTGAAGAACAGTGTCGGTGAAATACTGCCCGGCAAACCGGCAGCCCAGGCGGGAATCAAAGCCGGTGACGTGATCACCAGGATTAGCGGCAGACCGGTAAACAGATGGGACGAAATCGTAACTGTAATTCATAATAATCCTCGGAAACAAATTTCGGTTGAGGTTAAACGGGATAAGAAGACCATGGCTTTTAGCGTAACCCCGGTACAGGACAGGGAATCAGGTCGGGGACTGATTGGCATTAAGCCGTCGCCGGAGCCGGTTTTCGAAAAAACAGGTTTATTTGGTTCGCTAAAGTTGGGTGTCGTACAGACTTTCAGGATTCTTGAATTGACCAAGGATTTTATTCAAAAGATGCTGGCCAAAGAGATGCCTGTTCAATTAAGCGGTCCGGTTAGGATCACGTATGAACTGGGTAAAGCAGCCAAGATGGGGTTTAACAGCCTTATAAATATAGCCGGCATCCTCAGCCTGCAGATAGGGCTTTTCAACCTGCTCCCCTTTCCGGCTCTCGACGGAAGCAGGATAATATTCCTTGGTCTTGAAGGGATGAGGGGGACGCCCATCGACCCCTCGAAGGAAAACTTCATTCACCTGGTAGGCCTGGCGCTGCTCCTGCTGCTGATGGTTGTCATCACCTTCCAGGATATTGTCCAGATGATAGGTTAGGGGGTACAGTTTTGCACAGAAGGATAACCCGCCAGATTTTTGTGGGCAGTGTGCCTATTGGCGGCGGCGCTCCTGTTTCGGTCCAGTCCATGACGAACACCGATACCCGGGATGTTTCGGGCACCATTGACCAGATCAGGCGCCTGGCCGAAGCTGGCTGCGAAATAGTGAGGGTGGCGGTACCCGACCGGGAGGCTGCCGAAGCGCTGGGGCAGATAAAAAAGGGAAGTCCCATTCCCATTATAGCGGATATTCACTTCGACTACAGGCTGGCTCTTGGGGCTGTGGCCGCCGGTATCGACGGATTAAGGCTGAACCCAGGGAATATAGGGGACCCAGTCAAGGTCCGTCAAGTAGTTGTGGCTGCCCGGGAGAGGGGAATTCCGATTCGTATAGGAGTTAATGCCGGCTCGTTGGACAAGTCCGTCCTCGCCAAATACGGGGGTGTGACAGCGGAGGGGCTGGTGGAAAGCGCCCTGGGGCATGTGCGGATACTGGAAGAACTGGACTTCCGTAATATCAAAATATCTCTCAAAGCCTTTGATATACCTCTGATGACCGAAGCCTACAGGATGATTTCCCAGGTGGTTGATTACCCGCTGCATATCGGGGTAACGGAAGCAGGTACTCCCCGGGTAGGGACCATCCGCTCGGCAGTAGGTATCGGGGCTTTGCTCAGCCAGGGGATAGGCGATACCTTGAGGGTTTCACTTACCGCAGACCCCGTCGAGGAAGTGAAGGTAGGCTTTGAAATACTCAAAGCCCTGGACCTGCGGCAGCGGGGACCTGTAATTGTATCGTGCCCGACATGCGGCCGGACCGAAATAGAGTTAATCAGGATAGCTGAAGAGGTTGAGAAGAGGATCGGCCACGTCAAAGAACCGATCAAGGTGGCCGTCATGGGATGTGTTGTTAACGGCCCCGGCGAAGCCCGGGAAGCGGATATAGGTATTGCCGGCGGCAGGGGAGTGGGGCTGCTGTTTAAAAAGGGACAGGTTGTCCGGAAAATTCCTGAAGGCGATCTGGTCGAGGAGCTGATGAAAGAAATCGACCTGATGCTCCGGGAAAAGTCCACTGATACATAACTCGCCGGTATTAATTACAGAAAAAAAGTGGATAATACTGGTATAGTGGCCAGTGGCCAGTGAAAACAAAAAAAGATTAAAAACATACCGCAGAGGCCGCAGAGTCGCGGAGAAAAAATACTATAATCAAATACTCAAAAGAATTTACCACTGATAAAAAGACCGGATATTCACTGATGCACACGGATGTGAATGCCGGGACTTATAACATTAATAAATACAAGAAAATAATAGTTACAGGATCATTTGTGTTTGTCTTTCTCTTCAAATATTGGCAGTAGCTTATGGTGAATTATGTAGTGGAGAAAATTTATAGTAGGGAAACCAATATAGTAGATATATTTTATATTTCTCTGCGACTCTGCGGTCTCTGCGGTATGTTTTAAATGGTTCTTTGTTATGCGGTTGATTTTTAGATTAAATTAGATTTGCCGAAGGCAAATCCACCTTTTTACCCCCGAGGCGAAGCCGAGTGGGGTATCACTGGTCACTGGTCACTGGCCGCTGGCCACTATTATGGGGAGGTTTATGTTATGAGAGTATCAGAGCTTTTGGCCCCTACCCTCAGGGAGGTGCCGGCCGAAGCGGAGGTAGTAAGTCATATACTGATGTTAAGAGCGGGTATGATCCGGAAGAGCGCTTCCGGGGTATATGCATACCTGCCCTTGGCATACAGGGCAATTAAAAAAGTTATCCGGATAATCAGGGAAGAAATGGATAAAAAGGGTGGGCAGGAGTTAATGCTGCCCGTCATTCAGCCTGCTGAGCTGTGGATGGAATCGGGACGCTGGCACGTATACGGCGAAGAGTTGTTTAGGCTTAAGGACCGTCACGGCCGGGACTTTGCCCTGGGTCCTACCCATGAAGAAATTGTTACAGATTTGGTCAGGGGGGAAATCAGGAGCTATAAACAGCTGCCGCTCCTTTTATACCAAATCCAGAATAAATACCGGGATGAACGTCGACCGCGCTTTGGGTTGATGCGGGGCCGGGAGTTTATTATGAAAGACCTCTATTCCTTTGATAAGGACCCGGAGGGCCTGGATATAAGCTACCGCAAAATGTATGAGGCCTATGCGCGGATTTTTACCCGCTGCGGGCTGCAATTCAGGCCTGTTGAGGCTGACCCCGGGGCCATCGGGGGTACTGGGGGTACCCATGAGTTTATGGTCATGGCTGATTCCGGCGAGGCGGCCCTCGTTTACTGCGATTCCTGCAGTTATGCGGCCAATGTGGAGAAGGCGGAATCAGTTATAACAGAAGAAAAGCAGCCGGGTGAACCGCAGGAAATACAGGAAGCGGCCACCCCAGGGGTCCGCACCATTGATGAGGTTTCGGCCTTTTTGAAGATGGGTCCCGACCGGTTTATTAAGAGCCTGGTTTACCGGTCTGATGACGAAGTGGTTGTTGCGCTGGTCAGGGGAGACCGGGAAATAAATGAAATAAAGCTGCAGAATGTGCTGGGGTCCGTTCAGCTGGCCCTGGCTGAAGAGAGGACTGTTGCAGAGAGGACAGGCGTTATCCCCGGATATGTGGGCCCGGTAGGGCTTAAAAACATCCGGATTATTGCCGACCCGGAAATCAACCTGATGACTAACGCTGTGACCGGGGCCAATAAGCCTGATTCTCACCTGATAAACGTAAACCCCGGCAGGGACTTTAAGCCTGACATAACTGTAGATATCAGAATGGTCAAAGCTGGCGACCCCTGCCCCCGGTGCCCGGGCCAACTTGTAGAAGCCAGGGGCATTGAAGTCGGGCAGGTCTTTAAACTGGGCACCAAATACAGCCAGGCTTTGGGAGCCAGATTCCTGGATGAAAACGGCCGGGAACAGCTTATGGTCATGGGATGCTATGGCATCGGGGTCGGGCGTACGGTCACGGCAGCGATCGAACAGAACAATGACGCTGACGGTATAATCTGGCCCATGCCTATTGCGCCTTATCATGCGGTTGTAATCCCGGTAAGTGCTAAAGATACGGAACAGGTCAGGCTGGCCGAATCCCTTTACAGTTCACTTTGGGAACAGGGAGTCGAAACCGTTATCGATGACAGGAATGAGCGGCCCGGTGTAAAGTTCAAGGATGCCGACCTGATCGGTTACCCACTGAGGATAGTTGTGGGAGCAAAAGCTGTTGCAGAGGGGATTATCGAAATAAGACACCGTCGCACCGGCAATATGCAGACGGTAAAATATGACGGCGCCGTACAAATGATAAGAAAAATAGTTGAAGATGAGTTGTCGGAGAGTCTGAAATAGATTTTGTGGAACATAGTCCTAATTTACCGGGAATAAGATGTACCAGAGGGGGCACCTTTATGAAAACGGCCGTGATAATTCCGGCATATAATGAAGAGCATACCATAGGTGATATAATCAAGGCTGCCCAAGAGGTCCCCTTTGTTGACGAGGTTACCGTTATCAGTGACGGTTCCGTTGATAATACGGTCGGAGCTGCCAAATCCTGCGGAGCCAGGGTTATTGCCCTGGCCGAAAACCAGGGCAAAGGCGGGGCCATGATGGTGGGGGTAAACAATACCGACGCTGATGTGGTGCTGTTTCTCGACGCCGACCTGATAGGTCTTACTCCCGGACATATTGTGGAACTTCTGCTGCCTGTGCTGGAAGACCGGGCTGAGATGACGGTTGGTATCTTTGAACAGGGCAGGCTGGCCACGGATCTGGCCCAGTTTATTGCCCCGTACCTGTCGGGACAGAGAGCTGTCAGGAGAGACCTCTTCAGACATATTTCCAACCTGGAAGTGACCAGATTCGGAGTCGAGGTTGCTCTGACGAGATTTGCGAAAATAACAGGAATAAGAGTGGTTGAAGTCGAATTGAGAGATATGTCCCATGTTATGAAAGAAGAAAAACTCGGTTTGGTCCGGGGTTTCCTGGCCCGGCTCAGGATGTATTGGGAAATAGCCAAGTGTGTTGGAAAGGGGTAACACAACCGGGCATGAATCGTATTCTCATCTGTACTTATGCTGCAGGTTATGGCCACCACAAGGCTTCCGAAGCCATCAGGGAGGCGTTGCTGGCCGCCGGTCCGGAAACAGAAGTCCGCATTTTCGACCCGCTGCATCACGGGAGACCTTACCTTAGCACCCTTCTGGTGCACGGTTATCTGCGGTTGCTCAAAAGGGCTCCTTGGATTTACCGGAATCTTTACACCAGGGCTGAAGCAGTCAAGCAAGAAGGCAGGGCCGGCATAGGGTTCGGTCTTTTATGGAAAACCGTCCTTAACCGTACCTTTTGGTTAAGGCTGGATATGTTTATGCAAGAATTCCGTCCCGGGGCGGTAATCTGCACTCATCCTTTTGCCGCAGTGGCCATTAGCGCGTGGAAAAAAAGAAAACAAGTGAAAATCCCGGCCATAACCGGGGTTATTACTGATTTTACCATTCACCCTTTTTGGCCGCAGTCGGACCTGGACGGGTATTTTGTTTCATCTCCGGAACTGGCCGAAATCATGGCCGAAACAGGTGTTCCCGGGGAGCGGATATGGGTAGTCGGTATTCCGGTCGGTTCCCGGTTTGGCCGGACCCTCAATAGAAATCTGATTAAACTGAAGCTTGGTCTTGACCCGCATAAGACCACCGTTCTTGTCACCGGTGGAGGCCTGGGGCTGGGAGGCCTCAAAGAAGCTGTAGAGGCCCTGGGGACCTTGGAGACACCAATTCAGATAATGGCAGTGACGGGGCTTAATCCGGTGCTGCAGCAGAGCCTGGAAAGGGTTATCCGGGATCTTGGCAATCCGGTCAAGGTTTTCTCTTTTGTGGATAACATGGCCGATTTAATGAGGGCGTCAGATATCATAGTCAGCAAACCCGGAGGGATTACCGTGGCTGAGGCCCTTGTAACTGGGAAGCCGGTTGTTATATGGAAGCCTCTCCCCGGGCAGGAGGAGAGGAACAGTTCTTTTCTGGTCAGGCACTCCCTGGCCCGGTTGGCCGGGGACCTGCAGAGCCTGGCTGCAGTCGTCAAAGAATTGGCCGGGCAGGAAGTTAGTATAGCGGGTCGTGGACCTGCAGTCTTGCATGCGTCGGCCGCCCGCAGTATTGTCGGCATTATTAATAAGACCTATATGGACTGAAGGGGGAAAACCGTTGACGGGTTTCAATGAAATCGATATCATTGTCCGCGTGATCCTGTCCTGTGTGCTGGGCGGGCTTGTCGGACTCGAACGGGAAAGTCTCAACAAATCCGCGGGCTTCAGGACCCATATCCTGGTCTGTGTGGGTTCGGCTCTGATTATGATTGTTTCACAGGATCTCTATCACATTTATCAAAACAAAGCCGCCATTGACCCCGGGAGGATTGCCGCCCAGGTGGTGAGCGGTATCGGTTTTCTGGGGGCAGGCACCATCATGCGTGAAGGGGCTACAGTAAAGGGACTGACAACGGCAGCCACCCTTTGGGTGGTAGCCGGCGTTGGCCTGGCAGTCGGAGCGGGCATGTATTTTCCCGCCCTGGTGACAACGGGAGTTGTTTTCCTGACCCTTATTTACCTTGGTAAAGTGGAAAAACTTATGGCCGGCCGGGAGCATGTGGTGGAAATGATTGTAACCGCCGAGAACAGGCCTGGGCAGTTGGGACGGGTCGGTTCCTTTTTGGGGGAGAAAGGCATTCTGATCCTTAACATTCAGATGAAACAGTTAATGGGCGACAACAGGGTAATGTTTGAAATTGATATCAAACTGCCGCCCAAGATAGATATGAACGAGGTATTATTTGAACTATCTGATATCCCGGGGGTATATCAGGTAGAGCAGGGAGAATAACAGAGTTATACATAATGATTCTTTCTTGCCAACACCGGTTATATATGGTATACTGTTTACGATATGACTTAGACGATGCTTAAATCAGACTTAATGCGCAAGAGTGGGGAAACCCACTCTTTCAATATTTTAGTGTACACCGGCCCGGCCGGTCCTTACGGAACGGGATTCTAAAGTATAAGGGCTGTTAATAGTTGGTACACTAGTTAACATGAAATAAAGCTGGGAGTGAATGCGTTGAGTAAACCAAAAATTGAGGATATAGTGAGGGGTATGTCTGAGCCGATTACTGTATCATTGGGGCTGGAATTGGTTGATATAGAGTATGTCAAAGAAGGGGGGGCCTGGTTTTTAAGGATATTCATTGACAAGCCCTCCGGAATTACCCATGACGACTGCCGGGCAGTTTCGGAACGGCTGGGAACACTGCTGGACGACACAGACCTGATTCCCCAGGCATATGTTCTTGAGGTTTCTTCCCCCGGCATTGAGAGGCCGCTGAAAAAGCCGGAAGATTTTGTGAAGTATAGAGGCCGTAAGGTAAGGGCCTCAACTTTTGCGCCGGTTGACGGACAGAAGGAGTTTATTGGAGAACTGGGCGGCTTGGAAGATGGCCTGATAAATATTAAAGTAAAGGGCAGGGAAGTTACACTGCCCGTTGAATCGGTCGCCAAGGTCAGGCTTGAAGTCGATTAATAAAAGACAATTGAAAATGCTGAGGAGGTTAGTTTAAAAAATGAATACTGAATTTATCGAAGCCCTGGAGGAACTTGAGCGGGAAAAAGGTATCTCCATGGATGTGCTTCTGGAAGCCCTGGAGGCTGCTCTGATTTCGGCCTATAAGAGAAATTTCGGTTCACTGCAGAATGTTAGGGTTAGTCTTGACAGGTCAAGCGGTGAGATCAAGGTGTACGCCAGAAAAACCGTTCTTGAAAACGTGGAAGACGAGCGCAGTGAGATTTCTCTAGCCGGGGCACACCAGAGAGATCCGCGATATGAAATCGGTGATATCGTCGAAGTGGAGGTTACCCCCAGGGATTTCGGCCGGATAGCTGCCCAGACAGCCAAGCAGGTCGTGGTGCAGAGAATCCGTGAAGCTGAAAGAGGCATTATTTACGAGGAATTTTCCAGCCGTGAAGGCGATATAGTTACAGGTATAGTACAGAGACAGGACCAGAAAAACGTTTACATAGACCTGGGCAAAACCGAGGCCATTCTTGGGCCGACTGAACAAATACCCAAAGAGGAATACCGATACGGGGACAGGCTGAAAACTTACATCGTAGAAGTTAAAAAGACTACTAAAGGCCCTCAGATCCTAGTTTCGCGGACTCATCCGGGGCTTCTGAAAAGGCTCCTTGAACTGGAAGTCCCGGAGATTCACGACGGTGTTGTGGAACTGAGGTCGGTAGCCCGGGAAGCCGGTGCACGCTCAAAAATTGCTGTCTATTCCAAGGATGAAAACGTTGACCCCGTCGGCGCATGTGTCGGTCCTAAGGGAATGAGGGTCCAGACCATTGTGAGCGAGCTGAAGGGTGAGAAGATAGATATTGTTAAGTGGAGTCAGGACCCGGCAAAATTTGTGGCCAACGCCTTAAGTCCCGCCAAGGTGGTTAATGTCACCATTTTTGAAGAGAACAAGATTGGCCGGGTAGTTGTGCCGGATTACCAACTGTCGCTGGCCATCGGCAAAGAGGGGCAGAATGCGCGCCTGGCAGCTAAGCTGACTGGTTGGAAGATAGATATCAAGAGCGAATCCCAGATGGAAGAAATGATAGCCAGGGGCGAATTTATCCAGCCCGGTGAGGAGTATGAGGAAGAGGAATATATTGATGACGGGTATTTTGACGAAGAGTATCCCGAAGGGGAATACACGGATGAATATGCGGACGAAGAATACCGTGATGAGGAAAACTATGAAGACTGGGGCGAATACAGCGACGATTACGACGGGGAATATTACGAAGAAGGCGAGACTACCGAAGAGTATAATGAAGAAGGGGAGCCCCGGGGGGACAATGCCGAAGACGGTTATGACGAAGAATATTATGAAGAACAGCAGTATGATAGTGAATATAACGAAGAATTTAATGACGGGCAGCATGATGACCTGGAACATTACGGGGAAGCGGATAAAGACGGCGGCCAGGTAGAACCGCTGGAAGCACAGGGAGGAGAAGACGCCGGTATCAATGCCGAACCGGACGAAATTACTCCTGCTTTCGTTGAAAAGGACAAGGAAGAAGCTAAAGGCAAAGGTAAGAAAGCCAAAAAGAGAGGAAAGTCCACTGACCCTGCCAAAAAAGGCAAAAAAAGCGGTTCCCGCAAGAAGCTGTTGGCTGGTGAAGTTAAAGAATACCTGGAAGAGCTTAAAGAAGACGAATAGCTTATGTTTTCACGGTTGGAGGGGTTCATGGTGAAAGTCAAAAAAATCCCTATGCGGATGTGCCTGGGATGCCAGGAGATGAAACCTAAAAAAGAACTCATAAGAATTGTAAGAACCCCTGATCATGACATTGACATAGATCCTACAGGTAAGAGGTCGGGCCGCGGGGCATATATATGTCCTTCCGAGGAATGTCTGAAAAAGGCCGTTAAGGGAAGGCGTATGGAAAAAGCCTTTCAGCAGGCTGTTCCCCAGGACATCGTGGAAACGTTAAAGGAACGGCTGGTGAACTGCAGTGTCCCAAAAGGGATATAATTTTCTGGGTCTGGCCCAGAGGGCCGGCAGTATCAAATCCGGAGATGCCGCGGCTGAAGCCATCATCAAGAAAGGAAAGGCCAAATTGGTTTTACTGGCTAAAGACGCTTCGGATAAAACTAAAGCACATTTTATTAACCTGGCAAAATTCAAGAATGTCCGGTGGATAGAGGGCGGAGACAAATTGCACCTTGGAGTTGCCCTGGGGAAGTCACCAAGGTCCGTAATCATCATTACAGACGACAATTTTGCCGGTAAAATACAGGAACTTTTCGGAGAGGAAGAGCAGGATTTCTAACCCGGTTAGAAATTCAAAATAACGGGGGTGAAGCGATGGGTAAGATTCGTGTTTACGAATTAGCTAAGGAATTTGGTTTAGAGAGCAAGGAACTCATCACACAGCTGGGTAAAATCGGCGTTGATGTTAAGAACCATATGAGTGCCCTTGAAGATGACGAAGTAGCAAAATACAAGAAACACATAAATGGTAAGAAAACTGACAAACCCAAAGCCAGGGAGAAAGCTTTAAGGGAAGGAACCAAGGAAGCCGGGCCGGGCGATACTAAGCCCGCAGCTGCTTCCAGACCGGCAGCGGCTGCCAGGCCTGCGGAGCCAGCCCCCGAAGACAGGCCTGCGGAGCCAGCCCCCGAAGACAGGCCTGCGGAGCCAGCCCCCGAAGGCAGACCTGCGGAGCCAGCCCCCGAAGGCAGACCTGCGGGTCCAAGATCTGAACGGCAGCCGGCGCCCAGACCTGAAGGTAGGCCGGCAGACCCGCGTCCCGGAAACAGACCCAGTCCAAGACCTGATGAGCGGCCGGTAGGACCGCGTCCCGGAGGCAGGCCAGCAGATCCAAGACCTGACGGACGACCTGTTGGCCCCAGGCCGGAAGGCAGGCCCGCAGGTGCGAGACCTGAAGGGGGACCTGCCCTCAGGCCCGAAGGCAGGCCCACAGGTCCGAGACCTGAAGGGCGGCCGATACCCAGGCCTGAAGGCAGGCCAATGGGACCGCGTCCCGAAGGCAGGCCCACAGGTCCAAGACCTGACGGTCGACCTGTTGGCCCCAGGCCTGAAGGCAGGCCGGCAGGTGCGAGACCTGACGGACGACCTGTTGGCCCCAGGCCCGAA
>Ga0074195_1002394_pt1 | contig 21186 bp, 10 predicted proteins | sample EPASupsiteHSE623_FD_64525 | JGI IMG/M metagenome (GOLD analysis project Ga0074195, IMG submission 64525) | Bioremediated contaminated groundwater from EPA Superfund site, New Mexico - Sample HSE6-23 | ecosystem: Environmental > Aquatic > Deep subsurface > Groundwater > Contaminated ...
ATGCCATGCTGGCCGCCGAATCGTTCGGATTGGGTACCTGCATGCTGGGAGCCATTCATCCCATGATCCAAAGCGGAGCGGCTGCGAAACGGTTCCGTGAGAAGCATGGTATCCGTCACGCCAGCCGTGAAGGCGTATTTGTGATCATGGGTTACCCGGCAGTGAAATATAAAAAGACGATCAGACGAAGCTTCGCAGCAGTGGACTGGGCCTGACCGGCCATAACAGTATTTGATCGTTTTCGCTAATTTGCAGGAATGATCGGACAGGTAATGATATCTTTTAATACCTTTAGTGTCGCGATGACTTTTTCTTTATTATGGCACAACTTGCTGGGTATAATGATGATACGTTTTTGTGGAACGAATTTAAAGCGGGAGATAAAACCTGTTTTAACACCCTTTTCCGGAGATACTATTCTGAATTGTACTATTATGGTATTAAGAATTTTTCTGACCCGGATCTTGTTAAAGAATGTATCCAGGAAGTTTTTATCAGGATTTGGGAAACCCGTGAAAGTTTGGGAAATGTCGAAAATGTGCGGGCTTACCTGATCGTTTCCCTAAGAAGAATAATACTCGCTCAGAAGAAAAAAGTGATGCTTCAGCAGCATATCGGGCTCAGGCAGGTTGAGAATTCCCCATTTCTTTTCGACCTGAATGAGTTTGAAAAGCACGAAGAAATTTCAGACGGGGTCCGTAAAATTTTGTTGGCCGCTATCAATTCCCTGACCAGGAAGCAAAGAGAACTGGTGATGTTGTTTTTTTACTATGAGTTATCTTATGCAGAGATTGCAGAGGTTATAGGAATCACTGTACCGGCTTTACGAAACCTCATGTACCGAACGTTAATCCATCTTCGGGAATCTATTGGCGAAAAATCTCTGGAATCAATGAATAAGCTGTTCTTTTTATTTTTTTCCTCTTTCTCTGTAAAAAAAGTGTGAAAATTTGATGATGCTTCTCTTATTTTTCTCTCTATAGCAGCAAATCATCTTTTTTGATTCGCACTATGATGAAAAGAGCCGAAGATATTTCAATGCTGTTAACAGATAAAAGCTTCCGAAAGATCCTTTCAGAATGGCTGGAGTTTAGTGATCTCCGGAAAGCGGAAGTGTACCGGAACTATGGATTAACGCCAAAGGATGTTGAAATTTTGAGGCAGTTATTCCTGGGATTGGATTTCCATTTATATGAACACCCTGAAGCAAATATTGAAGAGGCTTTGAACGAGACGGTCTGGAAGCTAACCGAAAGAAAGTTTATTCCGGGAGAAAAAAGTCACCTGAAAAAACTGTATGTGCAATTTTCGAAGATAGCTGCCGTACTGATTATCCCTGTCATCGTCTACACGGCTTATATTCAATTTTTCAGGTTTAGCCAGGTCGTCCCTGCGGAAAAACCGCAAATGGTAACTGTTAATTCCCAACCGGGAACTGTTACAACTCTGGTATTGCCGGATGAAAGCAAGATCTGGCTAAATGCCGGTAGTTCGATTTCGTACCCTAACGTTTTTTCCGGAAGTATCAGGGAAGTTTCACTAACCGGAGAAGCTTATTTCGAAGCGGTTAAAAACAAAGAGATGCCTATGGTCGTCTCGGTCGGTGGTCTGAAAGTAAAGGTGTATGGGACTAAATTCAATGTCAATGCCTTTCCCTCGGAATCAACGGTGAAGGTAACCCTGATCGAAGGATCTGTGGCCCTGTCGTCGAAGCTGGGAAAATTTAACGGGAAGAATGAATTTTTTATCGATCCCGGGCAGACAGTTACTTTTAATGAAGAATCCAGGAATCTGGACGTAAAAACAGAGGATCCGTTTTATTATACAGCCTGGAAAGACGGCGTTATCATATTCCATAATCATACTTTCGATACGGTATTAAAGAGCTTATCACGCAGATTTAATATCGATATTGAATTAAAGGATCAGTCACTGGCAACCATCCGGATGGATGCAACCTTCAGGGATGAAAGTGTCAATGAAATTTTAAGGTTACTGTCACTAAGTACTCCTTTTAGTTTTTATTACGAGGCACCTCAAAAATCACCGGACGGAACTTTTGCAAAAAGCAAGATCTGCGTAGTAAAAAAGTAAACAAAAAATGCCTATGGGATAAAAGATAAAAAAACAAAAAATGCAAGGAGCAGTTAGGCCCTTCTCCTTGCATCACAAAAATTAATCAATTGAATAACTAATTAATTAATACAAAAGTATGAAAAAAAATGATGTTGATGAATCAGGAGGAATAGTAGTTATGTCCTTCCTGAAAAAAAACTTATTGAAGATGAAACTAACTTTTCTTTGCCTGCTAATGGGTTTTGTTCAACTTATAGCGAATAACGCGTTTTCCCAGAGGTTGACATTCAACTTTAAAGATGCCACAGTTGAAGACGTACTGACAAAAATTGAAGAACAAAGTAACCTCTACTTTATCTACAACCGCAATGTTGTAGATGTGGCCCGTAAGGTAGATATATCATGTGCCAATCAGGAGGTTTCGGACATTTTGGTAAAGCTTTTTAGTGGAACTGATGTGGTCTATGAAATTAATGACCGTCATGTAATATTGAAAAACAACTCATCGTATTCATATCAGCAACAAAAGTCACTTTCCGGAAAGGTTACCGACTCATCAGGGGCTTCTTTGCCTGGAGTGAGCGTGATTATTAAGGGGACAACGTATGGAGTTATTACGGATGCCAATGGTGTGTATTCGTTACCGAATGTTTCTGACAACGCCACGCTGGTTTTCTCGTTTGTGGGAATGAAAACGCAGGAAATATTGGTTGGCGAAAAAACGACTATTAATGTAAAAATGCAAGAGGAGTCTATTGGTATCGAGGAGGTTGTGGCCGTTGGATATGGTACAGCACAGAAAAAAGACTTAACAGGGGCTGTTTCTTCTGTAAGTGCAAAGGATATAAAATCAGTCGTCCTGACAACACCGGATCAGGCATTGCAGGGAAGAGTTGCCGGGGTCCAGGTTCAGACAAATTCGCATGCGCCGGGTGGAGGTATTTCTGTTCATGTAAGAGGTACTTCGTCGCTGTCGGCCGGAGGTCAGCCTTTATATGTTGTCGATGGATTTCCCATTTCGAACGAATTTTCTTCGGCAGGTTCTGTTGACGGGAATGTGCTTAGCATCTCCCAGAACCCTTTAAATTCAATTGATCCCTCCAATATCGAGTCCATTGAGGTTTTGAAAGATGCTTCTTCTGCTGCAATTTACGGAGCGAGAGGAGCCAATGGTGTCGTTCTGATTACTACAAAAAAAGGAAAGAGCGGGAAAGCGACTATCACTTTTGAAAGTTCAACTTCATTGGATTCCCCATCAAAATATTTGGATTTCCTTACTGCGGAAGAATGGGGAACTCTTGTAAATGAATCAGACGATGAAAATAAAAATACGCACACATTTACGGATGCTGAAATCGCCGGTATGGGAAAAGGTACCGACTGGCAACGAGAAATATTACGTACTGCGTTAACACAGAATTATAAAATGTCGGTTTCCGGAGGGACTTCAGATGTCCGGTACCTTATTTCCGGAAGTTATCTAGACCAGCAGGGTATCATAGTAAATTCCAATTTGAAACGTTATTCGATGAACGTAAGCCTGGATGCCAATGTTTCGAAAAAATTTAAAGTGGGCACCAATGTGATGTTCTCCAATGCATTGAACGATATGGTACCTACCGATTCAAAAGGGTATGGAACGCAAACAAATGTAGTTTGTAATGTATTGTTTTCATGGCCGTACATTCCGGCAAAGGATGAAGATGGTAATTATACCTTTTTCAAAAATTATAAAAAAGGAGTTGGTTCAATGGATAACCCTTTATATATGACAAAAGAGTATGATATACAGGATAATACATCCAGAATTTTGGGAAGTGTGTATGGAAATTATACCATTACGGACGGTCTTGAATTGAAAATCCGCGCTGGTCTGGATTACAGGGATTGGAGGTATCATTCTTATTATCCGCTTCAGTCGGCAGCAGCAATAAGTAATGGCGGTGCGGCAAATGTAACCAGTGAACGGACAATGAATTTTCTGAATGAGAATATTCTGGAATATAAAAAGAATTTTGGCGAAAAACACCGTCTTAATGTGATGGCCGGTTTTACGAACCAGACCGAAAATGATGAGTTGGTAACGGCAACCGGTTATGGGTTCCCGTCAGACTATTATAAATATAACAATTTGGGTATTGCGAAACAGCAATACACAAAATCAAATAAATCACAATGGACTTTGCTTTCCTACATCGGCAGGATTAATTACACGTATAATGACAAGTATTTATTAACTGCAACCGGACGTTATGACGGTTCTTCAAAATTTGGGAAGAATAACAAATACGGATTTTTTCCTTCCGTTGCCGTTGCATGGAGATTGTATGAGGAAAATTTCATTAAAGATCTGAATATCTTCAGCAATTTGAAACTCAGGGCAGGATATGGTAGTGTAGGTAATGACCGGATCGGGCTTTATAAATCAATCTCGACAATTACTACAGCCAAAGATTATAATTCGGGTTATGTTTTTGGCGGGAATCTGGTGGGTATTGCTTATCCGGGAAGTATTCCCAACCCTGACTTATCGTGGGAAAAAACAAGGGATCTTAACTTCGGGTTGGATATGGGCTTTTTCAATAACCGGGTTAATCTTTCTGTTGATGTCTATAAAAAGAAGACAAAAGATATGCTGGTTGAAGTTTCCTTGGCAAGGGAAAGCGGATACAACAGCGTACTTGAAAATATCGGCTCGATGCAGAACAAGGGAATAGATATTACCTTGAGGACGATTAACTGCAACTCGAAATCGTTTAACTGGACAACCGATTTAACATTCTCGTTGAACAGGAATAAGGTACTCGACCTGGGTGGTTCGAGCGAAATTTATACCGGTTGGTTAGGCGGAGCCAACAACGGGTTTAACGGGAGTAATGCAGTTCGTCTTACTCCGGGAGAACCGGTTGGTAAATTCTGGGGTGTTATTTGGGACGGTATATGGAGATCGCAGGAAGAAATTGATGCTGCCGGAACACAAAAATCAGCAAAACCAGGTTCCGTCCGATTTAGGGATTATGACCGCAGTGGTACTTTCGACAGTAAAGACTGTACTTATGTTGGTGACCCGAATCCTGATTTTACTTTCGGATTTAATAACAGTTTTTCATATAAGCAATGGTCGCTTATTATAAATACATATGGATCGATAGGTCAGGATGTGCTTAATATCCTTAAGGTTAAGAAGGATGGTGGGACCTATTACGGTGCGTCCAGAAGAAACCGTTGGTCTCCTACAAATATAAATGGGACAACTACAGCTGCCAATGCCAGCTACCCGGGATATGTATCGACCGATGATGTTGAAGATGCTTCGTTTATGAGGATTCAAACGATTGCTCTTGGTTATAATCTGCCTGTCAAGTCATTAAATATTAATTGGCTGAGTAGTTTGAACATTTCTTTGTCAGCGGATAATCCATTTGTTTTTACAAAATATTCAGGATATGATCCGGAGGTGAATTCGTTTGGAACAAACAATTCGGTAAAAGGAGTTGACCTTTTCGGCTATCCGGCATCCCGATCGTTCAGACTTGGAATAAAGGTCGATTTCTAAAATTGCTAACCATTTAATTAACGTCACATGAAATATATTAGATTATTTTTCCTTATAATCTTCGCTTTAGGGGTTTCCTGCTGTTCTTTGGATGAAGAGATATACAGTAACCAAAATGTGGATGATTTCTATAAAAGTGAAGAGGAGATTGAATTGGCACTGAATGGAGCTTATACGTTGTTCTGGGACGGTTACATCTATAAAAACGGCGCATATGTTCAGCTTGGCGACTGGCCCACTGACATCATGACTACTACTCCGAACAAAAGCAGCTGGGATTTATTTGCATGGACTGTAAGTGAGAATTATTTTGACCAGCTTTGGGAGGCAAGTTATAAGATGATAAACCGTTGCAACGAAATTCTTGAACGGATCGAAAACAGTAATGTAACGGACGCAGAAAAAAATAATGCCATCGGACAGTCCGAGTTTTTGAGAGGACTTTGCTATTTCAATTTAGTCAAAGATTTTGGAGGGGTTCCTTTGCATATTTCGGCAACGGCAAGTTTGTCTGATGTAAACAAGGCAAGAAATACGGCAGACGAGGTATACGCACAAATTATCTCGGACCTGAAAGATGCATATACCCGGCTGTCCCCGTACAATGCAGCAGAACATAAAGCCGGTTATGCCACCTGTGGTGCGGCCAAAGCTTTGCTGGCTAAAGTATACCTTCAGCAACGGGATTGGGCGAATGCTGCTGCTACCGCTAAAGAAGTGATCAACCTGGGGGTTTATGACTTGTATAAAGATTATTCCCAGATATGGGATCCTGCCTTTAAAAATGGGTCGGAGCAGATTTTTTCTATCCAGCATAATAACGGAGGAGATAACACGACAAACTACGGCGAGCACATGACTTATTTTTTGTGTCCGAAAGGCTATTCGCTTACCGACGGAACCGGGATTATATTTACCCTTGACGATGGGAATGCCGGAGCCTGGGAGGTTGATGCCGGTTTTTTTAACAGTTCTCCGAATACCTGCCGGAAGTGGTGGTCTATCAGGGACCGGATGCCAAGATATCTTATAACCGGCAAAAAACCAATTAGTTGGGTAGAAGACACGGTTAAACTGCAACGAGTAAATATTGTGAAGTACTACCATCCTGATTATTCGACGGGATACCTGCAAACAGGTGTAAATTTTACAGTACTGAGGTATTCGGATATATTACTGACTTATGCCGAAGCATTGAACGAATCTGGCGTTGCACCTACAACTGAAGCGTATGATGCGATCAACAAGGTTCGTCGGCGGGCAAGGGCCGTCGGAACTGCAAACGAGCAGCCGGAATCGGTTTATCCGGACCTTTCAGGTCTTACAAAAGAAGCGTTCCGAAAGGCTATTCTCGACGAACGTGCGGCTGAGTTTATTGGTGAAGGCGAACGGCGGAATGACCTTAACCGGTATGATTTGTTTATTTCTACTGCTGAAGCGCAGGGCGTAACCGGAATAAAACCCGGATATATTCTGTATCCGATTCCTCAGAATGAAATAAATCTGAATCCGCTGCTGGAGCAAAATCCTGATTATTGATGAGATTATTGTAATCTCCGCAGAGAGGTATAGAATCAATATTAATAGCTCTCCACCGGGGCGGGAATTCCGGTTCTGAATGAAGAACAGATAAAAAGCACTGATTGTCATAAATCCGGATTTTCGGTTGTATGCAATCAAGGGCAGTATAGCGGAGAATTAGTCAGGACGTTCTTCGCTATACTTTGTAATATAGAATAACACCATATTGTAGACCCAAAATCAAAAATTGTACACATGAGAACGAATACGGCAGTATTGAAAAGTCTGGTTTGGGTGATCTGTTTACTCATTTTTATTGCCTGCAATATTTCAAAAAGAGAAAGTAACCTTTATCCGGAGGAGTTTGCAAAGCCTGTGAATGGCAGCCGGGTACACATCTGGTGGCACTGGGTAGACGGAATGATATCAAAAGAAGGTATTACCAAGGATTTAGAGTCGATGAAACGGGAAGGGATTTCTCAGGCTACAATATTCAATCTGGGATTTTCACAAAACGCAGGCCGGCTGCCGGGGAAGGATTTTCAGGTTAAAAAAGTTGAGTTCGGCACAAACGAATGGTATGATATGTTTGAATGGGCTTTACAGGAGGCCAAAAGATTGGGGATCTCCATTGGTGTGCATAACTGCGATGGGTGGAGCGAAAGTGGTGGCCCGTGGATTACCCCCGAAATGTCGATGAAGAAATTTGTCTACACCAAAACAATTATACCTCCGGGAAGCAAGGGAAAAATAAAGCTGGATCGGCCTTTTTGTAATAACGGATTTTATAACGATGCAGCAGTTGTCGCCTATAGGAACAAGGGGCTAAAAATGAACTCTTTTCAGGCTGCCCATCCCGACATGATTCTTAATAGGTCACAGAAAATAGCTCCGTCTACGATCTTCGAAATGCAAAAGGGAGATTCGATTGAAATTTCTTTTGAGACGGAATTCACAGCAGACAAAATTCTGTTTTTTCAGGGATTTAAAGGTGGAATTTCACCAAATACCCAAAATTCCTCACATCAGTATTCTTTAATGTATTCAAAAAATGACAGGGAAAATTACAGGCTGCTAAGCCGGTTTAATGTACCTTGTTGCAATGATACTGCAATTGTCAGGATTCCCCGGGGGAAAGCCAGATATTTTAAATTGATTCTAAACGGGCACCCCAACGCGTCATGGACAGAAGATAAATATTTGCTGTCACAGATAGAATTGCTGGGAAACAATGATCAGCCGGGGTTTGCTCCCCAAATAACCCATGTGTTTGAAAAAACTGTTTCAGCAACTATTCTGGACATGAAACGATTGGAAGAGAACACAAACGCGGCTGCTGGTTGTGTGACCACGAAGAATAGCGAGGTGGTCGATCTTACAAATAAAATGGATCAGGACGGAATGATTGATATCGATCTGCCCGACGGATATTGGACAATTCTTCGTTTTGGCTACACAACCACAGGTGTTGTAAATACCCCTTCAACGATTGAGGGAAGAGGCCTGGAGTGCGATAAAATGGATACTGCAGCCCTGAATCTGCATTTTGCAAATTTCCCTCAAAAACTAGTTAAACATTCGAAGGGGTTAAACGGGAGTACCTTCAAATTCTTGCTGATTGACAGTTGGGAATGTAATTATCAGAACTGGACTGCAAAAATGCCCGAAGAATTTGAAAAACGTCGGGGTTATAAATTAATAGACTGGCTGCCTGTATTGTGTGACGATATTATGGGGAACCGGGAAATGTCGGACGCTTTTTTGTATGACTTTAGAAAAACGATCGCTGAAATGATCGGGGAAAATTATTACCTGCATTTCGCGGAGCTTTGCCACAGAAACGATCTGGAGATGCATGCTGAGGTAATTTATGGCGGGAAAACCTATCCCCCTTTGGATATTTTAAAAACAAACAGCTGCGTTGATTTGCCAATGACTGAATTCTGGACATTGGAAAAAGACGGATTTATTACGTATTCACCTTTAAAAATCAATCATTTAAATACGTTGGCATCATTATCAGGCTTATATAACAAACCGGTGCTGGCTGCTGAAGCATTCACAACTCTTTGCCGTCACAGCGAAACTCCGGCCGATTTAAAGTTATATGGAGACAGGGCCTACTGCTCCGGTATCAGCCAATTGATACTTCACAGTTATGTCCATCAGCCCAATGATCAAAAGCCTGGGATGACCCTGTTTTGTTTTGGTTCTCATTTTAACCGAAATACACCATGGTGGAATTATTCCGCCGGCTGGCTCGATTATCAGGCACGAATCCAATATGTGCTTCAAAAAGGGACAGTTCCGGCCGATGTCCTTTATTTTATAGGAGATGAATGGCCACAGGATTTAAATACTGACTTGTTTGACAGTATTCCAAAGGATATTCATGCCAACCCCTGCAATTTCGATTTGCTTCAAAAGGCTGTTGTTAAAGACGGTAAAATAACGTTTCCGGATGGCCTTGCGTTTTCTTTACTGGCGTTGCCAAATATCCGTTTTATTAACTATTCCACTTTAACTCAAATTGAAAGACTGGTTCGTGACGGCGCTGTTGTTTGCGGGGAGAAGCCTGAGAAGTTGCTGTCACTGAAAGACAAAGCTGAAAAGCTGAAAAATTTTGAGGAGCTGACGTCGAAACTTTGGAAAGGTTATGAAAATGGAAAAAACGGGAAAACCCCGTACGGTAAGGGAACTGTATGGTGGGGAGCATCAATAGGCGATCTATTGCAGAATTTGGATGTCGAGCCTGTTTTTTCAACCACACTGCCCGATTCCCTTGACGTATTATCTATTCATAAAACCATCGGAGATAAAGATGTTTTCTTTGTTGTTAATCAACAGAAGCGACCGTTGAATTTTGAGTGTAATTTTACGGTCGGAGACAAAAGCCCGGAAATATGGAACCCGATGACCGGTGAATGTAAAAGCCAACTTATTTACACACAAAATAATGGAAAAGTTCGTATTCCGGTTCGTTTTAATGCGAATGAGTCTCTGTTCTTCGTGTTCAATAAATCGAATCAGCAAAATCATATTACAAAGGTTGAATTAGATGGAAATCAAATATTTCCCGCACGGAATGGTGATATTTTTTCCGATGTGCTCCCCGATATAACAAATGCAAAGGGTCACTGGTCATTGGTTGGTCGTATCCGGGGAAATTACCAAATAACTACGGATTCAGGAGAAAAGATGTCATTTAACACCGCATCTCCTGAAATCTACACAATAACCGGTTTCAACGGGAGTATAGAATTTACTCCGATTAACAAGGACACTATTGAAACTGTCAAAATTTCATATTTGAAATCGCTGACAGAATTCGATTTGAACAAAATCAAATACTTTTCAGGCGAAGCCAGGTATATTATTAACTTTAGTGTTTCGTCAGAATACTTTAATCATGACAGCCCGGTCTTTCTTGATTTGAATATTTTTAGAACCGCAGGGGAAGTAAAACTGAATGATCACTTTCTTCGGAATATTTGGACATCGGAGGTTTGCATTCCGGTTAACGGTTTGCTGAAAGAACATAACCGTTTGGAAGTGACTGCTGCAACAACAAACAGGAACCGTTTAATCGGGGATATCAGGGAGACTGGACATCTGAACGGTATTTGGACTTCTCATGTCGGTCTAAAGGGAACCTATAGTCTGGAGGCCTCCGGCTTAGTCGGGCCACTTCAGCTAATTAAATATTCATCCGGACGTTAAGAGCTAAACATGTTCAACAATTATAAAATTACTTAACAAGATGTATAAACGAAAAAAGACAAAAAAGAGCGCATCAATAAGCAGTATCCTTTTTTTGTTGCTTGGCGTGGCTGTTTCGTCGTGTGCCCAGCACCTGCAGGCTAATAGCAAATACCGGATAATCCACAATAATGATGGCACGGATGCCTTGGGTAATTTCTGGTTTCATAAGCGTCCGCTGAGTGTGGCCGATCTCAATGCCTATGTCGATATAGTCGCCCATTCGCAGGTAACAACTTTTATGATGTGCAGCGGCAGCGATTATCCTTATTACCGTTCAAAATACAGCCGCTTGTTTTGCGACGACCAAAACGGAAAATATGATTGTGGCAACGATACAGCAAACTTTCGTTATTTCAGGAAGTTTTATCTGAATTTTCTGAACCTGGAAAAAGAGGGAACTGACCTGATTGCTGCTTCTTTAAAACGGGCAAAGGAGGACGGGATGGAGGCCTTTATCACATACCGGATGAATGATTTGCATTTTAACGATACGACTACTCATTGTCCCCTTCTTTATTCTACTTTCTGGTATAGTCATCCTGAATATTGGATCAATGATTCCACGCCGGGATGGAATGCCTCACGTGCCCTGGATTTTGCACACAGGGAGGTGCGTGATCAAAAACTGGCTATGATTTCAGAACAACTCGATCAATATGATATGATTGATGGGTTTGACCTTGATTTCATGCGTTTTATCGTTTATTTCAAAATGGGGGAAGGACGTAAAAATGCTCCATTAATGACCCAATTGGTGAAGGATATCCGAACCAAAATAGATGAGGTTTCTGCCCGGCGCGGGAAAAAAATACTTCTTTCGGTGAGGGTGCCTCCCTCGGTTGAAACCTGTCTTGACAAGGGACTGGATATCAAAGAATGGATTCGTCTCGGACTAATTGATTTTGTGAGTATTGGCGTGCACTGGCGTGGAAATACATCTTTGCCTGTAGCTCAATTCATTAAAGACTTTGATAATGATACTGTTCCTGTTTATGCTTCGATTGATGATGGCGGTTATCGTCCCCGCGAATTTTATTCGCATGGAATGTTACGGGGAATGGCCTCTCATATACTCGCCCAGGGGGCTGACGGGCTATACCTGTTTAACCAGTATTACGGAGAATACAATTCGAAGTATAATGGACAGCTTCATCTGGAAGACGGTGGACTGGTTTGCCGGGTGAGCGCTCCGCAGTTGCTTCAGGAGCTGGGTTTGCCTGAAACTCTGCAAAACCGCAATAAGATATTCTGTTTATGTGATGACAGTTCGGATGCTTATGGGATGGTGGTCGATTCTCCGCTTCCTTTACAAGTGGACGGAGACAAAGTTTCTGAAGCAAGTATTTATATAGGCGACGATCCGAAGGTTACAATACCGGAGGAAAGTCTTCTCTTTTTCAGGTTAAACCATGAGTTAGGCTGTGAAGTAAAGGTCAACGGCGAGACCTTGGCCGAAGAGAAACTGTCCTGTCCGCATCTTTACGACCGCGAAAAAGGACTTGGTCCCGGAGAAAAGGAATATGCCTTCCGTATTCCTGTAAATTGTTTAAAACAAGGATATAACAATGTTTCTTTTCGTTTAGTAAATGGTGAAAAGGTAATTGTGATGCGGCTGGATGTTGCCCTAAAGTATGGTGATGTGCAGACTCATGGTTATTTTTAATAAAGCAAGTTTCTGAAGGTTACCGGGAGGATTTATCGTTTATTTTTATGATTTTGTAAATTCATTTATTATAGAGAAATTATGACCTGTCAAGTAAAGCAAGCATATCTACTTTTGCTTGGAATTTTCCTTCTTGATTTTTACTCCTTTGCCGAGCCTGTTTTAATGAAAAAAGCCGTTCCTGTCTGGGCTGAAGGAAGACAAACCGAAATGAACCTGAGTCTGGGTTTTCGCGGGGTTTTCCAGGCGAATCGCAATGTCGGTTTCACCCTGAAAATTACAGGCTCGACGATTTACCGGGCATTTCTGAACGGTGAATTTTTGGGCTATGGTCCGGCACGTGCCGGGCACGGGTATTACCGTGTCGACGAATACGATTTGAGCAAGAAAGTCAGAAAAGGCGAAAACATTCTTGCCATTGAAGTGGCCGGTTACAACATCAATACGTTTTATACACTCGATCAGCCCTCGTTTTTACAGGCTGAAGTACTTTCGGGCGGACAGGTGGTACTGGCTACCGGGAACAACACCGGTTTCGAGGCCTTTCAGATCAAAGAACGGTTACAAAAAGTGGAACGATACAGCTACCAGAGGCCATTTACCGAGTATTACCGGTTGCCCAATGGCTTCGATCAATGGAAATCATCATCTAAAGTTCCGGTCGAATCGTTGAAACTCGCCGGCTTTCCTCCGGCTAAGCTACTGGGCCGCAACCTTCCGATGCCCGATTTCGCAATTATTCACCCGGTTTCAGTTTCTGCCACGGGGACAATTGAGCTCCGGAAACCTGAAAAATACAAAAAGGACCGGTCACTGGTCAATATCAGCGAACAGCTCAAGGGGTACAAGGAAAGCGAGCTGGAGGTTATACCCTCACTGACAATTCAGGAATTTACCAATAAAATACAGGATACCATTGCAGCACCGTTCTCCGGAAAATCTTTTCAGCTTACCGAAAATCAGTTTTGTACGCTCAACATGGGCGTCAACCTTTCCGGTTTCATTGGATCGAAGATCAGTTGTACTGAACCGGCCACTTTGTATTTTTATTTCGATGAAATACTGACCGACGGCGATGTAAAAGCAAAAAAGCACATGGGTGGCACGAATAACTATGTTGTTTATGAGTTAAAACCAGGCAGTTATCAGCTTGAATCATTTGAATCGTACACGTTTAAGTATTTGAAAGTGATTGTTCTCAAAGGTTCTTGCCTGATTCAGGATATTTACCTGCGGGAATATGCTTATCCCGAAAATCCAAAGGCAGCATTTTGGTGCAGCAACAGCAAGTTGAACGAGATCTACAAGGCTGCCCGGCAAACCTTCAGACAAAATACCGTGGATATATTCATGGACTGTCCGTCTCGCGAACGGGCCGGCTGGCTTTGTGACAGTTATTTTACGGCCATCATGGAAAAAGAATTTACCGGTCGTTCGCAGGTAGCCCGCAATTTCTACGAAAATTTTGCTCTTCCTGAAACTTTTGCCCATCTCCCCGAAGGAATGCTCCCGATGTGTTATCCGGCCGATCATTACAACGGTTCTTTCATCCCGAACTGGGCCCTGTGGTTTATTGTCCAGATTGACGATTATGCCCTTCGCGGAGGCGATCCGGTTTTGGTGGCCCGGCTCAGGCCGCGTATCGAAAAACTGCTGAAATATTTTGAGAAATTTGAGAATCAGGACGGGCTGCTCGAAAAGCTCGACGGCTGGATATTTGTGGAATGGTCGAAAGCCAACGAACTGGTGCAAGATGTAAACTACCCGTCGAACATGCTGTACAGCGCGGCTTTATCGAGTGCTGCGCGATTGTATCATAACGAAGCCTGGCAGAAAAAGGCAGATCACGTTAAACAGGTCGTGCAAAAACAGTCGTATAACGGAACTTTCTTTGTTGACAATGCTGTTCGCGGTAAGGACGAAAAACTTCAGGTGACACAAAATACGACCGAAGTTTGCCAATATTATGCTTTCTTTTTTAAGGTGGCCACTCCCGATACCTATCCTGATCTGTGGAAGACATTAATATCCGGGTTCGGCCCAAACCGCGATGACAAAACGACCTATCCGGATGTTTACAAAGCCAATGCCTTTATTGGCAATTACCTCCGGCTTGATATCCTTTCGGCCTTCGGGTTGCAGCCACAACTGCTGGGAGAGATCCAGGATTATTTTTACAACATGGCCCGGATCACCGGCACTTTGTGGGAAAACATGGGAACTCAGGCCAGCTGCAATCATGGCTTCGCATCGTACCTGGGCCATGTTTTGTATCGCGACATTCTGGGCATCAGTAAGATCGACTACATCGGAAAGGAAATCACCGTCCGCTTTACTGATATCGATTTGAGTGAATGCAGCGGCGCTATCCCAATTGAAAACGATGCAGTTGAACTATTGTGGAAACGCACGGGTAACACAATCCGCTATTCCGTAAAAATTCCGGAAGGCTATCAATTAAAAATTGAAAATCTCAGTTCATCAAAACTGTTGAAGTTGGAATAATTGTTTCCTATTTTAATCCCAATTGCCTGGATCAGCAGCTCTTTCTCAAAACTGACTGCTGATTCAGGTCCTGATCAATCACCAAACACAGAACCATGACTTTAAAATCTATCATTCAGATCAAAAACACCATCCTGTATCTGTTTTTCAGCCTAATCTCTTTGCCCTCATTCGCACAATCAGCCAAAAACCAGTTCGACGTCAAGCTGGCCAATCAATCGGTCGTTCGGATTCAGGTTTGTTCCGATCAGATTTTTCGCATCCGGGTTTCGGCTGACAACCGGTTTCCTGAAACATTGATGGAACGCTACGGGATTCTGAAAACCGAATGGAATGCTTCGGACGCCGGGCTGAAAACTGAAAAGGGGAAACAGGTAATTGCCACCAATAATTATCAAATCGGAATAAATCCGAAAACCGGTGAAATTGTGGTTACCGATACAAAAGGGAAAACACTGATTAACCGGATCTCGGTGGTCGATTCAAAAAACAGTTTATGCACCGAACTGGCAAATTCGTTGAATACGTATTTCGGGAAACCGGAGACCGGCGCGGAAATTATCGGCTCGAACAAAGGTCCGGCCGCAAACAATGAGTTGGATGAAGTTGGCGACGTCTCGAAAAGCAGTGTGATCGAATTTTCGCTGAATGGCGACGAGCGGCTGTACGGCGGCGGAAACACCAGCCGAAGCAACATTCAGCATCGCGGAACGGCTTTGCGCATGTGGGCCACCTACCAGAAAACCGAAATCCCGATGCCGTTTATGATGAGTACCGGCGGTTGGGGCATTTTCGACAATACAACGGCCAAAAACTATTTCGATATCGGACGTTTTCAAAAGGATAAATTATTAATCTACAACACCGACGGCTCTGTTGACATTTACCTGATGCTGGGAAGTTCAATGCCCGACATCATCAACCAGTACACCATCATTACCGGAAAACCTTACCTCATGCCCAAATGGGGGTACGGACTGGCTTTTGGCGGCACCATGATGGAAAATCAGCTTGATATTATGAACGATGCAGTGCAGTTCAGGGATGGGAAGTTCCCGTGTGACATTTTTTGGCTCGAACCGCAGTGGATGAGCAAACGGTATGACTTTTCCACAGCGAAAAACTGGAACCTCGATAAGTTTCCGGCCGAACCTTACTGGAAAGTGAAACAATATCCCAAATACGAGGACCGGAATTTGTTTATCGCGAAGCTGCATGGTATGGGCTTTAAACTGGCCCTGTGGCTGTGCATCGATCACGATATGAGCATTGCCGAAGAAGATCGCCTGGCCCGGAAAAACGGGAAACCACTTTCAGGCCAGGAACACTGGTTCGATCACCTGACCAATTTTATCGATCAGGGAGTTGACGGGTTTAAACTCGATCCGGCACACACGCTCGACGAACATCCCGATATGAAGTATTATAATGGATACACCGACAAGGAAATGCACAACCTGAACCAGGTTTTGCTTCAGAAACAGATGGAGCAGACTTTCCGCGAACACAAAGGAATCCGCTCATTTCACCATTATTGCGGCGGCTATTCGGGAACCCAGCATTGGGGCGTTTCGACCAGTGGCGACAATGGCGGCGGAAGAGATGCGCTGTTTGATCAGCTAAACCTGGGATTAAGCGGTTTCCTGAATACCTCAGCCGATGTTTTATCAGGAGTAACTGACAACAAAGCCGGCATGCATCTTGGCTTTTTCCTGCCCTGGATTCAGGTAAACAGCTGGTACAATTTGCTTCACCCGTGGTACATGTGTCCCGATGAAAAAGAAACATTCTGCTACTATGCGCAATTACGCAATAGCTTGTTCCCATACATTTATTCGGCAGCTTTGGAAGGCAGCCAAACCGGCATGCCGATTTTGCGGGCTATGCCGCTGGCTTTCCCTGCCGACCGCAAGGTTGATAACATGATTTACCAGTATATGTTTGGCGAGAACCTCCTGGTAGGTGTTTTCAGCGATTCGATTTACCTGCCTGAAGGAAACTGGACCAACTACTGGACCGGCGAAAAAGTTTCGGGCGGGAAAACGGTGTATTGCAAAGCCCCGGCCAAACGCGGCGGACCGTTATTTATCCGCGGGGGAGCCATTATTCCGTACCAGAAACCCATGCAATACATTGGCGAATTGACGACAGATACGCTGATCGTTCGGGTTTATCCTGACAAGAAAAGCTCTTACACATTATGGGAAGACGATGGCATGACCTATGATTACGAGGAAGGGAAGTTTGCCAAAACCCGATTTGAATCGGCAGATTCGGAAAAGGAAACCGAATTTACAATATTTGCTGCCGGGGGAACTTACAACGGCATGTATCAATCGCGGACCTACGAACTGGAAATCACCATTCCGGAAAAACCAGCCCGGGTTTTGGTTAACAAAAAGAAAATATCTGGCTGGAAATACGATTCTGATAAAGTGATGCTTACCGTCAATCAGAACAATGTCAGGGAAAAACAGACCATAAAAATCGTCAAATAAAATGAAGGAATCGATGAAATCCTTAATGGCGGGGCTGATAGCCTGTCTGTTATCGGTGAATGTCAATCAATCTTTGGCTCAAAATTCTGTTCCGGCCACCGGCGTAACATTCAAAACCAGCGACCGGACACTTCAGCGACTTTACGACGAAGCTGAAAAGAAAGCCCTGTGGAATATTGCTGATTTTGGCGAATACAACGTGTTGGTTGAAGGTGCCGAATACAAAAATGTATGGCTCGAGACTCAGCCCATGGGCGGATACATGTACGGGAAACGCAACCTTGAAGTGGCCCGGAACAATATTCAGATTTTTATGGATAATCAGCGGGAAGATGGCCGGCTACCCGGAATGCTTCATTATAACAGTGATAAACCGTCAGTTTATTACAGCAATTTGCCGGGAACCGCTCAAATAAAAGATGAACAACTGATTGCTTACTACGGCTGGTTTCAGGGTTATTGCTTTCCAATGCCGGCTTACGAGTTGTACTTCTGGCTGAACAAAGACCGCGAATACCTCGAACAGCTTTATACTGCGCTCGGGAAGTTTGACCAGTACCTCTGGAGAACCCGCGATTCGGACAACGATGGATGCCTCGAAACCTGGTGCATCTGCGATACCGGCGAGGACGCCTGCACACGTTTCAATGGCGCTCCATGGGCCTGGCCTTACGATTACGCTCCTTCGGGTGAGGCCATCAGGAAGCTTTCAGAGAAAGAACAGAAAGCAATCGGAATCAACGAACAAAATATCGGCAGGGTCGATCAGTTTCCAACACCGATGGAATCGATGGACGTCATGTCGTATTCGTACTCAGGAAGAGATGTTTTAGCCCTGATTTCGAAAGAGCTCGGCAACGGCAGGGAAGCTTACTGGCGCGAAAAAGCCAATGAAATCCGTGCAAAACTAAAGGGCTATTTGTGGGATGCCCAACGTCATGCCTGTTACGACCGCGATAAGGACAATGAAGTGATGGATATTTTAACCCACAACAACCTGCGGTGCATGTATTTTGGCAGTTTCGACCAGCAAATGGCTGATGAGTTTGTCAGGTACCATTTGCTGAACCCCGATGAATTCTGGACTGCCATGCCACTACCTTCAATTGCCGCAAACGATCCGTATTTCAGGAATATTTCAGGAAATAACTGGAGCGGCCAGCCTGAGAGCCTCACTTTCCAGCGGGCTATTCAAGCACTGGAAAACTATGGTCATTATGCCGAATTGACGATGATCGGCCAAAAATTCCTGAAATCGGTGGGCGATTCGTTGAAATTCACCCAGCAATTCGATCCGTTTACAGCCACAATCACGAAAAACCTCGATGGTTACGGACCATGCATTCTCGCATCGCTCGAATTTATCTCGCGTATGTATGGCGTACACCTGACTCAGGACCGGGTTTACTGGTCATGCCTCAACTCGTCCGGCGATTATGAATATGAACAGAAATGGGGCGATTATTCGTTCCGTCTGGTAACCAAAGCAAATCAGGTTATTTGCTTAATTAACGGCAAGGAAGCTTTCTCGTTTACCAAAGGGATCCGTGTCATTTCGGGTTTGGATGGAAAACCGATAAAAGCGGTTGGAATCGGAACCGAAGAACAAAAGGTAACCATCGAATCAGAAGGGAGAACGTTTGCCCTGACGGTCGCTCCAAATACAATCTACAGTTTTGCCAATAATTTCAGGAAAATAGCAGAAACAGAGTTTTGCCGGCCCAATCAGGATTAAAATAATCCATAAACGATGAAAATAAAAAAATACACATGATACACATTCAAAGAATTGTTCTTACGTTAGTTCTTTTTTCCGGACTGGTTCCTGTTGTTCCGGCGCAGTTGAATTCCTATCCCGAGTCCTATCAGATTGATCAGAAAGATGTGAACCGGGCTCATCAGCTTATTACAACCCCGCTAAAAAAAGCGGTAATTATGCCAAATCCGAATCCGGCGGCGCAATGGTTTCCCGATGCCGGCCTTGGACTTTTTATGCACTGGGGCATCCACAGTGTTGCCGGCGCTCAACCTTCGTGGGATATGATTGCCAATTACCGCTATGGGGGAAAGGTAGCTCCTCCTGACAAATACTATGCACTGGCCAACCAGTTTAATCCCCGGGATTATGATCCGGACAAATGGCTGAAAGCTGCCAAAGAAGCAGGTTTTACTTATGCCGTTCTCACCACCAAGCACCATGATGGTTATGCATTATGGCCATCGAAATATGGTATCGGTACCAAACAATACATGAATGGCCGCGATTTGCTGAAACCGTATGTAGATGCTTGCCGGGCAAATGGACTGAAAGTAGGGTTTTACTTTTCACCACGCGATTGGCACTATCCGGGTTTGATGGACCCAAGTGAATTCGATGCAAACACACGCAATAATGTTCTGCCGATCAGCGATTCGATTGCCAATTATAACAATTACGAGAAATTTCTCGGATTTGTACTGGCTCAAATGGAAGAACTGCTTACCCGCTATGGGAAAATTGATATGCTCTGGCTCGATGGAATGAATTTCCGCGGCGTCGACGACATGCATACCCTGCAGGTCTACGCCTGGATCCGTTCGTTACAACCGGATATTGTAATTAACGACCGCTGGTCGAATATTGTAAATCCCGATGACCCCGCAGGAACTGGTCTTCGCATTGGCGATTTTACTACTCCCTTCGAGTGTTCCAAACCCACTTATGTACCTTCGAAATGGTGGGAACATTGCGATATTTGGACCAGTGGAGGCGGTGGCTGGGGATATGATAAAACCGGGACATTCCGGCCTTATTCATGGTTTTTCGAACATCTGGCAGCCTGTCGTTCCCTGGGCGGAAACTTTCTGCCCAATGTTGGCCCTGCCGGAAATGGTGAGATGCATCCAAACTATTATCGTCAAATGGCAGGTATTGCCGAATGGATGACACACAGCAAAGAATCTGTAATTGGAGCAAGCCCTTCGCCGGGAGCCGAACGAAGCAATGTGATGATTACCACACGAAATAATACATGGTACTTGCATTTGCTGCCCGACTTTAAAAAACAAGTTTCGCTGAAAACCGGTAAACAGCCTAAATCATTGACTTTACTAAGAACCGGAACTGTGATTCCGTACAATTATTGTGAGGGATTCGTCAAATTTACTGTTCCGGAAAACCTTCGTACCGAAATGGACGATGTGGTGAAAGTGGATTTTTGACTGGCCTTTCTGAAACTGAAATCTGTTCCGGGCAAGGATTTGCTTCCGGAAATATTACTTTTAAATGGAGTAAAGTATAAAAGGGAATACTTTTGAAGCGCCAAAGATCATAGATTTATAATTAAAACTTTTCGAATATTGAAGGTATCCCAGGATTGTGGTTACCGGCGAAGATTTCGGCGGGAACAGTTATGAAGGAGTAAAGAGCCTGTTCGTTCGCGATTTTTTAATGGAGGTATAAAAAAACGTTCATTTATTTAAATATCCTGTTTATGATGAAAGTTATTGATCTGAATACCTGGAAGCGAAAGGAACATTTTGAATTCTTTTACCGGGCCGATCATCCCCAGTATAATATTTGCGCCAATATTGACCTGACCCGGTTTTTGGCCTGCTGCAGGGAC
>Ga0074195_1002396_pt1 | contig 21155 bp, 20 predicted proteins | sample EPASupsiteHSE623_FD_64525 | JGI IMG/M metagenome (GOLD analysis project Ga0074195, IMG submission 64525) | Bioremediated contaminated groundwater from EPA Superfund site, New Mexico - Sample HSE6-23 | ecosystem: Environmental > Aquatic > Deep subsurface > Groundwater > Contaminated ...
CCGCGGGGGCGCCCCGTCGGGGGCGGCGACGTTCATCATTACCGGGGGTATGGGGGTCTCAACCCCCATTATCATATCTTGAGAACACGATTTTCATAGGAAAACCTTTTTTCACGTAATCTATTGCCCCCCTCTTGCGCCACCAGTCTCCCGTTGGGGGACGGGCGCAGTGCGATAGCCCGGGTAAGGTTACCGGTAATTCGTTGTTATCGTAACGGGGGGTGCCCCAGTGGCGGGGGCGAATCTCCCGAGAGCGTCAGAGTTTTCTCAATGAATTCTACAGAGCAAAAATTTCCGGTTGTTTCTTTGGTATCAGCCGCGCCCGAGCTGCTGGTGGGCGCGGGCAAGGTGCTGGGCGGCAAGCGCACCAAGGAGGGAGAGTTCCCCGGCAAGGACGGCTGCACCGATGATCTCTCCGAACTTCTTTGCATTGGTTCCCGGGGGCGTACCGCTGCCGGCAACACCGAGGATCCTGAGGCATTCCTGTTGCGTCTCAACGCCGGTTCCCCCGCCGACGGTCCCTACGGGCAGGGAGGGGAGCGTAACGGCGACATAAATTCCGGTATCCGTGAGATCCACGGTCGTGATACAGGTGCTGCCATCGATGGCATGCGCAGCGTCCTGCCCGCAGGCGATGAACATCGCTGCGACAACGTTTGCCGCATGGGCATTGAATCCCATCGCACCGGCCCGGGCTGACCCCACGAGATTCTTCCGGTAGTTCACTTCATGGATGGTCTTTGCATCGGTCTTGAAGACCTGGCTGATCAGTTCGTGGGAAAGGGCAACCCCGGCGACAACGCTGCGCCCCCGTCCCATGATGCCGTTGATGGCGGCTGGTTTTTTATCCGTGCACATGTTCCCGGACAGGGCGATAAGCCGCACTCCTGTTCCCTGCGCGATCAGGTCGGCCACCTTCGCGCTTGCGATGGTGACCATGTTCATTCCCATTGCATCCTTGGTGTCGAACTCCAGCCTCACAAAGACGCTCGTACCCGCCACAAAGGTGACGATATCGTTCAGTTTCCCGTGCGAGGTGGTGCTCTCCGCAGCAGCCTTGAGTTCATCGCGGTGAACAACCACCCAGTCGCAGACCTGAGCCGCGTGACCCACGCTGTCTGCGGCAAAGACCGGTGCCCGGGTCATGCCGTCATGCAGGATACGCACTTCGGCCCCGCCGGCTTTTGAGATTGCGCTGCACCCGCGGTTCACGGATGCAACGAGAGCACCTTCTGTAGTTGCGAGCGGGAGCCAGTAGTTGCCCTGCGCATAACCGCCGTTCACGTTTATCGGCCCGGCAACTCCCACGGGTACCTGTACCGTGCCGATCATGTTCTCGCAGTTGCGCTTTACCACGCGCTCGATATCGATCGAGAAGATGCCGAGATTTTCGAGTTTTGTGCTGGTCTCCTGCTCGATATACTCCCGGCGCACCCGGATTGCATCCATGGGCGTGAGCTCAGTTTCCAGCTGGTAGAGTTTGAGTTCCCCGCTCTTTAACCTGCCAAGAATGATATTGTCCCTCTCATTGTTGCGACCGGAACCTGCACCGTTTCCGGTTCCTGATCGGTGCCCGCCATCATCAGCCATGAATAATGGTAGCACGTATAAATTTATGATACACGTGGTCGCAATCACGGTTGGACAATGGGGCATCAGGGTGCCGGCACGCGAGGGGGAAACTACGCGACGGGCACTTATTGACGAGGGCGCGCTCGATCTCTCACTGAAGGTGCGGCGCGATGGCGACTGGCTCTTGCTCCCGCTCCTTGACTGGCGCGAGGGTGCGGAGCAGTACACGTTCGAGCAGAACCCGGAGCGGGTAGTGCTGCCCCGTCACGAACTGGTGGGGGGGATTGCCATTATCCAGGAGCGCGATCTTATGGGGGCGCAGAAGATCCTTGCATCACGCCCCTCACTCCACACCATCGTCTATGCAAAAGGCGAGGTCTCGGGAGAGTACCGCACCCGTGAGTTCGAGGTGCTTGCCGGTGTTCCCACGACCCGCACCGAAGTGATCGAGTACGGGCACCGCTTCCATGTCGATCTCACAGCTGCCTACTTCTCCGCCCGGCTCTCCTCCGAGCGGCAGCGCATTCTCCAGCAGACCGGCAGGAACGAGACCGTGCTCGATATGTTTGCCGGTGTCGGGCCGTTTGCGATCACGCTTGCGGCGCGGGCGGCACTCGTGGTTGCCTCTGATCTCAACCCGCAGGCAGTGGAACTGATGCTGGAAAACATAGCGCAGAACCGGACAAGGAACATGCTTCCGGTGCTCGCGGATGCCCGGAGACTGGCCGGCATCTTCCCGTGGCAGTTCGACCGGATTGTGATGAACCTCCCGCTGTCCGGCACGGAATTTTTACCAGAAGCGTTCCGGCTCTGCAAAGCTGGCGGGACGATTCATTTCTATTCGCTGGTCTCTGCTGAAGGGGAGCACCGCGAGTGCATACACGGACTGGGCGGGGAAGTACTGGCCGAGCGGGTGGTGCGGTCGTACTCACCGGCGCAGTGGCATGCGGTGTATGATATCGTGGTGAAGAGTTCGGGAACACCATGTAACAAACTTTGATTGTACGACTGCATTGTTCTCACCGGTTTTTTCGATCTCCCTGCAAAGCCTGCCCGGACCCGTGGTTGTTTTACGGAATTCTTCTGCGCGTCTGGTGCACCAGTCCGGAGATTACTCTTGCGTTCATTGGTGCTGCGGTTTTGTTCACTCATCTGCGTTCCGCTCGTTTCTCGCTTACTGCATTCCGGTTCGCTTCACATCCCCACCCTTGTTTTCCCGTTTGGTTTTCTGGTTGAGATACAGTATGCCCCTGACTTGTCGCGATGCTCTTTGCGCCAGCGGCTGCTTTTGCCCGCCCCTTGCATACCGCTTTGCGTAATGTTCGTCGCTGTTGACCGTGGTCATGCGTAATGCTCAGTGACTCGCTCGCGCCACTGTGCCCGATATCCACAATGTAACCGTACAGGTCATTCAGCGGCTTCTTTATCTGTACGATTTTGGAATTGATTTTTCGATCCAATCCCGCTCATTCCTTTTCCTTTACGACAATCGTAAACGCCGTTCCAGAACTCCGGTCCAGTTCAATCGTACCGTCCAATTGGTCCGCGAGTGTAATCACGAGGTGGAGCCCCATCGACTTGGTGTTGCGCCAGTCAAAACCCTCAGGGATACCGATCCCATTGTCCTTAAACTGGATAGTGAGTCTGTGATCCAGACGGTGAATTGCAATGGAAATTTCGCCTGGTCTCCCCTTGGGAAACGCATATTTTAAGGAGTTGGAGATGAGTTCATTGATCATCAGCCCGATCGGGATGGCTGTGTCAATGGCGAGGAAAATATCCCGGATATCCATCGTGAGCGTGATGCCCTTTCCTTTCATGTCGAAAAATCGGAGCATGCTGTCTCCGAGGAACCGGATATAATTGTCAAAGTCAATTTTTGCGAGGTCTGATGACTGGTACAGTTTTTCATGGACCAGCGCCATAGCCCTGACCCGGCTCTGGCTCTCCCTGAATGCGGAAAGTGTCGTCTCATCCGTGATATACCGTGACTGGAGGTTTAACAGGGAGATGATGATCTGGAGATTGTTTTTCACCCGGTGATGGACTTCCCGGAGCAGGACTTCTTTCTCACCCACGGTTTTCATAAGTTGCTTTTCAGCGTCAAGACGGATACCAATCTCCGTCACCAGTTTCAGGTTTACATCTGACAGGTCTGAGGTCCGTTCAGTAACCTGGCGTTCAAGATCCTCGCTGAATGTAATCAGGGCTTCCTCCGCCTTCTTCATATCCGTAATATCGCTGATTGCCACCCTCACCGTTGTTGTTCCATCGCTTTTGCCGGTTATCCGGATGCTTTCCAGCCGGGCAGGGAACGTGGAACCGTCCCCCCCTATGAGCGTGAGAGTGCAGATCTGTTTTCCCTCCGTGTTCCGCACGTGCATGAAATACCGGTACCACTGATCGGAATCTTTTTCTGCGATAAATTTACTGAATCGTTCCTTTACCAGTTTGCTCCGCTCAACCCCAAGGAGAGTCGCACCGCTCATGTTCACCTCTGCGATCAATGCCTTGTCGCTGAGCGTGAAATAGCCGAGCGGGGCAAAGTCATAGAGGTCAAGGTACCTGTCCCGCGACTCCTCCAGCGCGAGATAAGCCCTTTTGAGTTCTTCTGCCTGAATCTCAAGTTCGATCTGGTGTACCTGGAGTTCGTGGATGAGTTCTTCTGCCGTCTGCCCTTTCAGATCGGCAGAACGCTCAGGGATGCGTGCGAGCTGCTCCTCGGCAATGTCCCTCAGGGAACGTTCGATACCCGCAGTCTCCGTGTTCTTCTCTGCGGTTTTCTCGTTTCCCACAGCCATCAGGCCCTCTTCCTGTCCCGCTTGTCAGGATTGCCCTTCTCTTTCTTATCGCCGGGTAGCGGGATCCCTTCCATAGCCAGAAGAATGAGATGGGGGGCACCCGCTTCCCCGATAATCTCACGGGCGTTTAAGAGCATCTTTTTCTGTCCGATACCGGGGAAATTGTGCTCGACCGTGAAATTCTCAAACGATCGGTTCTTAGGCAGCACATTCTCCAGCAGTTCATGGAGCCGGGGGATGTCCCACTGGCTGTTCCCGAGTTCGTACAGTACCTTTCCCTGTGTGGCTTCCTGCGTCACTTTGAACGTAGTATAGAACGCCCGGCTGGCAGAGACCACCTCAAACCTGCCGTTCAGGACGATCAGCGGCTCCCGGACCGTGTCTACGATGTTCTGCGCATAGTCGCGGGCAACCCGGGCTTCGGCTTCAACCGCTTTTAATGCGGTGATATCGGAAAACGTCAGCACTACGCCATCGATCACATTCTCCAGCGTGCGGTACGGCATGATGCGGACATGGAACCACTCATTATTGGTCGTGCGCACCGGTATCTGCCGGGGTATGAGCGAGTCCAGTACCGCTTGTGCATCGGAGATCAGGTCCACATCCGGAATCAGCGACCGTATGTCTGCAAGCGGACGTCCTATATCCGATGGGGCGAGCCGGAACACCTTTACTGCCTCGCGGGTGAACCGCTTGATAGCGAGAAGGTTATCTAAAAATATCGTACCGATATTGACGTTTTCGAGCAGGTTCTTCATGTCATTCTGGATATCCGTGAGCTGCTCGATCTTTGCCTGCAGTTCTGCGTTCACCGTCACGATCTCTTCATTGACCGACTGGAGTTCCTCTTTTGAGGTTTCCAGTTCCTCATTCGTGGACTGGAGCTCTTCGTTGGTGGATTGCAGTTCCTCGTTGGTGGACTTGAGCTCCTCGTTTGCGGCCTGCATCTCCTCAATTGTCGCCTGCAGGTTCTCTTTGGTATACGCAAGGTCCTGCTCCAGTTCTTCGATGCGTTTTGACTCCCCTTTCCCGGTAACACGCTTCGCGACCTTTCGTTTCTCCGGCGTCTGCAACGGGGTGTCCTGGAAACTTATGAGCAGCAGCTCCCGGGTTGCCTCCGGGCCGGCAAGCGGCCGGACCGTGAGGTCAATTCCGTGAATGCCACCATTCGTCCTGACCGGCAGGTCTTTTACAACAAACTGCCTCTTTTGCGTGGCAGCGTTCTGGATGGCATAGCGTAAATCCAGCTGCAATCCTTCGCGTGCCATATCGACGACATTGGTGCTTACCTTACCTTGTGCAGGCTGGAGGTACTTTCCGGTGTCGCCGTGAACGTACATGATATTTCCTTCGTCATCGGTGATAACAGACGGGGGTGCAAAAGACTGGAGGAGCACGCGTTTTGTGAGCTCGGCAAAGTTTGTCTTATCCCTCTTGCCGGCCCCCTCGCCCGTATCCTTTCCCGACGGGTCGCGGGTCCATGCGAAGCGCTGTGCGACAAGCGTCCGGGTTGAGGCAGGAGAGGGTTTCGTCTGGTAAATCTTCCATTTTTTATTGAGCGGTGCGAAGAGATCGGTGAAATTCCCGATGCCTTCTGATGGGCTTAAGAAGAGCACCCCGGCCGGCTTGAGTGCGTAATGGAACGCCGGAATCACCCGGGTCTGGAGTTCGGTATCGAGGTAGATCAGCAGGTTCCGGCAGCTGATCAGGTCCATCTTGGTAAACGGCGGGTCCTTGATCACGTTCTGGATGGCAAAGACGACCATCTCCCGGATCTCTTTTTTGATCCGGAACCCGTTCTCATCTTTTACAAAGAACCGCCGCAGCCGGTTGGGTGAGACATCGATGGCGATGTTGGACGGGTAGGTACCTGCCCGTGCGGTTGCGATCGCATCGTCATCGATATCAGTCGCATAGATCTGGATCTTGAACTCCTGTTTGATCTCGTCCATGTACTCGCGGAAGAGCATGGCGAGCGAGTAGGCCTCTTCACCGGAGGCGCATCCCGGCACCCAGATCCGGAAGATATAGTTCTCCGGTTTATTCTCAAACAGCCGGGTCATGGCCTCTTTATTCAGCGCTTCAAACGCTTCTTTGTCCCGGAAGAAGCTGGTCACGTTGATGAGCAGTTCCTTAAAAAGGATGTGGACCTCAGCGGAGTTTTCCTGGAGGTACCGGGCGTACGCGTCTATATCCTTAAGATTGTGTACCCCCATCCGCCGTTCTATCCTGCGATTGATTGTGCTCTGCTTGTACAGGGAAAAGTCGTTTCCGGTCTTTGACCGCAGGAGCATCATGATACGCCGCATGGCACTTAATGCTGCGGGAACCGGGGGTACCGGGGGAATGCCCGTATCAACGATGGTCCTGACATAGGCGACCAGCTGCTCTGATATCTTATCGACCGGCAGCACATAGGTGGCAAGACCGCTCTGGACGGCACTTGAAGGCATACCGTCATATTTTGCGGTGGAGGGTTCCTGTACAAAGGAGACGCCACCGGCCCCGTGGATTGCCCGGAGCCCGAGCGTGCCATCCGACCCGCTGCCCGAGAGGATCACGCAGATCGCCCGTTCTCCCTGGTCCTCGGCAAGTGAGCGGAAGAAGGAGTCAATGGGCAATCGCAGTCCCCGTACCTGTTCAGGAATACTCAGGTGGAGTGTGCTGTGGAAGATTGCCATGTCCTTTCCCGGCGGGATGATATAGACATGGTTCGCCAGGATTGGTATCTGGTCCTGCGCCTCGTGGACCGGCATCGTGGTGTTGCGCTGGAGGATATCAGACAGCATGCTTGCATGGCCCGGGTCGAGATGGGGGACAAGCACAAACGCCATGCCGCTGTCGGCCGGCATTGTTTTGAAGAAGAGTTCGAACGCTTCGAGCCCCCCGGCTGAAGCACCGATCCCGATGATGGGGAAGTTCACTTGGGGGACTATGTTTTTGTTATTTTGCTCAGCCCCGGTTTGTTTCAGGGAAGTCATCTTACCCCGGCTTGTCCCGGCTTGTCCCGGCTTGTCCCGGCTTGTCCCGGCTTGTCCCGGCTTGTCCCGGCTTGTCCCGGCTTGTCCCGGCTTGTCCCGGCTTGTCCCGGCTTGTTCTGGTAGGAGAGGGGCGTCTTGGTTTTTTTCATCCTTTCACTCCTTTGGACACTTTGTTATGGGCATTTGCTTATTCATTTATCCTGTGCAAAAATTCCGGCAATCGGCAACGGCATATTCTATGGGACGCTCGTTATAACCGGAGCAATCCACGGCTGAATTGTCAGGTATCACCATGGTTTTTTTGTGATCCTTTTTATATTTCATAGAGATTGACTGTATATGATGAATAGTGGCGATCTGTTTTAATGATTATGGTGGTGTGTGTGATTCCCGGGTTCTCTCCGTAGGTTAGATAATCTGGTATCACGGGCTGAGTAACATAGGAGAAAATACGTCCAAATGGGGCTCCGTTTCCCAAAACCCGATCCGGAAAAGCCCGCAAAACTGTCCGTTTCTGTTCGTGTGGAAAATACACTTAATTTTCGCCCCATTTGCAAAAATACGGGCGGAAACGCCCTCACCTGATTGATGCCAGGGGCCTTTTTATCGGGGTCTTTTTCGCATCATAGTTTATCCCATCCGGGCCCCGAAACCCTGCCGAAATGCGAATGTGAGGGTCGTTTTTCCAAGTACCCCTATTTCTCTTATTTTTCCAACACTCCTCGCTCGAATAACAGTTTCGCATAATCCTCACCCGATAACGGGCATCGGATAAGATCATCCGGTTCTTTTCCGGACAGATGCAGCTGAGCCCGCATCTTTGTGAGCAGGTCCGCGTTGTACTCTTTCACCCCATGACTCAGGAACGCGTGAACACCGGATATCTTCCCATCGATGCAGAGATAAAAGATCTTGTGATGGGATGCTCGCTCTTCAAACCCTTTCTTGAGAAGAGCAGCTGCGATATCCCGGGTCTTGCAGGACTTTTAAGAACTGGCCCCGGCAACAACAAGAGATTCGAGATGGGAACGAAGCCGGAGTGCGTCCCGGGTAAGGTTCGCCGGGTTCCCGGCTACGTATACCTCCCAGAGCGTGGAGAGCTCGTCTGAGATCCCTGCAATGCCTTCCTCAAGGGTGGGGCTAAAAACCAGAAGTCCGAACTCATCGTTTGTCAGGGTAAGCCGGTCAGCATCGTGCCCGACAGTAATCCGAAGTTCGCGAGCGAGCCTGCGGACGTGACCGTTGATTTTCAGCCGGTCGAGCGTAATGATCTGGTCTGCCATTTTCAGCCTAGGTACCCAGGTGTATCATCCGGAAGATGATAGGGTTTTTGATCCGAATAATTTCATGCGATCTCTAAAAAAATCATTTGACATCACATCGAACTATCGGTTTAAAGTGAACGAACGAATCGGCACATCCGGGGATAGGACAGATGACACCTGCTATCCTTTGTCAGAGACACCTGGTATCAGGGAGTCCAACCCCTGAGGGCAAATAACCCCTGTACGGGCTCCTTTTCCCTTCCCGGCATCCCAGTCAATACCGGAAAACCCCGCAAACCCGTTCTTTTCTGTTCTTGTGGAAAATACGCTTAATTTTCGCCCCATTTACAAAAATACGGGTGGAAACACCCTCGCCCATTGGCCGCCAATGGCCCTGAAACCGAGGCTTTTTTCGCCACTTGGTTTACCCCATCCGGGTCCCTGAAACCCTGCCGAAATGCGAATATGAGGGTCTTTTTTTCCGGGGGTCTGAAAAAAAGAGATTTTAGCCAGGGATAAGAAATGAAGGAGACGAAAAACGGTACGAACAACCCCGCCCAAGAGAAATCCCTCTCACTTATCTCACGGGTGTAAAACGATCGGTTGGTGCAGAAAATGCTGTTCCATTATGGGATCTGGTGCACCCGAACCGGACTCGCTGACAAAATCTCTCCGCAATCCTAAAAACCGGTGTATTTTTCTATCGAGTTGTGCAAATTTATTTTCAATTAATGTCTGCCCGGAAAAAATCAATCATGGTCTGCCCGGAAATTTTCAATCAAAGCTTGGTTGAAAAATAAAAATCAAAGTCTGGTTAATTTTTTTCAATCAAGATCCGATTTGAAATTTTTGAGCAGGGTCTGGTTGAAAAAATAAAATCAAAGTCTGATTGAAATTTTTTATGCAAGGTCCGGTTGATCCGGAATTGATTTTCAAACGCGATCACGTACTCGATTGAAAATTTTTGGGCAGAGTCCGGTTGATCCGGCTGAGCAGCCGGATGTACTGTTTAGGTGAGATGCCGGAGCGGGTTTACGTCGGATGTGTTGACCGTTTTCACTCCCTTTTTGGATAAATGATTGTTATTAGGGATCGCGTTTTTACATTTTCAGGCAGAGTCTGGTTGATCGGTGAATGGATTCCAGGCAGGGGCGGGGGGTCGATTGAAAATTTTTGAGCATGGTCTGATTGATTTTTTTTAAGCAAGGTGTGGTTGAAAATTATAATTCAAGGTCTGGTTGAAAATTTTTGAGCAAAGTCTGACTATTTTTTTTCAATCAAAGTCTGGTTAAAAAAATAAAATCAAAGTCCGGTTGAAATTTTATCATCAGGATCCGATTATATTTTTTGAGCTGAGTGCGATTGAAAAATGAGTGGTGCACTGCAAGCGGAGTGTGGTGCAGGATCTCCCGTTCCCTTACGAAGTGTTACCGGTCCTTCTCGACCCGGTTATCCATCCTACCTAAATCGAAACCCAAAATTACCTGACTGCACCATATGGCATAAGGAACCCGATGACGCCCAATACCGAGTGGAAAAAAGTTGCAGCCTCCCTGATCGCTGCTGTAGTTTTTACAGCCCTCTGTCTTGTATCATATACTTCCATTGACGGGATGAGCGGCGGGTACGCCCTTGCATTTATCTCGTTCTTCCTTGCGATCAGCAGTATTGCAGTCGCCCTGCTGTTTTTCCACCGGGCGCGGGTGATGGATGCGATCCTGACCGATCCCTCCCCACTCGCTCACTGGACCTACCCGGAGGACATGATCCGTGCAAGCGTGGAGCGGGAATTCCGGGAATACAAGGAGCGGAACCGGGCAATGTTCATTATCATCGGCGGGATGCTTGTGGTTGTAGCCCTTGTCTTTTTGATCTTTGTTGGTGAGGGCGGTCCTGAGACTGCTCTCTTCCTGCTGGCCTTCGCTGTATTCCTGTTCATTATTTCCCGGGTCATGCCCGGGATTGAACGGCGACGGGCATTGAGCTCTTCACAGGGTGCGTTTATCACCCGTGCCGGGATCATCTACGAAGGGGCGGTCTATCCGTTCCGCTCATTCCTGATGTGGAGGGATGGGATCCTGTTTCGTAAGGCCGACAAAAAGAAACCCGCGATGATTGTTTTCTCATTCAGCCAGCTGGTCGGCCGCTTTATCATCCAGCCATTTGACATTGTGATCCCGGTGCCCGCAGGAGAGGAAGAAAAGGCCAAACGGATCGTGCAGGAGCTGGGTGGTGAAGTTCCTGATGACATTTAAGCAACCGGATTTTCCGGTAAAAAAAAGATAATCACTCCGGCGCAAACTTCGTGCCGTAGTGGATGATACCGCTCTCGCCATCGGTGGCGATCCTGCGGAAGATGCTTTTTACCCGCATGCCGATCTTTGCTTCGCTGGGGTCGCAGACAACCTGTGAGGTCATCTGGGGGCCTTCATCGAGTTTGATGATGGCAAGCACATACGGCCCGTGGGAGGCGAACTGGTCGGGTGCAGTCTGGATGATCGTGAACGTGACCACGGTCCCCTTCCCGGCAAACTTGTGGTCCACGATCTTTCCTTCCCTGCGGCAGTCCGGACAGAACGTCCGCGGGGGGAAGAAGTGGCGGTTGCAGGTCTCGCACTTTGTCCCGATCAGGTTGTAGCGCTGGGGGATCTTTCGCCAGAATCGTGCTACGGTCATTTCAGACCCTCCCGAGGATGTGGACCGCAACCGTGGCACCGGTACCGCCAACATTGTGGGTCATGCCGATCTTTGCGCCATCGATCTGGCGTTTGCCCGCGGTGCCGCGAAGCTGCTGGACGATCTCGCACACCTGCTTGATGCCGGTTGCCCCGACCGGGTGACCGCAGGCCTTGAGGCCGCCGCTCGTGTTGACCGGGATCCTGCCGCCAAGGGCAGTCTCGCCATCGGTAGTGAACTTACCGGCCGTACCCTTCTTGCAGAACCCGAGATCCTCGATGGCACAGATCTCTGCGATCGAGAAACAGTCATGCACTTCGACCATGTTGATGTCTTTGTGCGTCAGTTTTGCCATCTTAAAGGCCCGCTGGCCTGCAGCAACCGTCGCGTCCAGCGTCGAGATGTCCCGGCGGTCGTGGAGGGCAATGGAGTCGCTTGCCTGTGCGGTTGCAAGAACCTTGATCGGGGTGTCGGTGAATTCACGGGCACGGTCGAGCGGTGCGAGGATGACTGCCGCTGCCCCGTCCGTTATAGGCGAGCAGTCAAAAAGCCGGAGAGGTTCGGCGACCATGGTGGATTTCAGCACGGTGTCGAGCGTGATCTCCTGCTGGTACTGGGCAATGGGGTTTCGGGCACCGTTGTAGTGGTTCTTCACGGCGACCTGTGCCAGCTGTTCGCGTGTCATGGAGTACTTGTGCATGTAGTCCCGGGCGATCATCGCGTAGAGCCCGGGGAATGTTGCTCCGACAAACCCTTCCCATTCGCGGTCCGCAGCACCGGCAAGAGCATCGGTGGTTGCGCCTGGCTCCACATCGGTCATCTTCTCGACACCTGCTGCAACCACGATGTCTTCCATGCCGCTGGCAACGGCGATGACCGCCTGCCGGAAGGCAAGCCCGCCGGATGCACACGCGGCTTCGACCCGTGTTGACGGGATGTGGCGTGTTGCCATTCCCGCGTAATCTGCAATCAGGGCACCGATATGTTCCTGCTCGATAAAACGGCCGGCACTCATGTTGCCGACATACATAGCGTCGATCTTCTCACCAGATAGCTGGGCATCCGCAAGGGCGAGGGCCCCGGCCTCCACAAACATATCCCGGAAAGATTCCGACCATTTTTCACCGAACCGGGTGCAGCCTATACCAATCACTGCCACGTCTCTCATGATTGCATCACCAGTTTCCCCTTGTGCTGGGCATAGCGTGCATAATCCAGGTAGATGGGATTTTTGAGCTGCTGCTCTACGCCCGGTGCCGCATCGCGCCTGAACGCGTCTGACTTGATTGCATCGGTCACTTCAATATCGAAAGCGTCGCTGCCTGCTCCGGACCCGAACGAGCAGACGAAGATGGTGTCACCGGGTTTTGCGATGTCGAGCGTTGCTGCAAGGCCAACGGGTGAAGCACCGGAGTAGGTATTACCGAGGCGTGGCACCACAAGGCCCGGCTTGATCTGCTCTGTAGTGAAACCGAGGTCCTTTGCGGCTTTCTGCGGGAACTTCGCGTTGGGCTGGTGGAAGACCGCATAGGTGAAATCTTTCGGGGTCTTCTTGGTCTGCTCTAAAAGGAGGTTGCTTGCCCCTTTGACGTGCTTGAAGTACCCGGGATCGCCGGTGAACCGTCCGCCGTGGCGGGGGTAATCCTGTCCCTCGCGGCGCCAGAAGTCCGGCGTGTCGGTGGTGAACGAGCAGGTGTGGTGGATTGTTGCGATCGGGTCGTCGTTCCCGATCACATAGGCCGCACCCCCCGCTGCCGCAGTGTACTCGAGCGCATCGCCCGGTGCACCCTGCGAGACATCGGAACCGATGGCAAGGCCGTAGGGGATCATTTTGCTCTTGACAAGGCCCATACAGGTCTGGATCGCAGCGGTCCCTGCCTTGCAGGCGAACTCAAAATCAGCTGCGGTCATATTCGGGGTTGCACCGATGGCTTCGCCGACCGTACATGCAGTAGGCTTCACCGCATACGGGTGCGATTCGCTGCCCACGTATACAGCCCCGATATCTTTCGGGTCAACATGCCGGCGCAGGAGTGCGTTCCTTGCCGCTTCGACAGCGATCGTTGCTGCGTCTTCATCAAGGTCGGGAACGGACTTTTCAAAAACGCCCAGTCCCCCGGTAATATCTGCGGCATTTGCGCCCCAGACCCGGGCAATCTCTTCGACCTTGATACGATATCTCGGTATATACACACCGTAGGTAATGATGCCTACCATTCTTTGTCCCTCAGAGTACTCACGATTTCATCTACATCCATACTCGTACACATTACCGTGATGCGATCGCGTTCCGCCATTTTTTCCACGATGGGATGGACATCTGCGGCTTCTATGCCCTGCAGCACCACGCATCGCGGTTTGAACGGTGTCACCCGGATCGCCACCATCGGTGATTTCCCGGTCGAGACATTGGTAAAGACCAGCGCCCGTTCCGTGCTCCAGCCATAGATGCGATTGAACTCTTCGGAAGTGAGTTGCATGATCGCATTGAGGCTGTTGACCACGGTATAGCCAAAGATGGTCTGGTCTGTGGATCCCCAGAGTAATGTGCACCCGATCGCATCTGAAAAATCTTTCAGCGGGACGGGTGAACCGTATTCGTGGAGATCATAGATCACATCATCGTCAACTGCCGAAAAGAGCATGGTAGAGTATTTTTCAATGTGTTTACCGCCGGTCTCCTCATCGGTGGTGAGGAGCGTATCGACAATCTTGCCGACAACGGCGGTTCCGGGGCTTTTTCTCCGTCCGCTCTCGTAATCACTGATCACGGACGGTGAGACGCCCAGGCGTTCTGATAAAACGCCGGGTGCGATCTCGAAGTTCATGCGCCATTTCTTCAGCGCATGCCCCGGTGAGTCCGATAGCGTAATCTCGCCAGCCATCTTCTCAGCGAGCTGGTTCCGCTTTCCGGATTTCATGCTCAATTAGATTCACTCATAGTGTTAAATAATTAACGAACAGGCTTTCGACAGTGAACGAATTATCTATAAAAAAACCACTTGACTTGTGGGTGTTTTTATATCCTAATTTTTGCGTTTTGCCTGAAGAAGGATCTCTGATCGTAATAACCTGCAAATCCTGTAAAATTATATAATATCATTACAATTGTCATTTAAGTGGAATCTTATTCAGAACCTATTGAATATCTCTGGTGAATTGCAATTTGGTGAGAAGGCAAGTCAACTCAGGAACTGACGTATGAAGATATCTTTATTACATTTTTGGATTTTGTGTTTGGTTTTTTCAATATGTTCCGGATGCGTTACCAATGTACCGCAGGAAAAAAGTGATGGCAATGGATCTATGATACGTGCAACGGTCACTGAAAATTCTCATCCGGAACTCTCCTCAATAATTCCCGATGGAACTGTGAATTCCACATCTGTCAGTCCCTCACTATTCTGGATTAAGATCGATCCTATTGGTGATCACAATGCCGGAGACAGATTCACCATATCAGGAACAACAAACCTGAATGTGTCAGAAAAAATGCTTGTAGATGTCTATCCGATGTGGTGGACCGATGTTATGAAAAGATCGCAATGTGCAGGAGCGGAAATTGCCGGTGCCAGTGCCAGTGGGACAATCTCTCCCATAATGGGATACAATACCCCCAATAAATGGAATTTTACCGTGGATTCTTCGACATTTCCCGTTCAGGAGTATTTTGTTTATATTGCTGCAATCGATGATGCTACATTCGATGAAAGTGCTATGGCTGAAACCCATTTTTATATCAATGGAACTTCTTCAGAAATACCCTCAGGTCATGGGTGTCGAAAATAACCATAATTTTTCAAATCAGCAACCCATAAATAAGAAGCAACTCAATTTTGATAAGCATGATACCCGCTGAGGATCTCCAGTGTCTCAAGGCCATTGCACTGCGTGGCGGTTGCAAGGGCCCGGTCTTCGTCTCCACGCAGAGCATCGGTACGATGCTTGCGATCAGCCAGCAGACCGCATCACGACGGTTGAAAGGGCTTGAAACCCAGGGACTCATCACCCGGACCCTTGCTGCCGATGGCCAGCATGTCACTCTCACCAGGCACGGCGAGGATGAGCTGCGCCGTGAACACCAGGAATATTTACGGATCTTTTCTGAGGGCGGCAAGACCTATGTTCTGAATGGTGCAGTCATATCAGGGATTGGCGAAGGTAAGTATTACATGAGCCTTGCCAGCTACAAGGAACAGTTCAAAACCCATCTCGGGTTCGAACCCTATCCCGGCACGCTCAACATCCGGCTCTCCCATTCCAGCATCCCGGTCAGGAAGAAGATCGATGCGCTGGAGTGGACCCGGATCAAGGGTTTTTCAACAGACGGCCGGACCTTCGGCGATGCAAAATGCATCCCGTGCCGGATCGGCACCATCTCCTGCGGCATCGTTGTGCCCGGCAGGACCCACTACCCCGAGGATATCATTGAAGTGATTGCCCCGATGGCGCTGCGCCGGAAACTTGGTGTTGAGGATTCTGACAGCGTCAGTGTTGAGGTGGGGCCGTGATGGATGAGGCGCTTGCAGCGCTCCGTGACGGGAAGTTTATCCTGCTTTACGATTTCGATGACCGGGAAGGCGAAACCGATTTTGCAATCCGCTCCGATGCGGTCACGCCAAAGCATATCCTCCAGATGCGCAAGGATGGCGGCGGGCTGATCTGCACGGCAGTCCACCCGATCGCAGCCCAGCGTCTTGGCCTCCCGTTTGCCAGCGATGCCCTCAGGGCAATTGCTGTCGCGGAACGGGAAGGCGACATTCCCTACGACCGGAAGAACCACTCCTCGTTCTCGCTCTGGGTGAACCACCGCAATACGTTCACGGGCATCACCGATCGTGACCGAACCCTGACGGTTAACGCGATCGCGGAACAGGTGAAACGGGCACTCAACGGCGGCAATGTGAGTTTCCACGAGACGTTCCGTACCCCGGGACATATGGCCCTTCTAAGGGCAGCGGACGGGCTTCTCGATGTGAGGAAAGGCCAGACCGAACTCTCGATCGCGATGGCCCAGATGGCGGGGATTACACCTGCGGTCACCATCTGCGAGATGCTGGATGATGAGTCCGGCTATGCCCTCTCAAAGGCGGATGCAAAACTCTATGCCCGCAAGCACGGGCTCGTGTTTGTCGAAGGGCCGGAAGTGCTGGAGCGGTGGGAGAAGGACAAGGTCGGGAAAAAATAAAATTTTCTTTTTTTACCAGCGATACAATCATTTTTCCCTATCCGGCAACCTGAAGATCAAAATTTTAATGCGGACATTCGTCAGGCTTTTCCCTTGATCATCCGTGTAACCTGCTCGCGGATCCGGATAAATACCGGATCTGCCGGATCCCTGGGATAGGGGAGATCGATCTGCAGGATATCAGACACAACCGCCGGCCTCCCGGAGAGAATGACAATCCGGTCCGCGAGATAGATCGCCTCCTCCGGGTTATGCGTGACCATGAGAAAGGTGGTCTTTAAGTCCTGCCGTATTCTCAAGACCTCATCCTCCAGTTCCCGCCGTGTGAATGTGTCGAGCGCAGAGAACGGTTCATCCATGAGAAGGACGGAGGGTTTGATGGCCAGCGCCCGGGCAACCGAAGCCCGCTGCTTCATCCCGCCGGATAGCTGGTGAGGGTAGGAGAGTGCAAACGCGTTTAAGTGGGTGAGATCCAGAAGCGATTCCGCCCGCTTCCCGATCTCCTCTTCTGCCAGATTTTGCACGGAAAGCCGAAGGCCGTACACGATGTTCTCATAGACCGTGAGCCACGGGAAGAGGGCGTGGTCCTGGAAGACCATGGCTGCTGACGGCTTCCCGTCTTTGTTACCGGATGTCTGGTCGATCCTGCCTGCATCTGCATAATCGAGGCCCCCGATGATCCGGAGCAGCGTGGACTTGCCGCAACCGGATGGTCCCATTATGCAGACAATCTCCCGTACGGCGACATCAAAAGAAACCCCGGCAAGAGCAGGACAGGATTCAACATTATCCCGGAACGTCTTTTTGATCCCGTCAAGGGAGAGAACCGGCTCCATCATTCCCTCCCCTGCCAGCCAAAGAGCCGTTCCTGTCCTGCCCGGAAGAGAATATCCGCTCCGAGGCCTATGATGCCGATGATGATCATGCCGGCACCAATCACCTGGAGCTGGCCGAGGTTATAGGCATACATGATCAGATAACCGAGGCCGGCAGTTGTCCCGGGCAGCATCTCGGCCGCAACGACGCACATCCATGCTACGCCGAACGAGACCCGGAGGCCGGTCCAGATCACGGGAAGTGCACCGGGAAGGATGACGGTGCGGAGCTTCTCGAACGTGGTAGCATGGAATGTGTCCGCTACTTCGATCCACCGCAGGCGGACCCCCTGGACCCCGTCAACGGTGTTGATCAGGATCGGGAAGAACGCACCCATGCCAATGATGAAGAGGATGGAATTAAAACCGATACCGAACCATGCGATGGCAAACGGCATCCAGGCGATCGGGGGGACCGGGCGGAGTATCTGGATGGTGGGGTTGAGATATTTCTGGACTTCTTTTGACCAGCCGATGAGGAGGCCGAGCGGGATAGCAATGGCTGCTGCACAGAGGAATCCGGTGAGTACCTCCTTGAGGCTTTGGAACGTGTTCTGGATCAGGGACTCGCCGCCAAGAACCGGTGCAGCCGGCTGGAGCAGCACGGACAAAATTTCACCGAGCCGCGGGAGGATGTAGTTGTTCTGTATCAGGAGGGCAATGCCTTCCCAGACTATCAGGAGGATGACGATGAGTGCCAGTCCTTTGCCGTATTCACGGATACTCTGCTTTAAAATCAGTGCCATAGAATTTCACCGAAATATTCTCATATGCAAACGCTTCGCGTACCATGTCTTCCTGGATCGAGCTCTGGACCGTGGCAATAACCACGGGTCTGCCGGCAGCAGAGCGGCCTTTCACCCACGTGACAAAGCCCGTCCAGTTATTGCAGCGTGCCCCGTTGCCGACAACCAGCCCGGAACCCCCGGTATTGATAGACTGGATGATGGATGACGGGTTCTTAAGACCGATCTGCTGTTCTGCCGGGACCGATCCCACAAAGGCACCATCAAGGGCCTTCTGGCCGATCGTGGTCATGATGCCCCCACCGGACTGGCCGGGGATGAGGTTGACATGGGCAAACGTTTTCCCCTGCACAAACAGCGTGCAGGAGACCGGGCGGGAGGCTTCCGGATCATCGGGAACAAGGCAGAAACCGTACCGGTCGCAGAAATACGCAGAATCCTTGACCATGACGTAGAGGGGTGCATAATTATCGGTTGAAGGGATATAGCCGAGCCTGAGATTCGGCACGTTCATGTCCGCCACAGGTACAGATGAATTCGTCAGGTACTGCGCCCCCTGGCGTGCAACGGCAGCGTTCATCATCGATAAGGGGTTGTACGTACTGTTCGGTGTCTTACCGATAATGCTCTGTACAATACCGGATTCGGGGGGGTCTGCACTTGCCGTGAAGACAATGTTGGCAAAAGCGTGCTTCTCGACATCAAGCGGTTGAAGCGATCCCACGGGTGTCAGGATCGGGTTCTTCCCATAAACCCAGGCAGCGGTGATATTCTCTGCCAGTGCCGGGTCCTCCCGGGTACGGTTTATCGCTGCCGTTGTGAGGGCGGAGAAGAGGGCAGAGGTATTCGGGTTGTTTTTGATGAAATCGTTCCGCAGTACCATTACATTGATAGCCTGGTTATTCCATTTTCCCGGGGGAGGGAGATCGGATGGGACCGCGATACATTTTCCGATGCCGGAGAGCTCTGCATTCGAGACCACCGGCTCCCAGATCAGGAATGCATCGATCTGGCCGGTATTGAGCAGCTGGCCCATTGAGCCGGTGGATGCATATAACAGATACACGGACGGGCGATCATCGATGGGTTGGACAAGCCCGGGCACAGTATTGTAATAGAGCAGAAAGATCAGAGATACCAGAATACATCCCACGATGATGAGCCACTGGAACGGCGTGAGTCGCTGCATGAATGGATCGCTATCGGATGTGTACGAGCTCCGGATATATATGCTGACGGTTTTTTATCGCACCGCAGGGAAAGGTGGACTGTATTATTCAGCCGCCCCCTGCGCCATTTCATTATTCTTATTAGCTTTCCAGCCCCAGTTTTTACCAGCATGAAAGTCCCGTTAACCGAACTCGAAGACCGGCTGAAGCGTTTCCGGGACCGGATGGATCACACCTGTCCCGGCTGGGAACTGGCAGCCATTGTCAGTAAGATCCCCCTTTACTATTTCACGGGCACCATGCAGGATGGCCTTCTGCTCATGCCGCACGATGGCGATGCCGTTTTCTGGGTCCGGCAGAGTTTCGAGCGGGCAAAGATCGAGTCGCTCTTTCCCCACATACGGGAGATGAAGAGCTACCGGGACGTGGCAGCGGGTACGGGAAACCTCCCCTCCACCGTGTATCTCGAAACGGATCTGATGCCCATTGCCCAGCTCCAGCGGCTCCAGAAGTACCTGCCGTTTACGGATGTGCAGTCCGTCGATGAACAGGTAGCAGCGGTCAGGGCAGTGAAGAGCCGGTATGAACTCTCCTTGATGGAACACGCCGGGAAAATTCACCGCCATGTGCTTGAAGACTGTATTCCCTTGATGCTCGCGGAAGGTATCGATGAGGTCGGGCTCACCTGCGATCTCTACACTCTCATGGTAAAGGAAGGCCACCAGGGTATCATCCGGTTCGGGATGTTCAACGAGATGCTGCTCGGCCAGATCGGGTTTGGCACGAGCTCCATATCCCCCACCTGCGTCAATACGCCCGGCGGCATCTTCGGCATGCACCCGTCCGTCCCGCTGATGGGCTGCCGGGAACGGAAACTGAAGAAGGGCGAGCTGGTTGTCATCGATATCGGGTGCGGGTACAAGGGATACCAGACCGACAAGACCATGACCTACATGTTCGGCAAGCCGATCCCTGACGAGGCGATACGGGAGCATGAGCGATGCGTAGAAATTCAGGATCAGCTTGCAGCGCTCCTCAAGCCGGGTGCCATCCCGTCAGAGATCTATGCAACCGTCATGGAGGGACTTGAACCGGAATTCCTGAACAACTTCATGGGATTCGGGAAGCACAAAGTAAAATTCCTCGGCCACGGGATCGGGCTCTGGATCGATGAGATGCCGGTCATTGCGCAAGGGTTCGATGAGCCTTTGCAGGAAGGCATGGTTTTTGCCCTCGAACCCAAGAAAGGCATCCCGAAAGTCGGACTGGTTGGTATTGAGAATACTTTTATCGTGACACCGCATGGCGGCCGGTCGATCACGGGCAAGAGCAAGGGGCTTGTCGAGGTATACTGACGGTCTACTAACCGCGGTTGGCTGAGTGGGGGGTCAAGGATCATTTTTTCCGTAACCGTCCGGTTCATTGCTTTTTCATCTCTTTTCTGTGACTCATTATATTGTTGATGGGCGTTTTATTGGGGTTAGGTACACATGGAAAAGATTTCTCTTTAGGAATTTTACAACGCTTGAACCCCCATCCCATCTCCCTGTCATTTGATACCCGGGTCAGGTTTCGCCATCACAATACACCTGTGTCGGCCCTAAGGTTTCCGGGTACCTGCTCCGGCATGACTTGCGTGCAAGATAACAGAGGTGACAGGCATCTGCCACACCCGCTGGGGGAGTATACGCAAGCACCCGGGTAAGCTGAGCCGGTCCACCCTCAAGCAGCGGTCCGCAGATCGGGTGCGATGACGGGGAATATGTCCGGACCAGTTCGTCTAAGGGATGTTTCCAGATGTTTCCTAGAGAGATCCCCTGGCAGATCTGGAGATTGCCAAATGCATCCACATGCATCCTTGAGGGGGTTTTTAGATCTT
>Ga0074195_1002397_pt1 | contig 21152 bp, 19 predicted proteins | sample EPASupsiteHSE623_FD_64525 | JGI IMG/M metagenome (GOLD analysis project Ga0074195, IMG submission 64525) | Bioremediated contaminated groundwater from EPA Superfund site, New Mexico - Sample HSE6-23 | ecosystem: Environmental > Aquatic > Deep subsurface > Groundwater > Contaminated ...
GCCCCGCCGGGGGCGGGCGGAAGGCGGGGGCCCGCCCGGCCGGTCTCCCCGGCGGGGAAGAAAAAAACCGGCCGCCCGTTTGCGCCCCATGGCCGCGTCCAGAAGCCGGTGCGCCTCCGCGAGGGAGGCGGCCCGCTGATCCGGGGGGGCATCGAGCGCATCCAGCGCCAGGCGATAGGCCCGGACCGTGTTGCGGACATAGGCCACCGATCGCAGTCGTCCCTCGATCTTGAGGCTGACCACCCCGGCTTCCCGCGCTTCGGCCAGATGATCGATGCCGCTGAGATCGTTCATGGAGAAAAGATAGCCGCCGCCCTTGCCGCCATGGCCTGCCCCGGCGCGCTTGCCCGAGGCCAGCCAGTCGTAGCGGCGGCGGCAGGGTTGGACGCACTGGCCCCGCAGGCTCGATTTGCCGCCATGGAGGCTGGAAAAACGGCAGAGGCCGGAATAGCTGAAGCACATGGCCCCATGGATGAAAATTTCCAGCCCGATATCGCTGCGGCTATGAATGGTCCGGATCTCCGAAAAGTTCAGTTCACGGGCCAGGACAATGCGCGCAAATCCCAGGCCCTTGCAATACTCCGCCGCCATCGCGTTGTTGATGGTCATCAGGGTCGAGGCATGAACCTGCAGCTGCGGGAAAAACCGCCGCACCAGATACAGGATCCCCAGATCCTGAAGGATCAGTCCATCGGGGCCGATCCGGGCCAGCAGGGACAGCGTCTCCAGGGCCAGACGGGTTTCGTCTTCCTTCATCAGGCTGTTCATGGCCACATACACCTTCTTCCCGCGGGCGTGAGCGTGGCCGGTCATGGCCGCGATCTCGGCAAAGGTGAAGTCCCGCGCCAGGGCCCGGGCGTTCAGGCCGGGCGCGCCGACGTACACCGCATCCGCTCCTGCCTCCAAGGCGGCCTCGAAGGCGGGAAGGGTGCCGGCTGGCGCCAGCAGTTCCATGGGCGGAGCAAGGGGAATGGTTGTCATTGCCGATCGATCACAACAAGAATTGGGGAGAAAGAATTGTCTGCAACAACCAGACGCGGGAATCGGCCGGGCGCCTAGGCGCGGGCGCCCTCCTCGGGGGGCGGACAGAGGGCCAGCGGGTAATCGACTGGCGGCAGGGGCAGGATAAAATAAAAATTGTTGCCCTCCGGCGTTGGTTCATAACCGACACTGCCGCCATGCATCTCGACCACCAGCCGGATGAACGACAATCCATGCCCGGTACCGGGAATATCCAAGCTGTCGTCGCCGCGCATCCCTTCCTGAAACAATTTGTTGCCCTGCGCCGCCGGCATGTTGGGACCCGTGGTAAAGACATTGAATTTAATCCCCTTTTTTCCGGGGTACTGAAAATTGTCCACAAGTTCGCGGCCATAGGCCATGGCCTTGCGCGGTCTTCCCTGATGGTCGATGATCTCCTTGGCGTACTTGGCGGCATTGGAAAAGAGATTGGCATACACCTGCGCCAAGAGGCCGATGTCGACCAGGATCGGAAACTCCTCCTCGTACATGTTCCGTGGCCGGTCAACCACGACATTGGCCGCGCGCAACCGGCTGGCATAATGTTCCAACTGAGGAATGATCACCTCTTTCTCGACAAAACACCGTTTGGGATGGAGCACCAGGTGGCCGCGTTCGAAATGCTCCCGGCGGAACAGGCTCTCGATGAACAGACTCATGTTGGCGTGATGCTTGACGATCTCCTGATAATATTTGACCAGGTCGTCCTGCAGGACTTGCAGTTTGCCAAAACAATGCCCGCACCGTGGCGCCAGCGGCTCCTGCCCGGCGGTGATTTCCCGTTTCAGTTCCTCGATCAGGCCGATTTTCTTCTTCAGTTGATTGAACAGGTGCCGGAAATACATATTGGGCACGATGATGTTGTGCTCAATATCAATCACCAGGGTGTTGATGAACTTCAGCCGTTCGATGTTCTGCCGGGCAATCAACCGGTTGTCGAGGTTGTATCCAATCCGGTTGGCGTATTTGACAAAGAAGAACTGGTCGGTCCCGGTCAGCCCCTCTTTCCGCCGGACCTCGAACATCCCCAGGGTCCTGCCGCCGCCGCACAACCCCCGCAAATCGTCCCACAGCTTCATCTGCCGGTCCGGATTGCGGTCGTCGGTCTCCTTGCTAAAGGGCTGCTTACTGAAGATGGGAATGACGTACGACCCGCCCAGCTCATAGGGCGCCTCCTGCATCTGGACCGGATAGGTGGCGGGTCTCGGTTCCGGCAGCACCCCTTCCCTGCTGGAACAGACCAGCTGCAATCCGTGCTCCCGGCCCTGGCAGAGATAGAGAGCACTGGCGACGCCGACCAGGGCCAGGGGGACGGAAACGCAGATCCGGTAAAAATCATCCAAGGAGTCGTATTCCTGGGCCAGATCGAAAAATGCCTTGAGGAAATCGTTGCGCCCCTGAGAGAAGTTATAGTGCTCATAACTCTCCGCCTTCTCCCGGATGCGTTGGCACACCGCTTCCAGATCCGAAGGAATGCTGTCGGTTTGGTCATTCATGGGGTCTACGCGGTTACAGAATTGAACGCACCGGGCAACCGGGCGAGAGGTGGTCGTCTTTACCGTTTTTTGGACAGGACCACCGCATCGCGGCTGTCCTTTTCCGCGAGCAGGACATCCACCCGCTCATGGGCCGAGGCACTCACGGCCATGCCGACATAATCGGGCTGAATCGGCAGTTCCCGGCCGCCACGATCGATCAGCACCGCCAGTTGAATCGACAGAGGCCGGCCGTAGTCCATGATCGCGTCCATGGCGGCGCGGATGGTCCGGCCGGTGAAGATGACGTCATCGACCAGAATGACCCGTTTATCCTCCAGGGGGAAGCCGATATCCGATTTTTTCACGATCGGATTCTGGGAAATGAGGCTCCAGTCGTCCCGGTACAGGGTAATGTCGAGGGTGCCCGCGGGCAGCGTCACCTCTTCCCGCGCCTCGATCTGCTGTTTGATCCGTTGTGCCAGAAACCCCCCGCCGGTATGGATGCCGACGATGGCCAGGCCGGTGACGCCGTGGTTGCGCTCGACAATCTCCAGACCGATGCGGTCCAGGCTGCGTTCGATGTCCCTGCCAATCATGATGGTCCGTGCCGTCATAGCTTCACCCTGTTCCAGAAATAGTCCACGCCCCGGGCATCCACCAGGTTGATTGCCTCGGGAAACGTTTCGCATTCGACCGCAAACACCCGGGCGGCGATGTCGTCCGGGGTGTCGCTGTCCTCCAGGGCCACGCAGCGCTGGAGCACGATCGGCCCCTGGTCGTAGAACTCGTTGGCGAAATGGACGGTGCAGCCACTCACCGTGCATCCCTTGGCCTTGACCGCCTCATGGACGTGGTGGCCGTAGAAACCGGCGCCGCAGAAAGAAGGGATAAGCGCCGGGTGGATGTTGAGCACCGCCCGGCGTAGCTTCTCGGGCGGGGTGTAGAGCTTGAGATAGCCGGCCAGGGCGATGAGGTCGACCTCGTAACCGGCCAGGATTTGGTTGATGGCATCGTTGTTTGCGGCATGAAAGGCGGGGTAGCCGTACCGTTTGGCCTTTTCCAGGCCCAGGGCGGTGGCCACGTTGGAGATCACCACCTGAATGTCGGCGCGCAGGGTGCCGGCCGCGATCCGTTCATGGAAGTTGTCGAGTGTTCTGCCGCTGCCGGAAAGCAAGACCGCCAGCTTACGCATGGCCGTCGGCTCCGGCAAAATAGGGATCAATGGCCGGATCGACGGTGCGCAGCCATTGGGTGATGGCGGTGTCGTAAGCGGAGGTCAGTTCGAACACCTTGCGGGCCAGATGAAAACGGGTGGTCAGGGTGGTATTGCCCTGGGCCTGCAATTCGGCCAGGACCCGGGGATAGTCGGCCGGGTCGACGATCACGGTGACGTCCTGGAAATTCTTAGCCGAGGCACGCAGCAGGGTCGGCCCGCCGATGTCGATGTTCTCGATGGCGTTCGCCAGGGTGCAACCGGGGACGGCCACGGTTTGGGCAAAGGCGTAGAGGTTGACAGCCACGATGTCGATGGGTTTGATGCCGTGCCGCTGGCACTGTTCCCGGTGGGCCGCGTTGCCGCGTTGATGGAGGATGCCGCCATGCACCAGGGGGTGCAGGGTCTTGACCCGGCCGTCGAGCATCTCGGGGAAGCCGGTGAACTCCGACACATCAGTCACCGTGAGACCGCTGGCGCGCAAGGTCCGGGCCGTGCCGCCCGTGGACAGGATCTCGATCCCCATGGCGGCCAGCGCCTTGGCAAATTCCTCGCATCCCGATTTGTCGGTCAGGCTGATCAGCGCCCGCTCCACTCGTCTCATCGTCTGTTCGTCTCCATTTTATTCTTTTTTGAGGAATTGGCGGATCTTCCGCCGCTCGTGCTTGTCCGGCCGCCGTTCGGGCTGACTGGCATGGGGGTGCATGGCCTTGCGCTCGGCCAGCATCTGTTCCCGTTTAACCTGCGACGCCTCGGTTTCCTCGTAGAGGGTGCGGGCAACCGCTGCCGGTCCCCGCTGCTCGCTCACCGCCAGAATCTGGACCGTGGTTTCGAGAAAGCCTTGGCGGATGGTCAGCAGGTCGCCAATCCGCACCATCCGCGCGGGCTTGACCTTGACGCCGCCCACCGCCACATGGCCCGCGCCCACCTCTTTGGCGGCCAGGGACCGGGTCTTGAAAAACCGGGCGGCCCACAGCCATTTATCGATCCGCACCTGCTCCATGTCCGCGCCCCTGCCTTTCAGCCCTTTGTATCGGGTCAAAATACCATGGTTCTCCGGATCGATCAAACAAAGAAGCGCACACGCGGCATCTTCCGCCCCATCGTCCCCTCCGTTGCGCCGGCCGGCCGCCGGCCGCAAGAAAGTTGCCGAACCCGGCAAAATCGGATAAAGGACGTTCTCATCCTTTGCGAAATCAGCCCATGTCCCTGCAAACCGTCGGCATCAACAACTTCACCTGCCCGGTCCGCATCCCTGAAAAGGGGGGTGGCGTCCAGCACACCGTGGCCACCATCGACCTGCTGGCGTTGATGCCCCAGGATCGGATCGAATCCTGCGTCAGCGTCATGACCGGACTGCTGACCCGTTTCCTGCCGGACATCCATGCCGGCATCTTCCCCGACCTGCTGGCCCAGGTACGCGAGCAGTTGCAGGCCGCGGAAGCCCGGCTTTCGATGCGCTTCCCTTATTTCATCGCCAAAAAAGCACCGGTCAGCGGCACCGGCAGCCTGATGGAATACCAGTGCACCTTCACCGCCTCCTCGGCGGCCAGCGGCGAACCGCTGTTGACGGTAGTGGTGCCGGTCACCACCCTCTGCCCCTGCTCCAAGGAGATCAGCGTGGCCGGCGCCCATAACCAGCGGGCCGAAATCACCCTCACGGTCCGGCCGCTGGCCCTGATCTGGCTGGAGGATCTGATCGGACTGGCCGAAGCCTGCGGCTCCTCCGAGGTCTATGCCCTCTTGAAGCGGCCCGATGAAAAATACGTGACCGAACGGGCCTACGCCCAGCCGATGTTTGTCGAGGATGTAGCCCGCCAGGTCGCCCAACGGGCAATGGCCCACGCCGACATCGCCTGGTTCTCGGTGGGGGTTGAAAGTTTTGAGTCCATCCACAACCACAGCGCCTACGCCTTTGTCGACAGCCGCGACCTGGAATCCACGGCCAGGCGCCAGGACTGACCAGGCGTGATCAGGACCTGTGCCCCAAGCCCCCCAGGCAGAGGTATTTGAGTTCCAGATATTCCTCGATGCCGTATTTCGAGCCCTCCCGGCCGATCCCCGATTCCTTGACCCCGCCGAACGGGGCCGCCTCGGACGACATCCTGCCGGTGTTGATGCCGACCATGCCGTACTCCAGGGCCTCTGCGGTCCGCCAGATCCGGCCGATGTCCCGGCTGTAGAAATAGGCGGCCAGGCCGTAAGGGGTCGCGTTGGCTAGGGCCACGGCCTCGCTGTCCTCCTTGAAGACAAAGAGCGGGGCCACCGGCCCGAAGGTCTCTTCGTGCGCGATCAGCATCTCCGTGGTGGCGTCGAGCAGCACCGTGGGCTCGAAAAAAAAGCCGGCGGAGGCCAGCCGCTTGCCGCCGCAGGCGACGCGGCCGCCCCTGGCCACGGCATCAAAGATCTGGGCCTCGACCTTGGCCACGGCGTTGCCGTCGATCAGCGGCCCTTGCAGCACCCCCTGGTCGAAGCCGTTGCCGACCTGGAGATTTTGCACCGCGGCCACCAATTTGGCGGCAAACGGCTCATACACCCCCTCTTGGACCAAAAAACGGTTGGCACAGACGCAGGTCTGCCCGGAGTTGCGGTATTTCGAGGCAATGGCCCCGCGCACCGCCGCGTCGAGATCGGCATCGTCAAAGACGATGAAGGGGGCGTGACCGCCCAATTCCAGGGAAAGCTTCTTGACCGTGGCGGCACAGTCGCGCATCAACAGCTTGCCCACCGCGGTCGATCCGGTGAAACTGAGTTTGCGCACCAGGGGATTGGCGGTCATCTCGGCGCCGATCTCGGCGGCCGGGCCGGTGATCACATTGAAGACGCCCGGCGGGATGCCGGCCTCGTCCGCCAGGAAGGCCAGGGCCAGAGCGGAAAAGGGGGTCTGGCTGGCCGGCTTGACCACCACCGGACAGCCCGCGGCCAGGGCGGGCGCTGCCTTGCGGGCAATCATCGACGAGGGAAAATTCCAGGGGGTGATGGCGGCGCAGACCCCCACCGGCTCCTTGAGGACAATAATCCGCTTGCCCTGCTGCCCCATGGGAATGGTATCACCGTAGACCCGCTTGCCCTCCTCGGCGTACCATTCGATATAGCCGGCGCCATAAAGGATCTCTTCTTCGGCCTCGGCCAGGGGCTTGCCCTGCTCCATGGTCATGATGGTCGCCAGATCGCGACGATGGGCCACCAGCAGATCATACCAGCGCCGCAACAACCGGGCCCGCTCCTTGGCGGTCAAAGCCCGCCAAGCGGGCCAGGCCCGGTGGGCGGCCGCGATGGCGGCGGCGGTCTCCGGACCTCCCAGCGCTGGCACAGAGCCGACGGCCGTGCCGGTCGCGGGATCGATCACCGTGATCCGCCCACCGTCCGCACCTTCTATCCACTTGCCGTCAACATAACAGCAGGAGCGCAACAGCTCCTGACGACTGAGTTTCATCGCCCCCTCTCCCCGCGTCCATCCAAAAGAAAACAGGCAGCGCCTCGGAAAGAGACCGTAGCTGCCTGCCGGTTTAAAAAAAATGTTCAACTCCCCGGCGGTATGGTACTCTGCCGGGAAGAATGCCATCATACACCGGGACAGCTCTTTTTTCACCCCCGATAACAACCGCTCAACAAAAGGCTAGGCTGTTATGACCATCGAACACCGGAGATCGGAACGAATCGCCGATTTCCTCCCCCTTGAGGTCCATGCGGTGGACACAACGGACGGCCGGGTCCTCGCCGGCCCCTTTTCCGGGAAGATCATCGACATTTCGGCCCACGGCGCCTGCCTGCTCATACCCCAGATCATGCAGAGCAGCTTTCACGTCTTCCACTCGACCCGCGATGCCGGCGACGCCGTGCTCCGGCTCACCATCGACCATCCGCCAAACATCGGGGCGTGCGCCTTCACCGCCCGGCCGGTGTGGATGGACGTGTTCCGGCAGCAGGGAATCAGCGCATTCAAAATGGGGGTGGAATTCTGTGACGGTCCGGACAAGGAACAGATGCGGGAGTTGCGGGCGGCTCTGCTCCACGATCAGAAACAGCGGGGGAACTGGTGGCTGCAACACTGCCAGCTCTGGGGGAAGACATCGTAACCCCTGCACAGGGGGCAAGCCTTCACCCTTGCGGGTTTTTCTCTCCAAGCACGCTGAAGGCCAGGGTCTTTTTCTCCACCCCGCGCAGCTCGATTTCGCCCAACTCTTCCAGGTCGAAACGGCCGCTGATCTCGCGGCGCACCGCGTCGGTGGTGTAAATCCGGCAGGCCGAGGCCTCTGCCGCCAATCGTTGCGCAATATTGACCTCGCTGCCGATCACCGTGTAATCAAGCCGCCTGGTCGAACCAATATTGCCAAGAAAAACAGTGCCGCTGGTCACGGCAATACCCAGGTCGACCCGCCGGAAATCCTCACTGCGCGTTATCCACTGTTCCCGGAGCGCCGCAAACCTCGCCTTGATCGCCATGGCCGCATGCACCGCCGTCAGGCTCGGCTGATCCAGCTTGACCGGAGCCCCGAACACGGCCAGCACCGCATCGCCCATGAACTTGTCGACCGTCCCCCGGTAGCGGAACACCTCTTCGGTAAAAAACTGAAAAAACTCGTTGAGGAACGAGCGCAACGATTGCAGATCGATCTGCTGCACCAGGCGGGTGAAGTTGCGGATGTCGGCAAAGAGCACGGTCACCTGCTTGATCTCCCCCAGTTCCATCAGGTCGGAATTCTGCGCCAGGAGGAGTTCGGCCACCTCAGGGGCCACATACTGCTCGAACAGGGTCCGCATGCGCGTCGTTTCCGTCAACTGGAGGCGGGTCCGCAGATTCTCCAGGGCAATGGCGGCCTGACCGCAGAGGATGGCGAGCATTTCGTTGTCAGCCTCGGAAAACCGTTCATCAGCCTGCTTTTGGCTGATATTGAGCACGCCGATGATCCGCTCGCAGATCCGCAGCGGAAAGGATATGGCCGATACGATATCCGGTTGCTGCAGCAATGGGGAAAAGATGGATTGGGCCTGGTCTTCTTTATTGAGGATAACCGGTTTTCCCTGCTGAAACACCCAGCCGGCAATCTGCTCGCCCGGTTGCAGCCTGATCGATCGCACCAGGGCGGCATCCATGCCGCGCGAGGCAGCGATGCGCAGACAATTCTCCTGCGGATCATACAGCATCACCGAACTGCGGCTCGCACCGGTCTGCCGGTCAACCGCGTCGAGCAGCCGGTCAAGGATCTCCCCTTCGCTGGAGGCCGCCGAGAATTGTTCACCCAGACTGTACAGGGGGAGCAGGGTTCGCAACCGGGTGTTTTCCTGTTGCAGCCGGTTGCGTTCCAGCGCCTGGTTGATCACCCGCCCGGCATGCACCGGGTTGACCGGCAGTTCGACCAGGCCGGAAAAACCCGTTTCCAGAGCCCCATGCAGAATGGCGGTGTCAACGGCGGCTGAGAACAGCACCCCGGCAAGCCCGGGTTGCAGCGCGCTAAGCTTGGCAAAAAGCCTGCGGCCGTCGACATGGGGTGGATCGTCCACGATCAAGGCCAGACAGATCGTCTGGCTCCGGCAGAGCGCTTCCGCCTCCTCTTCATCCCGGCAGCGAATTATCCGGGACTTGGGCAAGACGGCAACAATGGGCGCGACCAGGTAATCATCAGAGGTGCAGAGGACAACAGCCGTATGCATGCAAAGGCTCATGGAGTTGAATTCGAAATATATATTTTATCATAATATCATTCCGAAAGAGGCAAGGCAAGGCATAGGCCGAAAATGGCGGCAGCATGCCTCTCGTGTCTGTCCATTTTTCGTATTCCGGAGTATGATATTTAGTTATGTCTGAACAAAAGCCTCGACAGAGCCCGCTTGCCGAGCGGATGCGCCCTCGGCGGCTGGAGGATTTCGTCGGTCAGCAGCATCTGGTCGGCGAGGGGAAATTTCTCCGCCAGTTGATCGACGGCGGCACCCTCCCTTCCCTGGTTTTCTGGGGCCCGCCCGGCTCCGGCAAGACCACCCTGGCCACGATTCTCGCCCAGGCCGTCTCGGCCCATTTCGTCTTTTTCTCCGCCGTGCTGTCCGGGGTCAAGGAGATCCGTCAGATCGTCGAGCAGGCCAAGGCGCTCCGGGAGCGGAGCACGCAGCCGACCATCCTTTTTGTCGACGAGATCCATCGCTTCAACAAAGGCCAGCAGGATGCCTTTCTCCCCCATGTGGAAAGCGGCGTCCTCACGCTGATCGGGGCCACGACCGAGAACCCCTCTTTTGAGATTACCGCCCCCCTGCTCTCCCGGTGTCAGGTGCTGCTGCTCGAGCCCTTGCGGCCGGAGGACATCGAACAAGTCATCCGGCGGGCCCTGGCCGACACCACCGAGGGGCTGGGCGGACATTGTCTGGCCAGCGAAGACCAGGCATTGCGTCTGCTTGCCGAGGCGGCCGACGGCGACTGCCGCCGGGCCCTCAACGCCCTGGAGACCGCAGCCGCCCTCACCCTGGAAACGCTTCAGCGCCAACACCCGGCCGGCGGCGGAGAGCGGGTCATCACCGTGGCCTGCGTCCGCGAGACGCTGCAACACAAGGCCCTGCGCTACGATGCCGGCGGCGAGGAGCACTACAATCTCATATCGGCCCTGCACAAAAGCCTGCGCGACAGCGACCCGGACGGCGCGGTCTACTGGCTGGCACGGATGCTGGCCGGCGGCGAGGACCCGCTCTACCTCGCCCGGCGGATGATCCGCTTCGCCTCCGAGGATATCGGCAATGCCGATCCCCAGGCCCTCCAGGTTGCCCTCAACTGCCGGGAGGCGTATCACATGCTGGGGTCTCCGGAGGGCGAGCTGGCCCTGATTCAGGCCGCGCTCTATCTGGCCACGGCCCCGAAGAGCAATGCGTCCTATGTCTGCTATCACAAGGTGCGGGCCGACATTCAACGCACCGGCACCCTGCCGGTCCCGCTCCATCTGCGCAATGCCCCGACCGCGCTGATGAAGGACTTCGGCTATGGCCGGGGCTACCAATACGCCCACGACGATCGCGACGGGATTGTCCTCCAGGAACACCTGCCGCCGGACCTGGCCGGCACTGTCTACTACGAACCGGCCAACCGCGGCTACGAGGCGGTCATCAAGGACCGTCTCACCAAATGGAAACAGATCCTCAAACAACGAGCACAGCATCATGCCCAAAAAACAGACAAGGAATAAACGACCCCTCCTGCTGCTTCTCCTCCTCCCGCTCCTGGCGCTCTTTGCCGGGAGCGGGGTCGAGGCCGCCGGCTTCCGACTTATCTACAGCAACGACAACCTCGGCGAACTCGACGGCTGTGGCTGAGGCAGCGGCAAACTGGGCGGTCTGTCCAAAAAGGCATTCCTGATCAAAGAATTGAGCAACGACTCGCAGCTGCCACCCCTGATCGTCACCGGCGGCAATCTGCTCTTCCCGGCAGACCGGTTGGCGCTGGACGCGGCGGAAAAGGCAAAAATTGCCGCCGACGGTGTGCTCCAGGCCACCCATACCATGGGTGCCACCTTTGCCGGCATCGGTTCACGCGACCTGGCGGCGGGCCTTGCCTTCCTGCGCCAGTCCCAAAAGACGCCGGACTTTACCTGGCTCTCCTTGAATCTCGTCGATCCCGCCACCCGCAGGCCGTTGTTCACGCCTGCGCTCCATCGCCAGGCAGGCGAGGTCAAGATCGCCATCCTGGCACTGACCGATCACGCCGCCTTCCCCAGCGGATCCGGGGAATTCCAGGTGCTGGACTGGCGCGCATCGCTGCCGGAAACCCTGGCCACCGTGGGAAAAGAGGCGGATTGCATCCTGCTGCTCTCCAACTACTCTCTAGCGGAAAACATGGCAATTGCCCGGGCCCATGGGACCATCGACCTGATTCTCCAAGCGGGCCACTCCGTCGGCAACATGACCCCCATCGTAATCAACAACACCTTGATCACCCAAACCGAGATTCGCGGTAAATATCTCGGGGTTCTCGATATCGACTGGTCCGGCCGCAGCGCGTGGGGCGAGGGCGGCTCATCGCCGCAGGGGAAAGAAAAGGGACAGCCAACCTCCAGCTATGCCAACCGCTTCATCGCGCTCAAGCAATCCCTGGCCAGCGACCCCGGGATCGACGCCCTGGTCAGGCAGACCCAGCAGCGAATCGATACCTTGCGCCCCAAATAAACGCGCGAAGACGGGAAAGAGGATAAAAAAAGGCCGCCCGAAGGCGGCCTTTTTTTATTCTAGTAAAAACCTCGACTTAGCAGCCGAAAGCCTTCTGCAGATTGGGGATGGTCTGTTTTTTGCGGCTCATCATGCCATCGATCCACATGGAGTTGCCGGACAATTTTTTGCCGAAGGCGCCTTCGATCAGGGCCGGATCATCGGAAAGAACCATCAGGTCGGTGCCTTCCTTGACCACGTCGGTGAGCATCAAGAGAACCGAATGCCGCTCGCTGCCCTTCTGATCCTTCATGGCATTGTAGAGGGCGTCGCGCATATCGGCAACCTGGTCCAAGGTGGCGAGTTCGAGCTGGCCAACGCCCACTTTCTTGCCCTTCATGTCGAAGTCCTTGTAGTCGCGATGGAGCAGTTCCATGGGGGGAACGCCGGCAACGGCGCTCTTGGCCTTGAGCATCTCCATGAAGATGGCGTCGGTGTCCTTGACGCCGGCGATGGCGGCCAATTCAGCGACGGCCTTCTTGTCGGCGGGGGTGCAGGTCGGGGACTTGAAGTTGACGGTGTCGCTGAGGATGGCGGAGAGCATAATTCCAGCAACCTTGGGAGCAACAGCCACGCCTTCCAGATCATAGAGAACCTTAAGGACGGTGCAGGTACAGCCAACCGGCATGTTGCAGAAGAAAATCGGCTGGTTGGTGGTGACGTCACCAATCTTGTGATGATCAACCACGGCCACAACCTCGCCGGCGCTGAGGTTGTCCGGAGCCTGGGCCAGATCGCTGTGATCAACCAGGGCAATTTTCTTGCCGGTGGCGTCGGTCAGGATCTCGGGAGCGGCAAAGCCAAACTGCTTGAGAACCGTTTCAGTCTCAGGATTCATTTTCCCTGACATAACGGCAACATAATCCTCACCTTTCGCTTTCATCAACTCGGCATAAGCAATGGCGGCGGTGACAGAATCGGTATCCGGACTTTTGTGGCCAACAACATAAACAGACATAGCGTAATACCTCCCAGAACTTGTTCAATGACACATGAAATATGTGCGCTTCTCTTCACCCCAGACCGCCTGAGCGGCTGGAAACAATTAAATTGAACGACATTATAATGTTCACTGATAAGCGTCAAGCAGAAAAAGGCAAAACCCCCGGCAGCCTCAATCCTGCATCCAAAAACAAAGGGATCGGCGATGCCGATCCCTTGCTCGTCCGAGTGAACTCGCGATCATCAATCGCGGCTGCCGCCGAAGAAACGCAGCAGCATGAGGAACAGGTTGATGAAATCGAGATACAAGGCCAAGGCGCCGATGATGGCCCCCTTACGGATGGCGGCCTCTCCTTGGCTCATGATCCCTTCCTCGCCAATATTCTTGATTTTCTGCACGTCATAGGCGGTCAGGCCGACAAAAACCAGGACGCCGATGGCGCTGATTGCCCAGTACAAACCAGAACTTTTGAGGAAGATATTGACGATCGAGGCTAGGAGGATGCCGATCAGGCCCATGAACATGAATGAGCCCATGCCGGAAAGATCGCGCTTGGTGACCATGCCGTAGACCGCCATGGCCGCGAACATGCCTGCGGTCACCAGAAAGGTGGCGGCGATGGAGGAGTGGGTATAGGCGAGAAAGATGGTGGACAATGTCACGCCATTCAAAACCGAATAGCCGACAAACAGTCCGGTGGCCGTGGCCGGCTGAATTTTCTCGATCCGGGCGGAGAGGAAAAAGACCATGCCCAACTCGGCCAGCACCAGGATGAAGAAGACCGGGCTGGCGATCAGCGCCCGCACGATCCCCGACTCGGCAACAAAATAGGCGATGGCGCCGGTGATGCCCAGCCCGATGGCCATCCAGTTGAACACCTTGGCCAGAAAAATGGTCGAGGCCTCCTGCCGGGCCTGGGCCAGGGTGATGTCGCGTGTTCCAGTCTGCGTTTGCATATCTGCCTTCTCCTTGGTGAAATAATGTAATGAACAGAATGTTGCTGCTGAATATTAACCATTCCGCCCAGAAAGGCAACAGCTCTCACCCGTCCGGAGACAAAACCGGGCGCAGCGAGCCAGAACAATCGCAAGGGACGGTCCTGCACGGGACGGGGGGGAATAGTCATTGACTGGGGTAGCTGTTTGGCGTATAAAATTACAGGTCTGGTGCAGAGTTAGCTTCCCGGACACGGACAGCGTTGTTGCCGCATGATAGATTTCTTGTAACCATTACAATAAAATAGAAAAGGAGGACCCATGAAGAAAGCAGTAATTGCAAGCGCTCTCGGCTTGGTGCTGAGCGTGAGCGCCTTGGTGGCCATCTCAACCGCAGGCAGCGTCGGCCATGGCGATTTCGGCGTGTACAAAGGCGCGCAACTCGCGGATAAGCTTTCCGGTCAAAATCCTATCGAGGAAGGCTCGTTCCTGGTCTGCGACGGCAAATGCATGATCAAATCCGAAGGGGTCTCCCTTGTCGCCGCCGACAAGGCCAAACTGGCCATCCGCAACGAGGACAAGTCCTTCAATTTGTTCCTGCGCGAAGGCAGCGTCAATTACACCATCACCAGCAATGCCCGCCAGATCGCTTTCCACACTCCCCAGGGCACGTACACAACCGCAGAGGTCATTTTTAATGCTTCCGCAAATTCCGTTGTCCGTGGCTACGCCAAGGTAAACGCCGACGGCGCCACGGAGATAGGCGTCCAGGAAGGCCGGCTGGTGTTCGCGACCGCCGAAGGCATGAAAACCATTGACGCCAACCAGAAAATTATCCTTGCCGTCAGTGAAATTCCAGCACCGGCCACTGCCGGTGGAAACGCGGGCGGAGCTTCCTTGTTGCCCTCCACCGGCGGAATGGTTGGGATCGGCACAGGGGTTCTTGTTGCGGGCGGTGCCATCGTGCCCATCGCTAATGGCAACAACGATGACAACAACGTCCCCGCCCCGCAGGGGGTCCAGGCCCCCCCATCCGCCAGCCCGAACAACTGATCAGAGTGCGCCATTTTGTAGCAGGATTGCCGGTTCAGCACTGGTAATCCTGCTTTTTTTATCTTTCTCAACCAGTTATTCGCCCAGATGCCCATAATACAACGTCCCCGTCTTGCAGGTAGCCTGCTGCCGTTCTGCTTTTTCTTTCTTGCCCTGTTACTGGCCGGTTGCGCTGAGGAACAGTTCGCGGCCACCACAAATCTGGACAATTTCCAGAAACTGCAGCAAGAAAAAGACAAAGAATATAATCAACGGGATGTCCAGATGATCACCCCGGCGACAGCCAATGCCGAAAGTCCCGGGGATTATCTGCTCGGTGCGGGTGATCTCATCACGGTTACGGTGTTTGAGACCGCCAATCTCAACGCCGAGGTGCGCGTTTCGTCACGGGGGTTTGTCAGCCTGCCGCTGCTGGACAACGTGGAGGTCGTCAACCTGACAGCGGCGGAAGCCGAGGATAAAATCGAGCGACTCTACGCCGCGAAATACCTGCACGATCCGCACGTCACCGTTTACATCAAGGAACACGTCAGCAAGCAGATCACTCTGGTCGGCGCCTTGGTCAAGCCCGGGACCTATGAATATGTATCCAGACGCCGCCTGCTCGATGTCATCGCCATCGCCAACGGACTGGGAGGGAAAGCCGGTTCGGCCGCCTACGTCACCCGCCATGACGCCACCGCCAACAAGGGCGTCACCTACATGGTGGACCTGGACGAATTGGTCAAACGAGGCAATATGGAGCAAAACCTCGTGATCCAGGGCGGCGATGTCGTCTTTGTCCCCGAGGCGGGGCAGTGCTTCATAGACGGTGCTGTCCGCAAACCCGGCACCTATCCGATCAGTTCAAAAATGACTGTTGCCGAGGGCGTTGCCCTGGCTGGCGGGTTGGCTTCGTATGCCGATACCAGGAGCATCAAGATGATACGCTACATGGGGAAGGGCAAAAAGCGGGAAATCATTAAACTCAGCTACAGTGACCTCCAGGGTGGATTGGGGGATTCCCTCATCCTCCAGGATCAGGACGTCATTTTCGCGGAATCGAGTTCCTCCAGCGTTTTCTCGTCGGGAACCGGTTTTTCGCTTGGGTTCATGGGAACGGGTTTCAACTACAAGAATCCCACGAATTAGCCGTTGCCCGTGCCTGCCGGTGATATCGTCCATCGCTTGATCGTGGTCCTGTCGAGCAAAAGCATGCATCTGCCCCGGATCGCGGTCTTGTTGGTTTTGACCACGATCCCGCTGCTGTTTGGGGCTGTGCACCCCATCGTTCTGAGCTTGTACATCTGCATCGTCCTCCTGGGGCTCGGCGGGTGGCTGCTGTTGCGGCAACCAGGGGCGGCGGAGACGGCGGTTTCCTGGCGCTGGCTGCTACCGGTTGTACTCCTGCTCGTCTGGATGGCCCTGCAATCGCTGCCCTTGCCCCTCTCGTGGATGGACCTGCTTTCGCCGGCCAGAGCCGAGCGGGTGCGACTGGTCGGCCTACTGACCGGAGAGGAACGGAACTTCCTCCCCATCACCGACCAGGGCGCGGCGAGCCTGCAGCAGGTTGTCCTCTTCCTGGCGCTGCTGCTCTATTTCTTTTCCGTGCGGGCCCTGCTGCGCGATCACCCCCCGTTCATGTACACCATTGCCGGAGCTATCGCCCTGGCGGGCACCTTCGAGGCCCTCTATGGCCTGTTCCAGTTCCTCCGGCCGCAGTTGGGAGTGCTTTGGCTGCCGATCCCGGCCCGGGCGGCGCACGGCACGATCATCTATAAAAACCAGTACGCGGCGCTGCTGAACATGTGCTGGCCCGTTACCTGCGCCATGGCGGTGGCCTATCTGCGCAAAATTTTTAGCGTCGAAACCGGCCGGTCGGCACGGCGGCTGTTCGGGCAGGTCCTGCGCAATCTGAACCGGAAGAACAATCTGGCGGCGCTGTATCTCTTCGCCACCGGCATCATGCTGCTCGCGGTCCTGTTTTCCCTGTCGCGCGGCGGCATTATCGCCATGCTGGTCGTGCTGTTCAGCCTCAACCTGGCCCTGCCGCTGTCGCGCAAGACGAAAATTGTTGTCTCGGCTTGCCTGCTGGCCTTTCTGGGCGGCTACGGCATGCTCCTCGGTCTTGAGACCGTGGTTAACCGGTTCAATTCCATCGACCAGTCGGGGCTCGGCCGGATCAGCGTTTACCTCGGCAGTCTGCCGATGCTCCGCGACCACTGGCTGACCGGCATAGGCCTGGGCTCCTACGATCTGCTCTCACCCGTGTACCTGAAAGGCATGCCGCCTCAGATTCATTTCGATCACGCCCACAACGAATACCTTGAATTCGCTCTGGAACTCGGCCTGCCGGCGGCGCTCCTGCTCTTTGGCTGGCTTGGCGCGGTGATGCTGTCCGCCGGCAGGAAACTCGCCCGGCTGAACAGGTCACCGGCCCGACACACTGCCAGCACGATGCTTGGCAGCGCAGCTTTCTGCGGCCTGCTGGGCTTCTTTATGCATGGCTGGGCGGATTTTGGCTGGCGGCTTCCCGCCAATCTTTTTTACGCTGCCACCCTGGGGGCGCTCCTCGCTGCCGCCCTTGAGGCGCAGTCTCTTGAGAAGAAGGCCCGGATGGCGATGCAGGGCGATTCCTAGAGGCCATGATGGATCAGTATATTGATATCCACTGCCACATCCTTCCCGGCATCGATGACGGCGCCCGGGACTTGGAGGAGAGCGTTGCCATGGCGCGCCGCTATGTTGAGGCCGGCTTCGAAGCCGTCGTCGCCACGCCGCATTTCATACCCGGGACAGCCTGGGCTGCGGATACCGCAATCATCGCGGCAAAAATCGAGGTCCTGCAGCGTCGTCTCGAAGCCGAGGGCGTTGCCCTGACCATTCACGCCGGCATGGAGATCGCCTATCATCCGCATCTGCCTGACCGCCTGCAGCAAGGAATTCTCCTGCCCCTGGCCGGCGGCGGTCACTATCTGCTGGAACCGTCCTTTCACGGTTCCCAGGAAAATATGCTGCATTGCGTTAAAAAGCTGCTCGATACCGGCCGAAAGGTCATCCTCGCCCATGCGGAACGGATCAAATCCTTTCAGCATAATATCGACCCCCTGGTCCGGCTGGCGGGACAAGGCCTGGAAATCCAGGTGAACACCGGCAGCCTGCTGGACGCTTTCGATGCGCCGTGCAAAGAAACGGCCCTGGCGCTGCTGGCGGCCGACAGCGTCCACTACCTGGCCTCGGACGCTCACGGCCCGACCCGCCGTCCGCCGCCGACCAAACAGGACCGGCAGCAGCTCGAAAAGTTGATTGGCCCCGAGGCCCTCTCCCGGCTATGGGGCGCCAACCCGGCCCGGCTCCTCGTCACACCCTCTGATTTAATACAACAACCCCTTCTTGATACAGTGTTATGAAATACTCCGAACAATATCCGAACGCGGATAAGCAAGTCGTGCTCCGGGAGACAACCCAGCAGCTTCCCAGCGTCGAGGTGCGGGAGCTGGTGCCCGAATATGAGGACGAAATCGATCTGAGGGATCTGCTGGACGTCCTTGTCCGGCGGAAATGGACCGTGGTCACGGTTCTCCTGGTCTGTTTCTTCTCCGCCGTCCTTTTCACCTTCAGCATGACCCCACAGTTCAAGGCCACCGGGTCAATCAAGATTTCTGCGCAATCGTCCAACCTCACCAAGTTCGACAACCTGGAGAGCAACGCCCTCAAAACCATGGAGTTTCAGCAGACCCAGGTGAAGATGCTGCAGAGCGAGCAACTGGCTTCCCGGGTGATCGAGCGGCTGGAGCTGGCCAGCAACAAGGTGTTCAACCCTGAGATGGCGGCCGGACCGGGCGAAGCCCAGGCGAGCACCCTGCTGGGCACCCTGAAGGGCTTCATTCGGGCCGACGGGGGCGCCGACTCGATGAACCTGCTGACTGAAGATGCCAAGCAGCAGATGCTGCAGAACAGCCTGCTCAATTTTTTCAAAGAGCAGTTCACCGTTACGCCGGTGAAGAACAGTGAGCTGATCGAGGTGAGCTTTGCCAGCCCGGACCCGGAACTCTCCTCGGCCGTTGCCAACGCCGCCTTGGACGCCTTTGTCGACATGCACATGGACGGTAACCTGAAGGCCTCCCGCGATGCCGGCAAATTCCTCGGAAAACAGATCCATGCCGCTCAGGTCAAGCTGGAGAAATCGGAGATGGACCTGCAGGAATTCGCCCGTAAGATCGGAGTGGTCTCCCTGGACCCAAAAACCAACATAACTTTCAAGCAGATGGAGGAACTCAACGAGGCCCTGGCCAAGGCCCGGGCCGAACGGATCGCCAAGGAAGCCCGCTACAGCCAGAACCAGGGGCCGGAAAGCGGCGAACTGACCCAAATCATGGACAATGTGCTGATCCAGAACCTTAAAAACCAGCACGCCACCCTCAAGGCCGAGTACGAGAACCTGTCCATCACCTTCAAGCCCGATTACCCGCAAATGCGCCAGCTCAAGGCGAGGATGGACGATATCAACGTCCGTATCCTGGCGGAAAAGAAGGCTATTTTCGATGCCATCAAAAACGATTTCCTCACCGCCCTGAAGACGGAACTCTTCCTGGAAAAGAAAACCGAGGAACAGAAAGAGAAATCGCTGGATCTGGAAAAGCAGGCTACGCAGTACAAAATCTACGAGCGCGAGGTGGAAACCAACAAGTCCATCTACCAGAGCCTGCTGCAACGCGCCAAGGAGATCGAGGCCTCGGTCGGGGCGACGCTGACCAACATCCAGGTGATCGATGCGGCCCGGCCGCCGTTGTACCCGTTCAAGCCGCGGGTGGCATTGAATCTGCTGCTCGGCGTCGCGCTCGGCCTGATGGGCGGGATGGGGACCGCCTTCCTCATTGAGCACTTCGACAACACCATCAAGAACCCGGACGAGCTGGTTGACCGCTTCCGGATTCCGGTACTCGGCGTCATCCCCTACGACAAGGCGGCCGCGGACGACCGGAAGGCCATGGCGCTCAAGTTTTTCCAGGATCCCCGCTCGCCGGTCGCCGAGGCCTTTCGCACCACCATGACCTCGGTGCGGCTCTCGGTTGCGGACAACCCGCCCAAGACGCTGCTGCTGACGAGCATCTTGCCGGGTGCCGGTAAGAGTTCGCTCTCCGTCAACACGGCGCTTTCCTACCTGGCCGAGGACGAGAAATGTTTGCTCATCGATGTCGATCTCCGCAAGCCGAGCCTGCACAAGGTGCTGGCCGACGGCGGCAAGCGGGTGGGCCTGTCCAGCGTCCTCTCTGGCCTAGTGAAGCTGAGCGAGGCTATCCAGCCCACCGATTTCCCCAACCTGGACTATATCGGCAGCGGCCCCTTGCCGCCGAACCCGGCCGAGCTGCTCTCCTCGAAACGGATGCGCCAGCTCCTGGGCGCGGTCGCGCACAAGTATGACCGGGTCATCCTTGACGGCCCGCCCTACCAGGGATTTGCCGAAATTCTCGTGCTCGCCAACATGGTCGACGGCGTCATCCTGGTGACCACCGAGGAGGATACGCCACGTGAAGGGGTCAAGCACTTCAGGAATGCGATTAACAACATCGGCGGCCGCATCCTCGGAGCGATCATCAACAAGGCCGGCCGGAAGAAAGGGCTGGGCGCCTACGGCAGCTACAAATATTACGCCTATGACTATGAATACGGCCAGAACCACAAGGGCTGAGCCGCCGGATGGCATCGATTATTTCTGACAGGCCGGCGCGCCTGCTCTGCCTGCTGGTGCTGGCGGCCCTGGCTTTCTGCCACGTCCGCATGGCTCTGCTCTTGCAGAGTGAGTACAGCGACCGCAAGGTGACCAACCCTGAGGAGGCCTACCGCCTCAACCCGCGCATGCTCACCTGGCACGCCAGGCAGCGGCATCTGCTCGATGCCGATCCCCAGGCGGCGGAGCTGCTGTACCGGCAGGCCCTGGCCGTCAACCCGCTGTTTATCCCGGCCTGGCTGGGCCTGGCGGAGCTGAAGAACGACACCGGCGACCGGCGGGCCGCAGATGCGGTGCTGGACCTGGTCGACCGGTACACCCATGAGGTCAAACGGTACCGCTGGGACAAGGCGCTGGTCGCCTACCAGATGCAGCGGCGTGATGTTCTTGAGCGCGATCTAGCCTACCTCGTCGCCGAGGTTGGCGGCAAGACCCGGGACGACGCCCTGCGGATGGCCTTTTCGTTGTGGCCGGAGCCGGCCGAACTGATGCGAGTCATGGGCAGCAACAATCTCGCCGCTCTGTTTCGCTACGCGGTGCACACCAGAAGGACTGACGAGGCCGCGGCGCTCTGGACCGGGATGGGCGAGGGCGCGGCCGCGCTTCCCCAGAAGGAGGT
>Ga0074195_1002398_pt1 | contig 21149 bp, 15 predicted proteins | sample EPASupsiteHSE623_FD_64525 | JGI IMG/M metagenome (GOLD analysis project Ga0074195, IMG submission 64525) | Bioremediated contaminated groundwater from EPA Superfund site, New Mexico - Sample HSE6-23 | ecosystem: Environmental > Aquatic > Deep subsurface > Groundwater > Contaminated ...
TTTCTTTCCCCGGTCCGAGATGTCTTCAGCTGATAACCAGGCTTTTGAGGAAACAAAAGAGGAAAAGAGTGAAATCAAGAGTGAACCAAAGAGTGAGCTGAAGAGTGAGCTGAAGAGTGAATTGAAGAGTGAATTGAAGCCAACCGCCGATACCCAACAGACGAGCCCTGCCATGGAAAAAGAAATAAAAACCCTCCGGTACAAATATTTAGCCGGAAAACTTGCGGGTGAGGACCTTTTGGACAATAAGGGCCACATTATTATCCGGAAGAACCAGTTAATTACTCCGGATGTAGTAGATGCAGCGGAGAGAGAGGGTAAACTGGCTGATCTGATAGTAAACATGACCATTCCCGGAATGGAAGAAGGCGTATGAAACAGAACAATAAAAAATTCGCCAACGGAGAGCGAGAAAACAGGTTAAATGTACTGCTGGATCAGATCCAGCAACAGCGGATGCAGCCTGAAGACAAGTATGAAGTTGCTGCCATTATTGAATCCTTTGGGTGGAATGACAGGCTGGTGGCACAGGCTTTTGGGGCAGGAAATGTTTTTGAACTTTCCGAAATCCTATGGGATTCCTTAAAGGCCAGGGTAGTATGTTCTCCTATAGCGCAGATAACAAAGATAGGCTTTTGGCATTACCTGAAGTTAATTATCAGCGGGTTTTTAAGAGGGACCATTTTCGCTTTACCGATGGCAGTTTCTGTAGTGGCAATGTTAACCCTACGGCTTTCGTTGTGGTCATATGTAAACTTTTCTTTAGAAAATGCAACCAGTATTGCTGTTGGGACAATCCTCAGTTTTGTGGCTGTGGGAGGATTTATGCAGGCCATTGCCCACTGGGGTTTTAGATTATTAGGCATGGAACAGTATTATATGGCCAGGAAGCTGGTTTTTTATTACGTTAAAATCGGCTATATCATCTGTTTCCTAATTGCTGTCGCTTTCCTCATTTTCAACTTTGTGTTCGTTGTTTTTCCCTGGCAGATGGCTTTCATTGTTGCCATTTATTTTCTGTTCCTGTCCGTCATCTGGCTGTCTACAACGATTATGTATATCTTGCAGAAAGAACTGACCTTTACCGGGTTAATTATCGGCGGGATCGCTCTGGTCTATATATTTTTTCAGGTTCTGCATTTCGGCATCATTATCTCCCAGGTGATTGCCCTCTCGCTGGTTTCGGTGGTAGGCGTTCTGCTGGCCCGTTATTTCTTCCTGCAGGCGGAAAAACAGATGGAAAAAGGGATTAACCCCCCGCTGCCCCGTTTATCTCTGGTATTAAATATAAGTCTCCCGTTTTTTTCTTACGGTTTTCTATATTTTCTGTTCTTGTTTATTGACCGGGTGATTGCCTGGTCAACGAATAATATTTATATGCCATTTCTGATCTGGTTCCGCGGTGAGTACGAACTGGGTCTGGACTTGGCCCTGATCGTTTTGATCCTGCCTATGGGCTTGGTCGAAGCTGTTGTTACGGAGATGATGGTAAATCTCGAAGGCCACCAGAAAAAATATATGATGTATGAGATCCCAGACCTGAATAATATGTATAAAAGGATGTACCTGAGGAGGCTGGCTTATGTCGCCCTGTTTTCGGCTCTCAACGCTGTGGGTTTATACTTACTCATAGAGGCTTTAAATAAGCATGGAATTTTTGAATCGGTCCTGTTCTTCGGTGGGACAACCCGTTTTGTCTTTATTTGGGCCGTGATAGCTTATGCTATCGTAGCGGTCGCCTTGCTTAACGCCTTGATCTTGTTTTTCCTGGCCCGCCCGAAGATGGCTTACCGGGGTGTCTTGCTTGGCCTCGCAGTGGATCTGGGACTGGGTTTCCTGCTCAGCCGGTGGGTGGATTATTACTGGGCGGTCTTCGGGCTGCTGGCGGGAGCGCTGGTGTTCGCAGTTGTTAGCAGTCGGCAGGTATTGAAGGTACTAAAAAACCTGGATTATTACCTGTATTCGGTTTCATGAGGGTAAAACTATGTACTCTGCTCTTGGCAATCAAGTTATTAATTTAACCCGTTTTACGTTCGCTTTTCTAATCTTATTTGTTCTCTGGCCGAGGGTCCTCTTCCGTGACGGAGAGGGTACCGGACTGGACGGTTTTATGTCCCGGTACGTGAAAATGGTCTGCGTTATCATAGTCGTTGGTTATTTTTTAGTATTCACCAAACTTTATGAGTTAATTTCCCTGATTGCCGCCCTGCTGATTTTATCTGTTTACAACAGGTATCTCAGCAGCGGAGGATTGAACAGTTTAAGGGAACTCGAGGCGAAAGTCAACCTGTGGTTTTATGACTTCCTGGAAGGAAAGATTTCCCTGGAGCAAAATCTGGTTGCCTTGGCCAGGCAGAAAATTCTTTCTCTGCAGAGAGTTCTGTATTTCAGGTTCAGCAGTGTAGCTTCTGTCGGAAATACACTGCTGGTGGCTGCGGTGCTGATTTATGCCGCTTACCTGAGGTTTTATGACTCGATTGTCCATGCCGCTCCCGCCATGTCCGATGCTTACGTGACCCTGGCCTGGATGAAATATATCGAGAAAAGGATTATTTTCCACGACGGTATTTACCCCCAGGGTTTTCACATTTACCTTTCCGCCCTGCACAAATTTGCCGCTAACGACCCGCTCTATGTGCTGAAATATATGGGACCTCTAAACGGGTTTTTGACCACACTTGGTATGTATTTCGTGGTCTCGAGGTTAACCGGCCGGAGAGTTCCCGGTATCATTTCCGCCTTAATTTATGGTATGTTTATTGATAAGTTACATATGTATTGGGCCAGGCAGGTAGCTGCCAATTCTCAGGAATTCGCCCTGGTTTTTCTGCTGCCTGGCTGGTACTACGCCCATATGTACCTGAAATCCCAGCAAAAAAACCATTTCTGGGCGGCCGCCGCTTGTTTTACCGTGATTGGTCTGGTTCATGCGGTTGTTTTCGTTTTCTTGGGAATTGGGCTTTTTTGCTTGCTAGCGGCTTATCTGGTATTCAACTTCCGGGAATCCCTGAAACGGGCCTGGAAGATATGCCTGGCAGGGGGAGCAGCAGGGATTGTGGCCGGTATCCCGGCTTTGCTTGGATTGCTTATGGGCAGGCACTTTCATGGGGCTTCCGTTGATTTTCTGACCTTGGCCATGAAGGTATCTTTTCCCCCCATTGACTTCCTGGATCAGGCTGCCCTGGCAAGTATCGTTCTGTTTTTCCTTACCTGCATCCTGATAAAAAAAGCTAGAAAAAATCTTATAGTAGCAGTTTTTATCCTGTTATTAGGGCTTTCTTCTTTTGCCATGTATGCCGCCCTTGGGCCAATAACCGGGAAAGCCGTCCTGGTATCCCGGATGGGATTGCTTTGGGGGTTAATCGTTCCTATAGGCATAGGGGTTGGATGGTCTGCCTTAGTTCAGTTTATACCTGATAAGGAAAGCAAAAAAGCAGTTGAAATGGCCCTCGCTGTGGCAGCGGTCTGCTTTACAGTTGTATATTGGCGGCCGGTTCCTGCTGAACCCTACAAAATGCAGTATGATAGCATGGTGGAGCAGTATCTCCGGATCAGTGACAATTTCCGGCCGACGGAATGGATGATTGTTTCGGCTGAAGAAGGTTATGCCTTGGCCTTAGGTCGCGGCTACCACCTGATGCTGGGGGATTTTTTAAGCTGGTATGATCCCACCGATCAGCGTTTGGCAAGGGAAGTTAATGGCTGGAAGGATGTTCTATTAACTCCTGACACCTTTATTTTTAAGGAAAAAAACGTATTCCGGGTTCAAGAAAAATCAATTGAAACTATAACGGAACCCATTTGGCAAAGGCGCATCAATGAATACCGGATGCTTGATGAGTGGCTTGAAAAATACAAGGCTGCGCACAACAACCTGAGCATTTATTACGAAGACCCCGATATCCAGATTATTCGAATCCACCAGCCTAAGTCGAAAGAAAAGGTTTTCCGGGAGATATGGGGGAACTGAGCAGGTCTAAGAGGTCAAGTAGGTGATAGAATGATCGAACTGGGATATGTTTTATTAATAGCCGCCAAGGTAATCCTGATGTTTATTCTGATTTATATTTTCATCCCGTCCCGGCTCATCCGGTTCCAGGATGAAGACAGGTTTTTGGACAGAGTGTTTATCAGCCTTACCCATTCCACCTTTCTGGTCATTATAGTTGTCCACTTCCTTGCTTTTCTAAAATTATATGAGACTTTTTCTCTCGTGATTGTGTACCCGTTATTATTTTTCCTGTTCAACAGGTTAAAAGGCCGGCCGCCTGCTGGGGAGGTAGATACACTAAAAACGAAAATCCTTTTTCGCCTATTCGATTGGTCAGAGAGTAGAGATCGGTTTAAGAATGTCAAGCAAAACATGGGGGTTTGGGTCAGGCAGCATAAAAATAAGGCATTTATTCAGTTGAAAACCTCTTTAACCGAACCATTTTCCGGGATTTTTCCGGTGCTCACAGTAATGGGCGCAGCCTATATAAGGTTTAAGGATACCTTTATTCATGCGGCTTATTTGGCCTCAGACCCGTATGTGCATTTAATATGGGTTAAATTACTGGGAAACAACCAGATGTACAGTGACGGCATTTATCCCTATGGTTTCCATGCAATAATATCTAATATGGTTAAACTTACTTTTCTTGACCCTTACTGGATATGCAGATTTATCGGGCCTCTTGCCGGAGTGCTTTTGACCCTGTCAGTATATTACTTCGCTCTTAGGGTGACGAAAAGTTATCCGGCCAGCCTGATTTCTTTAGTTTTTTACGGCCTCGTTATAAACGGAATATTTCCTTTGATGATTGCTCGGCAGACAGCTGCCTTACCGCAAGAATTTGCTGCAATTTTTATACTGCCGGGGCTGTATTTTCTGTGGGTTTATTTAAAGAGCCGGAATCGTTTATTTCTGTTGCTTTTTGCCGAGTCTTTGGTAATCACGGTTATGATTCACAGCTATGCGGCAGTTTATTTGATAATATGGGCTGCAGTTTTGACCTTACTCGCAATTTTATTCAAGAGACTGAACTTAAAGGTTGTTTTTAATGTATTTATATACAGTCTCCTGGCCGGGATGGTTTCTCTCCTGCCGTTTGGAATTGGATTGTTAATGGGGAGGGAATTCTTTACGGGGGCTACCGGGTTCATCCAAAAAAGCATTATTTGGCGAGGCTTCCCCGGTAGTTTAACGGATATTTTGACACATCTGAATGCCTATGATCCATTTTTTCAGATCGCCCTGCTGATTGTCCTGCTCATGGTAATTAGTACGGTAGTTGTAAGAAAAAATGATTGGGCGGTTTTATCACTAACCGTAAGCGGATGCTCTGTAATTATGTATCTGTTATACCGGGCTCCGGAACTTGGCCTGCCGCAAATTACCCATCCCAGCAGGACAGAAGCCTTTTTGACCCCAATGTTTGCTGTTTTATACGGGTGTGGGTTGAATGTTGTAGAAAAATGCATTCCCGATATTCCCGTTGATTTGGCAAAAACCATAAAGAAACGGTTAATACAAGTTATTTCAATAGCACTATGTTTAGTTACCATCTATGGGTTTACTCCGGGTAAAATCAAGGTAAGGTTTCAGGAATATGATGCAGCAGCTGAAAATTACCTATCCATTAGCAGTAAATTTCCTATATTTGATTGGACTATAATATCCCCTACGGAGCAGTTCCAACAGGTTATGGGTAGAGGATGGCATCAAGAAATACTAAGATTTGTACAGGAGTTTAATTTAGAGCAGGCTCGAGACCCGCAGTTTATAATTCCAATTCCTACCCAGCATATATTTTTTTACACTGAGAAGAAACCATTATATTTAGGCAGGGAAGTAACAGCAGAGGATGCGGAAAGGGCACTTGAACCGGAAGGCGAAAATCCATTTGATCAATATTACCTTAACGCGGATCAAAGGGCTATCATCGAAGCCAAAGCTATCCGCTGGATGGAAGCTTACCGGAAATCCCATCAGGGCGTAAGTATTTTTTACGAGGATGATAATTTAAAGATATATCATATTTACCATAATCCGAAAAAAATTCCCGGGAGAGTATAAATGGGCGGTGTTTTACTTACTGATGCTCAACAGAGAAAAACTCTGGCTGCTGTTCGGTCTCTAGGTTCCAAAGGAATTCAGGCGCTGGCTGCTGAGGAGACCCGCTGGACCCCGGCTGGGTTTTCCAGGTACTGCCAGGGGGGGCTGGTTTATCCCAGTCCCGGAAAAAAGCCAGCGGAATTTTACCAGTGGCTGCAGGAAACTTTACCGGCCTATGGCTGTGACGTTTTGTTTCCGATGGATGACAGTTCCCTGGAAGTGGTCATGCAGCACAAAGAAGACCTGGCAAAACTTTGCCGGCTGCCTGTACCTCATTTAGACAGTTACCGGACGGCATCCGATAAGGCCTTGGCTGTTGCCGCAGCCAGGGAAGCCGGCCTGGACTGCCCGGCCACCGTTGCCCCGGAAAAGGCTGACGACCTGTCTGAGGTCACTTCTAAGTTTAACTTCCCGGTTCTGATTAAACCAAGAAAAAGCTCAGGCTCCAGGGGAATGACCGCAGTTGAGAGGCCGGAAGATCTGGAGAGCCGGTACTGGCACGTCCACCAGCAGTATCCCTGGCCGATCATTCAGGAATATTTGCCCCCCGGGGAGAAATATGACGTCTGCCTTCTCTATAACCGTTCTGCGGAACTGAGAGCATCTTTTGTGCAGAGGGAAATCAGGTTTTTCCCGCTGGAAAGAGGCCCCAGCACCGTTCAGGAGAGTGTCCGGCACCCTGAACTGGCCGCGCAAGCGGCTCACCTGCTGCAGAAACTGGGCTGGTGCGGGGTAGCCGAAGTTGAATTTATGGTCGACCCCAGGGACGGGAAAGCCAAGTTTATGGAAATCAATCCCCGGTTCTGGGGGTCGCTGTACATGTCTACCCTGGCCGGTGTTGATTTCCCCTGGCTGCTGTACCGTCTGGCCATGGATGGGGATGTAGCAGGGGTTGACACCTATACTGTCGGGATTAAATGCCGCTGGATGCTGCCAGGCGATATCCTGCATTTCTTAGCCAATAAAAAACGCTTTTCTTTGGATCCGCCCTTCTTCAGCACTAAAAAGTCAGGAGTTTATGACGATATTATCTCCCTGGATGATCCGTTTCCGGTGATGGGGTTTTTCCTGGCCTGCCTCCGCTATCTGCCGGACCGGGAGATGTGGAAAACCATGTTCCAACGCTAGTACTGAATTAGAAGAGATTTTGATAAAGGAGGAACTGGTTTGAGAAACGCTCTAACCATTGATGTGGAAGACTGGTACCACGCCCATGATTTAGGGATTGAGCCGGAACAGCGGGACGGTCTGGAGGATAGGGTGGAATACGGCACTGATGTCTTTCTGGAACTGCTGGCGCGTCACAACACCCGGGGAACATTCTTTATTCTCGGTGAGGTAGCCTGCAGGCATCCCAATCTGGTTAAGCGGATCGCCGCTGCCGGGCATGAAATCGGTTCCCACGGCAGCAGGCATACGCTGATATACAGACAGACCAGGACAGAGTTCCAGGCCGACCTGCTGTCCTCCAAGCAGATTCTGGAAGACCTGACAGGAAAGGAAGTCAGGATCTACCGGGCCCCTTCCTGGTCCATTTCTCCTGATACTCTCTGGGTGCTGCAGATACTGGAGGAAGAGGGATTTATATGTGATTCCAGCATCCAGCCCTTCCGAACTCCCCTTTCGGGGATGAAGGGCGCCCCAGTTGTGCCGTTTCACCCGGTAATCAACGGGAAGAGGCTGAACCTGATAGAGTTTCCACCTACTGTCCTGGAGATCGGAAGGTGCCGGGTACCTTTTGCCGGGGGCCTTTACCTGCGGTTACTCCCGTTTAGCTTTATAGCCAAGGCTCTGGCCCGGGTTAATAAGCAAAGGCCAGGTCTGGTTTATGCGCATCCATGGGAAACCGACATGGAGCAGCCCAGGCTGAAGGTCTCGGTTTTAACCAGAATCACGCATTATTACAATTTGCGGTCGACCAGGACCAAACTTGCCCGGTTAATCCGCAACTTTAGCTTTAGCCCCCTTGGCGATTTGATTAAAAGCGGGGATTATCCGGCCTACCCGGTCGGGTAACGCCGTAGAGATGGCAGGGAACGTTTTCTTGAGGCTTAAATTTGCGGAGTTTGCTGAACTGAAGACCGTTATTGTTATTAATCTAATCCTGGCTGTGGTGGCTTTGTTGAAGGATATAGTCCTGGCTTCTTACCTAGGCACCCAGGCCCAGGCCGACGCGTTCTGGCTGGCGTTTTTTATTCCTGATACGGCTGCAAATTTACTGGGGGGATCCATTACTACGGCATGTATCCCGGTGTTCGCCAGGCTGCATGCAGCTGAAGATGACCGCATGAAAAATACCGTAACGCTGGTTACCCTGTGCTTTGCTCTGGGCACCCTTGGGCTATATCTTGGCTTATTCTTCACCAGGCACATTGTCATCCGCGGCCTGGGCGCCGGTTTACCCCGGAGTGGGCTGGACTTATGCCTGGATTTGTTTGTCATCATGCTGCCTCTAATCCTGGCCTTTCCTTTAATCAGCGTAGGGACAGCGATGCTCCAGGTGCATCATAGATTTAATCTCCCGGCCTCCGCGCCGGTGCTATTCAACGTGGTTTTATTAAGTGGTGTACTTTATAGTTACTTGCGGCCTATACCAATTGAGCAGGGTGTTTATCTACTGGCGGCCTCGGTACTGACCGGGACGGGTTTAATGATGGTTCTGGTCTGGTCTGGCTTAAGAAACAACCATCTTAGGATCTGGAGGCGGCTTTCCCTCCCCCAGCTAAAAAAATCCAGGCGGCAGGCCAAGGAGGTCATAAAGGTATTTTTTATTTATTTAACAATTTTGCTCTCCCTGCAGGCCGTTTATGCGGTCGAGAGGTATCTGGCCTCCGGTTTGGCGGAAGGGAGTATTGCCGGGCTGAATTATGCCTTCCGGATTGCCCAGTTCCCCTTATGGGTTTTTGTTGCCGCGGTGAGCACGGTGGCTTTTCCGGCTATGTCCAGGGCGATTGGTCAGGGCCGGGCAGATGAAATAAAACATACTTTAAGCAGAGCTCTGCTACAAATCTTAATCATTGTCCTCCCGTTAACAGCCTGTCTTTTTCTGCTCCGAGTGCCTGTAGTCACCATCCTGTTTCAGCGCGGGTCATTTGATACCGGTTCGGTCGAGATAACCGCCGGCGTCCTGGCCGGTTATGCTCTCAGCATAGTCTGGCAGGGGATTGCGCTTATCTGCCAGCGGGCGTTTTTGGCTATTGGCCAAGCTTTACCGGTTTTCCTGTCTTTTCTGTTCTTCTCCAGTTTAAATATATTGTTTGATTTTTCCCTGGTCCGGTCCATTGGTCTGCCCGGACTGGGTTACGGGGCAGCCGTATGTGCTTTCGGCAACGCGCTGGTTCTTCTTTACCTACTCAATAGGGTTTTACCGCTGGGTATCGGAAACCAGGCAGGCAGGGTATTCCGCATCCTGGCAGCCAATCTGCTGCTTCTCCCGGTGATTTACTTTTTTGCCCGGCTCTGGGCCTGGATTGGCGCCGCCACAGCAGGGTTAGCCCTCAAAATGGGATATGCTGCAGCGGCTGCTGCCGTTGGTTTGTTAGCTTATTGGCTGAGCCTGCGGGTATGCGGGGCCGGGAAAATTTTAGAGAGTCGAGTTTGCCAGGAGGGAAGATAATGGAGCCAGGAACAGATTGTCTCATCCTTATTCCGGCCTATAACGAAGATCAAAATATTGGTCGGGTGCTGCAGGAAATCCGCAGTTTAGAGCTTAATGTAGATATTCTGGTGATTAATGACGGGTCACAGGATCGTACTGAAACTGTAGTTGAAGAAGCAGGGGAGAAGGTAATTGCCCTGCCATATAACTTAGGTTACGGAGGGGCTCTCCAGACGGGTTTTAAGTATGCTGCCGTGATGGGCTATGATTATGTTTTGCAATTTGATGCCGACGGTCAGCATGACTCGGAAGATATTTTAATTATTCTTGACCACTTAAAGACAGGCAGTTATGATATTGTTATCGGGTCGCGCTTTCTAGGGAGAGGTTCATTTAAAACCGGCTTGATGAAGAAAATAGCTATTTCACTGTTTAGATTTATAATCAAGGTCTCGACCGGAATACGGATTACAGATCCTACCTCAGGATTGCAAGGCCTTACCAGGAAGGTATTCTGCCATTATGCCACTATAGGAAATTTTCCTGAAGATTTTCCGGATGCCGACACTTTGATCTGCAGCATTTTATCCGGCTACCGGGTTAAGGAGATTCCGGTAAACATTAAAGAAAGATATTCCGGGAAGAGTATGCATGTCGGTCTAAAAACTGTTTTTTATTTAATCAAAATGCTGATTAGTATATGGGTTGTTTTAATCAGAAAGAAAATGCAGGCAGAGGTCGTGATCAAATGAGTGGCACGGTAAAATTAATAATTTTTTTTCTGGGAGTAGTTTTTGTCGTAACAGTTATGTACTTGTTAGTTAAAAGGAAAATCAACGAACGCAATTCTCTTTTTTGGCTGGCCGGATCCCTGATTATTTTGCTGCTGGCTACAACCCCAGATATCCTGGAAATTACGGCCCGGATTATTGGTGTTGATTACCCTCCCACTTTGCTTTTCCTGCTCTCTATTCTGGTGATTCTATTTATCCTCCTTTATCAATCAATTCAGATTTCCGTATTACAGGAGAAATGCAGAGAATTGACTCAACATTTAGCCATCGCCAACTTTGGGAAAAAAGAAAAAAGAAGGCAAGAAAATTCATGAACGAGATAGGAAAAGAGGATGTAATTCATGGAAATAATATTGTCTGAGATAACTAAGTTACTAAATTTTATCAACGTGAAATTCTCGGGATCAGCGTTCATGTATTTTATCCCAGTGTTAATAATAGCTATCATTTTATTAATATTTTTAATTATTCGCCAGAAAAAAGTAATCAAGGCTTCTCAGCTACAAACTGAGGTTATTGACCGGATTTTAACAACATTTCAGCCGGAAAAAGGGCTGGAAGAAAACCTGGCGAATTTATTGGATTTGGTTATCCCAATAGTGAAAGCCGAGTCATACTTTTTTTACCTCCTCGAATCTAATAACAGCAACTATGTTTTGAAAGCACTCCGGTATACCGACCATGGCCCCGGCCAAATAGCTCCCAGTTACAGCGGGCTGGTTCCTTATCAAAAGGAAAATTACAACCCTCCTTTAAACCTTCCAGTCCAGCAATCAGATGCACCGTCGATTGTTAAGCACGGCGAGGTTCCGATGTTGATGCTGCCGATTAAAGGAGGGATCGGCCTGATTATGGCAGGGCCGGTGCAAAAGGTGCCGAAGCAAATCATGGCAGGCATGAAATACCTGAATGAAAAACTGGAGCCGGCCCTGCATAAAGTCATGCAAATTGAAAAGATGAAGAACCAGCTGGATTCAATTGTGGCTTCCAGTACAGCCATCCGGACCCTGACCAGGTCGGTCTTTGACGTTGACGGTTCTCTCTCGGCTTTAATGGGGTTGAGTATTAAGATTGTCGATGCGGCAGGCGGCTGTTTCCTGGTCCAAAAGGAGAATCGTTCGGAAGCTGCTGTAGTTTCGGGACTGAAGAAGGAAACTGTAGAATTACTCCGGCGGGACCAGGAGACTCATTATATGCTGCATAAACTGGCGGCAGATGAAGAATTTGTCATGTTGACCAGGGAGAAAGCGGAATACTTTAATATTCCTTCCTATTTTGCCGCTCTGGGGATAGAAACGTTGTTATTAGTCAGGGTTTATGGAAGTGCAACCTATGGAACAGCTATTCTTTGGTATTCCCAGGATCAGGTTATTGAACAACACCGTATTGCTACCCTGCAAATGCTGACCAAACGAATGGGAGATGTCCTGGACAGACAGTTAAAAATTAAAGAGTTGTCTGTTGCCTACCTGGATATGCTGAAAATGGTGGTAACCGCGGTTGATAATCTTGAGCCGCAAACCGTCGGCCATTCGGAATTGATTTCAAGATATACCGGAATAATCTGCAGCGAGCTGAAGTTGGGGAAAAAGGATATCAGGGAAATAATGCTGGCAGGATTCTTGCATGACGTGGGAATGATGGGGCTTTCCGGCGATATCCTCTTTAAATCTGGTACATATACGGATATCGAACGTGGCACCATGAAGCTCCATGCTGAGATAGGAGCCGCCATCATTGAATCAACCGTGGCCAACAAGCTAATAGCTTCATATATCAGGCATCACCATGAGCGCTGGGACGGGTTTGGATACCCGGCAGGCTTAAAGGGGGAAGCGATTCCTTTGGGAGCCAGGATTATTGCTGTGGCCGATGCCTTTAATGCTAAGGTCACCGGACGCAAATACAGGGAGCCGGTTCCTTTCGAAAAGGTCGTCAGCGATTTGCGGGCTGCTGCGGGCACTCAACTCGACCCCAATATTACGGAAGTCCTGATTGATTGGTTTCAGAAAAAACAGGCTGATCCCTCAATTAAGGGTCATTCGCTGGGAGCATGCTGGGAAATGCGATGCTGCCCGTCCAATATCGGCAAATTCTGTCCCGCTTACAAAAAGACGGATATGAGCTGCTGGGAGCTAGAAGGCACCAACTGCGCGGCCCACGGAAACGCATGCCCGACCTGCATTATTTACACCGAGTTTACATACAGAAACATGAAGATGGTGGAGAAGGGAAAATAAAGGATGGACAGGCTGGCCGGTTTCTATGCCGCCCAAAACTACGCCGTTTATTACGGTTCCGGAATGACGGAGGAATTAAGTCAATTTGATCTGGTAATTGTTGAGCCGGAGGGACAGAGTGAGGCCTCTGTGCGCCTGATGCAGCAATCCGGCGCCCTGGTGCTGGCTTACCTGAGCGTGATGGAAATACCTCCTGCGGCGCCGGAAGTAAAGTTTTTCAGGAGAACTGATTTTTTAAGTAAAGAAGGCTGTCTGATGACCAACCCGGTTTATGGGAATCTCCTGGCAGACCTCCGGTCAAAACGCTGGATGGGGCTGCTGTTTCAAAAGGCCGGCCGGCTGGTCACCCAGGGCGGATATGACGGGCTGTTTCTGGATACCATAGGCAACGTCGAAGATAAGGGTATCCCAGGGAATTTAAGGGATTTACAGCTGATGGCTGCGGTTGACATCGTGCGGGAAATGAGGAAGAGGTTTCCCCTGCATATTATTGTCCAAAACTCCGGACTGGAGAAGCTCTGCATGTTCACATCGGCATATATTAACGGAATCTGCTGGGAAAATCCACCTCTGACAGAAAAAATACGGAAACCGTATACTGAAGCCATAGTTAACCGTCTAGCAGGATTAAGGAAGCAATACGGGATTAAGATTTTGATGTTATCGGAAGACAAAGAGCCAGCCGGAAATTGTATCTGCAAGGTTGAGCCGGATAGTTTCCGCTACGCCCGTGAACTAATCGAACAAAGGGGTTTTCTTTGGTACCGGGCCCCCTATAACTATGTAAGTGGAATCAATCTAACTTCTTAAAAATTTGCCCTATGAATCTGCGAACGAAACTACGATTTGCCCCTATCTTAACGTCGTTATACTGAAAAGGTTTGGGTGTTGTATAAGGTTCGACTTTACAACAAAAATTTAATGAGTCTGCGAACGAGAGTGAGCTAGACTCATTAAATTTTTGTTGTGTAGGAGAACCGTTACAACACCCAAACCTTTTCCATTTAACGACTTAACTATATAAAAAGAGCCCATAACAACCTACCGCCGGCTACTATATATCCCTACAGACCCCGCAGCAACCTTTCGGCTACTACAGAACCTTACAGAACATATAGCAACCTTTGACTGACCATAATGAATCCTTACCGAGCCTGTAATGACCTTTCGGCCATTACAGACCCTTAGGCTATACATCCAGCAAGCAAAGGCTGGGGAAAACCTTCCAGAACCCATTATGATCGTGGCTCGACCATTACGGACCCCTACTGAGCCCATGATGATCGTTCGGACCACCATAGACCCATGCGAAGCCACGTAATGATCTGCCCTCCGGCTATTACAGAGCCTTGGTATGGAAAAGCCATATAGACCCTGTAATAACCTTTGGTCGACCATCACAGACCCTTTTAAGAGCCTGTAATGATCTTCGCTCGGCTGTTATGAACCCTTTGCGTTTATTATTGTATCCTCAAAAATTTTTATTATACTTAAGATAAAGTTGGGAAAGTTATCCTAAATATAAGAGTCAGGAAGGTTTTAAATAGCTAAATGTTGAAGATAATATTAAAAAAAGAGGTCTTTGCCGTGAAACTGACCGCCAGACTGATGGCCATAGCAGCATTTATTCCCGCTGGAAGCTTTATAGCCGACATAGGAACAGACCATGCTTTGCTGCCGATTTACCTTGTAAGTAAAGGCATTTCACCCATGGTGATAGCCGGGGACCTTAACGAAGGCCCATTGGAGGCCGCCCGGAAGAACATTGTGGCAGCCGGGCTGAGCGACAAAATAATAATTAAAAAAGGGTTTGGGCTGGAAGTTGTGGAATCTTCCACTCAGGTGGCTGTTATTGCGGGCATGGGCGGATCCACCATCAGGGATATAATAGAAAAAGCCGGGCCGGATGCCGGAAGACTTCGTCTTGTCCTGCAACCGATGGCTGATGCCGACTTCTTAAGGACGTGGCTGGCCGGTAACGGTTGGAAAATAGAAGACGAGGAACTGGTAATGGAGGACGGCAGACTGTATGAAATTATTGCTGCAGTCCCCGGAATAGAGGAATCTGAGGATACCGTAATTTTGAAAATCGGTCCCAGGCTTTTTGAAAAAAGGCACCCGTTGCTGAGGGAGAAGCTGCAGACGGAGATTAATAAAAACCGCGGCATTATTATAAACCTGCAGCAGGGTATATCGGATGAGGCCAAAGAAAAGATCAGCATCTTAACGGAAAATAACCGGGATTTAGAGAGGATAGCCGCATGCCTGTCAAGTGTCAAACAGTAATTAATATAATTGAGCGCGTGGCGCCCAAGAGACTGGCCGAAGACTGGGATAATGTCGGCCTGCAGGCCGGCAGCCCGGCGGATGAAGTTGCGGGTATTCTGGTTACCCTCGATATCAATCCGGAAGTAATCAGTGAAGCTGTGGCCAAGGGCGCTAACCTGATTATTTCCCACCACCCTTTGATTTTTAAACCTTTAAAGAATATTAGGACCGACCTCCCGCTGGGGAAAATGCTCAATGCCATAATGCAAAACCGGATTGCGGTCTATTGTGCCCATACAAACCTGGACAACGCCGGAGACGGTGTCAACCGGGTGCTGGCCGAAAGACTTGCCTTACAGGAAGTTGAGGTAATTAACCCTGACAAATTTGAACAACTATATAAAATTGTAGTATTCATTCCTGAAACTCATGCCGACCAGGTCAGAGACGCCATGACCCGGGCCGGGGCAGGCTGGATCGGCAATTATTCCGACTGTACGTTTGCGGTGCAGGGGACCGGCACATTTAAAGCCCTTGCAGGGTGCAATCCTTTTCGGGGCGATATCGGCATCCTGGAAAAAGCCGCCGAGGTTCGGCTGGAGACTATTGTTAAAGAAACCCAGCTGAATAAAGTTGTCAGGGCTATGGTAAAAGCCCACCCTTACGAAGAAACGGCTTATGATGTATACCCACTGGCCAACCGGACAGGGGGTCTCGGTCTCGGTCGCATAGGAACCCTGGAAACCCCGTTACGTTTTAAGGAATTTCTGGATATGGTTAAACAACGCCTGTCTGTCCCGGTGCTGAGGTTTGGCGGCAATCCGGACTCCATGGTCCAGAAGATTGCCGTTTGCGGCGGCAGCGGCGCCGGCCTTATAAATAAAGCGGCTTTTATGGGAGCAGACCTATTCCTGACCGGGGACCTCAAGTACCACGAGGCTCAGGAAGCTTTTGCCCTTGGCCTTAATTTTGTGGATGCCGGACATTTCGCTACCGAAAACCCGGTTGTCGGGAATATTGGCCAACTGTTGGAATCCGCTCTGGCCGGAGAAGGGCAGACTGTTCCTGTATTCACTTCGAAAGTCAGCAGTGATGTTTTCACATATTATTAAAAAAAGAAGGCGATAGGCCTTCTTTTAATTTTGAAAGGAGGATTCCTTTTGTTCGATTTCAGATATCTATGGGAACTGCAGTCACTTGAAGAACAGAGACAGACGGCTGAAAAAAAGCTGAAATCAATTCCGGAGTTTAAGGAATTAAAACAACTGAAGGAGGAAATCGAAAAGGGCCAGGAAGGCGTTAAAACAATGAAAGAAGAGGTCACCGGGACCAAAAGGGATCTCCGGGAAATTGAGGACTCCATAGCGGTTTTGAAATACAAAACCGAAAAAGCCGATGAGGAACTTTACAGCGGGCAGACAACAAACACCAAGGAACTTGAGATCGCTCAGAAAAACCTGCAGGCCATCAGACAGAAAACGCAAGAAGGGGAAGACCGCGCCCTCAGGTTAATGGAGGTGCTGGAAGCCCATGAAAACAGGCTCAACGGTCTGACTGACGAATTAGAGCAGAAGAAAAAGGATTTCCGGCTGCTCAATAAATTTTATAACGAAAAAAAGGTGGAGCTGGCTGCCATCAGAGAAGATATCAATGCCCGGCAGGAATTGATCAGGGAAAAGATACCGCCGGAAGTAATGGAGGCTTATTTAAAGCTCTGTGAAAAAATGCCTGACAGAAAAGGGCTGGCCCGGCTGGAAAAAGGGGTTTGTTCCGGCTGCCACATGACAGTCTCTTTTGACCTCCTCAGGCAGGCCAAGGGCAAAGACGCGGTTCTGTGCGACAACTGCGGGCGGATGCTGCTGTTGGAGTAAAAAGTTATTGTACCTGCCTTTAAGTAAAAACACTTCAATGCATTTCCACATATAATGGAGATGGAACGGTTTACTTAAATCTCAAAAGGCAGGAAGTGAATCAAATTGAATACAACATACATCTTCGTTGGGGGGCATGCCCGCAACAACAACGGGGATGCCGGAATAGGCATTTGCTTTCATTCGGACCCGACAATGCCGCCTTTTTATGAGGATGCCGAGTATATCGGGGTGGCCACCCAGAATTCAGCGGTTTATAAGGCTATCCTGAAGGCGTTGACCAGAGCCTCCGAATGGCACCTGAGAAATGTTGTCATTTATACGGATAACCGCCTTGTCACAGGCCAGTTGGGCGAAAATATGTCAGCCCGGGCGCAGAACATTATCCCTCTTTTTGAAGATGTCAAAAAACTGGCCTCTCCTTTAGACAGTTGCCAGGTCAAACTGGTGCCTGCCAGGGATAACAAGCGCTCCAAAGAACTGGCCAAAGCGGCGTCTCTGGCGACACCGGAGGCTATTACCGCCCAGGCCATCCAGTTTGAGGTCGGTCCCGGCATAACCGGCCTGATCCTCGCATTTACATCCAAATTGATGGTAGTCCAGTTTAAGTACAAAAAGGGTTCGAAGATTCCTGCTCACCAGCACTTCCACGAGCAGGCCAGTTATCTTGCCAAAGGGACGTTAAAATATCTGGTGGCTAACAGGGACATCATTATGCGGAAAGGGGCCGCTCTGGTTATACAGGGCAACTCGGTCCACCAGTTGGAGGCATTGGAGGATACAACGGAGATAGTTATATACTATCCGATGAGGTCAGACCTGCTGGGGTTAAATTAACATAAAATGACATTTGACATCTGTGAGGAAAAATGTTAAGATTTAAATCCAAAGTTGAATATAACCGAGTAAATCAGGTGATCGCGGGTACCGGGCCGAAAGGTGGTACCTGAGGAAAGTCCGGGCTCCATAGGGCAAGGTGCTGGGTAATACCCAGTGGGGGCGACCCTAAGGAAAGTGCCACAGAAACAAACCGCCGCAGTAAGAGGCCTTGAGCTCATCTGCGGTAAGGGTGGAAAGGTGAGGTAAGAGCTCACCAGCAGTTAGGCGACTAACTGGCTAGGTAAACCCCACCTGGAGCAAGACCGAATAGGGGGGCAATGGAACGGCCCGTTCCGCTCCCGGGTAAGGTCGCATGAGGCGTGCTGGCAACAGCCGTCCCAGATAGATGATCATCCAACGACAGAACCCGGCTTATCGATTGCTCGGTTTAATTTTGGTGACAACGGTTGAATAACCGTTGTTTTTTTTTGCCCAATCCTGATTAGGTTGGAGGAAAAATTTATGAATATACCCAAAGAAGGGTTTTCGGGCGGCGCTGCCGAAAAATCCGGGAGATGAGTAATGAACATCAGGGGTGAGACAATGAAGGTAACGGTTAGGGAAGCCCTATCTCTCTGGTTTCTGAGAGATGCCAAGATAATCGCAGGGATGGGTGGTTTAGGCAGGGAAATAACCTCTGTTAATATTATGGAAGTACCGGATATAGAACATTACGTAAAGCCGGGAGAACTCCTGCTTACTACAGCTTATCCCATAAAGGATGACGAGGGGGGGCAGGCAAGGCTGGTCCCTGCCCTAAACGATAGAGGGCTGTCCGGATTGGCTATCAAACCTAAAAGGTTTATCAATGAGATCCCGGATGTAATGATTCAGCAGGCCGATGCCTTGGATTTTCCGCTTATCCAACTGCCTCAGGACGCGAAGTTTAATGAAATCCTCGTCCCCCTGGTGTCCGAAATAATTAACAGGCAGGCAGCACGCCTCAGAAGGACTGATGAAATTCACAAAAAACTAACCCAAATTGTCCTGCGGGGCGAGTCTCTCGACAAGATTCTGGAGACCCTGGGAGAGATTATTCAACGGCCGGTGTCTATCCATTCTCAATCTTTTGATGTGATTGCATCCTGGGGTCTGGAAAAGATTCCCCTTGAACCGGGTTCCTCAAAGAAACTGGCAGCGGATTACTGGCATTCCCATTCTGTCAATGCCAGACCGCTCTGTAAATTATTTGAGGTAATGGTGGCCGGAGAGACTTATGCTTACTTAAGTGTTTGGAGTATTCAGGGAGATATCCCCGAGATTGACATATACGCTGTGGAAGAAGCACTCACGGTGATTGCCTTGGAAATCACCAAGCGTGAGGCAGTCCTGGAAGTGGAAAGGCATTACAAAAACCAGTTTATCCTTTCACTTATTTTCAAACCGGAGGGTTCACGTGAGAACATTATAGCGAAGGCCGAAACATTGGGCATTGACCTTTCAGGGCCATTTAGAGTCGTGGTATTGGAGGCTCCGGATTTAAACAGGGCATACCTCCCAAGTATTACGGATGCCAGGCGCAAGAAACGGGCTTTACTGGAAATAACGGGTCAGGTCTTACAGGCTTTGGCGCAGGGGTCACAGGTATTTGACGTAGATAACAGGTTTGTTATATTGTATAAATGCCGACACAATGATGACTCCTATCGAGGCGTGTTAAACAGGTTGATTGGGGACTGTACCGCTGCAGTCAGGGTTCAGGTCAATGCGGGAGCGAGTAGTTACCTGCAGGATGTTCTTGACATAGGTAAGGGTTACAACGAGGCTGTTGATGCGCTCACGGTATGCTCCATGCTATCTCCCGGGGGTCTGACTGCTTATACCGATATAGGTGTTTATAAAGTTCTGCTGGCATTGAAAGACGACCTGAGGGTCAACTCTTTTTACGAGGAGGTTCTCGGCAAGCTGTTTAAACAGGACAGGAGAAGCGGGGGAGAACTGCTGCATACATTGAAGGTCCACCTTTCAACCAATATGAATATCAATGAAACCAGCCGCAGGTTATATTTACATTACAATACCGTCAGGTACCGTCTTGATAAAATAGCGGAGCTGACAGGTTATAATCCACAACTGCCGGAAGACAGGTTTATCCTCGAAATGGCGCTGAAACTTTATGAAATGAGAAAAACACTAAAGCCAATTTATAACGATTTTTTGTAGAAAGTTGACAAAACTTCAGACCATAATTTGTCGTTGAATCACATTATATTTATAGCTAAGAAGTCCTATAATTAAGATGAGCTAAAAATTAATATCTCACATTGTAGTGACGGCTTCAGGTTTTGGCAGAGCTGCCCCTATTCTGGAACACAGGTGTTCCGGAAATAGGGGCTTATTGTTTTTTTGAAACAGTTTTGCAAGAAGAAGATTAAAAACTGGTGGTGACTAAATGAACGGTCCATTTCTCCTGGAGGGACGCCATCTGACGAAGCAGTTCGGGGATCTTTTAGCGCTGGACAAGGTCGACATTTCAGTGGCGCCAAAGCAAATTCATGTTGTCCTCGGCGAAAACGGCGCCGGGAAGAGTACATTGATGAAAATCCTTTACGGGGTATATCGTCCTGACGGGGGCAGCTGTTTTGTTCTCGACAGACCGGCACACCTTTATCCTCCTGCCAACGCGCGGGCTCATGGCATCGGTATGGTATTCCAGGACTTCCGCCTGATCCCCGCTTTGACAGTCATGGAAAATATCGCCCTGGCTCTGCCGGACCTGGAGGCGAGGATACGCCCAAAGGACCTCAGGCAACGTATCCTGAAAGTTGCCGAGCGTTACGGCCTGGCAGTTGATCCTGATGTTCCGGTCTGGCAGCTGGACGTCGGGCAGCGCCAGCGGGTCGAAATTGTCAAGGTCCTCCTGGTCCCGGGCACGAGAGTACTAATTTTCGACGAACCCACCAGTGTCCTGGCGGCCACGGAAGTTGACGCCTTCCTGGAAATACTCCGCCGCTTAAGGGACGAAGGTTATGGCATTCTGTTTATTACCCATAAGCTCCGGGAAGCGCTGGCCTGTGCGGACCGGATAACGGTTATGCGGGCCGGTGAGGTTGTGCACTCCTCAGAAGCAGTGGAGAGTATGGATGAACAGGGACTCGTGGCCCATATGGTTGGGGAATGGGTGGCTCCCGTTGTCAGCAGCCGAACTCATGCGACTACGAAGAAAGTAGCTTTGGAGGTACAAAACCTGTCACTGTCCGATGACTGTGGGCGTGTTATCCTGCGGGATATAAGCCTGACCCTGAATCCCGGCAAAATTCTTGGGGTGGCAGGTATCTCCGGAAACGGCCAGCGAGAATTATCTGAAGCCTTGCTCGGTCTGAGGCCGGTGCTGAAAGGACGGATTATTATCATCGGGGAGAACCTTACCCGAAGACCGCCCGCTGCGTATCTCGAATCAGT
>Ga0074195_1002399_pt1 | contig 21139 bp, 18 predicted proteins | sample EPASupsiteHSE623_FD_64525 | JGI IMG/M metagenome (GOLD analysis project Ga0074195, IMG submission 64525) | Bioremediated contaminated groundwater from EPA Superfund site, New Mexico - Sample HSE6-23 | ecosystem: Environmental > Aquatic > Deep subsurface > Groundwater > Contaminated ...
GGGGGGGGCGGGGGGGGGGGGGGGGGGGGGGGTTGGGCTCGGGGGGGCCGGGCTGCGGGCCGCGGTGGTGTTGGCCTTGTAGACGATCAGCGGTTTATCGATCCGCTCGGCCAGTTCCACCAGTCGCCGGCCGTTGCCGATGCTTTCCAGGTACAGACCGATTACTTTGGTCGCGGGATCCGCACCCAGATATTCGAGGAAATCGCACTCATCGAGATCGAGCTTGTTGCCGATGCTGGCGAATTTCGCCAAGCCCACCTGCTCGCTCTCCAGCAGATTCCAGAGGAAAAGCCCCAATCCGCCACTCTGGGTAATGAGCGAAAAGCCGCCCTTTTTGACCGGAAAGGAGGGAACAAAGGGCAGACAGAGGCCGCTTGCGGTATCGGCCAGAGTCAGGCCGTTGGGGCCGACAAACCGGATGCCGAATCGCCTGGCGGCGGCGAGCAGACGGGCAGCCAGTTCCCTGCCCTCCTCGCTGGACTCGTTGAAGCCGCCGGCCTGCACCGCCAAGCGTTTGATGCCCGCATGGCCGCAGTCCTCCACTGCCTGCGGCACAAACCGTGCCGGAATCAACAGGACCGCCAGGTCGGGGACAACCGGCAGCTCGGCGGCGCTGCGGTACACCCGAACCCCGTCGACATCGGTTTCCTCGGAGGCCGGATTGACGCCGAAAAGACGGCCGCGAAACCCCCAACGCAAACAATTCTCGACAATGATGCGCGGGGTATTGTGGGCTTTGGAGGAAAGACCGTAGACAGCCAAGCTGGCAGGGGCAAAGAATGGATCCATGTTGGGCGGCACCGAACAGGCAGCAGGGACAGGCTGCGGTTGACGATCAGGAGGCATTATATCTCGGAATTTGCTGCAAGTATAGCACAGCGAGGAGCAATCGGGGAGTGCGAAAAATGTGGCTGGGTGCGCGGAGCGGTCGTTGCGCTGAGCGCGCAACAGCGAAACTCAGACCGTTTGTTCCCGGCGAAGCGACGCGACAACCAAGCTCAAGAAAAACCAGCAGCAGGCGACGAGGATGATGGTAGCGCCGGTCGCAGTCCGCGCCCAGTCCTGTGCCGAGATGAGCAGTCCCATCACGGCCGAGGTGAGACTGAAGAGCATCGCCCACCAGAACATCGCGCCCGCCGACCGGGCGACATTGCGCGCCGCCGCCGCCGGCACGATCAGCATCGCCGTCACCAGGAGCACGCCGACCGCCTGCACGGCAAACATGACGATCAGGGCGAGCAAGCCGGCAAAGATGTACTGGTGCAACGCGACCCGGACCCGATGCGCCTGCGCCAGCACCGGGTTGAGGCCGATGTAGAGCAGATGGTTGTAACCGATCGCCTGAAAGGTCATCAGCGCCAGGAACAAAACGAGCAGGCAGACAATCTGGCCATCGCTGATCGTGAGAATATCGCCGTAGAGGAACCGCTGGAGATCGCGAGCCAGGGAGCGGTCGCGGCTGACAATCGCCAGGCCGAAGGCAACCATCGCCGAAAAAAAGACGCCGATCACCGTGTCGCTCGACAGGTTGGAATGCCGCTGGAGGATCATGATCCCCAGGCCGACCAGCAGGCCGAAGGCCGGCATGGTCCAGTTAGGGTCCACCGAAAAGAGCAGTCCGAGGGCCACGCCGGCAAAGGCGGAGTGGCTGATGGCGTCGGCGAAAAAGGCCATGCGGAAGTTGACCACCATCAGCCCCATGGCTGCGGCCATCGGCGCCAGCAGCAGCAAACCCAACAGCGCCTGCTGCATGAACCGGGCCTGGAGGCACTCGAAGGGGAGCAGCTGGGCCAGGAGGGCATAGAGCGGTGAGAGATCAGGCATTCGGCGGCTCCTGGCAGCACGGAGCGGAACAGACACCCTGGTTGCCGGGCATGGAGCGGCTGTTGACCAAGCCCATGTGCATGCCGAAGATGGCGGTAAGGTTGTCGCTGGTCAGGGTCAGGCGCGGCGGACCTTCGGCGGCCACCTTATGGTTGAGGCAGATCACATGGGTGGCGTGATGGGTGACCGTGGCCAGGTCGTGGCTGACCATCAACTGGGTGAATCCTCGGGTGCGGCGCAGGTTGTCGAGGAGTTCGCAGAAGATCAGTTCCCCGCGGAAATCGACGCCCGCCGAGGGCTCGTCGAGCACCAGCAGCTCGGGTTCCTGGCGCAGCGCCAGGGCAAGGAGCACCCGCTGGAGTTCGCCCCCGGAGAGGGCGCCAACCTGCCGCGCGGCCAGATGCTCGGCCTTGACCAGAGTCAGGATCTCCAGGGAGCGACGATGCAGCGCGGCCCCGATGCCGAACCACAGCGGTTTTTTCTGAAAGCCCATGGCCATGAATTCGCTTACGGTGAGCGGCATGCCCCGATCGAAAGCAAGCCGTTGCGGTACATAGCCGATGCGCAGCGCCCGGCCATTCCCGCCCATGCGGATACTCCCCTCGTAGCCGATCTCCCCCAGCAGGGCGAGGAGCAGCGTGGTTTTTCCCGCCCCGTTGGGCCCGATGATCGCCGTGCAGCTCCCCTTGGGCACCGTGGCCGTCACCCGATCGACGATGGATATACCGCCGCGCTCGACCGTGACCTCCTCGAAACGGACGGCGGCCTCGATGGCCTGGTAGAGAGGGAGGGGTTCAGTTGCTGCCAAGCGTTTTTTCCAGGGTTGCGAGGTTGGTGCGCATCACCTGCTCGTAATAATCGAGTGGCGCCCGCTCGGGACCGGTCGCAACCGGGTCGAGACGGGCGGCAATGATGCCGGCCTCCTTGGCGATGGTCCTGCCGATGGCATCTGGATACTGTGGTTCCGTGAAAAGTGCACCTGCTTTTTTCAACCGGATGGTTTTGACCAGCGTCCGCATCTCCGCGGCCGAGGGGTTCTGGCCGGCATGGGCCTGAACCACGGCAACCACCTCCAGCCCCATATCCCTGGCCAGATAGTCGAAAACCCCGTGCTGGGTGACGATCCGGTTGTTGCGCAGCCGCTTGCCCAGGGCTGCCAGGTCGTCGGCCAGCCGGTTCATCCGCTCTGCGTAGTCGCGGCCATTGGCGGTATAGAGCGCTGCCCCCTGGGAATGGCGCTCGGCCAGTCCCTTGGCAATGGTGCCGGTGAGCAACGCCGCCATGCGCGGGCTGGCAAAGAGATGGGGATTGGGTCCCTCGTGGTGCTGTTCGTGCTCGCCGTGGTGGTGGGCATCGTGATGCGCTGTGCCCTTGGCGTCGCGATGGTGGTCGTGTTCCTCCTCCATATCCGTATACTGGAGTATCTGGCCGATTCCCTGGGAACTGTCAATGACAATCAGGTTCGGATTGGCCTTGCGCAGCGGCGCGCCGAGAAACTCCTCCATCCCCTGGCCATTGATGACGAGCACCTCGGCCTTGGCTAGTTTCCGCATGTCCTGCGGCGTCAGTGCGTAGTCGTGGGGACAGCCCATTTCCGCGGGAATCATCAGGTCGACCGCCACTCCGTCCACCCCGGCGGTAATGTTGCGGGTGATCTGGTAGAGGGGAAAGGTGGTGGCTAAAATGTGCAGGGTTTGCTCGGCTGCCACAGCCTCCAACCTAGGGATCAAGCAAAGGGTGCAGCCGACAAGGAACAGTAACAAGCGTGTGAGCGATTTGTACATGGTTCGTCTCCTGGGAAAGGATGCTAATGCGAATGCATTTGCATTATACAGAGACACGCCCCACCGTCAATCGATAATGCGAAACCTTTTGCATGAAGACACCACGGCGGCTATAGTCACGACGGAGCCACAGCCATGCAACGAAAAACCACGCAACGCACCGCCATCGAACAGGTCTTTCGCGACGAGGACCGGCCCCTGGGGATCGACGAGATCCTCCGGCTCGGCCGCGTCCAGGTGGAATCCCTCAACCAGGCAACGGTTTACCGCAACCTTAAACTGCTCCTCGATCAGGGCTGGCTCAAACAGGTCAACCATCCCATCCTTGGCGCCCTGTACGAGTGCAGCGGCAAGGCCCACCACCATCATTTTCATTGCCACGGCTGCAACCGGGTCTTCGAGCTGCCCGGGTGCTCGCTCAACCAGGAGGCCGCCGCGCCGGAAGGGTTTATCGTCGAGGCGCACGAGATCTTCCTCTTCGGTATCTGCCCCTCCTGTGCCGCCTGCCCCGAATAGAACGCGCGAACTCGCCTCCCTGCCGCTTGTGCCCGCGCCCGATCGTGACCATAGTCTTGCCATCGTTTCCTCGCTTTCACCACACCCTGGAATGATTATGCGTACCGTTCGTCTGCTGCTTCTAATTGCGTTGGTCCTGGGGTCTCAGGTCCAGGCCGCCCTCGCCGAACGGGTAGTCCTTTTTCTCGGCGACTCGCTCACCGCAGGGTTTGGCGTGGAGCCGGAGGAGGCCTACCCCCGGCTGCTCGGCGAACTGCTGGCGCACGATGGCATCATTGATGTCCGCATCGTCAACGGCGGCATCAGCGGTTCGACCTCGGCCAGCGCCCTGTCGCGCCTGCGCTGGTACAGTAAAATCCGCCCTTCGGTGCTCTTTCTGGCGCTTGGCGCCAATGACGGTCTGCGCGGCCTCACCATCGAGGAGATGGCAAACAATCTTGCCGAGGTGATCGAGGCGGCCAAGCAACAGGGAATGAGCATTATCCTGGCCGGCATGGAGCTGCCGCCCAACTACGGCGACGACTACACCGGCCGGTTCCGCCAGGTGTACCGGGATCTTGCCGAGCGGTATGGGCTCACCCTTATTCCCTTTCTGCTCGACGGAGTCGGCGGAGTCGCCCACCTGAACCAGGCCGACGGCATTCACCCCACCGCCGAGGGTCACCGCCGCATCGCCCGCCATGTCTACCCGGTGCTCAAGGCCCATCTTGCGGCACCGCAAGCCAACGACCCAACGAGGCGGCCATGACCACGCACAGCCCCTCCCCGCTGGTTGCGGTCCGCGATCTGCACAAAACCTATGCCCTGCCGGAAGCTGGGAAGCTGACGGTCTTGAGCGGCGCCGATTTTTCCCTGGAGAGCGGAGCGACCTTGGCCGTCACCGGCCAGTCCGGCAGCGGTAAATCGACGCTCATTGCCCTGCTGGCCGGCCTCGACCAGCCGGATCGGGGCAGCATCGCCATCAACGGAGCCGAACTGACCCGCATGAACGAGGGAGCGCTCACCCGATTCCGTGCCGCCCATATCGGCATTGTCTTTCAGCAGTTCCATCTGCTGCCGCACCTGAGCGCCGAGGAAAACATCCGCCTGCCGCTGGAATTGCTTGGACGGCCCTGCGACGAAGCCGCCCTCGACCGCCTCCTGGAAGGCGTGGGTTTGGCGGCGCGCAGGAACCATCTGCCCGCGCAGATGAGCGGCGGCGAATGCCAGCGGGTGGCCATCGCCCGGGCCCTGGCGATGAAACCGCTGCTCCTCTTGGCCGACGAACCCACCGGTAACCTCGATGTGGCCACCGGCCGCGAGATCGCTGACCTCCTCTTCAACATGGTGGAGGGGGAACGGATGACCATGCTCGTGGTCACCCACAACCAGGAGCTAGCCGAGCGCTGCACCCAGCGGTTGCGTGTCGTCCAGGGGGTGCTGCGGTGATTGCCCTGCTCCGGCTCGGATGGCGCGGCCTCACCCGTCATCGCAGGTTTTCGTTGCTGTTCGTCGTCAACCTCACCCTCGCCCTCACCGGCCTGCTCCTGATCGGCTCTTTCGGCGCCTCCCTCTCCCAACACCTCGACACCCATCTCCGGGAAATCCTCACCGCCGACCTGGTGGTGCAGAGCGCACGCCCCCTGACCGAACAGGAAAAGGCGCTCAACCTCACTCTGGCAGGTCCCGGCAGCCGGTTCTCCCATCAGATCTCCCTGTACACCATGGTCAAGAGCGGCAAGGGCTCCAAGCTTGCCGAAATTGTGGCCATCGACGCGGCCTTCCCCCTGTACGGCAGCTTCCCCTCCGGCGACGCACCCGCCGACGACCACCTGCCAGGCAGACTGCAACACCAGCGGCGGATCGCGATGAGTCGCGACGCGGCCCGCTCTCTTGCCCTGGTGCCGGGCGACGTCCTCCATATCGGTCAGGTGGGCTTTACCCTGGACGCATTTCTCGAACGCGATCCCGGGGCCACCGTCGCCGGCCTGACCCTGGCCCCGAAAATCTACCTCGGTTTACCGCAGGTGTTGGATTCCGGCCTGATTCGCTTTGGCAGCCGCGTGAGTTACCAGACCTTCATCCGCCTGCCGGACTCCGGCCAGACCGTCGCCGTCGCGGCCCGACTTACTGCAGCACTGGCCGAGTTGTCGCCAAGGACCCCCGAGGTCCGCGTCTCCACCACCGTGGACGTCAATCGCCGTCTGGGACGGGTCATCGGCTCGTTCGCCTCCTTCCTTGGGCTGACCGCCATGGTCGCCCTCGGACTTGCCGGACTTGCCGCCGCCTTTTTGTTTCGCGATCATCTCCGCGGCAGGCTGCGGGAAACGGCGATTCTCCTCAGCCTTGGCGCCAGTCGCAGTCAATGCCTGCTTCTGTCCATGGGCGAACTCGCCCTGCTCGGCCTGACCGCCGCCTGCTGCGCCATCGCCCTCACCTGGCTGCTGCTTCCCCTCTTTGGCGGTCTGTTCGTCGGCCTCGTTCCCGCCGACCTGCATCTGCACATCGACCTCCTTGCCGCCTGCATGATCCTGCTCCTCGGAACCTTGGGCAGCCTGGTGTTCTGCCTGCCCGTGTATCGCAAGATCCTCGAGGTGCGGCCATCCTGGCTGTTCCGGGAAGAGATCGACTCTGCGACCGCGTCCCGGAAGGCCCCCTGGATTCACTTCGCTGCCCTGCTGCCCGGCCTGGGGCTGTTGCTGCTCCTGGCCGTCCTCCTGAGTCATACGCCGTTCCAGGGGCTTGGTTTCCTCGCCGGGATGCTGGGCCTGATGGCTCTTCTCGCCCTGATCGCCCGCCTGTTCTTTGCCGGTTGCCGCCGCTGGTCGGGCACCTCCTCCCTCACCTGGAGGATTGTCTGGCGCAATCTCCACCGCAACCGGTTCGCCGCCTCGGCGGCGTTCGTCGCCCTGGGCATGACCTTGCTACTGGCAAATCTCATTCCGCAGATGGAACGTGGGCTGACGGCGGAGATCGGCCGACCCGAAGGACTGGTGCTTCCGGATCTCTTTCTCGTCGATGTCCAGGAGGAACAGCGGGAATTGCTGCACCGCTTCTTTCGTGGGGAAGCGGCCGACCTCTCCCCCCTGGCCCCCATGGTGCAAGGCCGGATCGTCGCCATCAACGGCCTGCCCTTGGCCCGTTGGCGGCAACAGCACGGCAATGGCGACGATCGGGGTCTGCGACGAACCGAGTTCAATTTTTCCAGCCGGGAGGAGTTGGATGCCTCTGAAACCGTGATTGCAGGAGAGCCGATGCCGGCAACGCCCTGGCAGGCCACGGCAAACCGGCCCTTTGCCATCTCGATGGAGCAGGAGTTCGGCGAACGCCTGCACGTCGGCATCGGCGACCGCATGGTCGTGGATATTCTTGGTATCGAGATGGAAGGGCAGGTCGTCAACCTGCGCAAGGTGCGCTGGAACAGCTTTCAGCCCAACTTTTTCATGCTGGTGCAAAAGGGAGTGCTGGAGGATGCCCCCAAGACCTATCTGGCCTCGGTGAGCGGGGTGGGGAAAGACACGAAAGAGGCACTGGTCGACCGGCTAACTGCCGCGTTTCCCAATGTCTCGGTGCTCGATGTGCGGGCAACGGTCGATCAATTGAACCGGATCGCCGGCCAGCTGAGTCAATCCTTGCGGTTCATGGCCGGACTTGCCATGGCGATCGGGTTGGTCACCGTGATTTCGATCATCCGGCAGGAGGTGCTGCGACGCGAACGGGAAATCAATCTTCTCAGGGTCCTGGGGGCCGGAACCACCAGGATCAGGAGCCTGCTTGTCTTGGAATTCGCCGCCCTGGCTGCGGCGCCCGCTCTGGCCGCGCTCCTCTTGAGCATCCTCTGCTCGCTGGTGGTATCCTGGGCGATGTTCGACCGCGTCTGGCCGTTTCAGTGGCAGCCTGCCGCGCTCCTGTTGCTGGCCGCCATCTCGACCTGCATCCTCATCGCCCTGCTGGCTGCCGGCTCGGTGATCCGCCGCAGGCCCACGGCCCTGCTGCACTGAGCCGGGAGCCTCGCGAAAACCGCGCTTCGCTTATCTCGGGTCGCCATCCCCCCAGACTTCTCTCTGTACGCAGACCTGGTCCTCGGGTCGCATCACCCGGCACTTGAGCACGCCTTCCTGAAAACTGCCGTAGGTGGCCTGCCGGGGAATGCGGAGGGTGCCGTCGTCATCCAATTCGACCATGACGATCACATCGCCTCCGTTGCCCAGGGTCAACTCACAGGGTATCTTTCGCATAGGGCTCCGGCTGGTCTTGTTTGCCGCTCTGCACGTATTTGATAGACTTGTCGATCTTGACCTGCTGGTTCGCGGGCGTTCCCTTGGCCTCCGGAACCTGGGTGGTCAATTCCAGTCGCGAAGGCGGCGCGTTCAACGCGGTCAGGATCCTCTCGTCGCGGCTGTAGAGATCGGGCTTGAACATCACCTTGCCGTCGCGGACATTGGTGGTCAAATACATAAGATAAACAGGCAAAGGCTGTTTAAGGATCACCGTCGCGGTCTTGCCCAGGGCAAGAAGCTGATCCATTCTCTCGACCGTGGTCTGATTGCCAGGATCGTTGGCCAGGATCATCCGCCCCAACTCCAGCGGATTCTGCACCCGAATGCAGCCGTGGCTGAAGGCGCGTTGCGTGCGCACAAAGAGCGATTTACTCGGCGTATCGTGCATATAGACGTGATAGGGATTCGGAAAAAGAAACTTGATCAGGCCCAGCGAGTTATCCTTGCCCGAATCCTGGCGGAGGGTATAGGGCAAGAATTTTCCCTGATACTGCTTCCAAGGTATGGTCGAAGGGTCGACCTCGGCGCCGCTGCTGTCGAGGACGCGCAGGCGTTGCTTGGCGAGAAAATCCGGGTCCTTGACGATGCTGGGCACGGTTTCGTTCTTGACGATATCCGGTGTAGGCGTCCAGGTCGGATTGAGGACGATGTAGGTGATGGCCGACCGGAAGATGGGGGTCTGGTGATACGGTTGGCCGACCATGACCTTGGTGCTCCAGACCGGCGTGTTGTTGTGATAATATTGCAGCATGAATCCGGCGATATCGACGATCAGGCTGGAACTGGGCATGTCATGGATCACCCACCGTGTCCGCTCCAGATTGACCCGGATCTGGTTGATCCGTTCGGCCACGGTGACGTTCATAGCACTGATCGTGGATTTGCCAACGACCCCGTCGGGCTCGATGTGATGCTTGGTCTGGAAGGCTTTCACCGCGGACACCAACTGGCTGTCATAGAGATTGGATTCACCGGTCCCCTTGCCGGGATGGTACTCGCCGGTGACACTCAGACGGTGGCGAATGGTCGGCACCCGCGGATCGGTCATACCCGGCCGCAGGCTTTCGCCGCCCGGCACCTTGTGCCACCCGCTTTTTGCAGCATACTGCTTATACTGGCTCAATGCCGCCTTGAGGCTGACATAGGACTGATGCGGCGGCGAGAGCGTCTCCAGCGCGGCGCGCACCGTTCCGCTTTTGATGGCGTTCAGATAGGTATCGATAGGCGAGGTCCGAGGCGTCGTCGCTTCGAGATTTTGTTTTTCGTCAACTTTGCGGGGATCGGCCTTGCCGTAGCGTTTGTGCTGTCCCAAGAGCACCATGGCATCGGAAAGCAGCAGGTCATATTCCAGCCGTTTGGCAGGTGAGGGTGTCTCCTGCAATTCTTTATCATATTGAGCGAGGGCTTTGAGATGATAGTCGTCCGGAATCAGCCCCTCGTCGGCGCAGGCGACGATAGCGCCCATCAGTTGCTTGACGTTGTCCGGGTTGGTCCAGAGCGGATTGAACTGGTTCTTCCGGTACAACTCAAGGAGATACCCAGCGGCATACACCGGTTCCTTGCCGATGCTGTCGTCTATCTCAAAGTACAGCTGCTCGAGACGCTGCTGTAACTGTTGCTGCTCCTGATCCCCCAGCGCCTCGGAAGATGGGGGTGCGGCGCTGCTAGCTTGCGGAGTCGCGTTCGCCACGGCAGGAGGGACGGCAACGGCGTCCTCGGCATAAACGCTCCGGGGAGCGGTGGACAACAGAGCCAGGAGGAACAGACCTCCCCACAACACGGGACGGAAGCAAAACGACTCACAAAACTGGGGCATGGAACGGTATCCCTGAACGCAGGCTGACTTCTTCGGATGGAATCAGGTAGTGGTTGGCTGTTGCGGCAACGACACGATGATCATGACAATGCATTAAGTATCGATTAGTTTTAAGGAAGAACCTTGCCATTGACAAGAAGATAACGCCGCTTCCGGAAAAAAAATAATCCTTTCCCCTCAATTCCGGTTCCCTCGGCGCCCTTCTGGCGCAACCGCTTCGAACCGCCGGTTCTTCTTTGACCAGGTCTCGGTGGGTATGCTATCCTCTGCACAGACATTCCCTATGGAGGTGTTTGTATGTCGCTTCTCTCCTTCTCGCCGGTTTTGCTCTGGTTCCTCGCCGGTATCGTTTTCTTTGCCCTTGAGCTGGCCCTGCCTGGGCTCATAGTGTTTTTCTTCGGTCTCGGCGCCTGGTGCGCGGCCCTGGTCGTCTATCTGCTGCCCATGCCCCTTGCCCATCAACTGCTCGTGTTTTTGGGCGCCAGCCTCCTTGCCCTGCTCCTGCTGCGCTCGACCCTGAAGAAGATTTTCTCGGGTCGCAAGCTTGAGGTGGATGCCATGGCAGGCGCTCTTCCGCCCGACGCCGCCGGGGAGGTGGTCGAAGCGATCAAGCCCCCGGCTGCCGGCCTCATCAAATACGGCGGATCGTTCTGGCAGGCAACGGCCGACCAGCCGTTTGCCAAGGGCACGATTGTGCGCGTTCTAGAAAAAACCAACCTGACCGTCAAGGTCGGGCCCATTCACACAGAAGGAGAAAGCTGATGGACAATCTGTTGATCGGAGTAGTTGTTCTTGTCGTCTTCATCATTGTCATTCTGGTCAAGACCGCAGTGGTTGTCGATCAGCAGTACGAGTACGTGATCGAACGTCTTGGCAAGTACCGCACGACCCTGGAAGCGGGATTTCACATCCTCATCCCCTTTTTCGACAAGGTCGCCTACAAGCGGAGTCTCAAGGAGGAATCCATCGATATTCCGGCCCAGACCTGCATCACCGCCGACAACGTCTCCATGGAGATCGACGGCTGCCTCTACCTGCAGGTGGTCAACTCCCGGCTCTCCGCCTACGGCATCGACAATTTTCATTTCGCCGTGGCCCAATTGGCCCAAACCAGCCTGCGCTCGGCCATTGGTAAAATTTCGCTGGACAACACCTTCGAGGCCCGCGAGATCCTCAACCGGCAGGTGGTGGAAGCACTGGACGAGGCCTCACAAAACTGGGGTGTCAAGGTACTGCGCTATGAGATCAAGGATATCCAGCCACCGCGTAGCGTCCTGGAAGCCATGGAGAAACAGATGAAGGCCGAGCGGGAGAAGCGGGCAGAGATCGCCAAGTCGGAAGGCGAGCGACAGGCGATGATCAACCGGGCCGAGGGTGAACGGGCCGAAGCCATCGCCCGTTCCGAAGGAGAGAAGATGCGGCGGATCAACGAGGCCGAGGGCCAAGCCCAGGAGATCCTCAAGGTGGCGGAGGCCACCGCCGAGGGCATCCGTCGGGTGGCCGAGACCCTGAGCGCACCGGGGGGGCAGGACGCCGCCAACCTCGAAGTGGCCAAAAAATACCTCGATCAGTTCGGCAAGCTGGCCAAGGAGAACAACACCATGATCCTGCCCGCCAACCTCGCCGATGTCTCCTCGATGGTGGCTACCGTGATGAGCACGCTGGAACACACCAGACCGAAACGGCAGCCGACTGCCTGACCCCTTCCCGAATTCCCCCCTTGCGCGCCCGCACAAGGGGGAATCCCCCCGGTTCTCTCCTGCGCGGGCGGCGATCGCGTAGCGAAAAACCGCCACGACACCTCGGAAAAATTAGCGAAAATCGCCGCAGTGCCATCTAGGGCTGCGGCACCGGCTCGGCAGCAGCGATGCTGGCTTCCGGATGGATCAGGCGGGCAATGACCCGGAGGGTCGCGGCGAAAGAGAGCGGCGAGGGGCTGCAAACCGCGTCGGGGTCCATCACATACACCTGCTTGTTGCGGGCCGCATTGATGGCATCGAAACTCAGCCAGTGTTGTTTTTGCTCGGCGCCGATCCCGCTCTGCGATCCCATGACCGCGATGACGATCAGATCCGGATTGAGCGCAATGACCTGCTCGGTTTTCATCACACCGGAAAGCTGGTCGCCTACGATGTTGACACCGCCGCCCAGTTCGATAAAATCATTGGTAAACGACCGTTTTACCGAAGAGAAAAGCGGATGAGCCCCAACTTGGAGAAATACCTTGCGTCGTGGATACGGGGCCACGGCACGGCGAACCACCTCGACCTGCTCCCGGGCCTGGCCAACAATGGCCTCGGCCCTCTTCTCCAGGCCCAGCAACCGCCCCAACTGAAGAAACTGGTCGCAGATCGCTGCAAATGTTGCGGGCTGACCGAAGGATTCCACCCGGAAACCGAGGTGGCGCAGTTGGTCAACCTGTTGCGGCGGCGTCAGATTGTTCGCCAGGATAAGTTGCGGACGCAGGCTGACAACCTTCTCGATGCTCAGTTCCTGGACCGACCCGACCTTGACCTTGTGGCGGGCCGCTTCCGGCCGCTGGCAGTAAAGGGTGTTGCCGACCAGGCTGTCGCCCGCACCGAGCAGAAACACATTTTCCGTCAACAGCGGACCAAGGGAAACAATGCGCGTAAAGGGGAAAGGCGGCGGCTCACCGGCAACAACCGCCCGCACCCCCACAGCGAAGGAGACGATGGTCAGCAGCAAGACAAGGCAGCGGCGGCAAACACCCCTCACATCGCGATGGCGCGAGCCGCGGGATCCCCTCCGCCATGCCATGGCTGCGACGTCGGGAAGAGGAGGGCAAGAGAACACTTGCACTCAGATGATATCGTCGTCGCTTAACTCGTCGTCGTCATCCAATTCGTCGTCGAGATCGTCCTCGCTGTCGTCAGCGAACTCATCGGACTCTTCGAAATCGTCCTCGTCGTCGGGCGAGATGTCCGGGGTCGAGCTGTCATCCGCACGGGCCGCTTTCGGCAGTTTCGATTCCGGAAGCACAAACTCCCGTATTTTCTCGATTTCATCGGGGAGAAGCAGGTCGGACCGGCAGGTGGCGCAATTTTTGACATGTTGATCGACAAACTGCATCATCCGGGCAGGAGCCATGGTTTCCTGCTTGACCCGGATGTACCAGTCCTTGATGAGGCGTATCAGTTGTTCACATTCCATTGAAAAATCGAGTTGCTTTGCTCCCCGGGACGACCTGCCCGGTTGGCGAGTGGAAGAGGATAAGAAAAAGTTGTTTTTCCAGATGACAAGTTGTAGATTTCATTCCCGATCGGAAGTGGAAAGGGCACTGGTGGCTCTCCCGGACTTCAAATCCGGTGTGCCGGGTGCATAGCCCGGCAGGTGGGTTCGATTCCCATGCACTTCCGCCATAAATCTTGAAATATCGCGCCCTCCGCGCGATTTTTTTATATCCCGAAACGTTCCGCACGTCAAATCTTTTTCTTTTTCGGCGGCCCGCCGACCTCCCAAACCGTCTTTCGCCGCAAAACCGGGGCCGTCTCACCCGCCATCCCGCAACGGGGTGCCGTTTATTCCTGCGACGAAAACCGTTGTCCCCCTTGATCTGATCGGCGGAATTGGGGCACAATGGAGGAAAGCGGAATATCGGGGACCCCACGCCCCCACCGAGAACAGGCCAACGCTGCACATTATCCACCTTCGTCCAAGGAGTGCTATGGCAACCATGGATTCAGCACCGGTTTCGCAACCCAACGACTCGACTCCCCCTTCGTCTCCTTCCGACCTGCTTAAGGCTGTGCTTGCCTTTGCCGCCGTTCGCTCTTTTCAGAGCGGCGAGCCTATCCTCGCCCCCGGCGCCTCCACCAATGCCTTCTACTATCTGGTCGACGGAACCGTGGAGGTCAGCTATACCGACCGGGTCGACACCAGAATCACGGTTGCCTTGATCGGCACCGGGGAATTTTTCGGCGAAATCGGTTTTTTCGATGGCGAATCGCGTGTCCGGGACATCCGAGCAACCGAAGCCGCAGAGGTTGCGGTGTTCGATAGCGAGACCATGGCGACGATGCGGACACGGCAGCCCGAGCTGTACATGGATTTCCTTGTTTTCCTCACCCAAAAGATCTGCGGTAAATTCCGGCGGATCGCCGGAGAACGCGAACCCATCGCCGGCTACGCCGACTCCCTTTCCACCCGCCATGCCAGCAGGTATACCGAGGCAAAACCCTTGCCCGCGTCCCTGGTGCGCTCCGAGCAATGGCATCTGATCGGCAGCCGCATGGAAGCCATCAAATCGGAACTGTTCAACCTCTCCCACCGACTGCAAAAAACCGAGGCCGAAGGCAAGCAGGATCCGGAAAGCGAGGCGCGCTGCCTTCAAGTCCTCGATCTGCTCAACGCTTCGCTCGCCGAATTCGAGCAGACCATGGCCGGCAGCGGCTATGCAGATGTGATGTGGGGATATGTCTTCAAGGAAATTTTTCCCTACTTCATGCGCAGCCGCTTCGTCGAACGCGCCTATTTCAAGCCCAAGGGTTATGCCGGCGATTTTCTCATGATGGAGCATATATACGCGAACACCCCCAAGGGCGAGGGCAAACTCGGCGAAATCGTCGACGCTTTTTGTTTACAGCGGCCCGGCTCCCTGGCCATTCGCGGCCGACGCATTCTCCTGCGGGAGCAACTGATGCGGTTGAGCGGCGCCATTGCCGCCCGTGGCGGCACCACCCGAATCATGAACCTGGCCTGTGGCCCGAACCGCGAACTCTTCGATTTTCTCGGCAGCTGCGAGTACAGCGAATCCATCGAGGCCCTTTGTGTCGACATCGACTCCGAGGCCCTCCAATACACCAACCAGTATGTCAATATTTTCCCGCATCGCGCCTCGATCCGGCTGATGAGCGAGAATGTCATCAAATGGGCACTGGGCAGGGCCACCCATCATATCGAGCCACTCGACATCATCTACTCGGCCGGCCTGTGCGACTACCTCGACCCCCGCTTGTTCCGCGCCCTGATCACCCAATGCCATCGCCACCTCAAACCGGGCGGCACCCTGCTCCTGGGGAACTTCACTTTTTATCCCGACCGCCTTTTCCTCGACAAGCTCCTGAAATGGGAACTGATTTACCGAACCGAAGAGGACCTGCGGGAACTGTTCGCGCCCACCCCTTTTGGCGACCAGGTCGAGATCATCGCGGAACAGGCGCAGGTCAACCTTTTTGCCGTGGCCACCAAACACTAACCGCGTACGTTCATGACGAGCAAGGCCGCCGAAACGGGGCGGGGCGATTTTTCACATGAAATCCACGCGCTGTTCTGTCAGCGCACCCGCATTTGTCTCTGGTTGGGCGTTGTGTTCTTCTCGCTTTTCTCACTGCTCGATTTCATCTATTGCCGCCCCTTCTTCGCCCTGTTTCTTGTCTATCGCTTCAGCTTCGTCGCCGTGCTCGCGGTCTTTCTCTTCCTGCTCGGACAACGACAGGCGCAGCGCCATGTTCGCGCCGTGATGTTTACCGCCCTGCTGCTCGGATCCTTAAGCATCGCCCTGATGACCGTCGAGCTGGGCGGTTTCACCTCGGGATACTATGTCGGCATTCTCCTGATGATCGCCGGCGCTTTTTCAGTCTTGCCGCTCAACGTGCCCCAGGCGCTCCTCTTGGGCGGCGCCATGTATCTGGTGTATTTCCTGACCGTGACCGGCGCCTCCCCCCCTTTCGACCGACAGGCGGTTCTCGCCCTGCTCAGCAATAGCGTTTTCTTTTTTGCCCTCGTCATCGTGACCGCCATTCAGTGCTTCGACGAGATGCAAACGCTCCTCAACTCCTTTCGCGCAAAAAAAAGCCTGCAAACGCTCAACGAGGAACTCAAACTGCACACCGAAAATCTTGAATTGCTGGTGAAAAACCGGATGGAACTGCTGGCGGAATCCGACCTCAAATATCGCGACCTCTACAATACCATCCAGGACATGGTCGTGTTGATCGATGCCGAGGGCACCGTTTGCATGATCAACCCTCACGGCGCCCAGCTCCTCGAACAAAGTCCGGAGCAGGTGCAGGGTGTTTCGCTCATGCAATACATCCGGCAGGAAAACCGCGAAGCCCTGGTCAAGGAGATCATCGACCGGCTCAGCAGAAGCGAAGAGGTCAAGGCCATGCAACTGCTATTACAATCTCCAAGCGGACGGCCGATCGAGGCCGAGTTGAGCGGTAGCCGCGTCGAACTTCCCGGCCACGACGAACATTACCAACTGATCATCCGCGACATCTCCCTTACCAAGCAAATGGAGCAGCAGGTCATCGAGTCGGAACAGTTGCTCGACACCTCCCGGCAGGCCGCCATTTTCGGCCTGGCCCGCTTGGCCGAATGCCGCGACGACACCACCGGCGCCCATCTGCTGAGAATCCGTGAATACACAAGAATTCTCGCCACGGAGCTGGCGGAAAACCCGGAGTTCAACCACCAGGTCGACAGCCGCTTCATCGAGGATTTGTGCCTCTCCTCGGTGCTCCATGATATAGGCAAGGTCGGCATTCCCGACGCCATTCTCCTGAAGCCGGACCGGTTGTCCGAGGACGAGTTCGAAGCCATGAAGCGGCATTGTCTCTATGGCAGCAGCGCGCTTTCGTCCGCCGACAATGCTTCCGAGGGTTTCAGTTTCTTGCACCTGGGTCGGGAGATTGCCCTCTACCATCACGAGCGCTGGGATGGCACCGGTTATCCCCACGGCTTGGCCGGCCAAGACATACCCATCTCGGCGCGGATCGTCGCCCTGGCAGACGTCTACGACGCCCTGACCTCAAGCCGATCCTACAAGACCGCCTTCAATCACGAGCAGGCGCGCCTGCACATCGTGGAGGAGAGCGGCCATCGGTTCGATCCCGCGGTTGTCAACGCCTTCCTCCGGCGAGAGCTGGATTTCAAAGCAGCGCGGCGCGACCTGCTCTTGCAGGCCAACCCGCAGGGCCACTGACCGGGCATGGACCACGCAACCCTCTTCCAGGTGGAATCGCGACAGTTACACCATCAGCGGGTGTATTACATCTTGCTGACCGGTATCGCCGTCATGCTCTTGTTCGCCGCGCTCGACTTTTTTCTGGTTCCCCAGCATTTCCTGGAATTTATCCTCTGCCGGCTCTTCGCGGTGGGTGTCGGCGTCATCCTGCTCATCGCCAACGCTGCCGACCGGTCGCATCGCCGCGCCTGGATCATCGGTTTTTCCGGATACCTTTGTTTCGGTGTCGTCATCCTGCTGACCATCTATCGCCAGGGGGGCGTCGTATCGTCCTCGTATGTCGGCCTGATCGTCGCCATGACCGTCTACACGACCCTGGCGCCGCTCACCATCGGCCAAACCCTGCTCGGCGGGTTTGCGTTGGTGCTCCTCTACCCCCTCTCCATCCTCTTTGCGGTTCCACCCGCACCGCCGCAACTGATGGATCTTTTCAGTCATCTCTTTTTCATGGTCTGCTTCGTGCTTATCGCGGCGACGCAAAGCTGGGCGGATACGGCCGCGCGATCCCAGGAATGCCTGCTGCGGACCTCGGAAAACGAGGCTGCGGAGGCGCTGAACCGCCAGGTCGCCAACCTGGAGATGGAGGTCCAGAGGCGAACCGAGGAACAGAAGGTCACGGAGCGACACTACCAGGGCCTGTACGAGGCTATTGCCGACGATGTGGCGCTCATCACCCCGCAAGGCCGGTTGCTTCAAGCCAACAGCTCCTACCTGCGGCATTTCTCTGCGGGAGTTTTTCCAACCGACGCCTCTTTCTTCTCCGCGGTTGGCGCCGATCATCTCGAAACCCTGCAAACGGCGCTGGCGACAAGCCTCGCGACAGGAACGCCGCTCGCCCATCTGCAACTTACCCTCGTCACCTCCCTGGGCCTGCCCATGGAAGCGGAAATCAGCGGCGCGCCGCTCCGGCGGGGCGACGCCATTCTGGGCATCCAACTTGTCATCCGCGATATCAGCGTTCGCCGGCAGCTGGAGGAGCAGCTCATCCACTCCCTGCACAAGATTAAGCAAACCGAGAATGCCGCGATCCTGGCGCTCGCCAAGCTGTCCGAGTATCGAGACATCACTCCCGGGCATCATTTGGAGCGGATCCGGGAATACTGCATGATTCTTGCCGTCGAGCTGGCCCGGCGCAGTCAATTCGCGGACACAATCACCTCGGCCTACATCCAAAATCTCTACCAGGGCGCCATCCTCCACGATATCGGCAAGGTTGCCGTCGCCGACGACATTCTCGCTCAAACCGGACCGCTCTCGGAGCAGGAGGAAGAACGCCTCCGCCATCACACCTTAAGCGGCGGCGATGTGATCAAGGCCATGGAGCTGGAAGCCAAGGGTAGCGGCTTCTTGTCCCTGGCCAAGAACATCGCCTATTTCCACCACGAGCGCTGGGACGGGCAAGGGTATCCCTACGGATTGCGCGAGAACGAGATCCCGCTCGAAGCACGGATCATGGGTTTGGCCGATGCCTACGAAGAAATGACCGCCGCCATCGAACCGATGCGGCGGCTGTCGCATAGCGAGGCGATGGGAACGATCGTCCGCAGCGCAGGCCACCGGTTCGATCCGGCGATTGTCGATGCCTTTGTTGTCCGCAACGAGGCCTTCGACCGGATCAGACGAGAGTTCGCCGAACCTGCGCAATGATTCGGTTCGCACCGCTGCCGCTTGTCGGCAATTCTGCAACATTTCCCTTGCCGTTCAAAAGTAAATACACTACAACCATCAACAATTAGTCGATCCGCGCCCTGACGGTGCAGTCCTCCTCGGGCGCTCTTGATTATCTGAGACTGGAAAGCGATTTCCCCCCAATGAAGGAGTCAATTATGAAAGCGAATATGATGCGTGCGCCGCTTATCAAATCTGCGGTCGTGCTTCTGGTGTTTGTTCTTCTGGCCTATCTGACGAGCGCCTCGCCCGAGGGCAGCGTGCTCAATTCCGTGGGCCTGATCATAATCGGTGCCTTTCGTTTCGTGCAGTGGCTGATTGCCATGGCCATCGGATTGACGTTCAGCATCGCTTGCCTCATCGGCATTTTCCTTTTTGCCGTTTACCTGGTCAACAAAGAGACCGCCGCCTCCATGTACGCAGCCCTCAAAATTTCGGTCGCCGCTTTTTGTCAGCCGATTTTCTCCCGATTCGGCGTCCAGTGCAGGGAAGCGCAGTGCGCCCCGACCGCGCCACCCGCCCAGGCCGAAGGCCAACTCAAGGAGGATCTGCATGCGCTCATCGCCGGTGAGGTCAACAAAGTGACCGTGAGCCAGCAGGCCCTCAACGAGCAATTCGCAGCTCTCAGCAATAAAATTGTCGCCCTGGAGGAGAAGAGCACCAACTTTGCCGCGGCCGGACAACTGGACGCCATCGCCTCCGAGATTGCGGCTTCCGGCAAAGTTCTCGGCACCGTGCAGGAAAAGGTGGTCACGCTTGAAGGCAAGATCAGCGACACCGTGGAGAAGCTTGCGGCCATCACCCCCGAAAAAATGCTGGGCGACATCCCCACCCGTTTGGAAAAATTGGAGCAGGGCGGCGACGAGCAGCCTGCATTCGACCCCGCACCGTTGACCGCCTCCATCGAGAACTTGCAAAAGGAGATGGAAGAGTTGAAGAAAAAGAGCACCGGTGGCGGCAGGCCCAAGAAAAAGGCCTGATTGCTTCCGCTGCCGTTCCCCGCGTTGCCGATCCGGCAACCGATGACTGCAAGCCGTTCCGTCCTTCGACGGGGCGGCTTTTTTTATTTCGCGCCCGCGTCCCTGGGTAAAAGTTCCTTGAAGAACTCGATCGAAGGGAAGTGGCAGGAATACTCCACCCGCTGCCGGCTGCTGGGGCGGGCGACGAAGAGCAGGTGCGCCAGACCATACGCTTGGGCGGCGAACAGCACCTTCTCGGTATCGTCCACCAGCAGGGTGCGGGTTTTTTCGAAGTGCAACATCCGCTGCAGCCTCTCCCAAAATCCCGCCTCCTCCTTGGCGAAGCCCACCTCTTCCGCGCAGACAATCCGGTCGAACCAGGGGCCCAGAGCGGTCTTTTCCAATTTGATCGCCAGGGTGCTGGAATGGGCATTGGTGATCAGGTAGAGCTTTTTCCCGCTTTTCAGACAATGCTCCAAAAATTCGATTACATAGGGATGCACTCCGATCAAGTGGTTGATACGGAGCTTGAGTTCCTGCAGATCCAACCCCAACTCACGGGACCAAAAATTAAGATCCGCCCAATCCAGGGTGTCCTTCACCTTGTGATACCTGGCCAACAACTGGTCCTTGGCCTCCTCGACTGAAATATCGTGCACCAGACTGTAGTGTTCCGGAACGTACTGCTCCCAGAAATAGTCGTCGAAGTGCTTGTCCAAGAGCGTCCCGTCCATGTCCAGCAGCACGGTGTCGATGATGGGCCAGGGGAGCTGCGGAAAGATTTTTTCACAGGGCGAAGGCGTGTGCATACAAGATTACCCCCTCAGGGCGTCGAGAAGATGTCGAATGCGGGCAAACAGATCCTCCTGGAGGGAGAGCGGCACGATCAGGCGTTGATCGGGGGTCATGCGGATGGCCTTGCCCGGCTTCCTGCGTTCGGGTTTCTGTTGCATCAGGCCGATAATGCGCTGCTGGTCGACCGGCGGATTCGGGATAAACGAAACGATCAGGGCATCGGGCCCTTGTTCCAGCTTGCTGATGCCCAGGGTACGCAACTGCTGCTTGAGGGCGATGATCGCCACCAAGGTCTGGGCCTCTTGGGGCAAGGGGCCGTAGCGATCGATCAGCTCCTCGGTCAGATCGTCCAGTTCCTCCGCAGTGCCGGTTCCTGCGATTGAAAGGCGGCGGTAGGCCTGATAGCGCTGGCTGGTGTCCTGGATATAGTTGTCGGGGAGATAGGCCGCAACCTTCAGCTTGATCTCGGGATCCAAGTTGTCGGCAGTGGTCGTGGTCGCCTCGCCGGCCAGCGCCTTGCGCTTCAAATC
>Ga0074195_1002404_pt1 | contig 21097 bp, 19 predicted proteins | sample EPASupsiteHSE623_FD_64525 | JGI IMG/M metagenome (GOLD analysis project Ga0074195, IMG submission 64525) | Bioremediated contaminated groundwater from EPA Superfund site, New Mexico - Sample HSE6-23 | ecosystem: Environmental > Aquatic > Deep subsurface > Groundwater > Contaminated ...
AAATAGGGAAAGGCCGGAGTCCGGGCCGCAGAAAAGCGTTCCACCTCTTCCCGGCTTCGCAGCCGGAAAGTGTCGGACGCTCCCACTCCCCTGTCCGGCTTCACCACTATGTCCCGGCCGGCGCGTTCGAAAAAATCGAGGAAAGCGCCGCGCTCCGATACGAGCTCGCCGGCGGCGGCGGCCACGCCGGCTTTCCTGAATTTCTCCTTCATCAGGGATTTTCTTATCAGCGGCGCCAGGCTTTCCGGGCGCACGCCGGGCACGCCGAGGTCGCGCCGCAGCGCGGCGTCCAGAGGCAGCCACCATTCGTTGAAGGACTCCAGATATTCCGGACGGCCGTATCTGCCGGCGAGATATTCCGCGGCCGAACGGACGGCCGCGTATCTTTCCGGCGCCAACGACTCGTTGCCGTTATAACAGGAAAGGTCCACCCGGCAATAATCGGTCAGGCAGGCCCTCAATTCCCCGTCCAGGCTGCCGGGGTCGGCGTCCCCGAGGCCGAACACGCTGAAGCCGCGGTCCCTCAGCCTTGCCGCGAAGAACCGCAGGCGCGGAGGGTAATGAGGGGAGACAATGAAAAAATTTCTGGACATATGCCCGCCCCGCCCTTTCCATGGAGATCGTTTAGCGCGCCATGAGTTACTGGCCACACAAGGATATGGCAGCCCTGTGACGAGCTGTAACGAAAGGGCGGGGAGCTCCTGTTATTTCCCGCTTTGCTCCGGCAGCGGGAAGCCGCGCTCTTTCATAAGCGCGGCTATGCCGGGATCACGGCCGCGGAAAGCCCGGTAAGCCTCGGCCGGGTCCACGGTGTTGCCGGCGGAGAAGACATACTTCTTCAGCTTCGCCGCGACATCTTTATCGAACGGTCCCGAGGCCTCGGTGAACGCCGCATAGGCGTCCGCGCTGAGCGTATCGGCCCAGAGATAGCTGTAATAGCCGGCGGCGTAGCCGTCGCTGGAGAAGAGATGGCTGAAATGCGGCATGCGGTGGCGCATAACGATCTCACGCGGCATATGTATCTCGGCCAGGGTTTCCTTCTCGAAAACCGGCGGAAGGATCTCCCTGCTCCCGGCCAGATGGGCCTTCATATCCACCAAAGCCGATGCCAGGTATTCCACGGTAGAGAAGCCTTTATTGAACAGCTGGGCGCGTTTTATCTTCTCTATCAGGGCCTTCGGCATGGGCCGGCCGGTCTTGTAATGCAGGGCGAACTTCTCCAGCACCTCGGGCGCCGACAGCCAATGTTCCAGGATCTGCGAAGGGAATTCCACATAATCCCTGGCCACCGAAGTTCCTGACAGCGACGGGTAACTCACCCTGGAGGACAGGCCGTGCAGCGCGTGGCCGAATTCATGGAACAGGGTGGAGGCGTCGTCCCAGCTTACAAGCACCGGCTCGCCCGGCTTGCCTTTGATGAAGTTGGTATTGTTGGAAACTATGGTCGGGATGTACCCGTCGAACTTTTCCTGGTTGCGATACGCTTCCATCCAGGCGCCGGATTTCTTTCCAGGCCTGGCCCAGGGATCGAAATACCAGAGGCCCACATTATTTCCGGAACCGTCCTTCACCTGCCAGACGCGCACATCCGCGTGGTAAACCGGGACCTCGACGGGAGAAAAGTAAAGACCCAGCAGTTCCCCCGCCACCCAGAACATGGCCTCCCTCAGTTTTTCAAGCTGAAGATAGGGTTTTATCTCGTTCTCGTCCAGGTCGTATTTCGCCTTCCTGACCTTTTCAGCGTAGTAGCGATAATCCCAGGGCTCTATGGCCTTAAGCCCGTCCTTCTTGGCGGCTATGGCCAGCATATCCGCGACCTCTTCCTTTACGCGCGCTACGGCCGGAGGCCAGACGGTGTCCATAAGCTCCATGGCCTTTTCCGGCGTTCCGGCCATGGCGTCCTCGGTGCGCCAATGCGCGTGGGTCTTGTAACCGAGCAGCGCGGCGCGCTCCGCCCGCAGTTTGAGCATCTCGGTGATGATCCCGTTGTTATCCCGTTCATTGCCGTTGTCCCCGCGGCTTATGAAAGCGCGCCACGACTTCTCGCGCAGGTCGCGTCGGCTCGAATAAGTCAGGAAAGGCTCCACGCTGGACCGGGTATTGAGGATCATCCATTTACCCTTCTGTCCGCGCTCCTCGGCCGCGGCGGCCGCGGCGCCGCGCTCCGCGGGCGGCAGGCCGGCCAGGTCGCTCTCTTTTTCCAGGACCAACATGCGGTCGTTCTCTTCGCCCAGCACATTCTGGTTGAAAGAGGCGTAGAGAGAAGCCAGCCGCTCGTTGATCTGCGCGATGCGCTTCTTGGCGGCGGCGTCCAGCGCGGCGCCGGCGCGCACGAAACCCGTATAGTATTTCCAGGCCAGCCGTTTCTGTTCTCCGTCCTTAAGTTCCGTTTCGCGGGAATTATACACGGCCGCTATGCGCGCGAACAGTTTCTCGTTCTGTTTAATGCTGTCGTTGAAGGCGGCCAGTTTGGGCTCCATCTCCCGTTCTACGGCCTGGAATTCCGGAGTGCTCATAAGCGCGGACCAGATCGCGTAAAGCGCGGAGGCGCGGTCGAGCGAGCGGCCCGAGCGTTCCATGGCGGCCAAAGTGTTCTCGAATGCGGCCGGGGCCGGGTCCGCCGTTATGGCGTCTATGGCCTTCAACTGTTCCTTCATGGCCGCTTCCAGCGCCGGTTTGAAATGTTCCACTTTTATCTTGTCGAACGGCGGCACGCCGCCGTAGGGGCCGGTCCATTCCGCCAGCGCGGGATTGACCGCCGCGTCCGCCAGCGCGTCCCGCGCCGGAGCCGGGAGTTCCGCGGCGGCTTTAACGGCGCCCGGCGCCTGCGCCGGATTTTCATCCTTCGCGGCGTCATGCGCCCGCGCGGGCGCGCCGAACGCCAGGAACATCATCAGCCAGACAGCTAACTTATTGGACATTTCTCCTCCTCTCCCGGTTGCCTGCGGCTCAGTTTTACTTCGGAGACATCATCCGGCCTTACAGGAGGCCGAATAACCTGCATGAAACTTTCTCATCTTTTCCACCAAAGCGGTGATATCGGCCTTCGGCGGCAGGAAGGTCGTGCGGAAATGCAGGGTCCCGGGCCGCTGGCCGAAACCGGAACCGGGCACCACGCAGATGCCGGTCTCCTCCAGCAGCCGCAGGCAGTATTCCGAATCGCGCGAAGCCTCGTATTTCAGCCTGGCCTCGGGCGTCATTTTAGCCAGCTCCACGCCTTTTTGCGGAGGCAGCTCGAATCTGACGAAGGCGTACATCGCGCCGTGCGGAATGTCCACGCTCATGCCGGGAATGCCGTTGAGACCTTTTCCGAGTATCTCGGCTTTTTCCTTGAGGTCCGCCAGGATCGCGTCCCGCTCCTCGGCGTAAAGCGCGTGGCTTTCGGAACCTTTTTCCGGGGGAGCCGCCATCAGGTAAACGACTATCTGCCCGTCCACATTGGAGCAGAGACCTATGGATTGCAATTTGATAAGTTCGGCGTAAACATCGTCCGGCATGTTCCTGACTTCCAGGTAGCCGCCGCGGTGGCCGCATTCCCCCAGGAACCCCTTGGAAACGGAATGGAAGCTGAAAAGCGTAACCTCCTTCTCATCCATCTCGTGCATGACCTTCGCGAAAGAAAGGAACTTCATCCCCTTGCCATACACGTTTTCCTGGTACACCTCGTCGGCCATTATGCTCAGTCCGTTCTTTTTCGCGAAGCGGACGACCATCTCTATGTTCTTTTTCGAGAGCACCGCTCCCGTGGGATTGCCGGGGTTTATGACCGCGATGGCCACCGGATTTATGCCCGCCTTCACGGCCGCGTCCAGACTGCCGTTCAGTTCCTTCTCGTTAAGCTGCCAGGCGTTGCCCTCGTCCAGGAAGTAATTTATCTGGCGCGCCCCGTACAGGGCTATGGTGGCGCTGTAAAGCGGGTACTGGGGGATAGGCACCATATAACCGTCGTTCTCCTTGTTGGTCAGCATGGTCATGACGGCCTGCACGCCCTTGCTGGCGCCGTCGGTCAGGACTATCCTGTCCGGGTCCACCGGGATGCCGTCCCTTTTGTTTATAAAATCGGCCACCGCGCGGCGGATAAAAGGGAGCCCGGCGCTCTGGGTATAGGCGCCGGTGCCGCTCGGGTTTTTGGCAAGTATCATCCTGGCGCGTTCTATCGCGTCCCCGGGAAAGGCTTTGCCCGCGCCCGGTTCGTCCATTAAAGCGGGATATTCCAGCAGGCTCAGCACCTGCCGCACGAATGTGATGGGCTTCTGTTTCAGGGCCTGCGGATTGCCGATATTGCAGTAAATTATTTTCCTGCCCTGCGCCTCCAGCTCATGAGCCCTGTTCACGATCTTGCCGCGCACGGCGTAATGGGCTTCGAGCAGCCTGGAATTGACATTATGCAGCTTTATCATAACCTAATTATATAAATATTCCACCTTGGAGCGGGCGCCGGCGGGGTCACACCGGTGACCGACTTCGGGTTCCCGGGCAAGGCCTCATTATCCGAAGCGGGTGACAAGGGCGGGGCTTTTTCGACCCCGCAGCGAAAGGTGAACAGAGTGGCGCACCGCCGGCCTGGTAGCAATGGGTGGAGCGGGCGGACTGGGCCGCAGTAATGTGTGCTACGGACGCTGGGCCCGTGAAGCGAAAAAGCCCCGCCCTTGGCAGGACCCGCGACCCGTGCCCGAGGCGCCAGTCCCCTCGGCGCCCACGCACCCTCACCTTCCCGGCAGCGCGCGCTTCAGCCTCCAGAAAAAACCGCCTTTACTGAACCGCCCCTCCACGAACCCCTTCTTCTCCAGCGACCTGGCAGCGTTCATCACCGAATTCCCGTCGGCGCAGTCCCTGCACAGGACCAGTTCCTTCGACAGCGCCAGCACTTCGGCCGTCGAGGCCTCTTGCTTCCCCGCCAGGATCTCCGCCAGACATCTCTCGTTGTCGGAAAAGAATTTTCCGGCCGCGGGGAGGGCTTTTACGGCGGCTGGAGCCTCCTTCGGCGCGGGACGGAATCCAGCGAAGCCCCACCGGCGCGCGTAATTCCCGTCCACCCCGCGGCAGCGCTTCCTCAGGGCGCAGCCGGAACAGACCGGCGCGTACACCTTGGCCGCGGCCGTGGACGAATCCAGGTCGGTCCTGCCGCCGCCGGGGTCCGTAACCACGGTATTGAACGGCTCAAGCCCGATGGACAGGTCGGCCCGCCCTCCGAGGAAACAAGGCGGAGTGTTCAGGAAAAGCAGTTCGCCGCGCAAGCCGGCCCGCTCCATGGTCTCCGCGGCCCGCCGCAGATATTTCCCGGCCTCCGGCAGGCTGACGCCGAGCTCCGCGGCGTTGGCTTCCATGCCCCCGGTGTAAACCGGATAGATGACCACGAAATTAGTTATGCCTTTCTTCAGGAAGAACTCTATTATTTCCGGCAGTCTGCGGTAATTATGCCTGTTTACCAGAATATTTGTCCCGAGCCTTATTCCGAGCCCGCGCAGGGACTTCACGCCGGCTAAAGCCGAGCGCCAGGCGCCGGGAACGCCTACAAGCCTGTCATGCAGCGCTTCGGCGTCGCTGGCGAACGAGAATTTGCAGAAGGAAAGCCCGGCCCCGGCCAGGTCCTCGCAAAATCCCGGTTCCGCAAGTTTTATCCCGTTGGTCTGCACACGGATGAATTTGAAGCCCACTGAACGGCCTAGACTGATGATCTTAACTATATCCGGCCTGATAAGCGGCTCTCCGCCGGTGAAGCCCAGCCTGCGGTAGCCGCCCTTGTGGGCGGCGTAGATATTCCTGGCTATTTCCGGAAAACCGGCGCTGGGCGACTTATCGAAATCCCCCTGCGAACAGAACGCGCAGCGCGCGTTGCAGTTATAGTTGAGTATCAGCTCGTAGCATTTCGATTTATTCTTTTCGGTCATGAGATCCAACGATCGGAAGTCCGGAGGCGCGGCGCGCCGGACGGCATTTTCTACGCCTCCACATTGCTACCCGTCCACGCCTCCATTTCCCTGTTCCCTCATTACGGGCTTCAGCTCCCCGGAACCGTACCGCCTGAGATACTCCACCCAGATGCCCTCGCAGAAATGGTACAGGGAGCAGCCGCGGCATACCGCCGCGCGGCGCCGGCTGAGGGCGCTACGGGAAGCCGACACATCGGTATTCCTGAAATCCGGCGCCCAATGCTCGGTACGGAAAAGCGACCGCTCATTGGTTTCACTTATGTGGTTTTCGTAACCCCTGAAATGGCAGAGCGGCACATACCTCACTTTCCACTGGTCCATGCCGGCGGCCAGGCCGGTACGCAGGGCCTTCCTCATATGCGGCGCGGCCTCGCTGATGCGCGGGACCAAAGCGTCGAAATCGTTCTTCGCGCCGCCGGTGGTGGGGTCCACGAAAATATATTCCACATTCCTCACTCCCAGCCGGACATAAAGTTCCGCTATCTCCCCGAGGCGGCGCATATTGGCCTTCACCACCGTGGTGTTGCCGCAGATGTTCCGGAAGCCCAGCGCGCGCAAATTGCGCAGTCCCTGGAGAAGTTCCTCGAAACTGCCGGGGCCGGCCGTGAGCGCGTCGTGCACCCGCGCGGACGGGCCGTGTATCGAGAACACCAGGGAATTTATGCCGGCGGCGATTATCTCCGCGGCCAGGGCCCGGTCGGCGAACGCCCTGCCGTTGGTGGCGCAGACCACTCTGGGAATGCCGGTCTTCTTCGCCGCCCGCACCAAAGCCGGAAAATCAGCGCGGATCGTGGACTCCCCGCCTATTATCTCCAGGGTATGGACGCCTTTTTTCGCGGCGGCGTAGATCCCGGCCAGCAGCTCCCGGGTGCTTTTCTCCGGCAGCTCCCGTTTATCCGCGTCCACGCAGAACAGGCAGCGGTTGCTGCACGAATAGCCAGTGAAAAGCACGATCTTGAGCTTTTGTCCGGTTTCTTTTTTTCCGCTCATATTCCCATCAGCCTGAACACGGTGCTGCCGGACAGCAAAGTGAGAAGCGCGCCGGCGAAGATCCACGCCGCGAACGGCCGTCCGGCCACGATCTCTATTTTAGCGTCCGGATCGGGCAGTTTCCGCAGCCAGTCCCTGAGCAGCCCGGCCTGTTCCGGGCTGAGCCCGTCCTTGAAGCAGTCGTCGAACGCCCCTTCGAATACCGGGTCGGCCTTCGCGGCGCGGGAGGCTTTTTCCGACAGGATCATGCCCGGCTCTATTTCGCCCGGGCCCAGGAAAACGGAGTCCTTTTTTTCCATCAGGAAGGCGAGCAGCGACCGGCCGAAAAAAAGCAGGGCGCCGAAGCGGAACAGGTTCAGGAAAGACCGCAGCAGCAGGTCCGCCAGATGGTCGTAAAAATAAAACCAGCCCGCAAAAAGATACGCGGCGTAGCAGACGCCGGTGGCGATAAGCCATTTTTTTCCCCGCAGCGCGTCGCTCAGTTTGTCCCAGAGGAAGAACAGAAAAAAATACAGGAGGTCCGCGCGGCCCAGGAAGCGGCCGAGCAGGCCCCGGGCCTCCAGGCTCGCCGTCTGCTGAAGCAGGAAAAGAAAGCCCAGGTTCACGGCGGCCGCGGCGGCGCGCCATTTTCCGCGCGCCGTTTCCGCGCCCAGCCCGGACAGCCTCTCTTTTATATCCCCGTACAGTTCCCTGAAAAAACCCGCCGGGCCCTCTTTGCGCAGCCCCGAGACCAGAAAGCCCAGCACGGCCGCCAGAGCCGCGGTGACGAAAATGTTCACGAGCAGGACCAGAAAAAGATAATGCGGAAAATTCTTCAGCAGGGGATCTATCAGCGGCAGCCAGGCGGCCGTGACCATGAAGAACTTGGCGTCGCCGGCCGGCCAGACCTCGGAATACCACAGCGCCGCGCCGGCCGCGGCGGCCCAGCAGACATGGGCCGCCCAATAGCCGTAAAAGCGCGCGGTAAGGCTGCTGGGGGACAGGCCGCGCGAGCCCAGCCAGGAATTGACCGCCAGCGCCAGCAGGACGGCCAGCAGCAGACGGACGCCGAGCGAAATTTTCGAGTTGGGGATCTTCCTTGCCGCCAGGTCCCCCGCCGCCACGGAAAGCGACCAGCCGGCGAAGACGGCGAAACACAGATAAGGAAAATACCTCATTTGCGCCTCTTCAGACCGGCGCGCTTCAGCGGCCGGAGTTCCCCATCGCCGAATTTTTTATGATATTCGGCCATAAGGCCCAGGCAGCCGGCCCGCGCCCGGCACCCCGCGCATTTCCCGGTGTAGATCCGGTCTTCCGGCGGAAGCGTCACCAGGCATCTGTCCCGGAGCTTCGCGTCCACCACGCAAAGCGGGAAATGATAAAGCCGCAGGCCCCCGAACCGCTTTATCAGCGGAAAGGCGGCGCTGAGCGCGGCGGAGGAGGCGGCGAGGCGCAGGGCCAGTTTGCCGTGGTTCTTCTGGGACATCCCCTCTATTTCATAGTGTATGACGGCCACGCGCATGCTGTCCGCGGCCGGAAAACGCTCCAGCAGAAGGGCGAGGAGGTTCCTCAGATCGCCGACATTAAGCCGGTGCAGCACTATCCTTATCTCGGGCAGCAGCCCGAGGGCCAGCAGATTCTCCAGCCCGGCCAGGGTCTCCGCGAAAGCGCCTTTTACGCCGGCCACGCGGTCGTGCAATACGGCGGAAGCCGCGTGCAGCGGCACCGCCAGCAGGAAAGGCGGCGCCGCCGCGCGGGCGAACCGGGCCGCGAATTTTTTATCGGAGAACCTGCGTCCGTTCGACAACAGAGCGATGTTCACCCCGGGAAGGCGCCTCCTGAAATAAGCCAGCAGCCTGAAAAAGTCCGGATGCAGCGTAGGCTCGCCGCCGGTCAGGCTCACGAAATCGGCTTTGTCGGCGTTCTTGAGATAAACCGGACCCAGCCCCAGCAGATAGCGCTCCATCTTGCCTATCTGGGCCTTAAGGCCGTAAAGGACGGAAGCCCGGTCCGAAAACCCGGCCGGGTTCGTGCACATCACGCACTTGTTGTCGCATTTGTTCCAGAAGGCTATGTCCGGCATTGGGGTTTAACGAGCCCTTATTTTTCCCCGGCGGCCGACAGCAGCGCTTTGGTCACTATGATACCGGCTATCCTGGAATTAGTCCTGGCGAGATCTATGCGGCATTGCTGGTTCAGTACTTCGTTCAGGAATTCCCCCGGCTGGGTTCCGCCGGCGGCGGCGCGGAAGGAGACCGAAACCGACTTTTTCCCGGGCCGGACGGAGATCTCCGCCCGGTCGGAAAAAACGAACGCCGCCAGCTTCACGGCTTCCGCGGAATAGATCGAGGGGTCCAGAGAAAACTCCGCCGCGGAGCCGGATTTCATCGTCTTGCCTGGTTTAGAAGTCATCCAAAAACCTCTCTGCGCCTGCAAGCGCGGCTTTTTTCCGTCCACCTCGTTGCTCGTTCTCCGCGTACCTCCAGGTACGCCTTCGTCCTCGCGCCTCGCGTCCGGACTCAAAATCCGCGCTTTCGCGTGCCAAAGGGGTTTTTGGATGGCTTCTAGCCATTTTTAACCGCCCAGTTTTTCAGGATCCCGGCTTTTTTGGGGTCGTTCAGAAGCGTGAAAAGAGCGTCGAAGATCCCCTTGAACAGGCCGCAGCGGGCGTTCGAAGGCATATTGCCCCACAAACTCCCCTGGGTCTCGTAATTGTATACCGGGCAGACTCCGCAAAAGGGTTTGTACGCGCAGCGGGCGCAGGCCGGCTGGGCCTCCAGGTTGGAGGACACCGCGCAAACCCGGGCTACCGGTCCGGACACGATCTTTTTGTAACCGTCCTTAAAAACATTACCCAGCCTGAAAAGGTCGTCGCCGCCCCAGCCCACCATCCGCCCCTCGTCGCAGGCGTAAAGGTCCCCGCCGGGCGCGTAAGCTATCTGCCCGGTGGCGGCCCCGCAGGGGCAGCGCGCGTCCAGATAACCGTGGTCGCGGAAGTTCAGGATCCTGTCCAGCATCATCGCGGCGGTCTTTTCACGCATGACTACGCCGCGCCGGTTCAGGGCGATAATATGGTCCAGGCTCTTAAGATAGAACTCCGCGAAAGCGCCGGCGTCGTAACCTATGCCGTCCCATAACCGCTTGGCGTAGCCTATCGGAGCCAGCGGCCTGATAAAAATCTCCTCCAGGCCCAGCCGCGCGTATTCGTCTATGATCTCCCGGTGGAAAGCCAGGGACCGCCGCGAGACGGTCAGCAGCGCGCCGGGCTTGAACACGCGGCCGCCTCCTCCCTGCCGGTCGTGGCGGGAGCGGAAATATTTCAGCCATTTCACCGTGACGGCGTGCGAGTTCCCGCCGGAGAAAGGCCTGTTGGCGTTATGAAGGGCGGCCGGGCCGTCCAGCGAGGTGCAGACCGAAACTTCGTTGTTCAGCAGGAATTCCGCCTTCTCAGGGGTCAGCAGGCTGAAATTGGAGACCAGCGCCAGCTTAAGCTCCCTGCCTGAGGCTCCGGCCTTCCGGCGGGCGTATTCCACGGTCCGTTTGAGAGTATTCCAGTTCAGCAGCGGCTCCCCGCCCTGGAACTCGAGCGTTATACCGGGGTTCGGAGAGGAGAACGCGAAATCCACGCATTTGAAAGCGGTGCGCCGGCTCATGTCCAGGTCCTTCGCGCCGGGCGCGGCGGCGCCGGACTGGCAGTACAGGCATTTATGATTGCAGCGCAGAGTGAGGACCAGGATATGAAGTCCGGGCCCGTAGTTCAGATGGGCGTTGCTTGTCTTCCACTTGGCGGCGAGATCGTTGAAATCCAGGCGGGACCTTATCAGGCCTTTGGCGGCCAGCTCCGCGAAAAGCCGGCTTTTTTCCGGCAGGGCGCCGGAAACCGCCTGTTCGAACTCTTTCGGCCTGAGAAAAGCGTGGTGGCCCGTATCGTTGGTCACCAGGTAGCCGGAACCCAGCCTGCGCCACAGGGCCTGCGGCAGCTGGGTGAGCCGTTTCGCGGCTTTTTTCTTATTTCCCGCCGCGGCCGGCTTTAGCGCCATATCTTTCTTCCCATGTCCTTGTTACGCCCAGCGGATCCGCCGTCCTGCCGGCGGCGGTCTCTTTTTTTATCTCGCTCTCGACCTGCGCTATCAGGGCGTCCAGCTCTTTTTCCTGTTCCGGGGTAAGCCCCGCGTCGTCCCGCGCGGAAGCCGGCGGCTCCTTGTAGGACAAAGCCTTCAGAAGCATGAACTCCCTGAGCCCCCGGTTGGCGGCGGTTATGGAGGAACGCAGTTTTTCGTCTTCCAGTTCGGCGCGCAAGCGTTTCAAAAGCGCCTTTCCGGAGCATCGCGAGGAACTCTTGGGAGAAAGCACGACCGCCGCCGCGCCGCGGCCGGCCGGGGCGATGAAGACATAGGCCTCGCCGCTTAACGCATAGGCGGCATAGCGCACGACATCGAGCCCGTACCTTTTCAGGCTCACTTTAAGCGATGCGTTAGTCTCCCGCTTCAAAATATCTCCCCCGCTTACGGATATACGCCTATGCGGCAGCATAACATGACGCCGGCGAAATCTTCGCCGACCCTCCAGCCTCTCCAGGAGGTCGGGGCGTTTAGGTCCGGTATGGCGCCGGTCACGAAATCCCTGGTTCTCAGCATAAGGCCGTATATATCCGGGCTTCCCGTTCCCCAGGCGGCGACGACCCGCTCCCTGTCGCCGTCATCTTCGCAATTCGTCGCATCCAAAGGACTCGCCGTCAGGCCGTAGGGGACTTCATGACAAATGTTGAGATAGCCCTTATCCAGCGTCAGATCGGTGCCGGAGATCAACACCCTTGGATAGGCGCCGGAACTGTCGATGCGCATATTCTCCATATTGCTGGTGGCGAACATCATGGCCGCCCCGGCCCCGGTTATTCTGTTGCCGGAGTTGGAGAACTCGATGCCCGGGAATTTATCTCCGGTTATCCGTATCCGGCCGCCGTGATGTTCCGCCTCCGGGTCCGCCGCATACGACTCGTCTTTCACATCCAGTTTGACCGCGGGCGCATTGGTGCCCACGCCGATCAAACCGCTGTCGCGCGCCAGGATGGTCTGCCCCGTGGTCAAAAGGCTGGCGTAGCCGCCGTAAGGCGCGGGATAGTAGGTGGTCATGGTGAAGGTTTCCGAACCGAGAAAGCGCGGCTGCCAGCAGACGAAGAATATGGAAAGCAGGATAACGGCGTTCCTTCGGGTCAACCTCAGATCGAGCGAGACCATATTTTCATTTTCCATAAGGCCCCCAGGACGCAAGCCGGGCTGGCGCCGCCACGCGCGCCGTAATATAGTCTAATACAAAAAGGCGCGTTTTTCAATGACGAATTTGTTTCGCGTTTTCCGGCTCGCCGGACGGTTCCGGAAGCGGTTTGGGAGCGGCGATCAGTTCAGCCCAGTCCAGGATCCGCTTCAGCAGCTCCGGCCGGTCCTCGGACAGCATCCCGGCCCCGTGGCCGCCGGCCCCGGCCGCGAAACCGACGGGAACCGCGTATTTGTATCCGTCCGCCAACAACTCGGCGCTTTTCCACGCATAAGGATCGTTCCTTGAGGCCGCGATAAGCACGGGGACCCGGCCAAGACGCTTGAATAAGGGGTCCGCCTCCACTCCGGCATAGGACAGGCCCGGGGATAAAAGCAGCAAAGCGGCCGGTTTTACCCCTTCGGCCGCGGCTTTCAGGGACAGATTGGCGCCTATGCTGGCGCCGCAGAGAATAAGCCTGTTCTCCGGTATTTTCCGGGTCTTCAAAAAACCGGCGGCGGCGGCTATATCGGCGGACAATTCCCCCCACTGCGCGGAAGAGAAGGCATGGTAGTCCAGTTTTTTTCCGGCGCATTCCGCGCTTTTGCCGTGGCCGCGCAGGTCCAGGGAAAGATAGCCGTGTCCTTTCGCGGACACTTTTCGCTCAAGAACCCTCCATTCTTCCCTGTTGGAGCCCAGACCGTGCGTGTTCACGAAAACCAGACCGCCGGAGGACGGCGCGCGGTACGCGGCCTCCAGGAGGCAGCCGCCGGCCGTCTTGAAATGAACGATAGACGCCGTCGGACGGGGCTTTTCACCGGCGGGCGGACCGCCATAGGCCGCGAATCCGGAGCAAAATGCCAGCAAAACGGCGGGAAAGTTACTCATAGCATTATGATCCTCAGTTCAAGCCCGTATTCGTCGCGGAGAAAAGCGGCGGCGTCGTTCACCGCGCCCCTGAACGCTTTCATTTCGTCCGGCGAGTCCGCCAGCAGGCGGCCGGATCTTTCTATGATCACGGCGTAGCCGGCCGCCCGGAGGAATTCCGGCAAAGAACGGAGACAATCCAGCAGGGCGTCCCAGTTATGGCCGAAATACGCGGGGAACCTCAATCCGGCGGCCAGCGCGGAGAGCAGTTCTTCCTTCCCGGACAGTTTTCCGCCGTCCAGCCTGACGGTAAAAAAACCGGGCGGAGAAAACATTTTTTCAATGTCCTCCGCCCCGTTCCCGTCCGCTTTCACGAACGCTTCCCCGTTGTCCAACGATCCGCTCATCGCGGGTTATTCTAGCACTTTCAGGTGTATGAAGTTCTGATAATGGTCCGGGGTGTAATAAAGGGTCTCGCCTCCGCCGACAATGCAGCGCTCCGAACCCCGCGCGCTCTGGTCCGGCGCAACGGTATAAGTGGTAGTCCCTATCTTCACAAAATGCGGCGCGGAACCGGTGAGAAGCGTATATTCCTTGTAATATCCCTGCGGCCGCTCCGGGAGCCGGCCTTCCCGGTTGGAAAAGACGGTTCCATCCTGGGAGTAAGGTAACGGCTCGTTGTAATAAATATCCCTGACAAGCTTAAGAATGGCGTCGCTGCGCACCCGGTCGTAAACTACCGGAACCAGGGCCCGTCCGGGAGGAATAGCCTTTTTACCGGGGACGGCCCGGGCGCCTGCCTCGGCGCGGGCCGGCGGAACATACGCGGCCGCCCCGGCCGGAACGCGGACCAGAAGCTGGAAAAGCGCCGGAGCGGCGCTTTCCCGTTCAACCCCGGAAACAACGGACGCCGCCCGAACTTCGGCGGCGGCCGCTGGTCCCGCGTAAAGCAGGAGGGTTATCGCGGTGAAAAGCAATGGTCGCAATCTGGGCATCCGGAGCATCCTCCCGGCGGCATTCCCGATTCCGACTATATTCTAGGTCTTAAGACCGCACGCACAAGGGCCAAAGGACCCATGAGGACATGGGCCCAAGGGAACCCGGCTCTCCGGGGCATTTTGCCCGCTTATGCTCCGTTTACAACGAGTTCCGTACTTTGTTATAAACCTTCTTGGCCTCCTGCATGGTGGTCTTCTGCTGACTCCCGCCGGGAAGGCTGGGCCAAGTGCCGCGGGCCTTGCGGATGGCTTTTTCAAGATTGCCGGACAGCGCCGCGCTGTACGCTCCTATCTGTTGCAGCAGTTTTGCGGCGGCCTTGTCCTGATTAGCCGGAGAGAAAGCCGCATTGCCTCCCATCAGGCTGTTCCATGTCGTGAACTTGAACTGATATCTTCCGGCCATAGAGCTCTTCTTTTTGGATTTCGGGCTGATGCGGAACATGCCCGGATGTTTACCAAGGCTGGAAAGGGTCCCGCAGCCGAATCTGATATTGTAGCCGCCCTTCGGATTGTTGAGGTAACTCTGGCAGCCCTTTAATTCGGAGTGAGCTATAAGCTCCAGAAAAGCCTTAACATTGGCCGGCAAGCCGCTTTTGGACTCGACCGCATCCGGGGCCGGAACCTTGAAATCCGCGACGCTGGACGGCATTCTATTATCGGAGGAGCCGGTCAACTGGCCGAGGGCCTCATAACGACCGGCCGCAACGGAATCGCCGGCGAATGAGACCGCCAGAAGCGCCGCCGCGAGAACTGAAGTTTGGATTTTCATAAGTTTGTCCTCTTTATCGTCCGCCTCTGTTAAACTGTAGCTCCTCCCGGCCTCATTCGTAAGGGCCGAAAGGTCCTGTCGTAAATAGGCCTCGGACCCACCCGTCAATAGGCCTTTCGGGCAACGGCTGCCTAAGAAAGTCCAGTTGGCCAGTAAATGGCGCAGGGCCTGCCGGCGGACCTGGGTCGGGATCCGGCAAGGTTTTACCGTCTCACTCCGAACAGGTTCCACACGCAGCGACTGCGGCCCTTCCGCCGGCTCCGGAACGCGCCCGAAAAACAATGTTTTCGGGCTTGAACGGTCCTCGCCGTTCCAGTGGAATCCGCTCCAGGGCCTTTGTCGGGAACCTGAAGTCGTTCACCGGTAAAACCTCGCCGAATCCCTCGGCCTTCAATTCCCCTGTCATCCTCTCCAGAAGATATTATGGGACATAAACCGTCCCCGCCCTCCCGCGGGTGGCGATTTGTGCCGGTTAGCCGTATGAACAAGGATTATCCGGGACTCCCTCCGGGACGCCGAGGAATGTCTGAGCCTGAAAGCTTTGTCTTTCAGGCGAGTTCCGCAGGCGCCGGATAATCCGCGGTGAAGACGGCGGCCCCGGCAGGGGAAACCGGCGCCATGAGCCGCACGCGGGAGGGCGGGGACGGTACGCCCATGCGCGAAAAGTATGTCTGACCGGCAGTTTTACCTATGTCAAGCCGGTTTTTCTCGGGACAGGCCTGCTTTCGGGCAACGCCCGGAGAACGCGAAAATGATAAGATAGCCCGATAGATACGGAGGCGGCGGGAGATGGCTAAAGCGTCTGGAAAAGGTTGGATAAGCGAACAGCTCTGCGTGCAGGCGGCCCGCTCCTGCAACCTCTACTGCGTCTATTGCCAGAACCCCCCCTCCGGCAAAATCCCCTCCAGCGCGGTCTCGGACATAAAGAAACGCGGCATAAAAGCCGTCAGCCTGGAAGGCGGCGGCGAGCCCACCGCCGACCCCGGGTTCTTCGGCCGCATAAGAGCCCTGAAAGCCGCCGGGGTCCGTCATTTCATGCTTTCCACCAACGGCGTGAAACTTTCCGACCCCGCCTTCTGCGAGGAAGCCGGGAAACACATCGATTTCTTCACCATAAACCTCCCGGCGCATGAGGCCGGGGTTTACGCCGAAGCCACGCGCAGCGTTAAATACCCCCTGGCCATGGAAGGGATCCGGAACCTTGAAAGACTGGGCGCGGCCGGGAAAATACGCCTTTTCCATATAATCTTCCGGGGCAATTACCGCCGTCTGCCGGCTTTCGCGGACTGGGTGGTGCGGGAACATCCGGCTATAGCTTTTGTGAACCTTGTCTTCGTAAGGAATAAGGGCCGCGTGCGCGGCAGCCGGGAAATAGTGCCGCGCTACTCCGAAGCGGAACCTTTTGTAAAGATAGCTCTGGCGAAACTGCGCCTGGGCGGGGTCAAGGCCGTGGCGCAGAATATCCCGCTGTGCCGGCTCGGGAATTTCGAGGCCTTTTCTTTCGAATTCCAGCGCTGGCTCAGAGGCGACCGCATCCTGGAAGCCGGAGTGGACAAAAAAGCGCGGCGCCCGGCCTGCTCGCGCTGTTCGCTCGAGCCGGCCTGCTGCGGCGCCAGAGCGGATTACCTGGCCGTATACGGCGGAGAAGAGCTGAAAGCATCGGCAAAAAAGCCGGAAAGCATACGGCCGGTAAAATTTTGAGCCCCTGTATGAAAATAGTCTCCTGTTTTACCGGCCTGAAAGAACTGAAGCCGCTGGCGGCGGCGGGAGCCGACGAATTTTACACGGCCGTCGAAGGACTGCCGGCTTTCAGTTTCGGTTTTTTGCCGGCCGGACAGCTGCGCGCGGCCGTGGAAGCGGCCCACGCCCTCGGCAAACCGCTGGCCCTGGCCGTGAACGCCATCCACGCCCCCGCCTTCAGGAATCCCGCGGCGATAATGCGCAAACTGCGCGCCGCGGACGCTTTGGGGGTGGACGCCTTCATAGTCTCCAATCCGCAATTACTGCGGGACCTTTCCGCGGCCAGGCCCCGGCTGCGCGCACAGCTGCATTTAAGCTCGGTGCAGCCCGTCTTCAATACGCTGGCCGCCGCCTTCTTTCTCCGATTCGGCGTCTCGCGCATAATTCTGCCGAACCAGCTGCGCGCTCATGAGGCGCGGGAGATCATCTCCTTCTGCCTGCGGAACGGCGTGGAAAGCGAGATCTTCGACTACCGGTTCTTCGGCTGCGCCTACATAAACGGCCGCTGCCAGCTGCATCGCCCCGGCTATTACAGGCTCAGGAAAGAGACGCCGGACGGTTCCATGTGCCGGGTTAACGCCCGGCCGGGCGGATTGGCGGCGGTGAAAACCCTTGATCTGCCGGAACGCGCCGCCGCGGTCGGAGCGGCGGCCGCGCGCCTTGAACAACGGCTGGCCGGAGGAGGCGCCCCCCGCTTCTCCGACGCGGCCGCCTTTTTCGACATGCTGCTGGCCGGGGCGAGCCGGCTGAAATACGGCACCCGCCACGACCCCTCGCGCGTAAAGGTCCGCAAGGTGCGGGCCGTCAGGGAAATGCTGGATCTGGCGGAAGGCCTGAAAGCCGCGCTGCCGCCCGAACAAGCCGCGCGGGCTTTCACGCGCAAGATGAGCTTCTGGGACGGGAGCAAGCTGTGATCATGGAAAGAGGGATCCGTCTCGGCGCGGCTTCGTTTCAACACCTGGAAAGATCCGGGCGGGCCGCGGCCATGCTGAAAAAATTCGACTGGTTCTATATCGGCGCGGAATTCTGCGAGAATCTGCTGACCGTTGAATTCTGCGGGGAAGCGGCCGCCCTTCAGGCCGCCGGCAAAAAAGTCTGCCTCCTTACCCCTCCGGTAAGCGGCGGCGGAATAAAGACCCTGGACGCCGTATTCCGCAAGCTGTTATCCCTCTACAGGCGCGGCCGGCTGGATCCGGACCGTCTTGAGATAACGGTCAACGATTTCGGGGCGCTGGAACTGGCGGTAAAGCGGCGTCTGCCTTTCCGCCTGAATTCGGGGCGCCTGCTCTTCGACAATGCTTTCGAGGGCAGCAGGAATTTTCTGAGGATACACAGTTTCGGAGCTATAGAATTGTTCGCCAGGTTCGGCGTTAAAAGGCATGAACTCTCCGACGCCGGCGGGCGAAGGAACTACACTTTGCGCGGGCCAGGCGGGACCCGGGCGGCGGAACTCAAAATATCGCTGTTTTACCCGTATCTGAACCTGACCAGCGCCAGGGCCTGCCCGGTCGGCATGCCTGAGGCCCGGTCCGCGGAGCAGGCCTGCGGCCGCGCCTGCCTGGCCGCCTCTTTCGAGCTGGACCATCCCGCCATCAAAGAGAAATTGTCGCTGCGCGGCAACACCGTCTTTCTCGAACTGCCCAGAAGATTCCCGGCCGGCAAAAAGGAACTGAGCGAACTGCGCGTTGACCGGCTGGTTTACTGCCCCTTCCCCTGACCGCCCGCGTAGTAAAATCCGCCCCTTAGCGGAACGGCTTCTTTGCTCTCCGACGGCCAGCCGGTGTAGAAGCGGTGCGCGAAAGAAGCTTCCAGGAACGGTTTTCCGCCGTTCTCCGAAGGCGCGGCCGTCCAATCGTCGAACACGCGCCGCGCGGGCGACCGATATTCCATTACGCAGCCGGGAGCCGCGCCGCCGCCCGGCATAACGGGAAAATATTTTTCAAGCAGCGCCCGGCGGTGATGCCGGTCCTGCTCCGGAAGGGCCAGAACGCAGCCGGCCGGCCAGTTTTTTTCCGCCTCCAGCAGCAGCGCCCATTCCATGTCGTTGGTCCGTCTTTCCGGTTCCAGCGCGCGCGCCGCGCCGGCGTTCAGCCAGATATAAGGAACGCAGAACGCCGCCAGCGCGGCCCAGGCCGCGCGGCCATGGCGCTCGAACAGGACCTCCCAGGCCGCCGAGAACAGGAAAACGAAAGGCACGAAAAAATAAAGCCGGTGGCGCATGAACTGCAGCGGATAATTATCCCTCAGCATGAAAATGGCGGAGGAGAACAAGATCCAGCCCAGCAGTACCGGCCAGGAAAGGAGGCCGGACCGGGGACGGCCGGCGCGAAAAACCAGGATGAAGGCGCCGGCGGCAAGGCACGGGGCCAGAACGGAAGCGGCGGGCAGGAAAGCGCCCAGATTCCCCTCCCCAAGTTGATACGCCAGATGAGGCAGCAGCATGGCCGCCTCGGTAAACGGCGGGCCGTTATAGCCCGTGCGGGACAGCGTGAACGCCGCCCAGGCCGCGGCGAAAACCGCGCCCGAACCGAGTATAAGCGCGGCGCGGCAGCGCGTTCCCGGTCCCGCCGCCAGGGCGCGCAGCGCCCCGTCCGGAGAGATCAGGGAAAAGAACAAAAGCAGGCCCGGCAGGGCGGCCAGCTCATAGCGGCCGGTCCAGACCAGAAACAAAGCGGATACGGCCCAGAGCAATCCTTTAGCATCCCGCCGGTCTTTCTCGAAAACAGCCGCGGCGCAAAGCGCCGAAACCAGCAGGAGAATATTCCCGGCCGTGGTGGAAAAGGAATTGCCGTTCAGCGCCGTCAGGAAATTAAAATAAAAAAGGACGAAACCGAAGCAGGCCGCGGAAAGCCCGGCGCCGGAAACCCGCAGGCAGAAGAACAACAGCGCCGAGGACAGGAACATCAACAGCCGGTTACGGACCGGCACGGAAGCCAGGGACTCCGCTCCGGCCAGCCGGGCGACGGCGTCGAAGGCCGGCGGCGAGGCCTCCTTGGCGGCGACGATTATACCCGCGGCTTTAAGCCGCAGGAAATCCGCGCTTAGATACTGGAAATCATGGTCGTTATCGTAGCCGCCCCTGGGCTGAAGCCCGCCGTAAAAATACTGCGCGGCGAAGAACGCGGCGGCGAAAAAGAGCGCCGCGCAAAAGCTTTTTTTAAAACCCGCGAGCGCAACCCGGGAAAAAAGTTCGACGGCCAGGAACGCGGCGTTCACAAGGAACGCCGCGCAGACGGCGAAGTAAAGGGAATAAACCGCGAAGCTCATTTGCGGGATACCAGCCCTGCCCTCATCCTTATACTGGAAAGTATAGTGCGCGAGGCCAGCGCCAGCCTGGCGCCCGCCCCCCTGTTCCAGGCGGACTCCCCGTGTTTCCGCTCCAGGTTGTCCGCCTCGAACCGTATGATCTTGAACCCGGCCTTCACGGCGGAAACATAGGCGTAAAGGTCCAGCGAGAAATCATGCGGCGGCGAGTCCCAGTGGTCCATCAGCGACCGATGGAAAAGCGTGGGCTGGCCGTTTATGTCGCGCAGCCGCGCCGCCATGAGCAACGACTCGAATACCGACATGGCCCCGGTGAAGAATCGGTCCGTCAAAGGCCGCCCGCGCCGCAGACCTTTCGCGAAAATTTTCCCGCCGCCCGCCCGCTCCATCAGGCCGGCGGCCACCGCCACCGCGGCGGGGTCGAACTGCAGGTCGCCGTGCGTCCAGCCGACAAATCTGCCGCGCGCCGTGGCCAGTCCGCTCAAGATACCGAAGCCATATCCCCTGTTCTCCGGCACTGTGACGCTCCGGGCGAAAGGATACAGCGGCAGCAGCCGCGCCAGCTCCGCCGCCGTGCCGTCGGAAGAGCCGTTGTCCACCAGGATAAGCTCGAAATCGTCCCTTTCCAGCCGGCTGCTGAAGGCCCCCAGCAGCTCCGCCAGGTTCTTCTCCTCGTTATAACACGGGACCACAATGGAGATCGCGGGGTTCGGTTTCATTCTTCCTTCCTTCCGGAGAGGCGCGTTCCGAACGAGGCCACATCTTCCGGCGTTCCCAGCGGGGTAAGCTGCTCGGCCAGGTCCAGCACGAAACGCCGCCCGGAGGCTATTAATCTGTTGTACAGCGGAGCTATGTAGAATTCCCCGCGCACGGTCTCCCGGCCGCGCACGGCGGAGCCCGCCGCCTCGAAAAAATCCGACGCTTTGCTGAAATGATAGAAACCGGTCAGCGCATTGTCCGAGATGCGCACCTTTTCAGCCGTTTCCAGCACGGACCCGCTGCCGTCGGTCCTGGCGAAACTCCATTTGTCATCGGCGCCCTTAAGCTTGAAAGCCCCTATCACCCCGTCCCGCCTGGCGGCCGGGTCCGACAGCCGGGCCTCCAGCGAAGAAGAGGAAAAAGCGGTGTCTATGTTGTATACGGCCAAAGCGGCCGCGGGCGGGATCATGTTCACGGCCGCCATAACCGTTTCGGCCTGGCCGCGGGTGGGTTCGTCCAGCAGCACAAGCTCCCAGGAGGAAGAAGGGAGCTTGGAGCCGATGAAGGCGCGCAGGCCGAACCGTTCTTCATGCTCGCGCAGGGCT
>Ga0074195_1002406_pt1 | contig 21063 bp, 15 predicted proteins | sample EPASupsiteHSE623_FD_64525 | JGI IMG/M metagenome (GOLD analysis project Ga0074195, IMG submission 64525) | Bioremediated contaminated groundwater from EPA Superfund site, New Mexico - Sample HSE6-23 | ecosystem: Environmental > Aquatic > Deep subsurface > Groundwater > Contaminated ...
AACATGGTCAAGGAAGTCGTTGTCAGCATCCGCAAGCGGAAGGGCTTAAAAGAAGTTATGCCCACCCCGAACGATTACCTCGCGGTATAAGTATAGTCCCAACACCCCATTACCCCAAGTCCCATTTTTTCAATATATTTTTTCAGAGCGGTTTTTGAGAAGAAGAGCGGGAGCTCTTGGCCGGTCCGGTACGTGCCTGGCGGCACCGGCCCGGGAAGAATCTGTGAACATCGTTCCGGCTTTGCATTTCGTCAGGTACAGGCAGGGCACCGGGCCTGCCATGGCCGTTATCATCCCTGCATCCGCCAGCTCCGGAAGCAGCCTCACAAATTTCCGATAACGCACAGGATATATTGTATAACTTCACATATCATACAAATATTTAACCATAAATATCTCTTTCTTGTTAATCGCAATGCTCACCAACCTCTGTTCACCCCTGACAATGAAGATCATGGGCCTCGGCCGCCCGCTCCGTGATGCGGAGCGTGTCGCCGCTGTGATGGTTGTCTGGGTGCTCCTGCTCTGCGCCCTGATGGGCGTTACCATCAGCGTTGCCGGAGTGCCGGAGCGTGAGTTGGACAACGGGTCTGCTTCCCTTTGTCTCCTCCCGGGCACCGGTGCTGTGAGCGGTTGTGGGATTTTCCCGGAGATCGCCGGGACCGTGGCAGATACTGCCCGCTCTTTTCTGCATCGATAGCCGTTCTTTCCGCACCGGGAGGAGACAGCCCAATCCGTTCCCTGCGATACGGGGCGGTGCCGTTCTTTCCCGCGGAAGGATTGTCGTTACGGCCCGGGCCGGAAATGCCCGTGAAGTCCGGACCGCTCCGTAGGGAGCTGTACTTCCGATGACCACCGATTACCACACAGGAGTGATGCCTATAGAGAACCTCAACCATGGCCGGGATGCGAAAGGCCCGGCAGAGAAAACCACCAGGACCGATGAAGAAATCTTAAACCGGATCACGGAAGGTTTCCCGGAGAGGCCGGAGCCCGGCTATACGCCCGAAGGACCGGAAGAGCTGCTGCAGCTGCACGAGGCCAATGCCCGTATTCATGCGGGCAGGCTGTATCTTACGGGCATGGCGCCAGGCAGCCTGCCTGCCCGGCTCGTGAAACGGGTCGATCAGTTTTCCCTGAAGGTCCTCAAAAGCCATGTGCGGAGGTACTGCGTATGACGAAGCTGACTTCGGTGCAGGAAGCGGAGATCCCACTCTGGCTGCTGCCGCAGGCGATCGCCCGCCTCATCCGGCAGAAGGGCGATGCGGTATACCGCATCAGCGTGAAGCGGACGCACTGGCACCATTACAACGTGAGCATCCGGACGAAACGGATCGTAAAGGAACTCCGGCCGGAGTGTTCGGCAGTGATTGAGCCCGTGACCACACCGCTGACGCGGAAGCGGGGCCGGGGGTGCCCGGTATGAGCCCGGCACCGAGGCCGCGGCGGGCACTCCCGGATGCCATCTCCCTTGCCCGGTTGCGCGGGAAGGTGGAGCTCACACGCCACAGCCGGGAAGCGCTCTTCCATTTCCTGATCATTGCTGCGGGAATCGTCGCGTTCGTCCGTGTGCGGTACGCGCCGCAGATCCTTGCGACCCTGCCCGACATCTCGGTGGAGTTTCGGAACGATATCTCCCGGCTCCGGGCAATCGTGCAGGATGCGGCCATCTCCCGCGAGCTCTGGCTCCGCTCCCGCCACGGTACATGGCGGTTCTTTCGCGTGACTGCGGAGGGACTTGTCGAGATTGGCCGGGACGGGCATGTCCTTCCTGAGAACTGCGGAGGTGGAACTGCCGGGCCGGTGGCGAGTTGAAGAGTTTTTTCGGCCTGGAAGAAATCCGGAAAAATTTTCCGGAAATTTTTTTTAAAAGAATTCGTGAAAATGTTTTCACAAGCCCCGGAAATATTTCCGGTTCATTGGGTTCCGTGATAGTGAATGCGAACGGGCAGGTTCTGCGATCCCAAGGGCCCGGCCTCCCGATCTATAAGGTTGTTGACCAAGGATATTCAGATCCGGGAATGCCCCCTACCCGGTCTGCCGTCGGAGAGGACCCTTATTTTAGGGATGGACGAATCCGGGCCCTGTGAGGGCTCCGTTTGGTTGTTTTTCCGGTTCCGGAGGTAATAATTCCGGAGAAGTGGGGAATATTTTGCGGGGATTATTGGTTTTTACGCCATAGTAAGGAGGTAATACATGGCAAGGTTTGGGAGGCGGAAAAATGGACGAAACGTGTTTTAGATCGTCTTATGAGGAGAGCCTGGGACCGGAGTAGTGCCATGACCGTTATACGGGGTGTCGGGATTTTACGTCGGAGAAACCAGAAGTTTTCTTCATCTCCTCCAGGTTCCCCGTCGGAGAATACCCTAATTTTAGGGATGGGGCGAATCCGGGCCCTGTGTGGGCCCCGATTGGTCGTTTTTAGGGGTCTGGAGGTAATAATTCCGGAGAAGTGGGGAATATTTTGCGGGGATTATTGGTTTTTACGCCGGAGTGGGGAGGCAATACGTGGCAAAATTTAGGTGGAGGAAAAAAGAGTGAAACGTGTTTTAGTTCATCTCAGGGAGTGGATCTGGGACCGGATTAGTGCCATGACCGTTATATGGGTTGTTGGGATTTTACGTCGGAGAAACCAGAAGTTTTTTTCCCTCTCCTCCAGGTTCTCCGTCGGAGAATACCCTTATTTTTGGGATGGAGCGGACGACCGGGATGCCCGGTAAGGAGAATGGTGCCCAGATAGAGTGATTGATCGTCAGTGTTCCGGTTTTTTTAAAATTTGTGGAATAGTCGCTAAGCAAGAACTTCGATATCTGCACAAAACCGATCCTGCCCGGGCTTCCTGATCTTATCACTCGAAGAATCCCTTGAAGAGACTGCTGAATCATCGGATAATTCAAGCACAACGGGGCAATGATCCGAAAGGAGAACTTCTGGGTATTGCTCGCACGATTTAACCCGGTTTCTCATACCTTGTGAAATGAGGAAATAATCAATTCGCCAACCCTGTTTTTTCTCTCTGAGTCCTGCATTTGCCCACCAGGTATAATGGCCAGCCTCTGCAGTTATAATCCGGAATGCATCAAGAAATCCAGAAGAGAATAACATCTCAATGTCATCGCGATCTTCTTGCAAAAAACCGTGCGTATGTTTCTTTTTGGATGCATCTGCCACATCACGTTCTTCCCTTGCGGTATTGAAATCGCCGCAGAGAATTACCTCTTTGCCTGATGCGAGTGTTCTGCTGAGTGCTCCAGCACACTCTTTATAAAAAGCCCGTTTCATTATCTGGTGACGCCCCTGTAGGAAAGTAGCAATTGAACAGGACAAATGCGGGATATTCCGCAACCAGAATCCGACCTTCCTTGTTAAACGTGGGACTCCCGAAATCTTTTCCCATCCGTAAAGGTTTTTTTCTGGAAAGGATCGCAACTCCGCTATAAGGTCGATTATCATCTCGTTTAGAGGAAGAGCACTCAAGATGATATTCACTTAATTGTTCGAGGAGTTTTGAAACACTTTCTTCATTTGTTTTTGTTTCCTGCAGGCAGATAATATCCGGTTTTTCATATCCGATATAATTAAAAAAACCGTTCTTTATGACCGATTTAAGTCCATTTACATTCAACGTGAGTATTTTCATGAGTCTCTCAATTGACGTGGTTCTTATGCCACTTCAACACTCCTAATTGAATATAAAAAAAATGGACCGGGTAATTCCATAGATTTTCTGTCACAACTTTCCCTCTGAACGCCGACCCTGGATGGCCTGCGTCAACCGCTCGCATCCCAGGGTCGCCGCCACCACTCCCGGGACCGGCAGCACGCCGGATCGTAGAGGTAGGATGGATAATTGGGCTACTATGGTTAGATAATTGACTCCATTATGACAAAGGATGTATCGAATTACTTCCTAAAAATGCTGAAAAATGCATTTTTCATAAAAGAAAAAATCGAAGGACTTTTAATAATAAAAATGGCGGATGTTGTAAGGTCGGAGTCCATTTTTGATACTTTTATAGTATAGGTATCAGGTACAAATGTTGATGTATCCACATCAAATGAAAATTTATTATATCCAGATTCTCCCCTTGCTACTTTGATAACTCCTGTAGCTCCAGAGAATTCTCCGACTTGAATTTTTTTGTTAGGGTCAAATGACAAAGAATATACTTCTATTAATATCTCTGAATCAACCGCAAGATTCGTTAATGCAGTAATTGTGAATAACTCCCCTACATGCTTTTTCTCGATTGGATTTATATGAATCATGGGTAATTCGACCGAAAACATACACTTTGTGTAAGTATCATCAATACCAGGATCATTGATTGCATTCACAACAGCCATGGCTGCATCTACACCATGTAAACCTCCCGTTCCCTCTATAGAAAAAAGAGGAGTTGTGGCGTTCGGAGAATTTGATAATACAGATTTGTTTAGAGTATCAACGTAAACATCAAACGTATTGTTCATCATTGGGTGTTGAACCAAAACAAAATAGTTCTCCGGCAATAATTGCTTCGTCTGGGCTGGAGATAATTGGTACATAAATGATGAATCAGAGTTGGTATGAATTATTTCATGTGAGAAAAATGAGTTACTGAATATCCAGATTTGGATTTTTTGTCTGGGAACCCCTTCAGCGGTTCCTATTATAAAAATCCGGTCTCCTTGTGCGATCGTTGATTGTGATACCGTGCAACAGACAAATGGTTTTTTGATGATTATGGACACGGTACCAAATGCTTTTCCTTCAAGAGAGTCTGAAGAAAATGGACCCTCGATCGCATAAATGGTGTAAATTCCTTCTCGAAGTGAACTCCCAATTACAGATGTATCCCAGATGTAAGACCATGTATAATCACTTCTGATGTCCACTTTCACAAATGAATACTCATCAATATTTTTTGATATAATGGATAAGTTATCGAGTTTTCGTAGGTCGGGGGATACATTTACACCACGAATTGCAAGATAAACGGATGATGAGGCAGTTGAAGTGCCACTGATTTTTATTTTCTCTCCAACATAGAAGGATTGGTCTCCAGAAACAACAATGGCAATTGCTCCTTTCTCTGCTTTAACGGTAACTTCATCAGATATCCGTTTCTGGGGATCATATACGACAAAGGAATAGATTCCGGCTTGGATAGAATAACCTGGGCTCCAGAGATATCTCCAAACATTCGAATCGGTTACAGAAGGGGTGGCAATTTCAATACCCTCAGAAAATTGACCGGGACCAAAGAGGAACAACCGAACAAAATTTTCATTAGTGTATGAATATCCAAAAAACTCAACTGATCTCCCGATAACAAAACTATCCCGATCTGCTTCGATCCGAACTCCCTCATCTCTCATTACTTCTGCAATTTCGTCCGTACTTCGAATTTCATGGAGCTCATTAACAGTGTCCTGATTAACGGTTTGTTTCAATCTTTCCTGAGCGAAACGCACGAATTGATCAGAACTGTACATATAAAATTGTACATTTGCCTTCTCCTGCATTTCTTCAATTAATTCCGGTTTCGGTCCAATCGTTTGACCTTTGATTTTACGCCACCAATCTTTCTTTTTTTCAGAGGTTACCAAGATTATCGGTTTTTTGCTCGATTTCGCTTTGTCAATGATTTGGTACCATAAAACCAGATCACCAAATTGTTCATTATCACCGTTTTTCACCTTATCTTGATCTTTAAATCCAGGAGGGATTTTTAATTCAAATCGTTTTTTCCCTTCAATAAAAATTTCCTGTAACCGCGCCTCTGGATATTTGTCCCCAATTTTCCCTTTAAAGAGTCTGTTCAACTCATCAAGAATGGGGTCGTCAAAAATTAGATCTGGATGGTTTTCCTCTAATTTTTTAAGGTCGCTTACAACTGAAAAAAGGGTTTTTTGAATAGGTTCTTGAAATTTTTTTATCTCAATATATGGATGTCTCGAGTATTCCTGTAACCGAGTTGATATTTCGCCTTCACTTCTTGAGAAATATGAAATTAAATCGGCATAACCCTCTTTTTGCTCTATTATCACATCATTTCGTTTTTGCTGAAATTCAGATTCGGCTTGATTTGGAATCCATATCTGTCTTGAATACTGTTTGATTGTTTGTAATAACTCATCACTTGCTTTTTTTGAAATGCGATATAAATCCAATAAAACATTCGTATCAAAGACGATTAAGCCATTTTCCCATAAACTATCGAATTCCTCCTGCGTCGGTCGATAGTATCCGGGTAATTGCTTTTTCATTAAAAATTCCCTGTTCAGTTCTTCGTTTATTTTCACACTTAATCAATATAATGAATAGAATGACGTAAATTCATCCTCTTATAAGTTACTAACTCCTCTCGGAACGCCTTCCCTATCACCGCTTGGGTCAACGCCTCCGTCCGCCTTGTAACCGCCACAAACAAACGCTCTGTAGAAGTCCGCACGCCACATAAAATTGGAACAATGCGGACAATATTGCAATATTCGATGAGGTTGTGTATCTTATAGTGAATTTTTCTCAAGTGATTTATTATCACTAGGAAGATAATTCAACAAGTGATGGTTAATCATGGATATCGATTATCTAATGGAGTATCAGGAAAAAGAATTCCAAATACATGAGAACTTAAAAACACTCTCGAATCGATTTAAAGATTTGAATCAACCAATTTTTAATTTATCAACCCCATGCCAATCATTTTGGTCCCAATTACCTTTTTCGGGGACTGTCATTGTTCCACTCTCACCTCAATCAGAAACATATTTTGAAATGGCATACAACTTTTCTGTTGACGAGATAGCAGAAGTAATAAAATTTGTAAAAGAAACAAAAAAAATCCAATTTGTACTTTGCGGAGATTTAAAAAACTATTATAATTGTGATTATCTCGAACCCATTTTTGAAGAGCTTCATCCGCCGATGTATATCTCTGATATGAGTTTTGACAATGACAGAAATAGAGAATTATATAAAGAATCTTGGATCGAATTAACCACGCTTTTCGAATTGTCCCCAAGATTTTCAAAATTGCATGATTTACCAAATGGAGTGCATATGATTGCTGAATATGTAAGGCAATACAACAATTTTCGATATTTTGGATTTGATGAAATTGCAGATACTTTTTTGGAAAATATCCTGATAAGACCCGAGTTTGCGTCCATCTATCTTGAAACAGCATATGAAATGATGATTCATCCGCTAATCGATCCACTCAAAGCCAACCTTGTAATCTCTATGGATACAATTCAAAGGGCGAACAAAATGGGTTTAGATCAAAATGTTGATTGTGGGTACCCTGAAATTGGATCTTTTTTGATGAAACAAACAACAAATTATCCTGAAAGCATGACTGCATGTAAGGATCTTATCTGCCGATACAAAAAGGAGGATTTGTATAAGGTCCACTCTTCCCTGCATTCAGCGGTAAATGAAAGAAATTCTACATCAATTATTAAAAATAAAAATGAATTAGAAGAGATAATGCAAAATATCTGGGAAGATACAAAAATTATTCGCCAAAATGCTGAGATGTACAAATACGGGATGGCTTTGACAATAGGCACAATAGGATTTTGTATAAACCCTTTCTACGGGCTTTTAGGTTCATTAGGAGTTTCCGCCTTAAGCCAAACGAAATCATCTTTTTTAGATAACTACGCTGAATTGATTTCAAAGAAAGTCGCCACTCCATGTATGGTAAACATCTATGATTTTCAGAAAAAAATTCACACTTCTCAATAATTTTTCATCTTTGATTTTTTCGGAAGTCATACAAATTCCAATCAAATCAACTCTCACAACTTCCCCGCAAACGCCTTCCCCAGCACCGCCTGCGTCAGCCGCTCACATCGCCGGCCCGCCGCAGCAATCTCCCGATCAACGGCATCCGCACGCTCGAACAACATACCGACACGCCGCACGATTTCGTGCTGCTCGGCAAGGGGGGGGAGCGGAAATGAAAATTTTCGAAGATCTGAAATATTTATCCGAAGTTGTGCTGAACCAATTTTTTCCGTTTCGAACGTATCTTGGAAATATGGTGATCTAATAACGTTGCAGGCGTAATGAGGATCGATTTGGGAGTGCAGTTTTATTACTGCAAGAGCACGATTTACATTTGCTCCCTTTAGAGATGGGGGGACGACGATTGCCCGTCCAACCGTGGCCATTACCGCCAACAAAATATCACCTACCTCAAGCTTTGTTCGTTCATATTGAGACGCTAATAGAGGAGAAACGCGGACAATATTTGTTTCATTTAATCCCCAATCACCAATATCCATTACTCTCACCATTGGTACTCCATCAGGATCAAGATCTCCAGGTTTCAAAATACCATAGGAGAGATTTTTTGGATTTTTTAGAACATCCTCGAGCTGAGTCCAAACCCAATAATCGGGAATTTCAAAGGGAAAATTATTGTCAAAATCCGATTCAATTATCAGATTTTTCTTTCGATCAGAAAATCCTTCTCGGTCTCTTGAAATTCTTTCAAGAATTAATTGTGCCGGTTCAACATCCAGATTCTCTTCTCTCCATCCCTCCGTCAATCTCCCGCAACACGCAGCCGCCAGCACCGCCTGCCGAAACTTTTTCATGATCAATGGCACCCGGCTCAATCGTTCGCGGGCGGCGTTGACTTGCGACAAAAGGGCTTCGACACGAGCAACGATCCGATGCTGTTCTGCGAGCGGGGGGAGAGGAAGTTGAAGATCCTTCAATCTTTTATACGCAACACCTGTAACCCCAGAACCTGTTGCTTTCAGATCAATAGAAGTTCGAATATTTGGGCACACTAATGAATATGCTAAAAAACGACTATCAAAAATTTCCTTCTTTGGTCGTAGTAACAATATTCTTTGAGCCAGTGAAAACTTGCGTTTTTCATTAAGGACCGCTACTTCTCCAAGAGGACCTTCCATGGTAAAAAAAATATCTCCAGGCTCAGGGATCCCCCGTGTCATATATTTTTCATATGTCTCTGGAGTGACGAATTTCTTTGTTTCCCAGTTGATTTTGCCATCGCGAATATTCGAAGTTGTAAGATGAGGAAGTCCTGATTCAGATATCGGGGGGGTCCTGCCTCGATAATCGATTACTTTGTCCATCGCATTTTCTAATGAAATCCAAGACCATCCTTCCGGTATTTCCCAAATATCCTGATATTGTTCCGCCTCAAATGGCTTTGACTCACCGAATTTCATACTTGTCCTTCAACCGTCCCTGGCGCCACCAATTCCCCTCTGAACGCCTTCCCCAGCACCGCCTGCGTCAACCGCTCGCAGCGCCGGCCCGCCGCAGCTACCTCCTGATCAATCGCATCCGCATGCTCAAAGAGCATCCCGACACGGCGCACGATCTCGTGCTGCTCGGCAAGGGGGGGGAGAGGGAACGGAATTGCACGGATATCTGTCTGATTAATGCTTGATTGGTTTACAGCGTGTTTGACATTCTTATGTAATTCTTCCAAACCTTGTGGAGATAAGAGATATAAAATCGCGAAATTTGGAGAGATTAACTTTTTATTAACTTTAAAACGTATCATGTTACATTCAAAAACTGTTATCTCGTTATGTTTCGGTATTAAGAGCGATTTTCCTAAAAATTTCATACTATTCACACGATTGATTAAAATGTCATCTTCTTCAAGTGAATATTTTTCAGCAGTGTCCTGAGATAGTTGCACGCGTTTGAGGGCTGACCAAGATTTTAAAATTCCATTATGATAATCGTCAATCCGAATGATCGGATAGCCACTGCCATACATTGATTGAGGTAAATAAAGACCATTTTGAGGATTTCGTTCTAGTATTTCATCAAATTGAACAATTTCCCAATCGTGTTCAGAATTTTCCCATCCCTCCGTCAACCTCCCGGAACACGCCGCCGCCAGCACCGCCTGCCGGAACTTTTTCATAATCAACGGCACCCGGCTCAAACGATCGCGGGTGGCGTTGACCTGCGTTAACAGGGCTTCGACACGGGCGACGATACGATGCTGTTCGGAAACTGAGGGGAGTGGAATTTCCTGATCATAAATATCATTGCGATTTAAACCTGGAATCGCGGTCGAAGTATCAAGATCAGAGAGATTGAGTGACTTAAGGGCAAATACTACAAAACTCGGATCGATCCCTTCGAATTTATCGATGTAATAGGTTGTATCGATAGGCCATGAGGGATTTGCCGAATAATGAACTTCACCAATTGATCCTTTGCGTCCGATTATTATCGAAGGTCCATTTGTTAACGCTTTGTTGTGAGAGCCAACAATTCCATTTGATCCATAAACAGAAACACTTCCACCAGCCCGATCTGCATCCTTCAAACCCTTGCCATAATTTATTGTGACAAGGTCTCGAATTTTCGTTAAGGTCCAACCTTCCGGTAATTCTAACTCATTAAAAAGATTGGATTGTGAAGGGGATGCATTTTTTTTGCCTTTCATTTCTTCCCTTCACTCACCGCAACATCCCCATTCTCCAGCAGCACCAGAACCTGCTGAAGGCCATCGACAGCCAGCCTGAGCTCCTCAATCGCCTCAACCGCAAGCTCCTCCGGCTCCGGCAGGGAATCCGCATCATCGAGCGAATCATCCTTGAGCCACTTCAGCGAATCGATCTTGTAGTTCCGCTCCTTCACTTCGGAGATGTGGAACGAGTGCCAGCGATCTTCTTTGGAGTCCGCGGAATTCCGCTTCGAGCCGCCGTTCGGGTCTGTGCCGAAGACCTTCTCGAACTCCGTGAAATATGCCGGGGTCAGGGGCCGGTCCTTCTTGGTGATGCCCGGCACGTTCGTCCGGCAGTCAAACACCCAGAGAGTCTCGGTGGGGAAGCCTTTCGTGAAAAACAAAACATTAGTCTTTGTACCCGGGGAATAGGGGGTAAACGTACCATTCGGCAATCGCAAAATCGTGTGCAGGTTGCACTGTTCGGTGAGGTCTTTGAACACCTCGCCGGCCTGGTCTGCAAAGAGAACATTGTCCGGCACGACTACTGCAGCACGGCCGCCGGGTTTGAGGATGGTCATGACGTGCTGGACAAAGTTGAGCTGCTTGTTGGAGGTGGAGACCATGAAGTCATCGCGGTCCGGCGCCTGGTTTGCGCCCTTGGTCCCGAACGGGGGATTGGTCAGGATCACATCAAAGCGCCGGCCGTCCGGGTTCTCGTAGATGGAATCGCCAAACTTGATCGAGGGCTCGACATTGTGGAGATAGAGGTTCATCAGCGCAAGCCGGCGCGGTCGTGCAACCAGTTCCTGCCCGAAGTAGGTACTTTTCTTCACACGGATCGCGACATCGCGTTCCAGCGCTCCTTTTTTCGTCTGCTCCAGCAGCCATTCGTACGAACAGACAAGGAAACCCCCGGTACCGCAGGCCGGATCGCAGATGGTCAGGTCAGATTTTTGCCGGGGATCCGGCTTCATGCACCGGACAATCGACTGGATCAGGATACGCGGGGTGAAATATTGCCCGGCTCCCTTCTTTCCTTCACTCGCTGCTTTTTCCAACAGGCCTTCGAATGCCTCGCCTTTCACATCGATGTTAAGCTCGGTCCATTCGGTCTCATCGATCAGGCTGATGAGTTTCTTCAGGTTCACCGGGTTGGTAAACTTGGAGAGGGCCCCGGCAAAGATATCACCAAGAAGCCCGGGTTCCTTCCCGAGCGTCCGGAGCACATCAACATAATCATCGGTAAGGTCGGTTCCGGATTTCTGGATCAGCGTCTTCCAGTCGCAGCCTTTCGGGAGTTTAACATCCCTCTCATCTGCCATCTTGATGAAAAGAAGATAGGTAATCTGCTCGATGTAATCCCCGTAATCGATCCCGTCATGCCGGAGCGTATGACAGAATCCCCATAATTTTCCGACAATATCACTCATGCTGCAATCGCCTCATTCCATCGCTGTATCAGGACTGGCAGATTCCCGTTAAAAACCCGGTTTGCCTTCCCCCATCCGCCATCATTGGCAAAGATGGGGATGATATCGAAATCGCTCTTACTGATTGAGAGGTTCGCAATTAAATGTTCACGGATTTTGTCAAGCCACAGCTGCTGCTCCGGAGTCAGTGATGCAGAAAGAGCCATCCGGTCCAGGACCCGGTGAATTCGTTCCTCCGCAGTGAAGAGAGGTTCTTCCTCGCGGGCAGCGTGTTTCACCATCGAGATGATATCTACCAGTTCCTTGTTGTACCGTACCTTATGGGCCATCTGGAGATTGTCAACCGTGAACCGGAACCGGGTTGCCGCCAGTTTTTTCTTGAGATCGGAAAGAGCATCGGTACCCCATTCCTTCGGCCGGTTCAGGAGGATCTGGATTGCCTCGATATGTTCCGGGTTCTCTTTTACAAATTGAGAGAAGGCGACGAGATAGTCCTCCGGCTTGTATTCATTGCCGGCAGAATCGCGGATGATCGGCCGGGAAGTTACGGTATCGGTCTGGTACGTTACGATAACCGTCCGCTCCGGCCGGGGATAATGGAGCAGGAGATTCTGGAATTCCTTGTTGCGCAACAATGCCATCGAGCCGGTAAAATCATCCCGGAGTGCAGAGGGAAGCAGATTTGCATATCTCTTCAGATCGCCCTGCGGAACATATGCCGAAAAGAGCTCCCTTGCGTCCCCGCTCATTTCCTTGTCAATCCGTTGCAGCCGTTTTACCAGCACGCCAATATTGTACTGGCGCTCGCGGTTGTCCCAGACATCTTTGATGACTTCCACAATTGACCGGACTTCCTTTGTCGGGGGATCGGCAGTGATGCCGGTTGCTTTTTTGAAATAATCCAGAAGCGTTCCATTAAAGCAATCGAAGACAACGAAATGCGATTTGTCCGGATAATGCTCTCCCTTCCGCGTACCCCTGCCGAGCATCTGCTCAAAGAGGATACGGGATTGAACTGGTCGTAAAAAGACGATATACTCCAGATCCGGAATATCAACACCCGTTGAGAGGAGATCAACCGTAACAACAACTGACGGGAGCGGCCGGTTCCGGAACTGTCGTATGAGCTGGAGGGGCCGGTCAACCTTGCCGGTTATTTTCTGCACGAACGAATCCCCTTTCCCGAAAATATCCCGGGCAAGATCCACAAGCTGGTCTGCATGGGAGGTATGGGGGAGGTCGTTGACGGCAAAAATCAGGGTCTTGGGGAACCGGCCATACTTCTTCTCGTGTTCATCTGCATACGTTCGTATTTCGTTCAGGATCTTCCGGTTGGAGTCTGGAGAGGTGATCTTCCGTTCAATATCCTGAGAATTGTATGTCCGCTCATCCTCCATCTCATCAATCTTTTTCGCACCGGTTTTTGTATCGATCACATCAACCTGCTCTCCGGGCGGAACAATGACCCCGTTGATTCTTACATCGGATTTGATGGCAACGGCATCATAATCGACAAGGAATCCTTCCTGCACTGCCCGGGTATACTCGTAACGGTATACAATCTCCTTGAAATACGCCATTGTATGAGCTGCAGGAGTGGCAGTCAGTCCAACCTTGATCGCATCAAAATGATCGAGTGTTTTTCGCCATACCGATTGTTCCGCAGCAGTATAACCCCGGTGGCATTCGTCAGCGATGATGAGATCGAATGCATGAATCGGGATGTTCATCTGGTCAGCGTCATTATCGATGGGCTCATCATCGCTACCCATGACTGCATTCCGGCCGAACAGATTGATCGTCATCCGCTGGATTGTACAGATATAGACAAATGCATGGCCGGGCTGGGGATCCATGAGGTAAGAAGTTGGAAGAACTTTCGGATCGAATTTTTCTTCCTCATCGAAGTCCTCGCGGAAGAAGCTCTGGCTGTACACTTCATAGGCTTTATCAAACTTCAGCCCCGGTTGTGCATCGAACGAGGCGAAGGCCTTCACAGCCTGTGCTGCAAGTGCCCGGCGATCCACAAGGAACAGGACCCGCTTTGCAACGCCGGCTTTCATTAACCGGTACGTCTGGTTGACCATTGTGAAGGTCTTGCCAGTCCCCGTTGCCATCGCAACCAGCATCTGGCGTTTCCGATCACGGATACTCTGCTCGATAGCTGCGTTGGCTTCCTTCTGGTAAGGGCGACAAAACGGATGGGCATTCTCCCAGTCTGCAAGGTACTGGCATGCCGCATCAAATCTTTCCCGGAGTCGTTCAGTTAGTGCTTCCGGGGTGTGGAACTTCGCAACTGGGCGGGAACGACTGTCGGAATTGCGGAGATCCCGGAACCAGATGATCTCGCCATTCGTTGAGTAAACGAAAGGAACACGGGCGCCGGAAAAGTTGAAGGAACTGCCGGAATATCCGCTTGCATACCTTTCGGCCTGGGTCAGGACATTCTGGGGACCCAGAGTGACTTTTTTCGCTTCGACAAAAGCAAGAATCTTCCCATTAACAACAAGAGCATAATCAGCTGGGCCATTGTCTGTGGGAAATTCTTCGAGAGCGTATTTGTGCAGGTGGGAAAGATCCATTCCAGCCTGAAATGGTGTAATTGTCCAGCCAGCCGATTTTAGCAATGGATCAATTCGTGTTTTCCTTGTGACTCGTTCGCTCTCGTAGGTCATGAAATCCCTGGCACTTGAATAATATTGATTTATTTTTTACAATGTTGAACGGATATCTGTTATTGTTTTGCTTTCTTGATATCATTCACTTCCGGATATCAATCATCCCGTTCGCAAGTACAACAAGCTCTTCCTCATCGACCTTCGCTCCGATGACCTTCCGGATCCGGGCCCGGCTCTTGTCGGAGGTCTTGGAGAATCCGAATATCTTCAATACCTGATTCACCAGATCATCTCTTTCAGTGGCATACTGCTGTTCCAGGACATGGCAGATAGCCGCACAGATCTCCGCATCGCAGATCCAGCTGATATCGATATCGTGTTTGTTGTTTCTTCTCCGGAGGAAATGCTGAGGCATAACCGGTGGCCAGAGGAAATTATTCTCCGTACGGATCTTTTTATCACGGGATGCCATATCGCATGCATCGATGATCCGCTCCTTGATCTTTCCGGTCATACGGGGAATATTGCCGATATCCTTAATCCGCTCGAATAATTCCTCAATATGAATCGGACCTTCAACCGCGACAATTTCCGTTATGGCAGTCTCAAGGGTGCTTGCAGGAACTTCCCTGAAATCCATGAATAATCCAAGATCCGCCGTTGTGCAGAACTGATAATCAGGTATGGCAACCGTATCCTTTTTTGGGACACGGACGGGTATCTTCGGATCCTCCAGGATAATAATATCACGGGCTGCCGGAACATAAACCGGAATTTCCGTTTGCTTCGGCAGAACCGGTTCCGGCAGAACTTTCGCTCTCTCAACCGCCTCAAGCAGTTTCCGTTTTGCATCCGGCGAATTCCGGTACCAGTCCGTTGACCAGACCCGGTGGATCGTCCATCCGAGTCCTTCCAGGATCTGCTGGCGCAGCCGGTCCCGGTCGCGGGCAACTTTCGAGGAATGATACTGCGCCCCGTCGCATTCGATGCCGAGCATATAGCGACCGGGCTTTGCTGGATCCACAACGGCCATATCGATACGGAACCCGGCGCAGCCGATCTGTTTGTGTACATCGAAATTGTTTGCAGCAAGGAAGTCATAAACGGCATCTTCGAAGGGGGAATCCGAATCCCCGCCGGTGATTACTGGGCAGGGAAGATTGCCGCTCTGGGCATATTCCAGGAAGAGTTTCAGGATACGCAATCCTATGGGGGAAGCGCCGGTTACCTGAAGATCATGGGTTGTGAAGTTCGAGAACACCACACACCGCTCGCGGGCCCGGGTAATCAGAACATTCAGCCGCCGTTCCCCGCCTTCCTGATTGAGCGGGCCGAAGTTCTTGTGAAGAACGCCGGAGATATCTTTTCCGAATCCGACGCTGATGAAGATGACATCCCGCTCATCACCCTGAATCGTTTCGAGGTTCTTGACAAAGAAATTCTCCGGATTATCATCATGGAAAAACCGCTCCATTCCCGGATGTTTGCGCCGGAGGTCTTCGACGGCATCAATGATCGCCTGCTGCTGCTTGATGTTGAAGGTGCCCACACCAAGAGATTTGTCCGGAAACCGGGTGAAGTGATCGAACACAGCCTTTGCTACCGCTAACGCTTCCTCCGGATTTGTCTGGCTGCTTCCGCGGCCGTATACCGTACCCGGGAGATGGACAAACTGCAACCCGATATCGGAAGACCGGTGCTGCGGGGAAGGATAGACATAGAGTTTGTTGTCGTAAAATTCCGCATTCGAAAGCGCGATTAAGGATTCATGCCGGCTCCGGTAATGCCAGCGGAGCGTTTTGGTCGGGAAACTGATCCGGCAGAGATTGAGGATACTCTCCATCTGCGAGGGCAGGGATGATGAATCATCATACCCCTCGAGATCATCATCGATCATCTTATCAAAGAACGACGTGGGAGGCAGTTGCCTGGAATCTCCGATGACAACTGCCTGATTTCCCCGCAGAAGAGCACCCAGGGCATCCTCCGGCTTTACCTGACTGGCTTCATCGAAGATGATGACATCGAATTTGATCGTTTTGGGATCCAGAAACTGGGCAACCGAGAGCGGCCCCATCATAAAGCAGGGATTGATCTTCTGGAGGAGATTGCTGTTGGTTTTCACAAACTGGCGGATCGGCATCTTGCCGCGCTTGCGATCGAACTGCTGACGGAGTCTTCCCAGTTCAGAATTGGGCGAGGCTTCGGCTTCAATATCCGGCATGGTCTGATAGAGTTTCCAGATAAGACGGAGCCGGTTCATCTCGATGATCTTCCGGTCGAGATCCACAAAGGATCGTATTTTGTGCTCGTGGGTATCTCCGAGGAATCGCGAAAGCTCCGGATATTCATTGAATGCCTTCCGCAGCAGCTCATCGGTATAGTTGCCCTCAAAGGCAGGAACGAGATCCTCCGGTGGCAGATCCTGCTCCTCAAGGATGCCATATATGTGCCGGGCAAATGTTTCCTGGCAGTCTTTGGAAAAATTCGCGTAATGACTCCAGTCGGTCAGAAGGGAGATGTTCTGTTCCCAGAGAGAGAGGAGCAGCTGATATTTGGAAAACTCTAAGATCTCCTCATTCTCGAAGAATCTCCGGTCCGTGCTGAAGTGCAGTCGCTCAAAGATCCCGTAACGGTTCTGGATAAACTTCTGCCATGCCTGAGTGAGCTCATCAGCTGCCTGATGAATCACGTGAGGAGATACTCCGCGGCTGATCATCTCAACGGTTCGTACCGTGAAGACGTCTTCCAGCAGGGTACGACGGAACTGAACAATCCATCCGGAGAATTCGCGGAGTTGGACCGGATTACTCTCTTCATCCTGCCAGAGCGATCCAAACAGGGATCTGCCGACATCCCCGGACTTCCGGATATCTTCCCGCGCATTGATGCATTTGAGAATGAAGGAGAGATCATTGACGATCTCATGATCAGCATGCTGCTGACGATCAAGGTAAAAGGAACTTCCCTGGTGCCGGAGAGCCCGGTACCGGGAATTCAGGAGCTTCACCAGAATGAACTGACCCGTCAGCGGAATGAATTCCCGCAGGAAGTGATCGAGATTCTCATTCAGGATCCTGCCATCAAATCTTTTGAGAATCTGGGCCCGCATCTGCTGGAAATTCTCAATCTTTTCAATGGTGAGATCAACCTGCCGGTTCGGCTGATTCCACGCATCATTCAGGAGGAGATTGCGGTCAATGGGATTGGGAGAGACAAAGAGCCGGGTGGCACCGATCGCATTTTTAAGTTCAAAAATATTCTCCGGAAGAGATAAACCGGTCAGATTGGAAAGCGCCTCCATCTTATTCTGCATCTCAAAAAATGCTTTTTTTGTCTCCTGAATCATAGCCCTGATGCCAGTATGATCGGCAGGAAGGATAACGCCGGGATCACATCCGTACCAGGGATTTCTCTGAATCGGTCGGACTCTTGGGAGAACTTCGGCAAGTTTTTTCAATGCGGTGATTGCAGCCTGCCACTCCTGTTCTGAAACCCGATCGGCATCCGGCAGCGGGAACTGGACAAACTCACGGGACTGCAGTGCGAAATGCTTTTTGGCCTTTTCACTCTGGCCGAACAAGGAAAACGGTGTCAGACCACGTCCCCCGATCGGAGTATTGAGAACCCGCGTATAGGCATTCAGTTCGTTTTTCAGGGACTCAAGCCGGGCAAATTGTTCAGTGGCAATGATATTTTTTGGAGGAATCATATCCAGGGTTTTCTGGAGCCTCCGATGGACCTCCTTGATATTTGCCTTCCTGCTGTGAAGTTCAAGACAGAATTCACCAACACCCACCCGGTCAAGCCGCTTCTTGACAACCTCAAGAGCAGCCATCTTCTCACTGATGAAGAGGACCGTCTTTCCCTGCGCGAGAAGGTCGGCGATGGCATTGGCAATTGTCTGGGATTTTCCGGTTCCCGGGGGACCCTGGATAACGAGATTTCTCCCGGCTTTGATATCTTCAATTACCGCAATCTGGGAAGAATCTGCATCAAGAATATGATAGACAAAATCTGCTTTTAGTTGCCGGTCAACCTCTTCTTCATCAAATCCGGGAATGGCCGGAGAACCGGTTTCCGGATTGAAGATCGCACTGATAAGATGATGATTGGCAGGATTCATCTCACCGGTCCATTCGGTCAGATCGAGATCCTTGTACATGACAAATTTGGTAAAACTGAAAAAATCCAGGCAGGTATCGGCAAATATTTTCCAGTTCTTTTGTTTGCTGATTGCCGCCTGAACCTTACTGAAATAATCATCAACCCCGGATATATCTTCAGGCATCTCAAAATCCGGCAGGAGTACACCAACATCCTTCAGTTTCTCTTTCAGGGAGATGTTGGTCATAATCTCATCATTCGTCCAGAGAAGTTTGAAGGAGTCCCTGACTTCTTCGCGTTTCAACTCAACCGGAATCAGGATCAGAGGGGCTCGTGAGGGCTTGTCCAGGGCGGGATCTTCATACCATTCCAGAAAACCGAGGGCCAGATAGAGAACAGTATATCCCTGTTCTTCAAGTACGGATTTTGACTCCCGAGCAACCACAGACAGACGTGCGGTAAGAATTTCTGCTGTATAGGGGGTATCCAGAAAACGCATCTTCTGCTGATTTTCTGAATCGGGTTCAGAGGGATGGGGAGACCATACGACAGATTCCGGCTCAGTCAACTCGGTTTTCGCGATTGTCAACGCATCAGCATTATTGGGAGAAGAAATATCGATAATATCTTCGGGTTTTTTCTTTGCCCGGAATTGTATTGGCTTTTCCCTGAGGATAAGAACGTCGTAAATATCCTGGGGATTGGTATTGAGAATCCCGATCGTCCTGGCTTTTGTTGAATGGTAATTGAGAAGGCGATTACGAAGAGTGAGGTCAAGTAATTTTTTTCTTGCATCTTCAATATGATCGACGATTGTGGTCATCAAATCTCCATCATTTGCTCGATATTCACTATCATGGCTTCAGGACGTTTAAATTATCGATGTGATTCTACAGAGTCAGAATCGGTATAATCACCTCACCCACTCATTTTTGCAAAACCGTCCGGCAAATAATTACGCCCGGTTAAGCCCCAATCCTTACCAAATCCCCCCGTTTTCCCTCCAAAAATTTTATTCAGCGAAGGCCATGAACTAGCGTGATCCATGCTGTATGTCAAAGGGCCCTGCGACGCAAGCGAGAGAGATTCGGAGTCCGAGAGGTTTACGAACCTCGAGGAGGAGAAGGGAGGCGGAGCCGACCTTCGATTGATCTCCCTCAACAAACTAAGACATAAGGAGCAAACCAACATGGCAGACTTCATCCAGAAGACAACCGTCAAATCAGCGGTCCGCGAACTCGCGAACCCGATTGCAAATGTAGCGACATTCGACACAATCGTCCAGTCCGTGATCACTGAAAACCCCTTCGGCTGCGTTGCCTACACGGAAGGCGGCGTCAGCCACCAGCCGGTGGAGAAGACGAAGGAGGCCTACGTGGCCAAGGTGGTCTACCAGGACTCCGATGCAAAGACCGTGGGAGGCGACTCCGCGAAATTCAACACCATCGCCGGGTTCAATGCCGGGGCAGCAGCCATCCTTGCAAGCGCCCCGCTCACGGCAGCCCACGGAGGCACACCCTTCCGCGACGCAGGGAACGAGACTTTCTCGGCCACGCTCCGGTGCCGCGACCCGAACGGGGAGATCTACATGGTCACCTTCGGCCGGCAGAGCGTGAGCCTCACCTCGTACTCGGACGATGCAATCCGCACGAAGCTCGAGACCTGGGCCGACACGGTAGCTGCCCTCGCGTAAAGGAGATCCCTCAAATTTTTTTCACCATGAAAACCACGGAGGAAGATACGATCGCCCCCCTCTCGCACCACCAGTCCCCCGGTGGGGGACGGGGTGCATTATGATGAAACGTAAACCGGCGAGTGGGAAAACTCAAAAAATTTCCCGGTCCGGTAATACGTCGTCATCGCTTTGCGGGGGGTGCCCACGCGGCGGGGGCAGAGCGCAAGCGGAGCCCCCAAGAGCGTCAAATCCTCCACGGGATTTTCACCAGTAAAAAAACAACGGAGACAAAAAATGGAAACTGAAATCCTTGGAATAATCCTCGGGGCCGTCCTCCCGCTCTACCCGGTCCTGTTCGTCATCCACCAGCGGATCGGCAGGTACGACGAGATCGTGGAGGAGTTCAAACGGCTCCGAGACGAGCACGACCATTTGAAAGAGGCGCACTATGGAAGCTGAAATCCAGCCGGTCGCGACCGTAACCGGCCTGTACCGCGGGACCTTCTCCGGCCTTGAGCCGCTCACAAGGGACACCCCGCTCACGCTTGACGAGATCCGGAGAAACCCGGTCTTCTACGAGCTGGAACTGCACCCGGACCAGGAAGAAGGGGACCTGATCGTGGACGTGATCTACGACAACATGGCCCCGATCCGGCTGCAGGACTTAATGAGGGGAACGGATATCCCCCGGGGCGTCCGCTTCTGGCCGGACTGGTTCGAGATCCCGCCCTACCGGGAGAAGCGCGGCACCGACGGCCGCCGCGTCTATCCCCGGGCGCCCGGGC
>Ga0074195_1002408_pt1 | contig 21054 bp, 18 predicted proteins | sample EPASupsiteHSE623_FD_64525 | JGI IMG/M metagenome (GOLD analysis project Ga0074195, IMG submission 64525) | Bioremediated contaminated groundwater from EPA Superfund site, New Mexico - Sample HSE6-23 | ecosystem: Environmental > Aquatic > Deep subsurface > Groundwater > Contaminated ...
GCTCATTCGGACATGCTACATCTAAGAATCGAGGCTTTGGACCTCTTTTTCCCATTTTGCTACACCCCGCGTAGCATATATGAATAGGATATATAAATAACAGCCGATTGCAGAATCACGACCCATATTCCTCTTGGTAATTTTAATTCTATTCTTAAATTAACGAATATAAGGATGTGGTACACCAATGACGTGGTACACTGATGACGCTGAACCGGCTTCTCGACCCCTAGCTTTTTATCATCCTTTTACCTCATTCTTCGCTCATGGTAAAGGAAGTACATGCAGCCCATATCCTGTGCAAGACGGAAAAGAAAGCCATTGAAGTTCAAGAAAAGCTCGCTGCCGGCCAGAGCTTTGCCGAGATGGCCCGCAAATACTCCCAATGTCCCTCCGGCAAGAGCGGCGGCGACTTAGGCTGGTTTGGCAAGGGTCGCATGGTGCCGGAGTTCGAGAAGGCGGCCTTCGAGGGCGAGAAAGGCAAGATCCTGGGCCCGGTGAAGTCTTCGTTCGGATATCATCTCATCAAGGTTCTGGATAAGAAATAGTCGGCAGTTAATTTTGCATTGATCTGTGATCGATCTGCCGCAGTCCCCGTGTTTTAGGATGCGGCGGATAAACATTTTTTTCTTTGCATCATAATTGTCTTTTCCTAAACATCCTGCATTAGACATCCTGCATCCAATTTTGCAGTATCGGCTCTGCTTTCGCCAATTCCTGACGGGCGCAGGCGAGGTCGCTTCGGTTCAAACACTCCCGGGAGCTGGTGATTGCCGATGAGACCTCTTTCATCTCCGAGGTGAAATTGCCGTTGGACCTTAAGACGAAGGGCTGATATTGAGAATACTTATTCTGGAACAGGCCGTAGGCTTTCATCAGATCGGCATGCTGCAAACGTGCGGCATTCAGATCTCCCTGGCCGGAGTAGTTAAGTGCCAGCAAATACGGTTCGTCGACCTGTCTTACATCTTCGTGGAATGCATTTGCAGTTAGCGTTATGCTGGCATAGATGCCTGCAGCGGCCAGGAGCAGGGCCACCGCGACGAATGCCGCTTTCAAGTTCTTGTCCTTGCGCTTGATGACCTCGCAACTGTTCCAGCCCAGCATATTGTACAGGCCGCAATTTCCGGTTGCCGCTTGAAAGAGCATGACCAGAGTGATCAAATAGAGCGGAATTTGCCAGTCTACCGCCACCCAGAAAAACGCTATGATGAGGCAAATCTCTGCCAGGATCACCCTAAAGAGCCGGTCCAGCGTGCCGAGGTTCTTCACGAACATGCTAGTTCCCATATGACATTATTAAGGTTTTCCGTTTGCTTTTGGCTCGCGCTCCCGGATTTCCTGGTCACTGCACGCAATTCACTGAGCATATTATTTGCGATTTTTAATTCGCCATTTCATTTCGCCCCCTGCCGCAAATCGTGTCCATCTTTTGTAACAAATTTTGATATATTCTCTCGTTGGTTCATAAAGAACTGATGGATAAATATCTCTCTTCCGGACTTTTCAAACTAAACTCCATTTTAAATACTAGCAATACTATGACAAGTGAGTCCCAATAAAAGGTTAATCAGAATGTCTGCTGTATCTGAAATCCAGATTAATAATACCTCAGATTTTGCAGAGGTCCATGACATCAGCGTGCCATTGGAAGCGGCCCCGGTATTTCCCGGCGATCCAAAGTATTCCAGAGCATCCATATCCCGGCTGGAGGACGGTGCGCAATATAATTTGTCTTCTATTTATCTTGGCACTCATTCGGGCACTCATCTCGATGCTCCGGCGCATCTGCTTCGTGGCGGCAGGACAATTGATCGGTATCCTTTGAGCCGATTCATTCTGCCGGTTCAGGTCGTATCGGTGAAATGCCCCGGCAACGGAGATCCGATTGACCCGTCCGCCCTGCGGGATTTAAAATCAGGCAAAGGTGAAGCTCTTCTCTTCAAGACGAACAATTCCCTTCGCCGTCTGATGCACCGTTCCGTCTTCTCTGAGGAATTTGTCTATCTATCGCGAGAGGCCGCCGCTCATTGTGTAACCTTGGATTTTGGCCTTGTCGGAATCGATTACCTTTCCGTGGATCGATACGGCGACGACCAGGCTCCGGCGCATCGCACTCTATTGGAAAATGATATCATGATCTTGGAAGGCATAGACCTTGAAGCCGTCTCTCCCGGAAGGTACCGTCTCATCTGTCTGCCGCTGAACGCAACGGGCCTCGATGCCGTCCCGGTTCGGGCCGTTCTGGTAAGGTGATAAATCTGCCTCTCGAATATCTGCCTCTCGAATTCAGGTACAAATTCGCATTGGACCACATGCCGGAAGCAGTCGTCATGAGCGATCCGGATGGAAAGATCTCATACATGAATCAGGCTCTGGAGCGGTTGGTTGGGTCATCAAGCCGCAATGCAATGGGAATGAATTGCACCGATATACTTGGTGCGCATTTTTCTGAAATTTTGCATGAACTGAAAGCCGGGTCCGGGAAAGATTCGAGCGGCAAATTCGATTTTATTGGAAGAATACTGGAATACTCTGCAATTCGAATAATCGATGACGGTGAATTTCTCGGCTTCATCATCATCTTGAAAGATTCGCCATCCCCACAACCTGCGTCCGGCGAAGAATGCCAATGTGCAGGCAACGATAAATCCTGCTGCGAATCCGGCAGTGATCGAAGCAAGAAGGACCGCATCCTTGCCGGGGCCGCACTTGCCGCCAACCAGCTCCTGATCACAAAAGAGATGGATCAGGCATTCGATCAGGCATTAGAAGCACTGGGATGCTCCGCTGATGTGGATCGAGTCAGCATCTTCGAGAACTTCATGTCCGAAAAGAGTGAGCGGTGCTGCAAATTGCGCTTTGAGTGGGTGAAAGGAGCAAGTATTTCAAAACTGAGTCAAATCCTTCCCGCAGTTCTATCTTATGACTATCCGGTTCGCTGGGGCGATTGTCTGGAGGACGGAATGCCGCTCAAGGGCCTTGCTAGGAACCAGCCCGCGCAGACAAAGGCGTTCTTCGAGAAATTGAATGTGCTCTCGTTCCTCGTCGTTCCCATCTTTGCTCTGGATCGGTTCTGGGGCTTCATAAGCTTTGATGACCAGAAACGCGAGAGGATCTGGACCTGGAACGAGGTCTCGATATTGATGACCATAGCCAGCGCCATCGGCGGAATCATGGACCGCCATGAAGCCGAGAAGGCGCTGCGGGAGAGCGAGGAGAAATACCGCGAGCTGGTGGAAAGCGCCAACAGCATCATCATGAGAACGGATACCCTCGGGCGCATCAGCTTTTTCAACAAATTTGCGCAAGAATTCTTCGGCTATTCGGAAGCGGAGATCCTGGGCAAAAACGTGCTGGACACCATCGTGCCCTCGGTTGATTCGGAGGGGCGTATTCTTCGCGAACTTGTGAGGGACCTTGCCCTCCATCCGGAGAGCTATGCCTCCAATGTCAATGAGAATATGCGCCGCAACGGAGAAAGGGTATGGATTGCCTGGACCAACCGACCGGTTTTAAATGAACGGGGCGAGGTCGTCGAGATTCTATGTATCGGCAACGATATCACCGAGAATAAATTATCCAGCCGGAGGCTGAAAGAGGCGGCGCAGGATCTGCGAGAGACCAGAGACTACCTGGAAAATCTCATCGCCCATGCCAACGCACCCATAATTGTCTGGGACCCGTCCTTTAAAATCACCCGATTCAACCATGCCTTCGAGAGGCTGACCGACCATAATGCCCGGGATGTGCTGGGAAAGCCGCTCGATATGCTCTTTCCCGATGCGAGCCGGAGCGCGTCTCTCTCCTACATCCACAAGACTCTGTCCGGAGAGAGGTGGGATGCGGTCGAGATCCCCATCCTGAGACGGGACGGCTCCATTCGAACGGTGCTCTGGAACTCGGCCACTATCTACGATGAAGATGGACGGCATGTCGTTGCCACCATTGCCCAGGGACAGGACATAACAGAGCGAAATCAGGCCCAGGAACAGGTCCGGTTCCAGGCGTCTCTCCTCGATCAGGTCCGCAATTCCGTGATCGCGACGGACCTTCGGGGCAATATCATTTACTGGAATCGTTTTGCTGAAAATCTCTATCAGTACACTGCCGGGGAAATCCTCGGAAAGAGCATCGCCGAGACGATTGTACCCATTGACCGGCACTGGCGAATCCGCGAAATCATGGCCGCCATCGAGTGTTCGAGCTACCTGGAATGCGAGCTGCAGGTTCGGCGAAAGGACGGGAGCATGTTCCCGGCCTTTTATACCTTCAATGTTCTCAGGGACCTCAAGGGAAAGCATATCGGATTTGTGGGCGTGAGCGTTGATCTCACAGAGAGAAAGCGGGCGGAGCATGACCTGCTTCTCGCCAAGGAACGGGCCGAATCGGCAACGAAAGCCAAGTCCGAATTCCTGGCCAATATGAGCCATGAGATCCGCACGCCCATGAATGCCGTCATCGGGCTTACCGGCCTTCTCCTCAATACGAAGATCGATGAGCAGCAGCGGGGCTACATCGAGATCATTCGCAGCAGCGGTGATGCATTGCTCTCCATCATCAGCGATATCCTGGACTTCTCCAAGATCGAAGGCGGAATGCTGGAGCTGGAGAGCCAGCCCTTTGACCTCATCGATTGTCTGGAAGCGTCCATTGATCTCGTGGAGGACGCGGCAGTCAAGAAAGGGCTCTCGATATCCTACACCATTCCGCCAACCGTGCCGTCCATGATCGTGGGCGATTCGACTCGCCTTCGCCAGGTTCTGGTCAACCTGCTCAGCAATGCCGTAAAATTTACCGAACGCGGCTCGGTTCATATCACCGTCTCCTCGCGGCCTGCCCCGTCCGGTCATGAGATTTGTTTCTCGGTGCAGGATACCGGAATCGGCATATCCGGGGATCGCATGGACCGCCTCTTCCAGTCCTTCAGCCAGGTGGATGCCTCGATGACTCGAAAATATGGCGGCACCGGCCTTGGGCTGGCCATCTCCAAGCACCTGGTGAGCCTCATGGGCGGGAGCATCCGGGCGGAGAGCAAACTTGGGCAAGGGTCCACCTTCCATTTCTCGATTCTGGCTGAGGCCGCAGCGCAGCCGTCGACGGAGGGATTTGCCGGAAAAACGGTCCTGGTGGTGACGGAAGACGAGCCCTTGCGCGAACTGCTCTATGTGATCCTGAACTCCTGGTCCATGCAGCCGAAGGCCGTTTCATCCGCTGCGCTGGCCGGGGAATGTCTCTCCAAGGATTCCTTTGATCTGGTCCTCCTGGACCTGCAAACGGACCATTGGGATTTTATGATGCAGGCGGCCCGCTCGAAATCAACTCCCGTGATCGCTCTGGGCACCATCGGAGGAGATGCCGCTGCATTCTCATCCGCAGTCTCCCGGCCGGTCAGGCCGTCAAGCCTGGCCCAGGCAGTCCATCGAGCCCTGCAAAAGAGCAGGAGCCGGGGGACATCCTCGTTGCAGGCGGCACCGGCAAGCAGCAAAGATGAGATGAATCTATCCATTCTCCTGGCCGAGGACAATGCCGTGAACCAGATGGTGGCGCTGCGTATGCTGGAGCGCCTGGGATGCCGGGCGGATGTGGCCGCTAACGGTCTTGAGGTTTGCCGGGCGATGGAGACTGAGCATTACGATGTGGTGCTGATGGATGTACAGATGCCGGAGATGGACGGCCTGGAGGCCACCAGAAAGATACGCGGCATGCCCGAAATTTCCCAGCCCTACATCATCGCCATGACTGCGCACGCCATGAAAGGAGATAAGGAAGAGTGCCTGAAGGCCGGAATGGACGATTACGTCTCAAAGCCGGTGCGAATCGAGCAGCTCCAGGCAGCCCTGCAAAACAGCCGCAAGGAGAAACGGGGTGATGATCAACTGCAAAGGCTGGTTTGATGCAGCGGGCGATGGTGATTAAATCAGAATAAAATTATTAATTTGATAAAATTGTTAATTAAATAAAATTGTTAATTAAATAAAATTGTTAATTAAATAAAATTGTTAATTAAATAAAATTCTTAATTAAATAAAATTGTTAATTAAATAAAATTGTTAATTAAATAAAATTGTTAATTAAATAAAATTGTTAATTAAATAAAATTGTTAATTAAATAGAATTATACTAAAATTGATATTACGTCAAAAAAAGTATTATGTTCATAATATAATAAAAAATAAAATTAATAATTTTTTATCAAACCACCAGATGCCGCAGCTCCCAGAGCAGTTTGGGGTTGAGCCGGAAGAGCACGCGCAGCATTCCGCGCAGATCCATCTTGGAGATGTCTTCCTTTTTCAGGGACCCGAGGAGCTGGTTTAAGTCATTATCCGACAGCTTCACGAAGAACTCCTTAAAGTCGTAGCTGCGAGCGAGCAACTTGCCGATGTCCTCCCGCCAGCGGTCCTCGTAATCCTTGAGGCCCGTTTTGCTCACGTTGCCTGCGGCCAATGCCGTCGCTGCCACCTCGCCCGCGATGATGCCTGCCTGCATGGCGTTCAAGATGCCGCCGCCCGTGAGCGGGTCGCTCTGCCGGGCAGCGTCGCCCACCAGCATGACGCCGTCCGCCGTGGTGCATTCGATGGGCCCGGTGCAGGGGTCTCCGCCCACTACCATCTCCAGGACTCTTCCGTTGGGATAGTGAGTCTTCATGAATGATCGCAGCAGCCGCAATGGCTCGCCCGGCTTTGACCGAGAGCCCAGGACTCCCAGGCCCACGTTGGCCAGCTTCTCGCCCTTGGGGAAGGCCCAGGCATACCCGGAAGGCGCGACTGTATTTCCCAGGAAAAATTCGCTGTATTCATTATCAATGGACGGATCATGCACCAGGAACTGGGCACACGTCCCGATATCCTTGAGCCTCAGGGTGGTATCGATGCCCGCCCAGCGCCCCACCTTGGACTCCACTCCGTCGGCTCCGATGACGATGGGTGCCTCGATCTCCAGGCTCTCGCCCCCACGCATGACGGAAACGCCGTGAGGCACGCAGTCTTTCTTGAGCAGTCCGAGGGCGCGCGTCTTGACCATGACCTTTGCACCGGCCTCGGCAGCCTGCATGGCCAGGGCGCGGTCGAAGACCTTCCTCTCCAGGACATAGCCCACCTCGGCTCCGGCCTTGTCCTCGGACATGACGATGCAGGCCCCGTCCGGGGCATAGATCCTGGCACCCTTCAACTCCGCTGCTATCCATTCCGGCTCAGGCTTAACCATCTGGCACAAAATTCTCTTGCCCACGCCCTCGGCGCAGCGCACCGGCTCGCCGATCTCCTGGCGCTTTTCCAGCAATACGACCTTCAGGCCCGCCTGTGCCGCCGCCTTTGCGGCCATCGATCCGCCCGGTCCCGCGCCCACGACTACAACATCGCACTTCGTGCTCATGCCTTGACCTCCAGGGCTCCCACGGGGCATATCCTGGTGCAGATGCCGCACTCCTTGCAGTCCGCCGCGACTTCGATCATGGTCTCCGCCAACTCCAGGGCACATGCCGGGCAAACTCCGACGCAGGCACCGCAGTAGCAGCACTTGTATCTATTGATGGTAAGCAGGAAAATCACGTCCGTTTAGACCTGTGAATTGCACGAGAATAATAATCCTTGCTCGTGACCACTCCCGCCCACGGCTACGGCCACGGAGAAAGCGGATGCGATTTTTCCCAACCGACAAAATAAAAAAAGTACTAAAAAGACATCTTCACGTATCCTTTGCAGCCCGGCGTCATACTACCAGATGCCGCAGCTCCCAGAGCAATTTTGGATTGAGCCGGAAGAGCACGCGCAACATGCCGCGCAGATCCATCTTGGAGATGTCTTCCTTCTTCAGGGACCCGAGGAGCTGGTTCAGGTCATCGTCCGTCATCTTCACGAAAAATTCCTTGAACTCGTAGCTTCTGGTCAGATGCTTGCCGATGTCCTCCCGCCAGCGGTCCTCGTACTCCTTGAGGCCGGCTTTGCTCACATCGCCTGCGGCCAGTGCCTTGGACGCCACTTCTCCTGCCATGATGCCCGCCTGCATGGCAGACAGGATGCCTCCGCCGGTGAGGGGATCGGTCTGGCGGGCCGCGTCGCCCACCAGCATCACACCGTCTGAAGTCGTGGATTCTATCTGCCCGGCGCAGGGGTCTCCGCCCACTACCATCTCCAGCACCTTGCCGTTTGGATAGCGCGCCTTCACGAAATCCTTCAGGAGCCTCGTCGCCTCGCCCGGCTTGGAGCGAGTGCCGAGGACTCCCAGGCCGACATTGGCCAGCTTCTCACCCTTAGGGAAGGCCCAGGCGTAGCCTGCCGGAGCGATGCTGTTGCCGAGGAAGAACTCGGTATATTCGTCATCGATCGTGTTGTCCTGCACCAGGAACTGAGCACAGGTCTCCATGTCCTTCAGCTTCAGTGCCGTATCGATGCCTGCCCAGCGGCCCACCTTGGACTCGACGCCGTCAGCTCCGATGACGATGGGAGCCTCGATTTGCAGCGGCTCGCCGACACGCATGGCGGAAACGCCGCAGGGCACACCGTCTTTTTTGAGCAGACCCAGGGCGCGGGTCTTGACCATGACCTTTGCACCGGCCTCGGCGGCCTGCATGGCCAGGGCGCGGTCGAAGACCTTTCTCTCCAGAACATATCCGACCTCGGACCCGCTCTTGTCCTCGGACATGACGATACTGGTCCCGTCCGGCGCATAGATCTTGGCCCCTTTGACCTCAGCCGCGATCCATTCCGGTTCCGGCTTAACCATCTCGCACAGCGCTCTTTTTCCCACGCCTTCCGCGCAGCGCACCGGGTCACCGATCTCCTGGCGTTTTTCGAGCAATACGACCTTTAGGCCCGCCTGCGCTGCGGTTTTTGCGGTCATGGAGCCACCCGGTCCCGCACCCACGACGACCAGGTCGCACTTCATGCTCATGCCTTGACCTCCAAGGCTCCTACGGGGCATATCTTGGTGCAGATGCCGCATTCCTTACAATCTGGTGAGACCTCTATAAAGGTTTCCACCAACTCCAGGGCGCAGGTCGGGCAAACTCCGACACAAGCCCCGCAGTAGCAGCACTTGTATCTATTAACGGTAAGCAAAAGATCACATCCTCCTAAATAATCATGTGTGGGGAGATATAGCTGGACTCACATACTTATTTTATCACAGTTATCATTTTTAAATATATCGCTAATATTCGATCTGGAAATCCTCGTAGTCTTTGATCTCCAGCTCCGAGAACTCCATTCCGAGGACCATCGAACCGGCAGGGCCGCTCTTCATAAGCCGGAGCAGCTCTCCAACCGTTTTCCTCTCTCCTTCCAGCACCGCCTCCACTCCACCGCCGGGAATGTTTCGCACCCATCCCTTGATGCCCAGCTCCTTGGCTTTATCTCGGGTGAAGGCGCGATAGTTGACGCCTTGCACCCTGCCTGAGATGCGAACATGCACTGCTATCATCATCGCGCTCCGGTCACCAGGTCTTCCAGAGCCTTTCGCTGATCCTTGGCCTTGATGATGCCCGATGCCAGCAGCACGCCCTCTGAACCCAGATCAAGAGCCGATCTCAGGTCCTCGCCATGAGTTATTCCCGCGCCGCACAAAACTCCCACGCTCGGAGCAATCGTCTTCACAGCGACCACAGACCCGCGAATGACATCGGGATTGGCTTTGGAGACGGGAATTCCGCTGCCTATCAGTTCGGGGGGCTCGACTGCCACATAGTCGGGCTTCAGCGCCGCCGCCGCCTGGGTTGTCGCCACGTTGTTGGTGCAGACAATGGTTTTGAGGTCGAAGGATTTGCAGGCCATGATGGCGGCATCGATGTCGGCCAGCTTCAGCCGCCGCTCGGAGTGGTTGATGAGCGATCCGGAGGCACCTGCCGCCTTCAAGGATGCTGCGGTTATGTGGCCAGTGAAGCCTCCGTAGCCCACGCCGTCCACATGCTGCGCAAATACCGGTATCTTCACGGCTTTCGAGATGGCATGAATGTCGGCCACCTGGGGGACGACTACCATCCGCACGGAGTACTCTTCAGAGATATCTTCGCAGATTTCCGCCAGCCTCAGAGCCTCAACGCCGGTCGATTCACGGTAAGTCTTGAAATTGAGAACGATTATTGTCACAGTCTCCCTCGTTTGAGATCATGTTATTTCAGAATGAGCATATATATTTTGGCTGCATTTTCCATGCAGGTCTTGATAATATTTTTCATAAGCCTCATGGCCTATGCACTCTCCGGCAAAGAACATCTTGATGTCGCCTTGGGCGATCATGGCGATCAGGGGCAGCATCCCCTTGTCCTGTTGCTGAATTGCGTGGTAGAGCAGGCCCTCGGCTTGGGTGTAGTCAATCATTATCGGTTCTAAATCCTTGTGCTCTTGCAGGAAGCGCTCAAAATCGGGCAGGCATCTCTTGCAGACGGCGCAATCCTTTTTGCCGATGAAGAGCAGCACGGGCACCTCCTTGCCGCAAATGTCCCCTGCCAGCTTTTGTGCAGGTCCATAGGTATCCGCCAAAAATGATTCCACTACCTCGGATACCTCGTCTTCGGAAACGCGGTACTTCTCAGCCAGCTCTTCGGCGAGCTTCTTTTGTTTCATAGCTATGAATCCCTGCACCCGGGCCATGAGATCCATGAGCGACTGTTTTCACTCATTCCATAAAACCGTAATGGTTCCGGCCAAAGCCGCCTGCGGATCTGCACAGGGCCGACAAAAATGGTGCCGGGCAGTAGGGCTTGCAAAATCTTCGATCAGCGCCGTCGAATTCAAATGGAAAATATAAAAGGGGCTGAAGGCAGGCGATTCCAACGCATTTACGCCATCACCTGCTCTTTGAGTATATACCGAATAAGATCTTCGGAGAGCTTTGTCTCCCGCTGCAGCCTCTTTACGGTATCTTCGATGCTGTTGCCCTCGGACATGAGTGTGGATATCCTGCGCACTACCTTGTCGCCGATGGTGTAATACTCATCGATGTCCTTGCGGTGGCCCCAGACGTCGCCCTTCAAGAGTTCTACGCCCTGGATGTCCAGGAACTGTTGGGCGGCTTTAGACATGGTCTCATGGTAGGATGGTGGAATCTGGACCGCCCGCAGGCGCGGACAGGACTGCACCAGGTTCATCACGTCCATATTGGATGCCCGGAAAGCCAGATGAACTACCTGCTCGTTTCTATTGAGGTCGGTTATCTCTTTCTTGGAACTTACTACCCTCAGCTTCATGGTACTTAGCAATGCTCTTAAAATATTTATAGATAATGGTAATCATAGTAATCCTTAATTAGATATAATGAGATTAGAAATTCAGATCCGGAAATATTTATGTGCCAGTTCATGCTGTCGAAAATATGGTATGAATTGTGTTAAGTATTTGACTCTGTTTTTATAATGCTATAATTTCTATATTTTTAAAGCTTGCAGTTGTCCAGTTAGCGCTTTGAATGTGCCACGATGTAATGCATCTCAAATCGAGACAATCGGTGCCCCGGAAGATCGACCTTTGATGGAAAAAGCCTGCAAATCTCTGCTGCGATGAGAATCGAGCACGGACGCTTGCGGCGCAATTTCTTTGCCTGAATGATCAAGTTAAAAAGATTATGTGTTTGGGGCTTGACGGGGTGTGGTCAATGCCCTGCATCTTTGCGAAACTCATTTAGTGCCGTCGAACAGTTGGCCAGGATCCTGTCCGCCAGATCCTGGCTGGGCCAGGAACCCAGGCCGCAGTCAGGTCCTGTCGCCCGAAGCCGCGTTCCGAACCTCCGATATGCAGCGTCAAGCCTCTTTCTCATAACCTGCGCCGACTCCTGCTGCAAGACTTCCGCCTCAAGCCTGGGCATGTCTCCCCAGAGATTGACTCCCAGCTTATCATTCAGCCGGGCGGTTATGGCGAGTATGTCCGTGCGGACGATGCCGGCTCGAAGATAGGTGTCCGTCTCCTCCAGGACCTTCTTGTCGATCAGCAACAGATAATCGGGATTGGCCGCAGATTCGATGCCCACGATGCTGATCCCTGAAACTCGGGCGCAGGGCTCGGCATAAAGGGGCGAGTGCAGATGTATCTCCGAGTCCATTCCCCGGCAGGGCGCGCTGGCGATCTCCAGAGCCTCTAAAATCTCGTCCTCGGAGAACACGATGTTCGAACTCATTCCCAAAGACGGCTCGTCCAGGGATGCCACAGCCATCACACCCGCTTCCTTGGCATTTTCCAGAAACAGAGCCACGCTCTTTGCCAGGTTGAAGAGGATGTCCGTATAGTTCGTAGCTCCGAAGGCGGAGATGTACAGCTCCACCGGGCCGGTGACGCAGACGCGCAACTTCTGGCCGGGAGCCGCAGCCTCGAGCTCCAGGATCTTCGCATTCTCTTTCGCGATCAGGTAAGGGCTTTTTGTGAGCTTTGGGTCCTCAATCGGGTCCATGAACATGCGGATCATGTCCCTGAACTGGGGATAAGTCGGAACCTCGACGCCCGCGGCGCTCTTGCGAGCGAGAACGTCGCGCACCAGTTGCAGGTATTGGTTCTTGTCCAGGTTTTCCCGTCGCACGCCTTTGGGCATGGGATAGCTGCCGATGTCGTCGAAGAATATGCCGTCTTCTCGCATTGTCCTCCCAGTCATTTCATCATCCCCCACATGGCTCGTCATCACCCGTCATCATTATTTTAGCCGCTTTATTCCATTGCATTGAATTTGCCGCACTTAGATGAAGCGCCTCAGATATTCCTTCAAAGAGGCATACTTTCCCGGGATGTTCTCGAAGTGCTCCTCCTGCTCATCCAGCCGCGCCATAGCCGCAGGCAGGGGCGGGTTTACGCCCACCAGCCGCACGATCTCATCCGGGAACTTGGCCGGGTCTGCGGTCTCCAGGGATATGCAGGGGCTCCATTCGCCGCACTCGGCCAGATATTTCATGAGCCCGGCAAAGCCCACCGCTCCGTGCGGTTCGAGCAGAGTGCCGTATTTCTGATAGGCCTCTATGATGGTCCGGCGTGTCTCGGCGTCGGTGATCGAGACGGCGTAAAGCTCGCGGCGCAGTAGCTCCATGTCCGGCTGGCGGCTAACCTGGCCGGTCTCATCCATGCGGCCCGCGTAGAGGTAGAAGAGGCGGGCGAGATTGCTGGGATGGCCCACGTTCATGGCATTGGAGATGCAGTTCTTGCTGGGCTTGATCGGCTCGTAAACTCCGGTGCGCACAAAATTCGGAAATTCGTCGTTCTCGTTCGTGGCCGCGATAAATCTATGCACGGGAAGGCCCATCTTCAGAGCGATCAGGCCGCCCATGAGGTCGCCGAAGTTGCCGCTGGGAACGGAGAACACCGCCTCCTTTCCGCCCGGCGATGCCCGCGAGAAGGCGTAGAAGTAGTAGACCGCCTGGGGCAGCAGCCTTCCGATGTTGATGGAGTTGGCCGAGGAGAGGTTTAAGTCTGCCAGATCCGGGTCCACGAAAGCCTGCTTGACCAGGGCCTGGCAGTCGTCGAACTTGCCTGCCACAGCCAGGGGGAAGACGTTCTTTCCCAGAGTCGTCATCTGGCGGCGCTGCCGCTCTGTGACCTCATTTTCCGGGAAGAGCACCACGACTTTGATGTTGTCGAGGCCGTAAAAAGCGTGAGCTACGGCTGAGCCGGTGTCGCCCGATGTTGCCGTCAGGATGAGGATGCTCTTTCCGTCCTGTTTCAGGAAATACTGCATGAGACGGCCCATGAGGCGGGCGGCGAAGTCCTTGAAGGAGCAGGTCGGCCCGCGATCCAGGCGCAGGACGTACTTTTCGTCGAATACCTTCTGTACCGGAACATCATAATTATATGCGTCCGCAAGCATCGCTTTTAGGGCATCGTCGGGAACCAGGTCGCCAAGATACGGTTTTATGACTTCGTAGGCGATCTCGGGGTAGCTCATCTTTGAGAATTCCATAAGCCTGCTGGGCGGGATCTTGGGGATCTCTTCCGGCATGTAGAGCCCCTTGTCCGGGGCCTGGCCCACCAGGAGCGCCCGGCGGAAATCAACGTGCTCGGGGTGGCCGTTGGTGCTGAAGAATTTGATGAGAGACATGGTCAATATAATTGGATCGCATCCGGTCTTTAAGGCTTCGGGTTGAATCGGGCTTTGCATCTAAGGTACTGCTTTGACCTGACTTTTGGGTGCAGATTTTGGACTTTTAGGTGCAAATCAATATGCAATTTTATAAAAACTACCAATTTTATATGGCAAGGCATTCGGAGAGGATCTTATTTACCTGGACTCGAAGAACGTCATCTGCTTCTCCATACTTGTCGATAACATGTATTCTTTTGACAACGGCCAACCAATGCACTTTTAGTACCGACGTTTTGGGCAATCCTGCCGCGCTGCATGTTGGAGTGCCAAATGTAATTAGGATATCGGTTGGTCCCAAATTTTCCGTTTTGGACGTGATATATGCTACAGTAAGTTGTCTATTTTCTAAATCGTGATATAAAATTAAAGCAGGTCTCGCTTCTGCTTCGACGAGATCAGAATGACAAAGAGGTATTTTTACGATATCTCCTTTCACTAGATTTTCCCACATACCAACCGCGGTTAATAATCGGGTTCCTCTGATAAGGATTCTGCGGTTAGCTGTGCAAGGGCCTCTACTATCTGATCATCTGTCAAATCCTCATCAGAATCGTGAGTACAATGCCTGATCGGGATAGCTAATGGATGGAGATTCCTACACTCACACATTACAACAATGTACTACTAACTAAAATATAAGCCTTTCATTCGAAAATTTGCATATTAATCATAATATGTGGTTTTCTGTTTATAAGAGATAAATTCGGATTGCACTATGTAATCCAGCATTTTCTAAATATAAGAAGCTTGGCTTCATCATTCGGGCTGATGGCCGCAAGCAGGCTTTGCAGCTAAAACGCGGAAATAGTCCTTCATGGGAAAGGTTTTTAATCCCTAGCTCAATCACTGTACCAATCTGTACATCATAGTACAAAATTGGAGAATGATTATAATATGAATTTCAAGAGGAGGGGCCTGGATGCTTCCGTGCACCAGGAAAACGATTATGGGTGGAGGTGCGGCGAATGATCATGCCCACGCCCTACCTGGCGCTTCTGGTTTCCATCGCGGTTATGCTCGCCGTCACGATTTTTGTCCTGCTTAATAGGTACAACGATGAGGCGGCACCATGATCAATCAAATTCTGCTTGTGGCCTACGTGGCGGTCATCGTCCTCCTGTCCTGGAAGCTGCGGCAAGGGACGTTCTCCGGATTCGTTCTCTCCGACCGCAACATCGCTTTTCCCGCGGTCATCGGCATCGCCTACACCGCAGCCTACTTCAGCGCCGCGTCATTCCTGGGCGGCGGCGGCTACGGCCTTACTGCCGGAATGCCCTGGGTAGTCTTTTGCGCCTTCTTCCACGTGGCCTTCGCATGCCTTGCCTGGCTCATGGCCGGGAAGATCTGGTCCATGTCCAAGAAGTATGATGCCAAGACGGTGCCTCAGTTGCTGGAGAAGCGCTACAACTCTCCTGTGGGAAAGGTCATCTTGGCGGCGATCATGCTGCTCCTTTACACGGTTTATCTGGTGCCCATCTTCAAGGGATGCGCCACGCTCTTTCAGGGTTTGATCGGCGTCAGCTACCTGCAGGGCCTGATCATCGCCGTGGCCATTGTGGCCGTCTACTACGCCATCGGCGGCCTGCCCGCCATCATCTGGATCGGATTCATCCAGGGCGTCCTCATGCTGGTGGGCGCGGTCTTCCTTTACGGCGGCCTCTTTTCCGCCGGCGGAGGAATGCAGATCTGGGACCACATTCCTGCGGCGGTTCTCAGCATGGACGGCCTGAATACGCCCTGGCAAAAGACTCTCGGCCAGGCATTTGCCATCAGCCTCGGCCTGCTGGCCCTTCCCGATCTCTTGATCATGATATTCTCAGCCAAAGACCGGAGGGTAGTTCGCTTCGCCGGCATCTGGGGGCCGCTGTCCATCGCGGTCTATGCCGTCTGCGTCTTCTCCCTGGGAATTTTGGCCTACGGAGCCCTGAGCGCCGAGCAGCTTGCCCCCTTCATGAAAAATCCCGACGGCCTGGTGCCGTTCCTGGCCAAGACTATTCTGCCGCCGGGCTTCGACAGCATCATCCTGCTCGCGGCCATATCCGCAGCCATGTCCACCATGAGCGCCATCGTCCTGGTCACGACCACATCGCTGACGTCGGACATCCTGCGCTACCTGCGGCCTGAGATATCGGACAAGGGAATTCTGCTTCTGACACGCATCGTCGGTGTAGCCATCTTGCTCGTGGCAGCCGTCTCTGCCGTCAATGTGCCTCAGCAGATCGTGCCCCTGGTCTCCGTCAGCATGGGCGTGATCGCCTGCTGCGTCTTTGTGCCGCTGTTCTTCGGCCTTTACTGGCAGAGGGGGACTTCCACCGGCTTCATCGCCAGCCTTCTGGCGTCCTTCCTGTCCGTGGTAGCCTGGTACTTCTACGGCAACCCTCTCATCCATCCCGTCTTCATCGGCCTCATCTGCGGCACCCTGGCCTACCTGGCGGGAAGTTTGGCGACGGGCGGCGCTGCAAGAGCGCTTGATGCTGAGAAGAGCAAAGCCGGATAAATGATGGATGTATGCCTGTGCATCTCAGGCTTTTCACCATTTTTTATCAAAATAAAACTCTTTTTTGCGGCCTACTTTCTTATTACTGGCACAGGCAGTCGACGGATATCTGATCCTCATTCCGTCTCAAAGAACCTCTTTCGGCAGGTACATTTGGATTAAATTAATATACCGATCCTGCGGAGGCATACCCATATTCACTACGGAGGGAAATTATGGCTGAAATGAGAAACTTCGCTCTGAGAGATGCCCAGGGCAATGAGATCGGCGTCTTTACAGGAAAATCACCCAGGCAAGCTGCACTAAAGGCAGCCAACCGCGGATACACGGATATCAAGCTGCGCGAGCGCGGAACTAAAAAGGTGCATGTATTCGTAGGAGAGCGCGTGCAGGTGGACAAGCCCGCCGGAGCGCCAGCCTGGATGCCTGACAAGATCTGGAAGCCCAAGGTAAAGAAGGTAGGCATCGAGAAGCTGGACGAGGTCTAAATCGGAACCTCCAGCTTTAAAACGCTCGCGCAGGCCGGTCAAATCTTCTGCCACAGGCCTGCTTACAAACCTTTGCACGAGCTTCTCGCCCTGCTGCGATGAAGCTTGCCAAATTTGCTTTGGAAAACCGCGAATTGGTTTCTATTCTCATAGGATAATTCAAGATAATAGACAGATGGACCCATAGGATAACCATTCTGGAAAGTGTCCGGTTCAGGCCGGATCGTGACCTCGCAAATTGCTTAATCGTTCTCTCACGGTTCATTATCCGATTGAGGGCAGCTTCGGCTCTTCCGAGGCCATGATCTTCGATGATTAACAAAAAATTGGGCCAAAACAAAAGGCTTAAATACCGACAATTGCCGTATGTAATGATTGGCAAGAGTCGCAAGTCTCATTTCTTTCCACCTCCCAAAACTGACTTTTGCCTCCCTCCTAGTTCAAGATGAGTTCCAATTGGGATTTGTTTTCAAATTAAAGTCGGCTCTTCGCTGAAATAGTGTGGGTAAGGCCCAATCGGGTAATTTGGATCTGGATTCTTCTTTGTGCCTTCGTGTTTTTGTGGTTAGTCATTGCATGTCGATCACCGCGAAGGCACCAAAGACACAAAAGCTTAAAATTCATCTCGCTTTCCCACAGAAAAAAGCGAGTAACCTTAAAGTCTAACCCAAAAATGACGGAAATGATGAATCTTTTTTTGCGAATTAATGAAATCAGTGTGGGGAAGCCGGTTCTTGTATTATTGCCGGCTTCCGAATGCTGCTAGATTTGCCTGATTCAACCGATGCCGAAATGGCTGAATCAATTGGCGGCGCTTATTCTCTATGCCGGCTCTGTGCCGATATTCATCCGATGATGTGATTCGTCTCTCTTTGCTGCAATTCTTGCTGCTATAGCTGCTATAGCTGCTATGATACTGCTCATAGGCTCGCGCTTCTAGCCTCTGCAAACCAGCTCAAAATGCCGAAGGCTGCTCCACGAGCTTGTTCCTGCGTCGTTGTATGCCTGCACCATCCAGTAATAATCGGCTCGATCGTTGGGCAGCGCTGCGGGCAGTCGGGCACGGGCTCTGGAACCGGATGTCACCTCTTCTGCGGTATACTCCAGATCGTAAACGGTTGAAGTGTCGTTTTCAATGTGCAGGTAATATCCGGCAGCATTCTTCACCGCCGTCCAGATGAATGTCGGCGAGCTTGTAGAAACCAGGCCGCTGGGCGAGACGGTGGAAGGCCTGCCCGGCGATACGTTGGCGAACTTGAATGTGGCATAATTGCTCCAGGGCCCTTCCATGTTGCAGTTCCCGGTTTGAATCCACCATTTGTAGCTTCCAGCGGCAAGGGCTGTGTCCGGTTTGATATAGCAATTTTGCCCATCCACCACTTCCGACGCATCATACCAGGCATAGATGACGGGATTATTCGGATCATTGATATTGGAAACCTTTAGGTGGTATCGTGTGGCTCCGTTGACCGTCTTCCACTGGTAGGTAGGCTTGGCAGCGCCGATGGTTCCTTTGGGAGAAACCAATGTTGCTTTGCCGGGAAGAACTGTGGAAGAGCAAACTGTGAATGAGAGTGGTTCGCTCCACGAATAGCCGGAGCAGTTCCAGGCCAGGATGCGCCAGGTGTAGGTTCCGGCGGCAAGGGTTATGGCGGGCGTCTCGGAGCCGGTAGTATCGGTTCCGTTGTACCACTGCTTCAAGACAACCGCGCTAAGCGAGTTCTTAACCTCCAAAGCGTAGTACAGCGCACCAGAGACTTCAGTCCATTTATAGGTCGGACTGCCGCTGCTGATGGTTCCGGACGGTGAATCCAAAATCACGGGTCCGGGCACAGCGCCAAAAGTGCTCGATTCCATGCCGCTATCCTGCAGGTCGATTTCTGCAACAGGAGCAACGGGCAAAATGGCCACAGTTGCATTATCTATTTGTGTAATTTGATTTTCCTGCCCGCAGACGGAACAGCCTTGAGGACCGCTCTCGCCCAATGCAGGCGACTCTGATGCGGACGGCTGGCCGGTGCAAATCCCGGACATAAAAAGCAGGAGCAGAAATCCTGCCCATGCCGCCATAACATTTGGCCTCTTGCCATTAAATCCCTTCATGATCATTAATTAGTCTCCCTTTCGCTACTTGTGCATATATTTGAACACTTAGAATATATATTTTTTCATTCAATCATTTTTAGCCTCATTTAACAAAATGCATGAGAGACATATTGCGATATAAATCTTTTTCACTTACAAATTATAATTTTAAAATTCCAGCATCCCGCCATCGCCGGACGGCTGAATAGTGAAATGCGGGCAGGGAACTGAATAGGCAAATAAGCAAAAACACGCAAAAACAAGCAAAAATAAGGAAAAACAAGCAAAACAAAAAAAAACAGAAAAATTGTCAGGAGAATCAAATCTCCTGCCACGGTTTACGGGACCAGCCGTCTCCGATCGCGCGGGAATATCACGGCGTCCCTGATGTTCTCAAGCTTGAGCATGGTCATGACCAAACGGCTCAGCCCCAGGCCCCAACCGGCGTGCGGCGGCATACCGTAGCGGAATGCCTTGAGGTAGAACTCGAAGCCGTCCGGATCCAGTCCCTTCTCCTTGATGCGTTCCACCAGCATATTGTAATCGTGAACCCTCTGCGCTCCGCTGGCCAATTCCATGCGCGGATGCATGAGGTCGAATCCGCGACAGACCTCGGGCTTGTCCTCATAAGGCAGTGTGTAGTAAGGCTTGATGGACGACGGCCAGTCCGTCAGGAAGTAATGCTCGCCGATGGTCTCGCCCAAAAACCTCTCCGTCTCCGTGTCCAGGTCGTCGCCCCACTGCATCTTGACGCCCGCCTTCTCTCCGGCCAATTCCAGCGCCTCGGTATAGGTGATTCTGCGGAAGGGCGTCTTGGGGACCTGCAAATCCAAGCCCAGAACTCCGAGATGGTAGGTGCAGTTCTCAGCCACGTACTTGTAGGCCCCGGCCACGGCTCCTTCCAGGATGTTCATGACGTCTTTATCGTCGGCAAAGCTGATCTCAAGGTCGATGGATATGGCTTCGTTCAGGTGGCGGCGCGTGTCGTGCTCCTCCGCCCGGAAGATGGGGCCGATCTCAAAGACCCTGTCCATTCCCGCGCTCATGAGCATCTGCTTGTAAAGCTGCGGGCTCTGGTTGAGGAATGCCTCCTTCTCGAAGTAGCTGATGGGGAAGAGGTCAGTGCCGCCTTCCGTTGCCGCAGCCACGATCTTGGGAGTGAAAACCTCGGTCATGCTCTGGCTGTAGAAATACTCCCGCAGGCTTTTCAAGACCGCGCTCTCGATCTCAAAAGCGGCCAGCACGCATGGTCTGCGAATGTCCATAAATCGTGCGTCAAGCCTGGTGTCCAGCTCGCACTCCACCTTCTCCGTGGGATCAAGCGGCAAGGGCACCTGGGCCGCGCTCAGAACCTTAACCTCGGTGGGAAGGATCTCAAAGCCGCGAGGAGCCTTGGGCTCAATCTTGACCTGGCCGCGCACCACAACCACGCTCTCGCGGCTGATGGTGCGTGCGCTCTTGAATGCCTCTTTGCCCAGCAGCTTCTTGACGAGAGTTATCTGGGCAAGGCCCATCCGATCCCGCAGCACGAGGAAAGCGATGCCGCCCAGGTCGCGCGTCTCATGAGCGAAGCCTGCCAGCGTCACCTCTTTTCCGTCCAAATCCGGAGTTATTTCGCCTGAATAATGAGTTCTAAGGATCAAGTCGTCTCACGCCATCCGAGAATGAATTCCTTATATAAAAGCCGTCTGATCCCCAAAAAAATATCCAAATCCCAAAACCCGCAGATCCTGGCAAATGGTTCCCTTGGTGGAGGTCCGTTGGATGAATAAAGACAAATAAGATAAGTGCGGCATTAGGTAGAAGGTCAACTACCCACGACTGAAGTCGTGGGCTTGTAACTGAGGTTAAGATGTTTCCCCGCTACAATAGGCAGGTTGACGGCTGCCCTAAAAGCGATATTCATCGCTGCAATGCGATCAGCGGCAC
>Ga0074195_1002409_pt1 | contig 21045 bp, 20 predicted proteins | sample EPASupsiteHSE623_FD_64525 | JGI IMG/M metagenome (GOLD analysis project Ga0074195, IMG submission 64525) | Bioremediated contaminated groundwater from EPA Superfund site, New Mexico - Sample HSE6-23 | ecosystem: Environmental > Aquatic > Deep subsurface > Groundwater > Contaminated ...
CGCGAAATCGGGGTTGCTGCCCGCCTCCATCCGCCGGTAGAGCTTGATGATGGCCTGATCGTTCAAGACCACCGAACTGTTGCTCTGCTCCACGCCCAGCAGACGGACTTCTTGCGCACAGGGATTGTCGGAGGCGAAATATCGCTCGAAGGCCCGGGTGGCAAAGGCCCTCACGGTGCCGCCATGGGTCGCGGGGAAGGTGCGGCCCTCGGCCATGGCGTCGAACAAAGCGCAGCAGGCCACGCGGTCGGCCAGGGCATCGAGGAAGATTCCCTCGGTGCGGGGCGTTTTGAACAGGGCGAGGATGCTTTCCGGCGTCTGTTCGATCAGGCGGGAGGCGGCCGGTCCGGTGACGACCTTGAGCGGCAGGCAGTATTGCTCGCTGTCGCCGGTGCTGAAACCGACGCTGGCAAAGACCATGAAGAAACCGCCGCCCAGCTTGGCCCAGTCGGCCAGGGTCACCCCGGTCACGGTCCGCGATTTGCTTCGGAACCAGCGCTGACGCGGCAGCCAGCCGGGCAGGATTTCGTTTTCAAGGACGTGACGGAACCCATCCTCCAAGGACCCATACCAGTTTTCCCCGATGGAAAGCCTCGGGAAGCCGGATGCATCCGATTGGCGCACACCGGTGCGGAACACCGATTCCGCCTGCGGTTCCAGGCGGAACCAGTAGAAGGAATGGGGGCCGAGAGTAAGGAAATAAGGGAGTTCGCCTATGGCGGGGAACTCGGTGCGGCCGATCATCTCCACCGGAATCCATCCCTGGTAAGCGGACAGATCGAGTTCGACCGGCTGGACAAAGCGGGAGAGATTGGCCACCACCAGGATGACGTCGGCCTTGTAGCGCCGCAGATAGACCAGGACCTTGCGGTTTTCCGGGCGGAGAAATTCGATGCTGCCCCGGCCGAAGGCCTTGTGCTGGCGGCGCAGGGCAATCATCCGCTTCATGAAGTGAAGCAGCGAAGAGGGATCGCGCTGCTGCGCCTCCACGTTGACCGCCGTGTAGCCGTAGACCGGATCCACGATCACCGGCAGATAGAGGCTGGCCGGGTCGGCCTTGGAAAAACCGGCGTTTCTGTCCGCAGACCACTGCATCGGGGTCCGTACGCCGTTGCGGTCGCCGAGGAAGACGTTGTCGCCCATGCCGATTTCATCCCCGTAGTAGAGGATCGGGGTGCCGGGGAACGAGAACAGGAGGCTGTTGAGCAGCTCCATCCGCCGGCGTGAGTTGTCGAGCAGCGGCCCCAGTCGCCGCCGGATGCCCACGTTGACCCGCATGCGGGGATCCTTGGCATATTCCCGGTACATGTAATCCCGTTCCTCGTCGGTCACCATCTCCAGGGTCAGCTCGTCATGGTTGCGCAAGAAAAGGCCCCACTGACAGTTGTCCGGAATGGTGGGCGTCCGTTCGAGAATGTCGGTGATCGGTCGCCGGTCCTCCTGGCGCAAGGCCATGTAGATACGGGGCATGAGGGGAAAATGGAAGGCCATGTGGCACTCGTCGCCGTCGCCGAAGTAGGCGGCGGTGTCCTCGGGCCACTGGTTGGCTTCGGCAATCAGCATGCGGTCATGGTAATGCAGATCCAACTCCCGGCGCATCCTCTTGATCACCGCGTGGGTTTCCGGGAGGTTTTCGTTGTTGGTGCCCTCACGGACGCAGAGGTAGGGCACCGCGTCGAGCCTGAGGCCGTCGACACCCATGTCGAGCCAGAAATTGAGCACCCGGATGACCGCCTTGACCACCTGGGGATTGTTCAGGTTCAAGTCCGGCTGATGGGAAAAGAATCGATGCCAATAATAGGCTCCGGCAACCGGATCCCAACTCCAGTTCGAGGTTTCGGTGTCGGTAAAAATGATGCGGGTTTCCGGAAACTTGGTATCGGTGTCGCTCCAAACGTAGAAGCGATGGGCCGCCGAGCCCGGTTTGGCGCGCCGGGCAGCCCGGAACCAGGGATGCTGGTCCGAGGTGTGGTTGATGACCAGCTCGGTGATCACCCGCAATCCCCGGTTGTGGGCCTCGCGCACGAACTGGCGGAAATCCCGGAGGGTACCGTAGTCGGGATGTACGCCTCGGTAATCGGCAATATCGTAGCCATCGTCCCGTAAAGGCGACGGGTAGAAAGGCAGCAGCCAGATGGTGTTGACGCCCAGATCCTGGATGTAATCGAGCTTGCTGATCAGGCCCTTGAAATCGCCCATGCCGTCGCCGCTATGGTCGCAAAAGGCCTTGACGTGCAACTCGTAGATGATCGCGTCTTTGTACCATAGGGCGCTCTGATTGTTGGCCATGGGGAGACTCCTTGCACGGGGTTTATGATGGCGGGGGGATGGATGCGGCCTTCCTTGTCTCGGCCTGCTGACGTAATTGAGAGCATGGGGGCAATCTCCAAATTAGATGGCCATCGGTGAGGATGCCGCAACGCAGGCCATGATCGCCGGCCGGGGGGTGCCGAAGGCTATCGTCTCGATCTTGTGTGTGATGCCAAAGAAGCGTTGCGATGCTGTAGCGGACTGTGCTGGCGCATCTGAACATGTCGGGTCTCTCCGCAGAGAATCAAAGATAGAGGAGTGGCAAGAGCAGCGAAAACGCGATCCACATAAGCCTTTTGCAAAATGACGAGAACTACCCTCGGCCGAGAGGGTTACCTGCGGGATGTCTTCCGTCTAATATTATGAAATAATTGAACTTCATAGCGCTTCCCGGTACAGTTTTGTATCCAGCAAAACACAACCAAAGAGAACACCATGAAACTCACGGAAAAGATATCATGGTTGATGGGGCGTGTCCAAAAAAGTCTGTTTGCCCATCTGAACGAATGTTTGCCAACGCCGCTTACCGAGCTGGAAAAGCGTTTGGTGGCGATCCTGGAGATCGTCGAGGTTGAGCGGCATGTGCCCAGAGTCGTCACCCGGTCTCGGTATCCCGGTCGCAAGCCTCTTGATCGACAGGCGTTGGCCGTGCGTTCGTGGCCAAGTCGCTTTATCGTTACCCGACGACCAGCGATCTGCACCGAGCTCTGCAATTGGCAACCAGCCTGCGCGGATATGTGGGTTCGGCACTGCGGGATTCTTGCCATCGGAGGCCACCTTTTCGCGGGCTTTTGCCACGTTTGCCGCTGGCAGCCTAGGCAATGTGGTCCATGATGCCTTGGTGGCAGAGTATCTGTCGCATGAGCTTATCGATTTCATCAGCCGCGATTCCACGGCGATCGTTGGCCGCGAGAAACCGGCGAAGAAGGCTGCCAAAGTGTCGAAGCCACGTCGCAAACGAGGCCGTCCCGCCAAGGGCGAACAACGGGAGGCAGCCACATTGAAGCGACTGGATCGCCAGGTACACCAGACTGCGGAGGAGGCCATTGGTGAACTGCCGACGGTCTGTGACCGTGGGACCAAGCAGAATGCCAAGGGATACAAACCATCATGGAACGGCTACAAGCTGCATCTGGATACCAATGATAGTGGCCTGCCGATCAGTGCCCTGGTCACCTCGGCCTCGCTGCATGACAGCCAGATTGCTATTCCGCTGATCAAAATGACCAGCAGAAAGGAACCTACCTCTGCGACCTGATGGATGCCGCGTACGACCCCCAGCTGATTGAAGAGACAAGCCGGAAGTGTGGCCATGTCCCGATTGCCGATCGAAATGAACGAGGCAAGGAAATTGTCCCCATGGCGCCCAACGAAGCAGAGCGCTACAAGATTCGCTCGTGTGCGGAACGGGCGAACAATCGACTGAAGGAAGGCTTCGGTGCCAGTAATATCATGGTCAAGGGGCACAGCAAGGTGACCCTTCACCTGATGCTCGGCGTTGTCGTCCTCTTTGCCGATCAACTGCTTCGGCTGGCCGGATAACTACCAAAGATCAAAGGGGCCGCTTGCACATAGCCTGAAAACCAAGCTATTCATTTGTCGAGTAGACCAACTTCTCCACAGGGATGATGTTTGCGTTAATGAACTTTTCTGAACGCCTTGCCGCACGCGGCGACTACGTGCCATCAATGACAAACAGCTTCTTTCGTGTTGAAGCTGGCCCCTCACAGAACCGTGCTTGCGCTATTAACGCACACGACTCCTCATCATTGCTTTCACTTCGATGCCAACAGGTTCACTCGGATCAACGGTCTCGGCAGCGGAAACCTGTTCAGAAAGGTCCTGAATTTTTCCAGCGTCAGACTGCCGCGCTTGCCGCGGCGGTTAAGCCACTTGAACAGCAGTTTGCGCACTTCGTGTACATATCGACCTATCCCGCAAGAATTGTCGCTCACCCCATAGTACGCAATATGCCCGTGCACCTTGGCCACGACCGTTTTCATCAATTCGGGGGCCGGTGTCGTTCGGTTCAACTTCAGCCATTCTTTAAACGCCAGCAGCTTGGCCCTGAATTTCTTCCGGGACGTCAGCCGTTTCATCCGGAATCGCTTTCCGTCGCGTGTCCGGCTGCAACAGTGCGTCAACCCCAGAAAATCAAAGGTCTGGGGCTTCTCGCCTCTTGCTTTGCCCTGGACGCAGCAAAAGGACCAGACTCCAACACCTTGGTCTTTTCCGCAGCGACTTCCAGCCCAAAGAGACCCAGCCGTTGCTCCAGTTCCATCCGAAATCGTTGCGCATCGCTTCCTTGTTGAAAGCACACAACAAAACCGCCGGCATACCGGATCAGTCGCGATCGGCCGGCGCAAGTTCGCGAAAAGACCCGCGTGTACCACAGATCCAGGCTGTAATGCAGGTAGATATTGGCCAGCAGCGGCGATATGACGCCCCCTTGCGGGGTCCCCTGCTCCGTGGCCGCAATCCCGCCCACTTCAAAGACACCAGCTTTCAGAAAACGTTGCATGTAGCGCATCACCCGTTTGTCACCGTTCCGATGGCCAAGAAATTTCATCAGCCATTCGTGTTCCACGTTATCAAAAAATCCCCTGATATCCGCTTCCACGATGAAGTGGATTCCTCCACTCTCCACAGTAACCCTCAGTGCTCGCAGCGCATCGTGGCAACCACGGCCGGTACGACATCCCATGCAGGCGACTGACCAGCCCTTGCAGATTGCTCGCAAGGTTCCTGCCGTATTCCTCCTTGGTGACCCTGTCGATGCCCGAAGCCGCATCCTAGCGCAATCCCTCAAAGCAACCCCGCAGAAGCTCTTCGTTCATCAGATGAAACAGGCTGGTGAACTGGGATTCCGGCTCCCTGGATCCTGTTTGCCTCGCTCCCTTTGTTATCGGTTGCTCGGCATACTCGCCTCCTGGCAAGAGAATCCAGGGTCTCCCGGTTTACCACATATTCACGGTGCCCGACATGCCATGCTCTCAGACCCCGGGGAAGCGAAATCCGGCTTTCCGTTGTCGCCGGTTCCGTGTTGATTTCCGTGTTTGCAACCACGTCATCCTTCCCGACTTGAGCATTTCGGGGCTCAATCACTTCAGCCTCTCGGCTTACGGCCTGACAGCTCGCTGTCCTACGCTTAACCTCATCAGTTGCCCGATACGGTCCAAGGACTCGCTACCCAGTGGTTGGCTAGACCTTCCGGGACGGGATTCGCACCCGCTAGAATATGCGACCTTGCCCGGCCGCACTGCAAAAGGCTTTTTTTATAGAAATTTAAAAAAATTAACTGGAAAACCAAGGGTTGTTTCATTGATGGATATTCACGGATTCAGGGGAACGATCGATTTGAATATTCCTAATCCTGGTGCCGGAGGTTCGAATCCTCTTTGGAGCACCAATTTTTTGAAAGGCTAACAAATGAGGCAGTTTGTTAGCCTTCTCTCTTTCGGCACCCTACTGGCTTTCAGCCCCTCAATCTCTTGCACCTATGGGCAACATGCCCTGAGGCGCCAGGGGAAAGACGATTGTGGCGGCTACCGTCCCTCTTTTGTTGTCGCCCGCTTGGCACGCACCGCACTGTCGCTTTCTCAAACCAACTGCCCGTACCCGGTTCGCAGCAGCGAGTCGCGGCTGATCATTCCCTGGAAACGGCCGGCACCGTCGATCACCGGCAGGCGTTTCAGCCGTTTCTCGGTCATCAACCGAATGGCGTCTTCGATCAGCATTTCCTCCTGCACCGTGAGCAGGTCGGAGCACATGACCTCAAAGGCCGTGGTGGTGGCAAGGCGCTGGGCCAAATCTCTGCCGGCTGGGCGGGTGAGACGCGAAAACAGGGCACGTAATCCTTCCGGGTCCGGCTTGAGATAGTGAAGCAAATCGCTGTCGGCGATCATGCCGATCAAGGTGCCGTTGTCGTTGACCACCGCCACGCACTGAATATCGTTGCCGTCGATGATCTGGATCACCTTGTCAATGGTGGTGTCGGGGGCAACGGTCCGGGTGTCGCGCCGGACGATGTCCTTGACGGTCCGCAGGTTGTTCACCTCGATCCGCTGCGCCTGGAAGGCCTCCCAATCCGGGGCCTCGCGCATGACCGTCTTGAAGATATCCAGACGGGAGAGGATGCCGACCAGCCGCCCCCCCTTGTCCACCACCGGCAACCGTTTCAGTTTTTTAGTCATCATGATATCGACCGCTTCGGTGAGCAGTCGGTCTTCCTGGATGGTCACCGCCGGGGCGGTCATGATTGCCTGCACCCGTTGCTGAGCAAGTGTGGCCATCACCGCCTCGGTATCTCCTGGCGTCAATTCCGCCAGCAAGCCCAGACGCAGGGGCAGCCCCCCCTTGACGATGAGATCACCCTGGGTGACTACGCCCACGGGATGCCCCTGCGCATCCACCACCGGCAAACCGGTAAAAATCGAGGTGAGGAGTAGTCGGGCCGCCTCGCTCACGGGGCTATCGGCGGCAACGCTGGCCGGACCGGGGGTCATGACATCCTTCACGTAGAGTTGCCGGGGGAAAAAGGTGTTGACCGCCTTATGGCTGACCACCGTGAGGTCGTGCAGGGCGAGAATACCGTTGCCGACCAGTGGGTCCAAACCGGCCAACACCTGGTCGGTGACCGCTGCCGGCAGCACGATGTAGATGCGGATCGGCAGGTTGTAGGAAAGCACTTCCAGCCGTCCGGTGGTCACCTCGCCGCTTTCGTAGCAGCCGGCGATGCCCCGGGTGACAATGCAGCGGGCCGCGATTTTCAAGTCCCGGATATAATCGATCACTGCCTCGGCAACCGGTTTGCCCCGGTAGCGCGCTTCCTCGTTGGTAAATATTTCGATGGCCTTGTAGTTCAGCATCACATACCCCAGCGCAGGCTGCCCAGGCGCAGCCCCAGATAGGTGAGGGTCAGCCCGCCTATGTTATTGATCAGAATATTGGTCAGCGATTGCAGTGTCAAACCCGCCCGAGCGGCATTGACCGTTTCCACGGAAAAGGAGGAAAAGGTGGTCAGGGCGCCCAGATAGCCGGTGATGAGCAGCAAACGGACATCGGGGGTCAAGAGCCGGGAACGATCCGCCAGGGCAAAGAGCAGCCCAATGATGAAACAGCCCATCATATTGACCACCAGGGTGCCGTAAGGAAATCCGGTGCCCCACAACCGGGCGGTCAACAGACCGACCCCATACCGGCTCGCTGCCCCCAGACTTCCGCCCAGCATGACCAACAACCACTTGTACCCCATCATCGCATCGCCACTCCCAGCACACACTCTTCCGGCCGATCAGATCTGCCACGGCCGAACCACCCCACCAAGCCGCTCCGGCGGCTCCGCATCGCGGCGCGGAGTGCCGCGCCACCGTTTCCGGGTATCATACCCCACTACTTGACAATGGTCACCGGGCAATGCGCATAGCCCACGATACGCCGCGACACCGAGCCCATCAGCCAGGTCTCGATCTTCGATTTGCCGGTTTGTCCGGCAAAGATCATATCGACACCATGCTCCTTGGCGTAACGGATGACCTGGTCCGCCGGATGGCCGACCACCACCTCGGTGACGATTGTCATCTGCTTCTCCCTGGCCATGGCTTCCAATTCCTTGAACAGCATCTTGTAGTGCTCGGTGGCGCTGTCGATGATCGCATCGATCTCGACGATATCGGCCGGTTCCGGCAATTGCACCACCGCCAGCACGACGATTTCCGGCACCATGGGCATGTAATGGCGCATCAGATCGAGGGCATAGGTGAACGCATAGCGCGACGGTTCGGAGCCATCGAAAGCGATCAAAATTTTTTTCAGCATCTGGACACCTCCTGGATGGGTTGTGAGAACAAGGGTTCAACGGTTGTCCTTTCTATGGGGCAACAAATATTGGGGAATAAAAAAGGCGTTGGCGATCAGGGTCGGCGCCACCGCGCTGGCGATCACCACAAATACCAGTACCGAATATTGCTGCTGGTCGATGATGTTGTGGGAATAGCCGAACAGGGCCGAAATGGAGCCAAAGGTCAGGCCGGTGGACATGAGCAGGGTGGTGTAGATCCCTTCTTTCTGCTTGTATTTGCACAGCAGGGTGGCCGGATAGACCCCAATGATTTTGGTGGCGATTTTGGCGAAAAAGAGGACAAACAGGGCCAACGGCGCTGCGAACAGTGCCTGCACCGAGACGTAGGAACCGGCGCGGATGAAGTAGAAGGGGGTGAGGAAACCGAAGGTCAGGGTGCGTAGCCTGCGGATAAGCACATGATCCTTGCCCACCGTGCCCGCCAGGACCATGCCGATGATGTAGGCCGGCAACACCGCTTCGCTCTCCGACCATACCGCCAGCGAGCCCAGGCCAAAGAGAAAAAAGAGCAGATATTTGGCCTCAAGCTCCGAGGGACGGTTGCCGTACTTTTTGAAAAACCAGGGGGTCAGTTTCGGCAGCAGATACAGGACCGCCGCGCTGCCGGCAACAAAGATCAGGGTCTTGTAGGTAAACGGAGCAAAGATCAGCCCCAGGGCGAGGACGGTGCCCAGGTCGGTGATGAAACAGGCCGCCAGAACCGCCTTGCCGAAATCGGTGGCATTCAGCCCTAACTCCAGCATGACCGCATACACTACCGCCACCGAGGTGGTGGACAAGGCCACCCCGGCCAACCAACTCGCCGGGATCGACCAATTCAGCAGGTAATAGGCGGCGGCGGTGCAACCTAAAAACGGGGCTAGAAACGAAATAAAACCAATAAGGGTGACCTCCTTCAACTTGGCTTTGAACACCACGGGATCAAGTTCGGTGCCAGCGAGAAAGGTGAGGACGATGGCGCCGGTGCCGGAGAGGAATTTGATCCATGGAGCATCGGCTCCCAAAGACGCCCCGATCAGAGCGCCGATGATCAGTTGGGCCACGGTACCGACAACGATTTCCGAAAGCGCGGTGGCGATGCGAAACCAGATGGACAGCAGAGTGGCGATCAGCGCCAGCCCGATCCACAAAGCGGCCATTGCCCATATCTCATGCATAATACCCTCCTGTTGGCATAAAAAAACTCCTACCCTTCGAACGAAGAAGTAGGAGTCATCAGCTTTGCGGACAAAGCGCTTTTGGCGAACCCCATCGCCTCTAACTGTTCTATTTTTTAAAGCATATCCTACGGTACTGGTCAATACCCATGATGGCTGTCCCGTTAAATTCCGCTGGAGCCGGCTCTACTCCTCTATGATTGGGCGCAGGCAGCCGCCAAGGCCACGGCAACGGCCACCGAGGCGCCCACCATGGGGTTGTTGCCCATGCCGATGAAGCCCATCATCTCCACATGGGCGGGTACCGAGGAGGAACCGGCGAACTGGGCGTCGGAATGCATCCGTCCCAGGGTGTCGGTCATGCCGTAGGAGGCCGGTCCGGCGGCCATGTTGTCGGGATGCAGGGTTCGGCCGGTGCCGCCGCCCGAAGCCACGGAAAAGTATTTCTTGCCCTGCTCAATGCACTCCTTCTTGTAGGTACCCGCCACCGGATGCTGAAAACGGGTCGGATTGGTCGAGTTGCCGGTGATGGACACATCCACGCCCTCGTGATGATTGATGGCCACCCCCTCGCGGACATCGTCAGCCCCGAAACAGCGCACCTTGCCCCGCTCTCCCGTGGAGTAGGCGACCTCGCGGACAATGGTCAGCGCACCGGTGGCATAGTCGAATTGGGTCTGCACATAGGTGAAGCCGTTGATCCGCGAGATGATCTGGGCCGCATCCTTGCCCAAACCGTTGAGGATCACCCGCAGCGGCTCGGTGCGAGCCTTGTTGGCCGAGCGGGCCAGGCCGATCGCGCCCTCGGCGGCGGCAAAAGACTCGTGGCCGGCGAGAAAGGCAAAACACTTGGTTGTCTCGGAGAGCAGCATGGAGGCCAGATTGCCATGGCCGATGCCTACCTTGCGATCCTCGGCCACCGAGCCGGGGATGCAAAAGGCCTGGAGCCCCTCGCCCAGGGTGCGGGCGATATCCACCGCCTTGCTCTCCCCTTTTTTGAGGGCAATGGCCGCCCCCAGGGTATAGGCCCAGCAGGCGTTCTCGAAACAGATCGGCTGAATGCCCTTGACAATGGCAGGGACATCGACGCCCTTGGCCTCACACAATGCCTTTGCCTCCTCCAGGGAGGCAAGACCCCACTGCGCCAGCACCGGGTTGATCTTTTCTATTCTGCGTTCGTATCCTTCAAAAAGCGCCATGACCGCCTCCTTATTCGTGCCGTGGGTTGATGGTCCGAACCGCCTCGGCAAAGCGGCCGTAACTCGAGGTTGCCTTGACCAGCGCGTCGTTGGCGCTGGTGCCCTTGTGGATCATCTCCATCATCCTGCCGAGATGGACGAACTCGTAGCCGATCACCTCATCGTTGGCATCCAGAGCGAGCTTGGTCACATACCCTTCCGCCATGTCCAGGTAGCGCACACCCTTAGCCTTGGTGCCGTACATGGTGCCCACCTGGCTGCGCAGCCCCTTGCCCAGATCCTCCAGCCCCGCACCGATGGGCAGGCCGCCTTCGGAAAAGGCGGTCTGGGACCGGCCATAGACAATCTGCAGAAACAGTTCGCGCATGGCGGTGTTGATGGCATCGCAGACCAGGTCGGTGTTGAGGGCCTCGAGAATGGTTTTGCCGGGCAAAATCTCTGCCGCCATGGCCGCCGAGTGGGTCATGCCGGAACAGCCGATCACCTCGACCAGGGCCTCCTCGATGATGCCGTCCTTGACGTTGAGGGTGAGTTTGCAGGCGCCCTGCTGGGGCGCGCACCAGCCGACCCCGTGGGTCAGGCCGGCGATGTCCTTGATCTCCTTGGCCTGGGTCCACCGGCCTTCCTGGGGGATGGGCGCGGGACCGTGATTGGGTCCCTTGGCCACGCAGGTCATGTTGGCTACTTCACTTGCATAGATCATAAAGCACCTTGGGTTGAAGAAGGGTTGTTAGGGCTGGACTCTTTTGTGTGCATCGGTTCGTCAAAATTGTTGGTCATGGTACCTCGTAAGCCTCTCTTTCAGGGTATGCAGCCATCGCAACGTCTCATCCATCGAGTCATCCAGGTTGGTTGCAGATCTGCGCACCGTTATTTCCTGTGCGATGACCTCCATGGTTATATCAAAGCGATCCAAAAGCCAACTCTCAATTTCGATCCGCAAAAACCAGGGGGCATGAGCGAGCATGCCGATCATTTGGTCGACAGCACGTATATTTTCGTTTTCTTGCGATACAGCAAGTGCAATCCTGTTGGCTCGGATGACAACCTCGGGATCACGATCGTCTCTTAAGGGCGCAAGATGCGGCCAGTCTTCCGCCGACACGCCGAGTTCGGCCAGGAGGCGAAGCACGGATCTGCGACGGCAAAGACTGGAAGGCGATTCATACTCTGCCGATGGTTCCGGCGTTCGAGCCGCCGCAAGCAGTTGCCGATACGCGGAATAGCCCAGCTTGCGAAGGGCAGTTTCGGCAAAGGTGCTACAGATACTGTCGCCCAGGCAGCGTATAAGTTCTGGTATCGGTTCGGTTCGTTGAAATTCCCCGATGGCATCGATCAAGCCCGGCAGCGGCTTCTTTCGCAAGAGCTGTAACAGTACGTCATAGACTGCATTGTGACGCCATCTTCCGACTAGCCGTGCCGCCGTTCCTTCCACGGCCTCTTCCCCATAACGGTCGATGGGATCCGGAATATCTTTGTCACGGGTGAGATATTCGATAAGGATAGCTTGCGCACCCAAGGCAGCCAGGGCCTCGACCGCACGTTGCCGTGGTTGATAAACGCTGCTGGGCGTGCCGTCAAACAGGAACCGGCGTAACGGTTCGATGGCCTGTTGCCCGCATTCGACGAGTGCGGCCAGGATGTGCTCGCCTTCCTTCAGTGCGTTCAGACGCTCGATCAATTGCGCGATTACCTCGTTCGTGGCCTCTTTGGGTTGGTTGTGGGCAGCGGTCACCGCGCTTGCCCCACCTTTCATGGGCGAGTTGGTCTGCTCCCTTGGATCACGTGTATTCGGCGCGGCGATCATGGCGACACCTTGCTGCCAGGCGGTGGATCGAGGGAATCGTCGAACAGGGCATGGTACAGATCGCCGCCAAAGCTGGTGGGCAGCGGCTCGCCCGGCACCACCTTGAAGGAGCGCTCGCCGTTATCTCCCCGCGCCGCCCGCAGAAAAAGGAAAGCGGATTGGCGCCGCTCAAGGAAACGACGCGCCAATTCATACATATGGGTGACACAGACCACCCTGATCCGGTTCTCCACGAGGGCCGCGATGATCTGCCTGCCGATCTCCGTCCCCTCCCGTTCGTTGGTGGCGGCAAAGGATTCGTTCATCAACACCAGGGCGTGCGGGCTGAGATGATCGACAATCCGACTCATTCGACCGAGTTCCTCGTCGAGCTTGCCGCTTTCCAGGCGCATGTCCTCCTCACGCTTGAAATGGGTGTACACCCCGCTACATACACTGGCGGATAGCGTCTCGGCCCCGACAAACATGCCGTTTTGCAGCAGACAGTGCGCCTGCCCGATACTTCGCAGCAGGGTCGACTTGCCGCCTTGATTGGCGCCGGTGATCACGATCAAATCGATGTTGTCGGCCTGGATGTCGTTGCCGACAACCGGCCGGCCGGTCTGGAGGGCAAGGCAGACATCGTAGATGCCGCGGCAGGCCAGGCGCCTCGCGTCGAGCGGTTCCGGGACCGGGAAGCAGGCCGGCGCTCTCATGCCGGTCAATTGCCCCTGGAGATTGAGGCAACCGACATAGAAGGCCAATTCGTTTTTCAGCGCCGTAAAGAAGGAGCGGACATGGTCCGCCGATTGCGCCAGAGCGATGGCGGTCTGGCTGACCCCTCGATGGCGAATGCCGGAGAGGACGCGAATTCCCCCTTCGTCCCGTGGATGCAGCGAGAAGCTGTGCGGTGGCGGCTGCGGTGATCGGAACAGGCCGAGCAGCCAGGCCCCCAATCGGGCAAGCCAGGACTGTTCCGCCGACAGGGGCGGTCGATGCAGCCGATATTCCACCCCTTTGTTGCCCTTGCCGAGAGCGGCGCTCAACAAGAGACATTCACGGAACGAGAGGTGGCGGAGATGATCGTCGACCGTGGCCAGGTAGGCGTCGTCGACCTCATTGTGCAAGCGGGCAAAAAATGCGGCCCAGCCTGGAGCGGTAAAAAGCGTTTCATACCGGGCCGCCAATTTTTTCAAGCTCCGAATCATCCCCAGCAACTCGGTCATGTGGCTGACCGACTGCGACAAGACCCATTCGGGGTAGCGCGCCAACATGCCGAGGTACTGTTTTTTCGCCTGGGCCACGGTGGCGCAGGCAAAAGCGTACAGTTCCCGCACCGCGTCCGGATGTTCCAGGCAATCGCGGAGCACCTGCTGCCGGTAGCCAATGGTGACGACATCGTTGTCAAGGCCCGTGAGGATCACCTTGCGGGCGACGTCCAGAATGGACGCATCTCCTCCGGCCATTGCTTCGAACAGCACCGGCAGGGCCAGGTCCTGGGCCAGTATCTCCGCATGCCACGGTAGCGCGATCTGCGGGTCGAACTGCCGATCTCGATAGAGCAGTTGCACCTTCATCGCTTGACTCGCTCCATGATCGCGTCATAGGTGAGCCGGTGCTGCTCGGCAAGCGTCAAGGCGTGCGCGCGCCCGTCCGCCGGTTGCCGAACGATTTTAAAGGTGCGCTGCGCCGGATTGTCCGCCACGACCGTGCTCATCATGCTCACGGTTTGCTCGCCCAGCATGGACAGTTCGTCGATGAACGTCACCCACACACAGAGCAGATCCAGTTTCATGATCCGGGCGGCGATCCGTTGGCTTAAATCGAGGGCGTCCTGAAAGGTGGTGGAGGCGAACATCTCGTTGATCACCAGGAGGCTGCGGGGCGTGGCCTGCTCGAGGATGGCATGGATGCGGACCAGATCGTCCTGGAGTTTGCCGCGCAGATTGGCAAGGTGCTCTTCCCGTTCAAAGTGGGTGAACAAATGGTCGAAGAGAAAGAGTTGGGCGCGTTTCCCCGGGACCGACAACCCCAGACAGGCCAGATAATGGATCTGGCCAAACAGACGGGCAAAGGTGGTTTTGCCGCCCTGGTTCGGACCGGTGATCACCAGGATGCGCTCCGGCCCGGCGAGGCGGAAATCGTTGGCGACCGGAACGATACCCGCCTGCACCAGTCTGCCGGCCAAGGCCAGATCGACGGTTTCGTCCACATAGATCTCCTTGGTCGTGGTAACCAGCGGTAAACAGAAGGCAAGACCGGCCTTGGTCATGGGCGCAGTGTACTCCAGCCAGGTGAGGTAGACCTGCATTTCCCGGTCGAACCGGGCCACGCCCGCATCGAGAAAATCACTGTTGGCTGCGCGAAACCCGGCCAGGGCCGCAAAGAGATCGGGAAACAACTCGGCGACCAGGTCAAGGATGCGGGCCTCCACTTGATTCATTTCCGGCACGTCCTGAAAGGTGAAGCCATAGGTCTCGGCCGCCCCCTCTTGAAAACGGGCGAACGTGTCCTCGATCTCGTCGCTGTAGTCGGCTTGGTCCTGGTACGGAAGACACTGCACCTGCAGCCCTTCGATCTGAAGACAGTAGCGGAGCGAGGCCAGCTCGTGCAACAGGCTTTGCACTTGCCCCCGCAAGGCGGTGAAGCGCGACGAGGCCGTGTAGTGGCCGATGTAGGCGGCAAAGCGGACGAGCCCTTGCGAAGTGCAACGACCGGTAACACTAAGCGCCGCTCCGAGGTTGAGTACCGCCTCGCCATAGGTGGAGACGGCCTCCAAAAACCAGCGCTCCTGCTGATGCGGGTAGGAAAGGCGCTCGGCCAGGGCAAGGTGCCCGCGCATCGTGCGCATGGCTGCGGCAAAGCCTTGCAGCGCTTCGACCAGAGCGGCATCGCCCAGATCCCGAAAAACTTCCTGCCGGTAGACGATTGTCGCAAGATCGTCCAGGGGCTGCGCGAAGAACGGCCACAGGTCGTATTCTTCCCGCCCGGCGATGGCCGCCGCGACGATCTGATCCAAGGCCAGGTCGGCAAAATAGACCGGCTCGGGTGGGCGAACATCCGGCTCGTCCTCGCTGGTATTGACAAAGAGGATGCTTGGCATGGTCATCGAGCAAAAGCCTCGGCAGGTATCCACCTGCCAAAGTGATAAGGAAAAGGTGCGTGTTCTCCCTCAGAACGACTAACCGGCACCGGCCTGCTCAAAAGCGCAACGTCGCCTTCAAGCGCGTGGGGTGGAGCAGAAGATCAAGGCCGATGGCGGCCGAGGTGACATGGGCATCAGCCGCTATCAAAGCGGCAACCGCGCAGCCCTCTCCTTGGGAGACCGCTATCCCGATCTTGGCCGATTTGAGCATTCGGCGGTCGTTGTTGCCGTTGCCGAAGGCTACCACTCCGTCGACGCCCAGTTGCCGGACAAAAGTTTCTTTCTGCACATCGTGGTTATCGCCTGTCAGAAGAACGATTTCGCAGGGCAATCCGTCCATTGCGGTTGCGGCCGTGCCAAAGGTATCTGCGGTGAGAATGTGAATGTGTAAAATTTTGGCGATGGCATGCAGTCGTTCGGCCACGCCGGGCAATAGATGGCCATCGACCGACAGGGTGCCGGTGAAATCCGACACCAGGTGAGAGAGCTGCACTGGACCGAAACCGGGAATATCAAGAGCCAACATGGACTCCTCCTTTGTATCTGCTGATCGTCAATGGCGCATGACCCGAAGACCCCGCACAGTGCTGTCTACCGGTTTGCTCGTATCAAGGCTACCGTTCCTGCGGCCATCAGGGTCGCTGCCAAGCCGAAGCTGAACACCGGTGATATCGCGGTCCACAGCGTGCCGACGACCGTGCTGGAGACAAACTTAGCCGTTCCGTTGACCGTGCCGAGTGCGCCGATGCTCATGGCCAGCGTTTCTCGACTGACCATCTCGGCGGTGACCGTCGATTCCAGCGCTTCTTGTACGGCCATATACAGCCCGGCGATGAGAAAGATGACGCCCAGGAAAGGAACGCTTTCGACATGCAGCACGAACGCCACGGCGGTCAGGACAGCGGTCAACGCGCCCAGCACATAGCCAACGACCAGCGTCGACAGGTGGCCAAAACGGTCGGCGAGGACACCGATGGGAAAGGAGGCCACCACCTGGACCACATTGCGCCAAACATAGAGCAGGCCGGCGACCTGGGCTGCATGCACGACGCCCATGGAACCGGTCAGGAGTTGGGTGGCGGCGAGGATCAGCAGGCTGTGCGAGAAGTCGCCGATGCCGAAAATACCGACAGCGGCTAGATAGCGTTTGAAACGCAGCGGCAGACCACGCAGGGAATGGAAAAACTTGAGCGCCGGATTGGGCGAATGTTCCGGGTCTTGCACCATGGTGAAAAAGGCCAGGACCGCAAGCACTCCGGGGATAACCGAAAGCCAGAGCACCACGCGGAATGGAAAGGAGGTGTCGTGCCCGTTCCATCCCTGCACCCACCCCAAGAGGGCAACCCCCAGCAGGGGCCCGATCACGGCGCCGATGGTGTCTGCGGCGCGATGGAAGCCAAAGGCGCGGCCTCGGGTTGCCGGGCTGACCGCCTGAATAACGATCGCGTCCCGGAGCGGGCCGCGCAATCCCTTGCCAAACCAAGAGACGATCCGGCCGAAAAGGATCAAGGGCCAGCCGGCCGCCAGGGCGATCAGCATCTGACCGATGGGGGTCAGGCTGTAGCCGACAACGACCAATAGTTTACGATGCCCAAGCTTGTCGGCGATGTAGCCGGAGATCATTTTGGTAAAACTGGCCACTGCGTCGGCAATGCCCTCGATGGTTCCCAAGACGGCGGGGGGCAGGCCGAGCACCGCCAGGAAACCGGGCAGGATGACGGTGGTGGTTTCATAACAGAAATCGCCCAGGGCGCTGGTGACCCCCGTGCCGACCACGGTGCGGTTGAGCCAGCCTTGTGGTTTTTCGATGTGTGTTGCCTCTGGTGCATCGACCGGTGTCTGCATGGTTTCAACCCTCACTGGGTAAGTTCATCGGTTTTCATCCTGGCTCTCGAATACCCGCTGCGCATAGGCATCGAGCAGGGATTCGCAATCCGCCAACCGGTTTTTGGCCTCTTCGGCGAGATTGGCCCCGTAGAAGTCGAGCTTGCGTATTTTTTCCAGCCAGGATCGGAGCTTTTTCAGGTCGACATCGTTTTCTTCGAGTTCGGCATAGGTAAAATGTTTGGCAGCGGTTTCCTTGGCGATTTCCGCTTCAAAATCCTTGCACTTGTCGAGAAACTCCTCGTACTCCTCGTCACGGTCCGCCTTGAACCTGGCCACCACCTTGTTTTCCTGGGCCTTGTCCAACGCCACGGTTTCCAGGATCACCGCCTCGCCATCCATCTCCGCGATCTCGTTCTCCAGCATCTTCAACCGCCGGGTATGGTCATCGGTTTTCGGCAGCAAGCAGACGCCGTTTTGCAGATAGACCGCCCCCATCCCCTTCAGCTTGCGCCACAAGGAAATGCGCTTTTTCGCAGGCTCCGGCGGTACTTTGTAGGTCAGCAGCAGCCAGTTCTGATCATTCATCATGAGCGCACCTCCAGAATACTTCGATGATCAAAAGCTTCACTCCTTGAAGTTTCAGGAGCTTGCCTCCTGCTTCCAATGCCTTGCGGGAATGACCAAATGGGTCGAGTGCCAATAGAATCTTCATGACACACCTCTCGTTCTCTTTTGTGATTGTGAGGAAAAAGAATGGGTTGCGCTCGACATTTTCTCGCCTGGCGCGAGCACACAATGTGCATCGCCCGCATGCCCCTGCAATGGCAGGCGTCGATACCCCTAACCTGTTCACCAAGAAAGCACCTTCCGTTTCCATGGAACATTTATATTTTGAACTATAATAATGTAACGATCGTTACATATCAACAGAACAGATCACTTCTTGAGTGGAGCGAACATGACGGGGAAAGGTGCGGATTAGATGTCGGTTATCCGTTGCAGGAGGGTCAAGCCGTGAACGGCACGGTAGGTGTCGTCCATGGTGGCAATGGCGAGATGGGCGCGGGCAAAACCGCCTGTTTCGGTTTGGCAGCGCAGGAGCGCTGACAAGCAGGCAGCGGCGAAGGTCGGGGTGCTGCCGAGTTCCTGGCACAGAGCCAAACCCGCATGCAGGTATTCCAGATAAAAGAGCGCGGTTCCCGGTTTACCGGTGAAGCCGAAGGCGGGATGTTCGCAGGCGCGGAGGAAGGGGGCAAGGGAATCCACCGGCACGGGAGCGTCGAGGCGCTTCAGGATGCGGGTGGCGCGATAGGTGTCGGGCAAAGTGGCGCTCTCGACACCGAAGCCGCCGTCCTGCCGGTGAAAAGTCTGCATCGCCCGAAGGATGGCTGTTCGTTGGGCATCATGCCATTCCATGCCCAAGGCGGCCCGCAAGGTGGCGAGCTGATCGACAGCTTGAAAAAAGGAAGTAGAGGCATCGGCAGGTCGAAGGGCCAGATCGACCAATTTCGTAGTCAAGGTATCAACGCCCGCCGCAGGGTCGAAAAGCGGCTGACTTTCCAAGAAGTGCAGGCTCGACAGCACAAAAAATGCCTGCGCCAGGGAGGCATAGCCGCCATCGGGCTGCTGGATGGCTTGGAGGAAGCGGATGGTGCCTTCGTCGCGACGGGGCGCACGCAAAAGCTCGAGGGTGGCCAGCGCGAAATAGGTGTCGTGGGGGTTGGGCTCTTCGAGGCGGTAAAAGCAATATCCGCCCCCCGCACACTTCCGTTTACCTATATACTCAACGACATGTTGCGTGATCGATACCATGTCCATGACCAGCACCTCCACAATACCCTTCCTCTTCCATCACGATGCATCCTTCTGCAATCCCCTGCACTCCGACCCGCTAAAAACATCAATCACCGAACCGGTCATTGACGTTTCGTAGCCAGGCAACGAGGCGATGTCCGCTCGCAACGCCTTGGATTGGAGTATATCCATGAGGATCTGCACTGCCGGCAAGCTGCAAAAATGCTGCGGTATCACCAAATCGCAGCGGACAAATTGCATGGGCACGAAATCGAGATGATAGGTGGCCGCCACCGCCCTGAGCCCCAGAGCTGCATCGGCGAGACCAAAGGCCACCATTTGCGCGGCATGAATATGGCTGGTGGCCGCCCGGTCGTACCCATCGATTCGTTCCGGCGGTACGCGCAACCGGGCTAACTGGTCGTCGAGCAATACTCGAATCGCGGCGCCCTGATCCCGGTTGACGAAACGGACACCCTCTTTGGTGAGGTCGACCACCGTGGCGATACGGTACGGGTTGCCGAGCGCCACCATCAAGCCTTCCTCGAACAGCGAAAAACCGACCACCAAGGCCCCCGATTGACCAAGCAGATCCTTGGACATGATCACGTTGGCTTCTTCAGGACCGCTGTTATGAAGATGCGTTGCCGCCAGGTGGGCGTGGCCTTTGCGCACTCCCTCCAATGCCCGGCGGCTCGACGCGAAGCGGCACAGCAGCTCGGCGCCCTTGCCATATCGGCTGATGTGCGCGTTGAGGATGGAAAAGGACGGATCGCATCCGAGTAAAAGAATGCGCTGGTGCAATCGCTGGTCGTCGTGGAGCAACCGAATCCGTTGCCCCGATGGCTCCAGCAGACCATCGGCGGCATGGAAACCCTCGCTGAGCAGCCAGCGGCCATCCTGGGGATAGGCCACCAATTCGTCATTGACCTTTGCCACCGACAGTCGTGTTCCAGGAGCAATATCCCGGTCGGCCAAGATCACCGGTTGGGCGTGGGGTTCTTCTCCGAGCATCCGAAAAAGATCCTCGACCGCGCATGCCAACACCTTCGCCAGACGAAGCGCCACCATCGTATTAGGGACATACCGCCCCGACTCCATGTCATAGATGGCCTGCCGCCCCACTCCCACACGCTCGGCCAACTCCTTCTGCGACATCCCCCGGGCCATGCGCATAGCCTTGACTTGGCTAACGATGTTCTCCTTTTCGCTCCCCATATTCTGCTTGTTCCCTGGAAAGTAACCTACATTTTTGGCAACAACCCTTCATGAATGTCACCTAGACAACAAACTTGACGTTTATACACGTCAACAGTAGAGTGCTCTCGTTTTTGCCCGCTGAACAATAACAGGAAAAATTTAACTAATTTCAATGAAAAATCAACATGAAAACAACAATGGTCACCTCGTCAGCCATCCTGGCATTCATATTGCCTTGTCAGTGTAAACCAGACACAAACGGCTCAACGGTCGCACTCACACTACATCTCGTTGCCAACGAGGAGGTTATTTTATGAAAGCATGGCATCTCATTTTCCCTCTAGCGCTTGCCTGGACAACCACCCCGACCCACAGCGCCGAGGTTCAGGTGGCGGTGGCCGCCAATTTCACCGGTCCGATGGAAAAAATAGCGCCGGCCTTTACGCAGGCAACCGGTCACAAGGCGATCGTCTCCTACGGCACGGTCGGTAAATTCTACGCGCAGATCACCAACGGCGCGCCCTTCGAAGTGCTCATCTCCTCCGACGACGAAACCCCAAACCGCTTAGTCAAGGACAATATTGCCCTTGCGGAAAGCCAAATCACCTACGCCATCGGCTCGCTGGTACTTTACAGTGCAAAGGAGGGGTTGGTCGACGACAAAGGGGCCATCTTGAAAAAAGGACAGTTTGACCGTCTCGCCATCGCCAATCCCAAGGTCGCGGTCTATGGTGCCGCCGCCGTGCAAGTGATGAACGGTCAAGGTG
>Ga0074195_1002410_pt1 | contig 21039 bp, 20 predicted proteins | sample EPASupsiteHSE623_FD_64525 | JGI IMG/M metagenome (GOLD analysis project Ga0074195, IMG submission 64525) | Bioremediated contaminated groundwater from EPA Superfund site, New Mexico - Sample HSE6-23 | ecosystem: Environmental > Aquatic > Deep subsurface > Groundwater > Contaminated ...
ATATTATCTTCCAGCACTAATTTTACTGCAGCCATTTTAAATTGGCGATCATAACTTCTTCTACTCATAAACTGCCACCTTTTTCTCTTATCTTAGTGTCCAGTTTATCATACCATTTCCAATTTTTTTCTTATTTCATTGTCTACTTGACGGGTAGCAGTTCAAACTCTTATAATTTGCCAATGCGACAGCCCCATATTTCTTTACTGCTTAAATTATCTTATTTAAAACGCTCTACATACAACTCTAACTTTTTAGCACCATTGCTGACATATTCCAAATTTGACGAAATCTCCTGAGTGGTGGCAGCTTGTTCCTCACTAATAGCCCCGGTAACTTCAATTGATTTATTAATCTCAGCAATAGCTGCGCTCATTTCCTGTAAGGTAAGATGTATCTTCTTCACGGCTTCTTGTGATTGATCGGCCAATTTTCTAACCTCTTCCGCCACAACCGCAAAACCTCTACCATGTTCTCCGGCACGAGCTGCTTCAATCGCAGCATTTAATCCTAACAAATTTGTTTGTGCAGCAATATTTTTAATGAACTCCAAAATTTCCGTCGTATGCTGATTTTTTTCTACCAAAACCTGCGCTGCCTTGATGGTGTGCTGCCCCTCCTCAGCCAGTTCGCTGGCACTTTTCGCAACCTGTTCCACACTCTCAGCCGCATTTTTCGCTGAACTAGCCAAATTTTCCACATTGCTGATTAGTTCAATATTATTTTTTGTATCAATACCAGAACTTAATGTACCTATAATTTCTTTATTAATTCCATATATGGGCGTAAAAACTGTTTTTATGGGCCTCCCATACACTTCTGTGGGAACATCTGCATAGGTATCTTTGCCGGTTTTGATAGCTTCTTCTATTGTCTGTATTCCTTTAATAGGTTTTCCTTCCGGCAAATCTAGTTCAAATTCTCTGGCTCTGTAGTAACCTAAGTACTCTTTTAAATCAGTCAATCCAACTGCCATATCTTCCCGTACAATATGATTGAGGTATGGCAAGACCAATTTGAAAGCGGCTAAAACATCTTCATTGGTTTGTATTCTACCTTCATTCTCCATATGCAAATCCCCCCTCTATTTATGCCAAAATTTTGTCTAAATATGTCGTTGCGCTAATTGTATGTTATATTACGAATTTTTGCAATACTATTCTTGCCGCCTTCCTAAAAGCACTTATGTAAAAGAACGCCACTAAACCTAATAACTATCTAATTGGGTTTAGCGGCGTATCTCAATATAATCGAATACATGAAGCAAGGCTAATACCGGATGTTTGTATATCATCCTGGGTCCTGAATAACGCATTACAGCAATAATCTTTTCTCTCATGATTTTATGGTAACAATGAACCGGACATTTAGCGCACACAGGTTTTTTCTCACCAAAAACACAACGCTGGAGACGCTGCAGCGCATACTCCGCTAAACCTTGGCAGTCGTCACACAACTCGTTATCTGTTCTATGGTTTGCCTTGCAATAAACCATAATCATTTTTTCGATACTGACACTTTCTCGCAAAATCCTTTTCCCCGACACAATGTTAGCCTCCACCCTGCGTTGCTTGTTCTTACCATGATTTTACCTGAAATCAATTATCCTTGCCGTGATAACAATCACTGAATTTTTCAAAAATAAAGTGTATGATATAGGTAGGATATTATGTATAAAAGGTGGATGATAGCATGCTAGTAGATTTAAACATTAAAGATTTTGCCAGCAAAGTGGCTTCTTCTGAACCAGTGGTACCGGCAGGTGGCTGCGTTGCTGCATTATCAGGAGTAATGGGCGTTGCTTTACTGGAGATGTCAGCCGACTCGGCCTTCGGTCATCCGAGCGGCGAAAAACACACCGAGTTTTTCCAAGAGACGAAAACGCTGTTAGCTAATCTGCATGAGGAATTATTAACCTATATTGACGGAGATGCAGTCGCCTACCAGGGAGTTCTGGATGTTTACAAGCAGCCAAACTGCACCCCGGAAGAAGCGCTGGCTCGCAAGGCTAACATCCAGGCGGCGGCTTTAGTTGCTATTGAGGTTCCCCTAAAAATCAGCACAGCCTGTCTTACTGCATTAGAGCCTGGTATCTCCATGCTGCCCAAAGTAAAACGCGGCGTACTTGGTGACTTAAAAATTGGTTTGCTGGTGCTTAAGACTTGTGTTGAAGCTTCGCTTGCAGCCGCCAGAATTAACCTGTCCTTAATCCAGGAAGACAGATTTGCCGATGCCTTTAAAGCACAAATTAATGAATTGCAAACGAACTTTGATTTAGTGATAGCAAAATTAAGTTAGCAAGCATGCCTCTCCCGCTCGACCTGCTACCCTTACATCACTAGCGGCATCGTCAGAAAAAGAATGGTGCCAGAACAGAAAACAAGCGGTGTCTTGCAGCACTACCTTGGTGACATCCCGAAATTCCACATTGCTGCTGCCAACAGCCATGCCATATTGGTCGGCGCGAATGGTTAATCTGTTCCGTGTCGCAATCGCAGCGGATCGCGGTAACCTCGATGCCCTGACTGCCTCGGGCATCGCTGACCATCATCCCCCAAAAGACATTTTGCGGGGATGTTGCCGCTTCACTGGTATAGGGGCTACAAACCAGCAGTAACAGGATGACAGTTACTATCCGCAAGCAATGAAGCGTTGGCTTCATAGTTACACCTTCCTTCTCTTCCTCATCTTTTTTTGCGCCTGTATAAGCTGCAAAAACGCACCGACAATATCTGTCTATTACCTTTAACCTGGTTTACAGATTTCTGGTAAATCGATAAAAAAACCAGCACGCAAAATTGTGCTGGTTAGCTTAACTACCTACTTTATTTATTTACGGCAACAGCGTTGCTCTCAGGTACTTCTTCGTCGTTAACAGGCCGATTGCCCCAATAGCTGGCTAACAAGCTGCCAGCAATGTATTCCCAAACCGTTATCACTGCCCCTGCCAAAGCTCCCAATAGGTCTAAATGGGCTAGGGCCAGGGCAACGGCCCGACCGCAATACTCGTAGCCTTTAAGTTTCAAAATAACGCAATACGCTGCCGATTACGTTAGGTGTATTTTCGAGTTGCGCTTTTGTGATACTGTCGACAAACTTTTTATCATTGGAGATTGCTCTTACCATTCCGGAATTGCTTTGTATTGCCGCTGCCATTTCGTTGACTTTTGCTAAAATTTCATGGTCTAGCTTTACCATTGCCCCGAAGTCAAACAACACCCGCGGTTGATCTGTTAGATATTCCTCCAGTTCCAAATCTAAAGACCGACAACTGATTAGTGAAATATTTTGGTTAATGAACACATGTACTAAATTGCCTTCTTGGGCACTGATGAAATAAGGCGGTGTAAATTGGTTCATAGTACCCAAAGTGGCGGTCTGATCATCTAAACTTTTTATTTGCCGCACACGCTCCATATGCTTCTTCAAATCAAAGTCCTGCTGTAAAACATTGTTCAGTACAGCCTCAACCTTTGCCTTACTTATGGGTTTTATAATAAAATGTCTAGCTCCTCGTTCCAAAGCATCGATAACCACCCGACGTTCTTCCATCGCACTAATCACAATAATTTTAGCTTCAGGATAAGTAGCGATGATTTTAGAGGTCGCCTCTGCCCCTCCCAAGCCTTGCATCGTCAAATCCATAGTCACAACATCAGGCTTCAGTTTGGTATATTCCACAAAAGCCTGCGAACCGTTGGGCACTTCGCTGACTACCGAATGTCCTAATGATGTTATAATTTGCCGCAAAGTCTGTCGAGCCACCGCCGAATCATCTGCAATAAGCACTTTCGCCATATTCATTCACCTCTAGGTTTCATTTTTGCAAAACACTGCGTAGACTGGCAAGCAGCCTTGTCCTGTCAAGCTTATATTCATAGATATCAAAACCCGCCCTTAGTCCTTTTTCCTTATTTACATCTCCGGTTAAGGAAGTCAGCGCAATCACAGGCAAATGACGCAGCGTTTCGCTGGCACGAATGGCTCGTACCAATTCAATGCCAGTCATAAGGGGCATTTCAATATCACTAATTACAACATCCACCATAGTTTGATCTAATCTTTCCAGCGCTTCACGCCCATTCTCGGCGGTAATAACCTCATACCCTTCACTTGTCAGATAACTCTTAACGGTTTTCAAAAAGAAGGGGGTATCTTCTACTAATAGAATTGTAGTCCTGCTCTTTTCTTTGAGTTTCCCGGCATAATATTCCCCTTGGCTTCTTCGCGAAGCCAAGGACTGTTCATAATACTCGGGTGCCGCTTTTTCAAATAGCGCATGCATATCCACAAGCGTAACCACTGTATCGTTGATTTGGGCCGAGCCTAAAAGGCCACTGCCACAAACGCCGTCCTTATCCATTCTTACGGTTGTCTGTATAGTATCATGAATTTCTTGGGCAATGATCCCTATTACGTGGTTAACCAGCTTAGGCAATATGATATAGACTTTGGCTGGCTTATTTTTCTTCTGGGAAATAGGCAAATAGTGTTCTGGGCGAATCACTCTGATTGTCTGCCCTTGAAAAGAAAAATAAAATTTTGAGCCAATCTTTTGGAGCCTTGCTATGTCGACCTCTACAACCCGCGATACCATCGCCAGATCTAACCCCAACATTTCGCCACCTGAGCATTTAAACAGCAATAGATACTGTTGTTCCTCATCAATTAAATTTGGCACACGAATATCAGGCAATAGCGTAGGATCTTCGGCAACCGAAATGCCTGCATAACGCTGAAGTCTATCGGTGTCAAGGATCATCGCAATACTACCATCCCCGCGGACCGTCATCCCCGAATAGAGACCGCAGCTAGTAATTACTGAGGAAAGGGGCTTCACGAGAATTTCTTCCATGTCATAAACGTAATCAACAATTACTCCGTAGGCAGAACTTCCTGATTTAATAATTAATATGCGCAACACTTGATCAGTGTTGGTAAAATAGTCATAATCAGCCTTTATTTTCGAGGTGTCTTTTTCTGCCATTATGTCGCTAAGCCTTATAATAGGTAGCAATCGCTCACGAAGACGCAATACTGGGCAATTATGTACAAACTCAATTCGGTTTGCACCGGCTTCATTTGACCAGATCAGTACTAATTCTTTCAAATCGTCCTGTGGTATAGCAAAGGATTGGCCGCTCGCTTCCACAATTAATGCAGAAATTATGGCCAGCGTCAAAGGCAATATTAGGCGAAACTTTGTTCCCACGCCTACGTCAGAGATAATCTCTATCTTACCGCCCAATTTTTCAATATTAGTCTTTACAACATCCATACCGACACCCCGACCGGAAATGTCAGTAATTTTCTCTGCCGTCGAAAATCCTGGAACCATAATCAAATTCAAAACATCGGCTTCGCGTATAGAAGCAATTTCGTTTTTGCTGATAAGTCCTTTTTCCAGTGCCTTAGCTTTAACGTTTTCTAATTCAATCCCGCCACCGTCGTCACAAACCTCAACAACCATGCGCCCACCTGCGGGGTAAGCCCGAAGAATAAGGGAACCAACCAGTGGTTTATGGTTCAGCTCACGTACTTCCGGCAATTCGATGCCATGATCAAGTGCATTGCGCACCAAATGTGTAATGGGATCAACCAACGCCTCAATCAAGGAGCGGTCCAACTCAAAATTCATCCCCTGCATGTCCAAATCGACTTCCTTGCCCACTTTACGTGACATATCTCTAACAATGCGGGGAAACTTGTTAAATACGTTGGCAATCGGTTGCATCCTGGTTTTCATAACTTTCTTTTGCAAATTAGTAGTCAGCTCATTGATGCCTTGAGCCACCATTTCCAATTGCGCGACCTCTTTATCGGCATCTTGGGCGATTCGCAGTAATTGATTGCGCCGTAGCACCATTTCGCCTGCCAAATTAAGCAAATCATTTAGCAACCCGACATTGACCCGCACACTGTCTTCCAGCATGGCTCCATTAGTCGTGCCGCTTTTGCTGCTACTTCCTGTGTGCTCATCAACAGGCGCTGTTCTAGTAGCAACCGGAACGAGTGGTTCATTTAAAGCTTCCATGAGAGCGGGAGTCGGTGCTTTTCCCTCTGCCTCTTCTGAGACAGTAAGCTGATCCCATAATTCCCAGGTGGAAACAGAGTTAACCATCTGCTTGGTCTGAACCTGAGATGAATTTAAAAAAGCTTTAATGACATTAACAGTGTCTGTAATATCCAGTTTCTCACTGGTTTTAGGATTATTGATAAGTTCTTTTAATACATCAGTAGCGGCAAGTAGCGAATCAATCATTTTCGAGCTAACTTCCAGCCTATGCTCACGCAACTCGCCAAACAGGTTTTCAATTATGTGTGATAATTCGACAATTTTAGATAGTTCAAAAAAACTGGCGGTTCCTTTGATGCTATGAGCGGCGCGAAAAAGTTCGTTAATAGTATCTTCATCTGCTTCGCCCTTTTCCATGCGCAAAAGACCTGCTTCCATTTCTGCAGTATGTGCCTTTGCCTCCATGACAAATTCATTGAGAAGTTCTATATCCTGCTCCAAGCCGCTCATCACCTGCCGCCACTCAAATTTATCTGCTGACTATACTTTGAATTTTTTAACCAACACTTCCAGGCGATTTGTAATTTCTTCCACATCACAGGCGCATTCACTGGCCTTAGAAGCTTTTATTGCCGTATCGGTAATCGCCTTTTCCACTTCCTGCATGCTTTGTGAAATGTCCTGACTCCCTTTGGCTACCTCCTGGGTAGCCTGAGAAATGTTGTTCATCGATGAAGTGATTTCATCGGTGCTATGCGCAACATCTATGGCTTTACGAGAAATGTCGGCAGTTGTATGGAACATAGCTTCAACCCCATTTGCTGCTTCCATTGCACTCTTTGAAACCTGTTCGGTCTTGCCAGCAATATCATCAATTGCTTTACTTATAGACATTACTTGATTTGCGCCTACGGCTATGGTATTGGAGATATCACCTACAGTTTTCGACTGCTCGCTAACAGCTGATGCAATAGTCCGAGTTATATCCATGGTCTCGGCTATCACCTCAGTAATTTTATCTACAACGTCTACTGCCGCAGTCATGTCATTTTGCATTTCTTCAATTTGGGTTGCAATCAGGGCGGCTTCTTGTGCTGTTCTTTTTGATAGCTCCTTGACTTCTCCAGCAACTACGGCAAAGCCTTTGCCGGCTTCGCCGGCACCGGCTGCTTCAATGGTTGCATTTAATGCCAGCATATTGGTCTGTTCAGCAATGCGACCAATAATCGCCACAATTTTATTAATTTGTTTCGAGGAAACACTTAACTTCTGGATAATTTCGTTTGTTTCAAGCGACCGATTTTTCGCTTCACTGGTAATACCTATCGATCGGTTACAAGCAACTGCCACATCTTGAGAAACAAGCGCTACGCTATTGATACTTTTGCTAACTTCCTCAATCACAGCGCTAACCTGTTTTACTTCTTTCGCTACTCCTGCTGATGTCTGAACAGCCGCTGTCGAGGCTAGCGACATTTCGTTAGCCAGCTCACCAACTGTTTTGACATTATAGCTGACATGTTCTGTGGAACTGGCGGTTTCTTCAATGCTGGCCGATATCTGTTCTACATTAACACTCACCATGCCAACAGTAGCACTCATTTCCTGACTATTTGCCGCTACAGCGGCTGCAATATCTACCAAATTACCTGAACTACCTTGCAATTCCACTGTTGAACCATAAATATCCTTGATCATGGTGTGAAGGTCATCTACCATTTTGTTAAAGTTTCGGGCCAGAATGCCAATTTCATTATCAGAATGAATGTCGACCCTAACAGTAAGGTCGCCATTTTTTATGCGTTCGGTGACACTGACAATTTCAATAAGCGGTTTCGTAACCCGGGTAGAGAACCAGTACGAAAATAGTGCGGAAACCATAATCACAAAGATAGCTATGAAAATATTTTTTACTGCAATATTATTAATGAACGCCAAGGCAGCGCTTTTTTTCTGAACCATAATCAAGTTCCACGGATCTGAGCCACCTGGCATCGGCACACTGCGATAGGCGCAAATATATTCGTCGCCATTACTGTCAGTATACTCCCCGACTCCGGTTTCGCCTTTAAGAACTTTCTCAATGATATTCTGCAGTTTTACAGGAACCGCAAAATCAACTTCTTCGGTCTGCTGATTACCTTTTGCATCTCTGATAATGTTACCGGCAGCATCTTTTTTCAATATAAGTTTCTTTTGCGTTTTATAATTGAACAATTCAGCAACCTGACCTTTATCAGGATGCGCGACAACAACGCCCTCTCCATCCAAAAGGTAAGCATAGCTGCCTGTTCCGTAATTATACTTTTCCACCATTTGTTGAAGGGTACCGGTTTCTATATCGGCCATCATCACGCCGACTAGTTTGTCACCGTTATAAATTCCGTTTACCGCAGTGGTAACTGCTATATTCCCGGCGACAGAGTAGTACGATTTGGTTATGTAAGATTGCTTTTCCGTCATAAATTTTTTAAACCACCAACGATCGGCACGGTTGGCTAATTGGCCGCTTGATCTGGCAGTTTGATCGCCGTTGAGCTTATGGTTGGCAAGCAGTTGAAAAAAAGGATAACGCTTGGCTGTATCTTCCAGGATCTTTTTTTGTTTTTCCCCATCATTACTAAGCATATCAGCATTTAGCGCTATTTGTGAGTTAATATTATAAGCGTTCTGCATGAATTGACCGATGTTTGCTGCTAAACTTTCTGACATAACGGTATTTGTCTGTTTAATCGTTCTTTCATAATCTGATGAAATCAAGTAATAACTGACAGACATTGATACTACAATAGCCAAAATTACCATGACGCAGTTCATGAAAATAAATTGATGACGGATGGATTTAAACATACTTTTCTTCCTTCCTTCCTTTGACACGGCAGTTGATACGCTCATTATGTAACCATAAGTGCTTATATTGGTTAATTCAATGTAATCTCATTATAACAAACCTACTTGCAATTTCAACAATACTCTGACATATTTTTATGTTTTAAGTAATTATAGTTTCGTTTCTGACAGCAAATCGGTCGTTATTAGCGTGGCTATCTCTGCTGGTGCTGCCATAAAAGACAGCCATAGCGTACTGAAAAAGTAAGCTATGGCTGTGTCTTTTCTAACCTTATAAATTGTCTTTAATTTTTATATCTACTCAAAACGCCGCCTAAATGAAGTCTCCATTTACCAGCGCCGAACAGCCTACCATGTAATTGGTTCCCCCTGAATTGCTAATTTAAACCCCAAACCCCTAATATACTCCGTATAGTCTGAAATATTGTCGCCATAATGTATCAGGTGGATTTTACAACGTTGTTCAGGTGGATAGAAGGCTTCTAGTTGTTGTAGTGATGGATGATCCTTACTTGGCATTTTACCAGTGTAACAATCATGAAATACCGCGACAGTATCCGGATCAGCCACCAATCCACCTAGAGGTGATTTCTCGATAGAGCCAATATCGCCTGTGAAGACCACTCGCTTAACACCATTAAGCGAGTCAATTCTGCTAATACTTACTATATAATTACTAGTAACTGTCGCATGCAGACCATTGGTTGAAAAATACTCCAACTGGTATTTCCCTGCATCGTTTTCAGTAATGCTCATCGGATTTTCCACAGGTATCACATCTACATAATCATCAATGTTAGCGCCATGAAGTGCGAACATACTCTTCAGTAGCGGAATTTGATCCATCATAGCATAGACAGCAGGCCTGTATTGATACATGTAGCGACACCGCTGTGCAAACTCTTCAAGCCCCCCCGCATGGTCAGAATGAAAGTGAGTAATAGCAACTCTATTAATATCTCTTGCTGTATATCCTGCCGCCTGTAAGCTGTATCTCAGGGTGGTACCAACATCAATCAACATTCTGACACCAGATACTTCAACTAAATAATTAGTGTGATAAAACCGGTCGGTAAATGCCCCGCCAACGCCTAAAGCTATTACGCGCACCCGCTCTTCCTCCTTAACCTCAAGATATCGCTAGTTACTATATTACTTTTGAAATAGTGTTAACCACTCTCCATAGCCTTCCTTTTCCAATTCTTCTTTAGGAATAAACCGCAGCGCGGCAGAATTAATACAATAGCGTAAGCCTCCAGGGTGAGGCCCGTCAGTAAATACATGTCCCAGATGCGAGTCCGCATTTTTACTACGCACCTCTGTCCTAATCATGCTATGGCTAGTATCTACATTTTCCTTTATTTTTTCCTTAGCTAACGGTTTGGTAAAACTCGGCCAACCACAGCCGGAATTAAATTTCTCCAATGAACTAAATAACGTTTCGCCAGAAACAATATCAACATAAATTCCTTCACGGTTATTGTTCCAATACTCGTTCTGAAAAGGCATTTCAGTAGCATTTTCCTGAGTAACGGCAAATTGCAGCGGGCTAAGACGTTTTTTTAATTGTTCCTTATTGTCAAAATCAGTAGATTTGCTATCCATCGAATCCCTCTTTATATCGAAAATTTCCCGCGGACTGTCTTACCTATATTGTACTATGCAAGGCTATAAAATACATCTGGCACTGCGCGTATCGATATACTTACACAATCACAGTCAACAAAAAGTGATGTATTTAGCAAGGACCCTTACCTTATCGGCGGAGCGCTTAATTTAAATGTAATAAATAAACCCGCTGAAATTGCACGCATGTACAAAAAAGCAGGTAAAGGAGCCACTTTCTTTCTTACACAGCCAATCTACTCTGCCGAAGCAATACACGGGCTGTCTAAAATACAAAGAAGCGAAAGCGTTAAAATATTGGCTGGGTTAATGCCGCTGGTAAGCTACAGAAATGCCCAGTTATTAAATAATGAAATACCGGGCATCTCCATACCTGCAGAACATATTCAAAAGTTTAACGGACTTGATACAACAAATGCCCATAACCTTGGGGTTAAACTGGCAACAGATATTGCCAGTAAAGCCAGAGCATATGTTGACGGTTTTTATCTTATAACCCCACTTAATAAAATTGATATGGTCATACGAGTAATCGCTAATTTAACTAAAACGAACAATTAGTTTACAGCCCATACTCCTTGGCTAACTTCTCAAATAACGGCAGAGCACGCTGCACAGTCTCGGTTTGTACACAATAAGAAATGCGCAGATGGCCAGGAACGCCGAAATCGGTGCCAGGCACAAGCAGTAGGTCATACTTTTTGGCGCGTTCACAGAATGCAAAATCATCTTCTTCCAGTGTTTTAGGAAACAGATAGAATGCGCCTTCCGGTTTTACACAACTGTAACCCATAGAAGTTAAACCATCAAATAAAATATTTCTATTTTTTTCGTAAATGGAAATATCGGCTACATCTGCTGCGCAACGGGTAATCACTTGCTGAAACAGTGACGGCGCGCAGACATATCCGAGTACTCGCCCAGCACCACAAACAGCAGCATATACGTCTTCAAAGTCATCAACTGTGTTAGGCACCAACACATAGCCAATACGTTCCCCAGGAAGAGATAACGATTTAGAATACGAATAACAAACCAGCGTATTCTTATAGCTTGGCGCAATAAACGGAACCTTTATTCCATCATAAATAATTTCACGATAAGGTTCATCAGAAATCAAATAAATCGGGTGTCCATATTCTTCTGACTTTGCACTAAGCAGCGCGGTCAGGCGGTTAATGGTCTCGTCTGAATAAACTACGCCGGAAGGATTGTTCGGAGAATTAATAAGAACCCCTTTAGTATGCGGATTTAACTTTTTTTCAAATTCTTCGAAATTAATCTGAAAATCTTGTACCTGAGCGGAAATGACTACGCATTTAGCTCCTGCTCCATGCTCAATAAATACTTGATATTCCGGAAAAAACGGCGCGAAAATAATAAACTCATCCTGCGGCGAAGCAGTTAGTGCCTTAAAGCAAATCGAAATAGATGCAGCTGCGCCAAGCGTCATATAAAGGTTTTTTGCCGAGTAATCAGTTCCAAACCGGGCGTTTAAAGAGTCAGCAATTGCAGCACGACTGTCTTCAGTACCTTGCGCCGAAGTATAGCCGTGAATGGCTGCTGGATGTTTTGTATTAATAATATCACGAATTGCGTCTTGTACTGAATCCGGTGCAGGCACATTGGGATTGCCGATTGAGAAATCAAAGATATTTTCCCGTCCAACAATCTTGGCACGCTGATTACCAAATTCAAAGATTTCCCTAATCGTCGAGCGCTTTTTTCCGAGCGCCAAAACAGTTTGATTTAACATAAAATACCTCCTGAACTTACTGTAAATATTGCAGACAAAGCTATTGCTCCTATTACCATAAACCTTTCAGAAATTAAATAAACGGAGACTTAATTTAGGTAACGTTTTGGCGCCACCTGAATTCTATTCCCTGGACAAATAAGTTTCTTTTAAGCAAAGTATGCAAAGACTTTTATATTTCCATACTCTTCCGCGAAATCCTTCCTTTGTTTAGTATAATTATTTAACATAAAAGTATTATAAGGTGTCGTCCCCCTAATAAAAAAATCCCCCTAGCGTTAAATCTAGAAGAATCTAAAATTCACATATTAATTTTAAGAAAATATCTATGCTTTGTGAAATCAAGAATCCTGCATTACTCTGTACTGATGTGTAATGCAGGTTTTTTTACTACGTTTAGAATTGGCACACTCGTCTTCATGCACACCGAAACTACATAGCTTTGATCACGTGCGCATATCGTTTCAATATTTAGGTGGAAAGTATCCAAAACCTTTTTTAAATCTACACATATACCTTCACCTGTATATTTTAATATGCTTTCTTTTATTGTCCATAATTTACAAAAATCCAATGCCTTATCTGCTGATTTCACAAGGCTATTATATTCATTCTCATTGCATATATACTTTGCTACTTCTTCCTCAAACTTTTCTACTTTCTCAATATCTATTCCAACCTCTTCATCTGCTATCGCACACACTACCCCAAGCTCACAATGACTTATATTGAAAAAAATATCCGGAAAGTTTTTTAAATATGGTTTCCCATTTCCGCTAAATGCAAAGGTAACCTTTTCAACAATTCCATACTCTTTTTTTAATCCGTACATTAATAAGAGATAAGCTATAGCAGATAGTTTTTTATCTCTCATATTTCTAAACTGAGTTATCTTTTCTAATCTTTCAGGTGAAAGGACCTGCAAGCTTCTCCAAAATAGTTCATCTGTAAATGAATCTATATTATCGAATAAGTAAATCATAGCTCATATATTCACCTGCCAATCAGCATTTACAATATAATTATACACTTTTTGTATTATTTTTCATCTTCTTTGAGCGCTTTTTCTATTCTTGTTAAGGCTTCCAATAAGCTGCTCTGTTGGGTGGCAAAATTGATGCGGGCAAACCCTTCCCCTTGTTTTCCGAAGGATTTTCCGGAGTTCAGTCCTACTTTTGCTTTTTTTATTAGAAAATTATCCAATGCTTCCGCACTGTCAAAATATGCGCGAAAATCCAGCCAAGCCAAAAATGTTCCTTCAGGCTTAGCTACCTTCACCTTAGGCAGCTTTGCTTCTATAAATTGCACAAGTGTATCCGCGTTTTTTTCCAAATAAACAAGTAATGGTTCAAGCCATGTTTCGCCTTCTTGGTAAGCCGCTTCGGTAGCCAAAACACCAAAGAGATTATTCCGGCGAAGATGCACGCGGTTAATTTCCGCTTCAATTAGCCCGCGTCTGCGCTTACAAGGGATTATCATATAAGAAGTATTGAGTCCGGCAATATTAAAGGTTTTACTGGCCGCCATAAACGTAACACTCTGTTTGCATACAGGTGTGCCCAATGAGGCAAAAACAGTATGTTTATGCCTGTTATAGACTAAATCGCTATGAATTTCGTCAGATAATACATCCACTTCATATTTCTGGCAAAGAGCATAGACTTTTGTCAATTCATCGCGAGTCCATACACGGCCTACCGGATTATGTGGGTTACATATCAAAAGCAGCTTGTTTTGGGGGTTCGCAAGTTTTTGTTCCAAATCCTCAAAATCAATTTCATAGTAGCCATTCTTTGAAACCAGCGGATTTTCGACAATGGTCCGCTTATTATCTTTTATCGAAGCAAAAAAAGGTGGATATACTGGTGGCTGGATAATAACACCGTCACCCGGCTCTGAAAGTGCTAAAATGGATAAAATTATGGCCGGTACAACACCAGGCGCCTGAACAATCCATTCTTTTTCGATATTCCAATCATGCCGGCGCTTTACCCATTCAACAATTGTTTGATTAAAACTTTCCTGGTGGCGGGCATTATATGCATAAAGCGGATGTTGAGCCCGCTCAATAATTTTTGCCGTTACAGCCCTGGGAGATGCAAAATCCATATCTGCAATCCATAGCGGCAGCACGTCTTCACTTCCAAATACGGTACCGATGTCATCCCACTTGCGACTGCCTGTTCCCTGGCGGGTAATAATCTCGTCAAAATCCAACTCCGTGCTGCTATCTCGCATAATTTGCGTTCCTCTCTCACCCTAAAATTGCCGCTGCCCTATATATAAATTAACTTATACGTTTATTCTTTTTTCTGCAACAGCTTTTTGTAATAGGAATGGGCGGTATACAAAGCCGCTACCGGATTATGACCGGTCATTCTGTCCTTGGTCACCAAGGTTGTAACCGGTGCCTCAGAATATTTAATAAACAACGAGTCATGGCCTACGCACAAGCCAATAACAACATTCAAATCGGTTTTTTGATAGTTTAACACTCTGGCCTGTAAAATTGGGTTGCACATTGATTCATGGTTCCCCGGACGAATTTTCTCTTCTTCCAATATTCCGATTTCCGTTTTGTCGACTGCCCCTACTTTACATATGGCACTATAATATTCAAACCCTTTAGCTGAGAGAATATCGGCAAAAATTTTCGCTTCTTCAATCAAACCGGCACATGTGGCAATACCTATTTTTTTAGCACCAATCCTATTGGCAAATTCCATAATCTCCTCTACCCGGGTTAATTTGCCATAAAATAACCCTTCAACCTGAGCCGATGCCCTGGCAATAATCGCATCTTGATCATCACCCTGTAAATACTGTTTAATTTCCTCAATATCATTGTCAATCGGATGTCCGTCAACATCTTTTGTTGTCAAGCAGAAAGCCGGAAATTGCTGACTCTTTGTTCTGCAATTATAAATACTGCAATTTGTGCAGCTTAACTGTTCAAGATCTTTTTTACTAGTCATATTATAATTCCTCTTTTCTTTTTTTGGTTTTTCCCTGTATTATCTTTTATTTTAGATGTCATACTCGTTAAATGAAATATACCGTGACAAAAATTGCTTTGTCCGCTCTTCTTTGGGATTACTTAATATTTCCTCTGGCGGCCCTTGTTCAACAATAACACCATGATCCATGAAAATAATATTGTCTGCAACTTCACGGGCAAAGTTAATTTCATGGGTGACAACTAACATTGTTGAGTTCACTTCTTGAACTACCTTTTTCATGACTTCAAGCACTTCACCAACTAATTCCGGATCAAGTGCCGAGGTTGGTTCATCAAATAAAATAACGTCAGGATTCAGAGCTAAGGCGCGTGCAATCCCGATTCGCTGCTGCTGTCCGCCAGATAACTCATGCGGGTAAGCATCAGCTTTGTTAACTAACCCTACCTTCTCTAAATAAAATAATGCTTTTTCTTTAGCCTCTTGTTTAGGCATCTTTTTTACAATAGTCAAGCCTTCCATGACATTTTCTAGCGCAGTCTTATTTTTAAATAAGTTATACATTTGAAAAACCATTGCTGTATGCTGACGTATTTTATGAATATCTGCTTTTGATGCCTTTTCTACGTCGATATGAAGATCATCTAAGATAATTTCTCCACGATCGGCTTTTTCAAGAAAGTTGATTGACCGTAATAATGTTGTTTTTCCAGATCCGCTAGGTCCCAAAATAACCGTTACCGAACCGGTGGGTATTGTGCAGTTAATTCCCTTTAATACAGGGGTATCGCCAAATGATTTGTGTATATTTTTAAATGTAATCATTGTTTTATTCCTTTCTTAAAGAAAGCAAGCTTGTCCTCTGTAACCAAAAATATTTTTTCAAAAATAATACTTGTTCCCCAATACAGCAGCGCAACAACAACATACACTTCTAAATAGCGATTATTACTAGCGCTAAGCACATTAGCTGCTCCAAACAATTCCATTACTGTAATCATAAAGGCAATGGAAGTATTTTTTATTAAATTCAAAAACTGATTGGCCATCAACGGCATCGCAAATACCGCCGCTTGTCTAAGTATGATGCGATAAAATCCCTGCCACCAAGTCATTCCAATTGATAACGCAGCCTCCATTTGGCCTTTTTCAACTGATTGTACGGCAGCCCGGAATATTTCTGCTAAATATGCGCCTGTGCTAAGCGTCAACCCAATAATGGCAAAAGCAACTGCCGGAATTTGATTAAAGTCAAGTTTCTTGCCTGCTGCTTCAGAAAAAACCATAAGGATGATCGGCAAAGCAAAAAATACGATATATAGAACAATCATTGTCGGCAATGCTCTGCCTAATAGTACATATAAATCAGCTATAGGGCTCAAAATAGGAACCTTTTTCATGCGAATAATCATAACCAAAGTTCCTAAAATACTGGCCAAAAGCATGCTTGTTGCAGCTATCGCCAGCGTCACCGGAACATATCGGACTAATTTATAAAATATTTCCATCAAAAAATAAGGATCAATAATATTATTCATAATGATTTACGTTCCTTTTTCATCAAATGAATTACAACGCTACTTGTTTGCCTAGTATTGTGCGCTTCTCCATGAAACGTGTTGCTGCCTGTACTGCAAAACATAATAGAACATAAATAATTGCAACATCGATATATAACTCTAAATGTCGATAACTATAAGAGCCCATCAAATCCGCTTTTCTCAGCATATCAACAATACCAACATTAAAAATTAACGACGTACTTTTTAAGGTCCCGATCACGTTATTTCCTATAGCAGGAATGGCCATACTAAAAGCTTGCGGTAAAACAATCCGAATATACGCCTGATAACTACTCATTCCAATTGAATGAGCTGCTTCCAACTGTCCTTTATCTACTGCTAAAATGCTGCTACGCATAATTTCGGCAATGTAAGCACCACTGTGTACTGCCATAATAAGAAAGACAAATAGCAGCACAGGTATTGAGCGAATATCTTGATAGCCAAAGCCCTGTATTAATTGAGGCAGCCCAAAACAAACCAAATATAGCTGTACTAAAAAAGGCGTACCCCTGATAAAAGAGATATAAAAAAGACAAATTTGATTTAGTGCTTTTATCTTATTGATACGAATTAATGCCACTACACAGCCAAGCAAAATACCAAATATCTCTGCAACAATGGTTACAACAATCGTGACATCAATATATGACAATAAAATCGGAAACGATTTTATCATATAATCAAAACTAAAATAACTTCCCAAGATATCACCCTCTTTCTGACTTTACCTGGCGCCTATCCAAATACTCCGCTTCTGCATACCTTGTGATCACAGGCGAGCAGCTAAGTTCCTGGATAATTTCGGCTACAAATCAGACGGCGTTAAAGCGCCGCCTGATTTAAGTCTCCATTTTATCTTGTTATCTTTACTTTTGTGGAATGGTATAATCCTTGCCTAAAAATTGTTCAGATAACTTTTTCAGAGTTCCATCTGCTCGCATTTCTTTTATAGTGGCATCAATTTGATCTGCCAACTGTTGAGACTTCTCATCTTTACGTAGTGCATAGCAGGTAGCGTCACTAGCAATTGTGGGGCCAACCGCTTTTACGTTTATACCTAAGGTCTTTTTCGCTTCCTCGATTGCAACATCGTAGGCCGGCGTTGCATCAACACGTCCAGTAGCTACTAAGTTCAGCGTTTCAGCTGTTCCCTTGTCAGTATATACCAAATCAATCTTCGGTTCTGCAGTTTCATTATATTTCTGTAATTGACGAGTCACTTCACTACTGCTTGTAACCGCAACCTTTTTTCCACGCAAATCATCAATACTTTGTATGTCGTTTCGATCACCTTTTACAGCGAGTTTGCGACTTGTATAATTGTTAACCTCTTTTGTAAAAATGCTCTTATCTGCCCTTTGAGGATTGCTAACTATTTGATTAGCAATTAGATCAATTTGACCAGATTCCATTGCCAAGAAGCCTGCATCTACGCTCATAGTTTTAAATTCAAACTTTATAGTAGGATTTCTTTTTTCTATTTCACGTAAAATTTCGATATCATAGCCAGTTAAATGGTCTTTGTCATCCATGTAGGTAAACGGTTTAAAAGTTCCGCGTGTTGCTACCTGATATACTTTTACTTCTTTTGTATCTTTTTTAACTTCTTTTTTCGTATTCTCGCTCAAACCACATCCGGTAGTGATCACCAGTCCGATAACTAATAAAATTGATAGCACTAAACTCCAATACTTTTTTGCATTAATAAGTGTCATATAAATCCCCCTCATTTTCTTTACATTTTTCAGGTAGTGCGTAGTGTGGTTTTAGCTGATTGCTAAGATATCTTGAGCCTTCAATATGTTAGCCAGATTTCATCCTACCGTCTCTCATTGCTGCGAAATCTACTAACAACCAATATTTAGGCAAAATAAAAAAGGCCAATTTCTCTTTTATCTTGAGAAATTTGGCCTTCAGTTATCTGATCAGCTTTCATTCTTATCATCCATATATTCTATTGCCTCTTGAGATAGTTATATTATACTTACTCAATATAAAGTCGTCAAGTAGATTTTTATCGAAATCAGTCGAAACCACTTTTACCTATCAGAATGCACAAACCCTTTACATTTTCATTCCAAGTTACATGGCTATACTCTCAGAAATTTGGAATCTATTCTTTCCTGATTTCTTAACATCATATAATGCTTTATCGGCAAGATCAATCGCATTTTTTATATCGCAGGACTTGGCTGAACAGTACTGGTTAGACAGCCTATCGAAATAGCATATATGTTTTTTATCCTTCTCAGCGGAGCCAGTAAGCTTCTATTCTTCTACAGCAGAACAAAAAGAAGAAGCAACAAAACTAGCTCGTTGCTCCTTATACATGCAGCACGTCTTCATACTCTTTATTTTTCAGCATCTCTGCCTTGGCAAAAGGACAATAGGGAACAATCTTTTTATTTTCTGCTCTTGCCATTTCAACAATCTTTTGCAGCAACTGCCTCCCAACATTTTGCCCGCGAAGTGCATCTGACACAATCGTATGCTCGATATTGATAATACCTTCCTCTGGGTAGGAAAAGACCATTTCCGCCAAAGGCTTCACTTCTGATTCTCCAACATAAAAGCTTTTACTACCATGCTGAATCGTAATCATACTACACCTACCTTCGTATATTTATTTAGATCTTTTCCATTTCAAAAATCACTATGTGCGATGTTTCTAGGGCTTTGATGCTTAGAACTCCTCTACTGCTTCTAATGCATCTTTTGCGTCTAATTCAATACTATTGATATCTGAACTTCCTTCGCCTTCAACCACATATGTTTTTTTCTTTCATGATTTAAATTTATCACTAATTAGTGGTAATTTCAAATTAGTTCCATTAGGTTATCTTTAATTGCTGCGATGAAGATGTCAAACAATACGTCTAAAACGCCCAAGATAAACAAAATTTATTTTATATAAAGGATTTTTATATTTGCTATAGAATTATTCCATCTTGCAAAAGAATTTCTCAGGAGGAAAGGTTATGTCAAATAAAATCTTGTGTAAAAAAACATCTAATAATGTCACATTGAGTGGCAATAATCGTATTCTGCTTCCAGTTGCTTTTTTCTTAGTTGCCGCAATTGGCCTATTTTATATAAAATGGGATCCTTATTATAATAAAGCTTTTGTTGCTGCAGCAACACATTCAATTGGCTCATCGATCATCACCGGCAATATTGAATCCACTCCCGCTCCATCCTGGGATGCAGCATTAGATTACGCAACTGCTTATTTTAAGGCAGTATGGAAAGCGGTAGTTTTGGGTCTCCTATTGGGCTCGTTAGTACAAGTCTTAATTCCACAAAATTGGGTCAGTCGCTTCTTCGGCAGTCGGGGATTTCGTAGTACTACCTTGGCAGGAGCAGTTTCTCTCCCAGGAATGATGTGCTCTTGCTGTGCTGCTCCGATCACTGTCGGCCTTAGAGAGCGGTCTGCTTCTGTAAGCGCCGCTTTAGCTTTCTTTCTAGGTAATCCAGTATTAAATCCAGCTACTATAATTTTCATGGGATTCGTTTTATCCTGGGAATTTGCGATATTTAGAATTATTGCCGGTCTTATTTTAGTTTTTGGTATTTCAACATTAGCCAACCGATTTTCTAATGAAACTACCATGCCTAAGGAAATGATGGATGAAAAAATATCTGTTGCAGAAGAAAACACCTTATTAGACAGGTGGATGCACGCATTAGGACGCTTGATTATAGATACTATACCAGCATACTTAATAGTAGTGTTTATCTTAGGTGCGCTAAGAGTATGGTTTTTCCCTGTTTTCGGTTCGGAAATGAGCAATAGTATTATTGCAATTGTCAGCTTAGCTATTGCGGGAACGCTCTTTGTTATACCCACAGCTGCTGAAATCCCTATCATTCAAACACTAATGGCTTTCGGTCTCGGTGTCGGGCCTGCTGCCGCATTGCTTATAACCTTACCTGCGGTAAGCCTGCCCTCTCTCTTAATAATAAAACGGGCTTTCCCAACAAAGGTATTGCTTTTTGTAGTAGTATCTGTTGCCGTCATTGGTATAATCAGTGGGTTTATAGCTACCCTTGTTCTATAACATAAGCAGCGACTATTCGAAATTTAATTGGTTTCGTATTACGCTTGATTTGCAAAACCCGCAGGTTACAAATTAGGCTATTAGACACAAGGCATTCATTACACAAAAACAGGGCTCTATGTCAACGGTTGGGGTAAAGCATAAAGTAAATGATTAATGGAACAGCGAGGACTTTTTCTCGCTGTTTCTTTTATTTTGAGTGAGCCATGTA
>Ga0074195_1002411_pt1 | contig 21035 bp, 17 predicted proteins | sample EPASupsiteHSE623_FD_64525 | JGI IMG/M metagenome (GOLD analysis project Ga0074195, IMG submission 64525) | Bioremediated contaminated groundwater from EPA Superfund site, New Mexico - Sample HSE6-23 | ecosystem: Environmental > Aquatic > Deep subsurface > Groundwater > Contaminated ...
GTTGCGCCGATATCGATAAAGAGATCGTCGACCTTGACACCTTTTTTACGCTCTTCATCATCCATCATATGCGGGGGTTTGCCACCTATGACGCCGATGACAGGGCCATTTACACCATGCAGGACAACCCGCTGGTTGTAGAGGGTAGGGCCGTACCAGCCGCCAAGAGCAACGAACCGGATGAAACCTTTCTCTTCGACATACTTCACCATGAGCCCAATCTCGTCCATGTGAGCGGCCAGCATCACCTTGAACTTGTTACCGTGCCTGATGGCGATGAGGTTGCCCATGGCATCCTCGCGGATCTCATCGACATGCCCTTTAAGTTCCTTTTTTATGAGTGCATAGACGTTGCCTTCACTGCCCGAAACACCGTGGGCATTGGATAATTTACGTAACAGTTCTTTGACCATGTTATTCACCTATTACTTTTTTGATCCTATCAAGAGCACGCTTCAGGTTCTCCCGGGAGGTGGCATAACTCATCCGGGCATACTCCGGCGCATTGACCCCGAACGCCGAGCCCGGGACGATCACAACACCGGCATCAATTATTTTCTGGGTGAGTGCAGGCTGCATCGGGACAAAAGCATAGAATGCACCTTCAGGAACCGGGAAGTCCAGGCCAAGGGCTGACAATCCTTTGCAGAAAAGATCCCGCCGGGCCCGGTATTCATCCCGCATCACCGAAACGGGGTGCTGATCCCCCTCGTAAGCAGCAACTGCCGCATATTGGGAGATGGAAGTTGCGCATGCCTGGCAGTACTGGTGTACCTTGATGCATTGGCCGATAATCTCAGGGGAGGCGGCAAGGTAGCCCAGGCGCCAGCCGGTCATAGCATAGGTTTTGCTGGTTGCATTGATGGTGATGACATTATCGCCGAACTGGCCGGCACTCCAGTGCTTTTTGCCGTAAATGAAATGCTCGTACACTTCATCTGAAACAATGGTTACACCAGCATCGTCAGCGTACTCGACAAGGGCTTTGATGGATTCTTTGCTCTCGACAGCTCCTGTCGGGTTTCCCGGGGAGTTGATGACAAAGAGTTTTGCCCCGTCCATCAGCTCTTTTGCCTTCTCCACATCGATGTGTAAATCCTTCGTGAGGGGAACACTGACCGGGTTTGCGCCTGCCAGAGTGGCCAGGGATGCATACGATACAAAACCCGGATCCGGGCAAAGCACTATGTCACCATCGCCCACCATGGCCTGCATCACGATATGGAGCGCTTCGCTGGCGCCAGCAGTAACGATGATCTGGGCCGGCGTGTAAGAGATTTCGTTCTCCCGTTTGAATTTTGCACTGATCGCATTACGGAGTTCGGGAATACCATTATTCCCGGTATACCCGGTCTTTCCTTCCTGGATAGCCCTGATTGCAGCATCCTTGATATGCCGGGGCGTATCAAAATCGGGTTGACCGAGCCCGAGATTAATGGAATCGGGACCCGCGGCCTCGAATAATCGACGAATACCTGAGATCTCGATATCTTTTACCCTGTCTGCAAATTTCATACTCATTGCAATCCACCGTGTTATTCGATATTCGTATGCCGGTTCTTGAGCGCACTCTCATCGGTCTTGGTGATCTCCATGAGACGTGACACCACTGCATCGGCAAAGATCATGGATACCGTTTCAAAGAGGGTGCCTAACGGGGCAAATGATTTGTGCTCGCCCATCATCTGCCGTATCTCAAATTCGACCGCATCGTTTTCTACGGAATCCCGGTGATGCTCGATAATGACAATGCAGTCTGCTATTTTTCCGATACGCGAATCTGCATTCGATGAGATAAGGCATATTCTTCCGCCAATATCCTTTGCGGTTTCTGCAAGGTCGGCGACGGTTTTTGTCCTGCCGGAACCGGAGAAGATGACCATGAGGTCACCCTTGTTCAGTGCGGGAGTTATAGTCTCTCCGACAACGTAGGCATGGAACCCGAGATGCATGAGGCGCATGGCAAAGGCTTTTGCCACGAGCCCGGATCTTCCTGCCCCGATAACGTAAATGCGTTTTGCGTTTAAGAGTTCGGTGATGAACTTCCCGATATCATCGTCTGAAATGGTATTGGCAATTGAGCGGATTTTCGATGCCATCAGCCGCATCATTTCCTGTACCCTGTGGCTCTCCATACTTCTCCTACACAAGATGTTATTGCATAGTAGAAGAGAATTTCGTAGTATAAGCCCGAATTGCGAAATTTATTACGCTGTCAGCAGGAAACAACAGGCCATGGGTACGTGAGTAAAGGAACACTTGTCCGGCCGTATGCCCGCTGAGACCATCGAGTATCTCCAGTTCAATATCCCCAATCGTCACTGTACCGATAACAGGAAATATGCCGCGGGTTGTTCCTCGCGGAGCGGAAATGCATTCAGTCTTTTCCGGAGTTTTGAATTTCGAGAACAGGTTGATCATCTTGGTATAGAATTCATCAAGTGAGGCATGATCACTGCGGGAACCATAGGCCCGGTTATTTGTCCGGATTATATCGAGCGTGCTGCTGTGCATCAGCACCGGTGCAGTAAAGAACCCGGCGGCACCGCAATGATCCGCATCGGCATGGGTAACAACAATCCGGCCGATCGTCTTCACATCCTTGATTCCATACCGGGAGAACATTGTCATGACATCATGATGATATATCCCGTACCCGGTATCTATCATCAGCAGTTCTTCTCCGGATTGTATCAGGAAGATATTTCCCCCACAGGGAACCTGGAAACAGAACAAGGTCGTGCAAACATCCACCTGAAATTTCTGGACATCAGCGTAAAAATGCTCTCCCGTTGTCGCTTTCATCGTCTGGCCGGAAGCAAGAACACTTTCAAAAACTTTTTTGGGATCGCACCCCCGGTCCATCAGTTCCTGGGCCATATGATTGGTATCGGCAAGGAACGAGAGCAGGAAGGCATCTTCCGATTCACCGATAAGCTCACGGATTGCCTGGGCATACCGGACATAAAAAATGGTATCATCCAGTTGTTTTCCCGTGGTGTCGTACTCGATGATATCCAGACGATAAAGAGATTTTAACTGGTTGAGCAGCTGCCCGACAACCACTCCCTGTTCCAGGTTCAGGCTGACTGTGAGGCGATCCGGGTGCCGGCTTCTGTCATCGAAATCCAAAAACGAGATATTTGCACCGGCAGCCGTTGTCATGCCGAGGAATTCATAGAGGGCACCTGGACGGTGAGGCAGGTATACGCAGAACTTTAAGAAACTCTGGGGTTTTATAGTGCTCTGGAGATACCCGATCTCTTCTAGGTTACGGGTAATCCGGGTATAGGAATCGGCCGGTGCAGTAACCTCGTAAAAAACGGTCCCGGGATCTATACGCCGGTCAAATTGTATACGGTTGATATTCCCCTCATACTGCTGGATGATCGCAGCGGCGCGGTGCAGGGATCCAGGAGTATCAGGCATGTGAGCAATAAAAGAAAATTTCTTCACGGAAATCACCGGTTATGCCATTACAAATTACTGTTGAAATCGATATAGGTTATGGAAAAACTATTCAAAAAAAAGATTATTGGTTTTTTATATTCTTCGCCATGCAAGGGCAATTAGACCGGCAAAAATAAGCCCGAGAAGTACAGTTACTGGTGAAAGAGGGATAGGAGCCGGATTTTTCTGGAGATATGGCGACAGGGTAACCTGGGTACCATCGGTGATGTTAACCTGAATAGAATAGGGCTGGTATCCGGGTGTTTTTAACTCGATAAGGTGGCTGCCGAAAGGCAGATTGTTCAAATCCACCGGTGAATTTCCGATCATTACCGAATCAAGAAAAACTGAAGATCCTGCAGGTGTTGATGCAATCGTCAGTGTGCCTGAACCGATGAGATTCTGGGGAAGCGCGGCCGAGTTCTTAACAGGCGTAGCTATGCTGACGGGAATAACTTCTGAAGTTGTTGTGTTTACCGATGACCCTGCCTGTGGCGAGACGATGATAAGATCCATCAGGAGAGAGGTTTTTATTGCCGGGTTACTCAGCCGGATGTTATATTGTCCTGGTGGCATGTCAACATGGAAACCATAATTGAAATATCCGGAGCCGCTTACCGGTGATGTATAGGTGCGATAAATTTTACCGGAACTGTCGGTCACATCAATCTGGACATAAGACACTCCCCGTTCAGATGAGCCGGTTATCGTTACATAGTCATCTATTGTTGCAGGATTCGGTGTAACTGTGGCATAAAATTCCACTTTTTTCATGACCAATGATGTTGTTGAGGATATTTCAGGGTGAGTGAGATCAGCTGCGATAATATAGTACCGTGCGGTTTGCATTTTTTCAATTGCTTTAATGGTCGATGTATACCATGCAATCTTCCAGGTACCATCAGGATTAACTTCTACTGAATTTCCCGATCCGGGTGTCCCATTGAGATCATATATCGGGACACCTTCCGAAGGAAGACCCGGGCCGGTGATCCGGAGAAAAGTAACATTACCAACAGTATTCTGGCCATCTAAAATAACCGTGTCACCAATGTAGCTGCCACCGGAACCCCGGTATGCTATGGTTACGGTTCCATCGGCACCCAGCACCGGCTGGAAAATACAAATTGCTGCGATCAGCAGCATAAGAACGGAAAAAACCTTGTTAATTCGCACAATGCTCATTTTCGGGCCTCTCATTAAAGAGAATAGCATTTAAAAGGGATATATATTTTTGTTAATACAGACTTTGCATGCAAAAATGGTTCGAATTTCCTGTTACCTTATAACGAAAGTATATCAATATTACCGGGAATACGTTGTATCCGAGGGACTTTTACCATGACCGACGTTGAGTTGGCAATAAAAAATGGACAACTCCATTTAAAAACCGAGATAATGACAATACAGGGAACATTTTCCTATGAAGATACCGCTTATCATCTTCCCATCTCTTATGCCCTGACCGGCTTACCAGTGCATGACCACGATACCTTACTGGATGTTTTTTCCCGGACAAAGGAAAACCCACTGGTTGCTTCTGAAATAATTCTCGCAAAAAAGACCGCACAGGAGGGAAAGGAAGGTCCGCCTTACACCGGTTTTATTGGCGATACGATCATCCGTAAACTCGGGTATTCTCTCGTTGACGGCAGTATTCTCGGCCTTGCCCTCATTATCGGAAACTCCCGGAGTGCCGACACCGCTGCAGCGATCTGCCGCGAACTCCAGGAAAAATATATGCTTACGTTTCTTGCCGGCCCGGTCGTGTCTTCATTATCGTCTGCCGGTGTAAAACTGGGTCTCGATTATCGTCTTATCCCCCTTGGTTCCAGCACGCTTCATGGCGTGCACTTTGTCGATATTATTGCCCGGGTTGCCATGATGTTTGGGGGGGTCACCCCGGGGGACATGCACCGGCTGCTGGCTTATGCAGCAGAGCGGGCAAAGGCTGTTGTGATCGTATTCCCCGGGCTTTCCGATGAAGAGATTACTCTTGTCGATGGTATGCGGGTGCTCGGTTTTCCCATCCTTACGCTGGAAGATTATTCGGGGGGGACATGGATCCAGGCAACCCCGGAAGATATTGTCCGGACCGGCATGGAATCAAAAGGCATTCGTGTCACGGTTACTGCAATCCCCATCCCGATGGGATGCTCCCCTGCCTTTGAAGGAAAAAGTATCCGTAAAGAGGAGATGTACGTGGAGTTTGGAGGCGGCAGGTCACCGGCATTTGAACTGCTCCGGATGAAAAATCCCGGTGAGATCAAAGACGGGCAGGTAACTGTCCTCGGCCCCGAGATCGATTCCATGGCAGAAGGATCCGCAAATCCGCTCGCAATCATAATTGATGTTGCCGGAAAAACCATGAAAAAAGATTACGAGCCGGTGCTCGAACGAAGGATCCATAATTTTGTCAATTATGGGGAAGGATCATGGCATGTTGCCCAGCGGGATCTTATCTGGGTCCGGTTATCGAAGGAGGTTGTTGCAAAAGGCGTGAAGATCGAACATATCGGTAAACTGCTGGCAAGCAAGTTCCGTATGGATTTTCCCCAGCTGCTTGATGCCGTCTCGGTCACGCTTATCACGGATAAGGAAAAAGTTTTGGCGGCAAAGAAGGAGGCAGAACAGGTCTATGATGAACGGGACGCACGCATCAAGGGCATGCGTGACAGCGAAGTGAACACCTATTATTCCTGCACGCTCTGCCAGACTTTTGCACCAAACCACGTCTGCGTGATCACACCCGAACGGCCCGCCCTGTGCGGGGCCATCAGCTGGCTGGATGGAAAGATCGCGTATGAAATGTCGCCATCCGGAGCGAACCAGCCAATTGAAAAAGGCACGGTGCTCAATGCCCAGAATGGAGAATTCGAAGGCGTCAACCGGTTTGTGAAGAAAGCCAGCCACGGGGAAGTGGACCGGTGCTCGCTCTACAGTGTCATGGAATACCCTATGACCTGCTGCGGATGTTTTGAATGCATTGCCCTGATGCTGCCGGAAGTGAATGGGATCATGGTGGTGAACCGTGAGTTCAAAGGGCTGACACCTTCGGGCATGTCATTTTCGACCCTTGCCGGCACTATCGGAGGGGGTGCACAGACACCCGGGTTTGCGGGTATTTCCAAAGGCTACATCCTTTCAGACCGGTTCTTACAGGGAGAGGGGGGTATCGAACGTCTTGTCTGGATGCCGGCACAACTTAAAGAAGAACTCAAACCGCGGCTGGTAAAAATACTGGCCGAACGGGGAAAACCCGGTCTATTCGACAAGATTGCAGATGAGACAACGGCAGCCACGATCGAAGATCTCATGGTATATCTTGAGCAGGTACAACACCCGGCCCTGACCATGAAACCCCTGGTGTGATGCCAACATGGGATTTGACCTGAAATTTAACTGGAGTGGATCTGTAAGCGAAGTGACTCTCGGTGCAACAAATGCGGAGGGAGGAACCCGCCGTATTTCATACAGAATTGGGGGAGGAAAAACACTCCCGTTCCTTGAAACTATACCGGGCTCACCAGCCCCGCTCATCGCATTTGAGATCTGCGATAACCCGCAGTACTGGTCCCCTGTTGTCCTCGCCTTTTGCGGGGACAGGGTTAACGATTGCGGGGAATGGGCAAAAGCCGCAGATTCAGTGTACGGGGCAGACATGGTCCGCCTGTACCTGACCAGCACCCGTCAGCGGAATTTTTCCGACGTGGTATCCATTGGAAAAACCGTTGAAACTGTTTTATCCGGCACAAGCCTCCCCCTTATCATTGAGGGGAGCAATGAACCGGGAATTGACAGCGAGGTGTTCTTAAAATGCGGGGAAGCCGGACAGGGAGAACGTCTTTTATTAGGCACTGCGGAGGCTGGCAGGTACCGCAGTATCGCTGCTGCTGCTCTGGCCTACAATCATTCGGTAATTGCCCAGTCCCCCATCGATGTCAACCTTGCAAAGCAACTCAATATCCTGTTAAAAGAGATTGGTGTTTCACGGGACCACATCATCATCGATCCCTATACCGGTTCTCTGGGCTATGGTTTTGAGTATTCTTACTCAGCCATGGAACGAATCCGTTTCTCTGCACTGAAAGGGGATGCAGACCTGGCCATGCCCGTCATCTGTTCTGCTATCGACACATTGACGGCAAAAGAAGTACGGGAGGCAGCACCCGCCATCCAGGACGACATTGCAGTCCAATGGGAATTTACTACCGGACTTGCCGCTGCTGCTGCCGGTTCAGAGATCATCTGCGTCCGGCACCCCCGTACAATTCCCCTGCTGAGAAAAGCATTTGCCAGTCTTAAAGCCGGTAAAATTTCCGGGATGGGAGAGTAACATGGCACTCAAAGCACTTGACATTTACAAACTCCTGCCCAAGAAAAACTGCAAGGAATGCGGGGATCCAACCTGCCTGACGTTTGCCATGAAACTAGCCGGGGGAAAAGCGGATGTGGACCTCTGCCCCTACCTGGATGATGCTGCCAAATCGGTGCTGGGAGCGACAACACGCCCGCCAATCCGGCTGGTCAGGCTCGGTATAGGTGAACGATCCTTTGCTGTTGGTGAAGAGTTTGTACTCTATCGCCATGAAAAGACATTTTATCACCCCCCGGGAATTATTTTTAAGATTTCTGATAACGATACACCGGAAAAAATTTCTCAGGTTACAACTCGTGTCCGGGATGAATTTTTTACCCGGGTTGGAGCGGATCTCCGGTTTAACGGGATTGCTATAGAAAACACCAGTGGTTCAGCAGATACGTTTGCCCGGGCCATTGAAATCATAGAAAATATTGCAGACCTGCCTCTCGTATTGATAACTGCGGATCCTGCCGCCCTGTCTGCTGCCCTTACGCACTGTGGAACCTATCGCCCGCTTATTCACGCAGCCACACCGGCAAATCGGAAAGAGTTCTGTGCACTCGCAAAACTGCATGGCTGCCCGCTGGTAGTCAGCGGGAAGACTTTCGATGAACTCTCACAACTGACCAGGGACTGTACCGCAGATGGGGTACAGGATCTTATCCTGGATCTCTCCCCGGAATCGTTACAGGCATTTATTGTCCGCTCTACTACAATCCGACAACTTGCCATCACCCGGGAATCTCCCGATCTCGGGTACCCGGTATTTCTTGATGCTTCCGTCATGGACCTGCAGGATGCAGCAATTGCCCTGGGTATTACCAAATATGCTTCGGTCATTGTTACATTTCCGCTCTCTCCGGCAGCTGCACAGGCAGTGCTGACCCTGCGCCAGAATATCTACACGGATCCCCAGAAACCGATCCAGATGAACCCGGGGCTGTACCGGGTAGGCAACCCGGGAAAGGATGCCCCGGTCCTGATGACCGTGAACTTCTCGCTCACGTTCTTTACCCTGCAGGGATACCTCGAATCCACCCGGTTACCCTGTTTCATGCTTATCGTAGATACTGAAGGATTATCGGTGCTTACTGCCGTTGCCGCAGGAAAACTGAGCGAGATGCTGGTCAGGGACGCAATAAAAAAATTCGCGGTCGAAGACGAAGTTTCCCACCGGAAACTCATCATACCGGGTTATGCATCCCCGCTTTCTGGCAGGATCGAGGAGGCAACCGGGTGGAAAGTGCTCGTCGGGCCCCGGGATGCAGCCGAAATCGGGGAGTACCTGCACGAGGAGTGGAAACAATAAATGCGGACAGTCACGTTCCTTCCCGGGTATCGTAAGATCGAGATTGCCCGGGGCAGTACCATTCTCGATGCGGCCCAGCGGGCCGGCTTAAACATCAATGTGGTCTGCGGGGGCCAGGGCAAATGCGGGAAATGTATAGTATACGTCCAATCGGGAAAGACCAGCTTTGATGCGCAAAAGTACGGGCGGTTTTTTACCGAGGATGAACGTGCACGGGGAGCCTGCCTTGCCTGCGAGACAACAATCGATAGCGATCTTCAGGTGTTTATTCCTGAGAGCACGTTGATCCAGGAACAGAAGATCCTTATTGACGGGCAGGAAACCGCCATTGAATTTCATCCGTCAGTCAGGAAATATTACGTGGAACTCCAGCCCCCCACACTTTCCGATCCTTCACCGGACCTTTCCCGTCTGCTCTGGGGCATCCAGAAAAGCGGGGGTCCGGACGCTGAAAAGATGTATGTGCCATTGGAAGTGCTCCGGGAGATCCCGGCCATCCTGCGCCATGCCGAATGGAAAGCCACCGGGACAATCTCTCTCGTCCCCGGGGGATATCGTCTTGTGGACCTGCAGGAAAATGATACCTCAAAAAGACTCTATGGTGCAGCAGTTGATCTCGGTTCCACAACAATTGTCGTATATCTTTGGGATCTTGTCTCCGGTAAAGTGGCCGGCATTGCATCGAATTACAACCGCCAGATTAGCTGCGGTGAGGATATTTTAGCCCGGGTGAATTTTGCCCGCAAGAACGGGCTTGCAAAACTCCAGGCCCTTGCAACAGAAAGTATCAACACAGCAATAACCTCCGCATCCAATACCGCAGGAATCGACCGGGAGGATATTTACGAAGTAGTGGTAGCAGGAAATACCGTCATGACCCACATGCTGCTCGGCATCGATCCGGCATATATGATTGCCGAACCCTATGTCCCGGTGGTACGCAGGGCGCTTTCAGTGGCAACCGGGAGGATCGGTATTGCCTGCAACAAGAACGGCGGACTCTTTGTCTTTCCCGCGGTCAGCGATTTTATCGGCGGTGACATCATCGCAGATATTCTTTCCTGCGGTATGAGCGAGAAAGAAGAGATCTCGCTCCTGATCGATATCGGTACAAATTTTGAAGTCGTACTCGGGAACAACGAGTGGATGTTCTCATGCGCCGGTGCTGCCGGTCCTGCGCTCGAAGGAGGCGAGGTACTCTTCGGCATGCGGGCAAACCCAGGTGCAATTGAAAAACTCACTATCGAACCAGGGACCTTAAACCCGGTCTATTCAACGATCAATGGCATAAAACCCCGGGGCATCTGCGGCTCAGGTCTTATCGATCTGCTTGCTGAACTTCTCTGCACCTGTGTCATCGACCGCACCGGGCGCATCAACACCGGTATTACCAACCCGCGGGTACGAACCACCGGTCACTTCCCCGAATTTGTTGTTGCGTGGGCAGCCGAGACTGACATAGGAAAAGACATTGTGATCACGGAAAATGATATCAAAAACCTAATCATGAGCAAGGCATCGGTGCATGCAGCCTGCGTAACCCTGATGAACCAGGCTGGCATTACCCGACGTGAAATTACTACAATTTACTTTGCCGGTGCATTTGGCAATTATATCAACAAAAAGAATGCCACTATTATCGGGTTGATCCCGGAAATAAATATTGATCGCATTATCAATATCGGCAACGGTGCTGTAACCGGTGCCAATATTGCGCTTATCAACCGGAGGAAGAGAAAGACCCTTGACGAGATTGCATACCGGATTGCCTATATCGAACTCAATGCCGAATCGTCTTTCATGGATGAGTACACCTCGAGCACTTTCCTGCCTCATACAGACCTGACGCTTTTTCCCCGGGTCCAGAAACTGCTGGATACCTGCCGGATCGCAAAGGAGTGAGAAATGGCAAAGATGATTACGTCCCCCCATTCACAGGCAACCGGTGTCGGTGCCCTTCCCCACAAGGATCCCCGCGAAGCATGCAACGATGTTTTGGAGATCTTTCCTTCCTTTCCCTATATCCCCACCTTACCCGACCGGGGACAACTGGAGAGTATTGTTTTTAATGACTCTGAACAGTTGCCCGGGAGGATCATTCGCGATGACCGTCTCCTCTTTGACAGCACCACCGACCAGACCGCAGCAATGGAACAGGTGTACATGGATTACGTTGAGCAGAATTTTACTCCCTATGCCCTGCACAAAGACTATGCCTCAGCATTTTCTGATATGATGACGCGAAATCTCGCCAGTACCGGAATATTAAAATTTCAGGTAACCGGCCCGGTCACGTTTGGCATGCAGGTCGTAGATGCTGACAAGCGCCCGATCTATTACGATGCACAGCTTGCCGATGTGCTGGCGAAGATGCTGGCATTAAAAGCCCGCTGGTGTGAAGTCGAGATGCAAAAACAGACCGGTGTGCAAGAGACCCTGATCGTGCTCAATGAACCCTATCTTGCTTCCCTTGGGTCTTCAGTCGTACCTGTTGACAAGGAGACGGTGAAAGCCGGGTGGGAAGATATCGCATCGCTGGTAGAAGGAGGCCTCGGCATCCACTGCTGCTCGAATACAGATTGGGAATTTGTCCTCGGACTCAATCCTTCTGTTGTCTCAATCGATGCCTTTACAACGGCAAAAGAATTCCTGCTGTACGCTGATACCATCACAAAATATATGGAACGGGGCGGGGTTGTTGCATGGGGCATTGTTCCTGCGGATTCCCGTATTTTTGTAACCGAGACCACCGCTTCCCTGTACCAAAAATATCTCGATATCCGCACGCAGCTCTGTGCCCACATGCCCGAAGATCTCTTCGATGCGCAGTCCCTCATTACGCCAAGTTGTGGCATCCGTTTTGCCGATCGCGCCTCTGCCTGTTCCATCATGCAGGCCGCTGCAGAAATTTCACATCGTATCCTTAAGAAAAACAGCTGAAAAAAACACAGGTTTATTCCATGCCCTCTCATCCCTTCACGATAGTTGTTTCCGGCAAAGGCGGGACCGGTAAGACAACCCTCAGTTCCCTGCTCGTGCGTTCTTTTATAGAACTCGGGGAAAAACCGGTACTTGCCGTAGATGCGGATCCCAATGCAAATTTTCATGAAGCATTGGGGGTGACCATCCACGAGACCCTTGGCAGTATGCGCGAAGAAGTATTCACCCGGAAGATCCCCCCGGGTATGAACCGGCACGATTATGTCAGGTTCCGGTTCCGGCAGGCTCTTGTTGAAGCCGAAGGATTTGATCTGGTTGCCATGGGAAGACCGGAAGGCAGCGGATGTTATTGTTTTGCACACGATCTCCTCTCGGAATGCATGACCGAACTCGAGCGGGATTACCGGTTCATTGTTATTGATACGGAAGCGGGCATGGAGCATATCAGCAGGGGAACCATCGGGAAACCCGATATGCTGTTGATTGTCAGTGATCCCGGTGCACGGGGGGTGCGGACCATAGCACGGATACGGCAGATCGCCACCGAACTCGGGCTGGAGCCGGAAAAGATCCATATCGTCTTCAATAAATACAAGACCGGCACGGCACCGGTCGATATCGGAAGGGAAACCCCCATTGCCCTGCTCCCGGATGATCCTGCTGTCGAGGCTGCAGATCTTGCTGCAACACCGGTCTCGCAGATTCCCATGAGCAGTCCTGCCAGGATTGCGGTGCGGGAGCTGGCAGAAAAAATACGAATGCTCGCAATAGAGCATTCAAATACATAAAAAATATTCAAAGAAAAACTGCTACGGCAATCGTTGTTGTCCAAAGGCCGTTTTTGTCCCCTTCAGCGGACTGGCAGGTGTTTTTTGTCTTGATGATCTTACCACTCGCTTTGTATATCTGCTCGCGTTCCTGCCACGCAAGATTCACATCAAATTCAATGCCGAGGGTGGTAGCCAGCATCGTTGCAGCAAGATCTTCAGCATATTCCCCGGTCTTTTCCTGGGTTTCGCCATAAGCGTGATGTTCGGAGAGATAACCGTATTCCTCGGAATCTTTGGGCAGGGCAAGACCAATTGCGGAAGAGACCAGGCGGTTGGGTTCATTGGTATCGTTCCGGGCCATGACACAGAAGGTGATGCCCCCGGGAAGGAGTTGGTTTAGTCCTTCTTTTCTGGACAACTGTTTGCAGTTCGGGGGAAATATACTTGAAACATACACCAGGTTGCATTTTTCTATTCCGGCCTTTCTCAGAGCAAGCTCAAAGGATGCAAGACGATCTTTATGGACGCCAACGCCCTTAGTGAAAAAGATCTTTGTCGGAACAAACATATTTTTATGTTATTATCCGTTTCCTTTTTTAAGTTTTGGACATTATAATCCAAATTGCATCAAATCTGGGGTTTTTGCCAGGGAAATATCCTGCCGCGCCCTTTCAGGTTCTTTACTGATACTGCCCCCCATAAAAAAAATCATTTCGAAGAAAGGCTGGCAATAATTCCGGGCAACTCATCCATTGCATCGATGGTAAAATCTGCTTCGAACGCACTTCGATCATCGGAAAAACGATCGCCATAACGGGCATAGACCGAACAAATGCCAAGCAGCCTGCAGGGTTCGATATCCCGCCTCGGGCTGTCTCCTACTAAAAGGACCTCATGGGTTTCTGCCCGCATCATCTCAAGAGCAACGAGAAAGGGATCGGGGGCTGGTTTTTTTACCCCAACCATATCATACGTCACCATGCCGCAGAAAAACGGGAGAAGCCCGGTTTTTTCAAGGCGAAGGGTTGCATCCTTCGAATGAGCATCCGTAATAATTCCCATCGGGAACCCGGATTTCCTGAGTTGTTCAAGCGTTTCCAAAACTCCGGGATACGGCGTAATTGAAAGGAGTTTTTCCTTCTCGTAAATCCGGCATGCCGTGGAATACATTCCATCCGGAGAGAGCGAGTTGTCGGTCATATAATCGAGGATGTTTTCATGCGCTTCAAATCCCCGCACAGGGCGCAGGAAATACCCAAACAATGCGTCGCCGTCTTTGGTTCCTAAGAACTGTGTAACCGCATGGCAGGAAGCGATCTGTGCCCCGACAAGATCAAAAAGAGTATTGTCCATATCAAAGAGGAGTGTTGTTATTTCCCTGCCCTTTTGCATTTCCGGCATTATCATTCCTATCATAATGGTATCGCCATAATCAAAGGATTATTGATCAGGGCATTTTTCTGATCAAAGAGTTAACATAAAAATGCATCACCAAAAGGATATTGACCGGAACTCATATCATGGAAGATACCTATCTCATTGAGATCCGTCTGGGAAAAACCAAATGGCGGGTAAAAGAGACAATTTTTGCTATCGGCAGGAATTTCCGGCTGGGGTCATTTATCGAAAGGCATCCTCATGTCACCCTGTTCGGGCCATTAACGCTCAATGACGGCACCAGTCAGGAACAGCTCCTTGATACCATTGGGAAAGTTGCATCAGGATTCGATCCAATCCCTTTCATGATTGACGGGTGGGAAAAACGTGAAGGCATGCATGGCAGTGTCATTGCCTTTCCGGTAAAATCCTCAGAATCCTTGCGAAATCTTACTGCATTACTCGCAGATGTCCTAACTCCACTTACCCACAGCCATAATGGTTGGGATGCATATCCTGCCAAGAAATGGTTCCACGTGACCATTGCCAATAGGCTCGATCCAAAAAAGGCAGAAGAAATTTTTTCCGTGATTAGAAAGTCAGCAGATGTTCTTCCCCGCATAGATCGATCGCACAATCGGATGGTAACAGGTTTCCTGTCATGGCTGAAACAAACCCTGCACCTGAAACACAGGATAATTATCTGGCCGGTTACGCTGGATGAAACCGGGCTCAGGATTACGGTTATGCATGGAGATAAAATCGAGGCTGAATATGATCTTTTATTGAAATGCTGGCTCTTTGGAGAAGACAGTCATTCCTCTTTATCATGGGAAAAAACGCTCAGGCTCTACCGCTGCAATGCGGGTTTTGAACTTACTGACAAAAAGCCGGAAAAACCTGGTGAAATATTTGTAATTTCTGACCTGCACCTCGGTCATGCCAATATTATCCGTTATTGCTCCCGACCATTCCTTTTTTCCGATCCGGACGAGATGAACCGTGTGCTTATTGCGAACTGGAATTTTGTAATACCTGATTCAGGGAGGGCATATTTCCTGGGGGATTTCCGCTATGGCGCCCATGCACGGGATGCTGATACTTATCGTAAACAACTGCAGGGTGATATCACGTTTATTTCCGGGAATCACGATAGTTCCGATCTCAATACGATTCCTTCGCTAATTGTGGATTACCAGGATTTTTCTTTCCTGCTTATCCACGATCCCGCGGATGCTCCGGTGGAATTCCAGGGTTGGGTGATTCATGGTCATTACCATAACAATGACCTCCATCATTATCCGTTCATCAATTTTTTAGAGCGGCGGATAAATGTAAGCGCAGAAGTGACAGGGTATGTACCCATCAGTTTACGCGAGATCTGCCATATCATAAAAACCCGTGAGATGAGCAGGAATATGGAACCTTTGCTCCTGAAATATCCCTGCACAAAATAAGTCTGCTGATCCGGGTCCGGGTCCGGCACTCTTCATAACCTTTTTACCAACCGGAAATATAGTTCCAGAGTAAGGGTGAAAAGACAATGTTGTTTGAGCGGATTATTTCTGAAGGAATTTCTCATTTTTCCTATCTTATCGGATCGGGTGGGCAGGCAGTGGTGATTGATCCGCGCAGGGATTGTGAGATTTACCTTGAAATTGCCCGGAGAAATGATCTTACTATTACCCATATTTTCGAAACCCACCGGAATGAGGATTACGTGATAGGATCGCAGGAACTTGCTTCCCGCTGCGGGGCTGCAATATACCACGGTGCAGCAATGGCTTTTTCCTATGGCAGACCCGTTCGGGAAGGCGATATTTTCCTGTTTGGTTCGCTTGAACTCAGGGTAATAGAAACCCCGGGACATACGGAAGAGAGCATCTCTCTTGTCCTCACCGATAAAGAAGTTTCATCACAGCCCTACATGGTTTTTTGCGGCGATACCCTTTTTTCCGGCGATATTGCCCGTACGGATTTCTATGGGGCAAATCGCAATGCGGAGATGGCAGCAAAAATCTACCAGAGCATTACGACAAAAATCCTGCCGCTCGGAGATGGCACGATTATATGTCCTGCCCACGGTGCCGGCTCGGTGTGCGGCGGAGACATTGCCGATCACCCGTTCACTACAGCCGGATACGAAAAAATAACAAACCGCTGGCTCCTGATGGAAAAACAAGCATTTGTTTCAGCAAAGATCAATGAGTCCCCCTATATCCCACCCTATTTCAGGAAAATGGAGCAATACAACAAGGAAGGTGCACCGCTCCTGCAACGAATTCCTGATATCAGGCCCCTATCCATCAGTGAAGTAAATACACTCAGGAAATCGGAATGCCAGGTACTGGATATCCGTTCACCTACGAGTTTTGGCGCCGGGTATATCCCGGGAAGTGTATCTATCTGGCGCGAAGGACTCCCTGCGTTCATGGGATGGATTCTCAATTATGAACAGCCAATCGTCATTGTCGATGATTTTAATCTCTCACTTGAAACAGTGCAGCGTCATTTCATCCGGCTTGGTTACGACAATATTGCCGGATATCTTGCCGGGGGTTTTTCCCAGTGGACAAAATCTGCCCAGGACATTGCTGTTCTTCCCACCTGCTCCGTGCAGCAGCTCAGAGCACGTCTGGAGAAAGAATCCCCGTTCATTCTTGACGTGAGAGATATCAAAAACTGGAATTCTGTTGGTCATATCCGGCATGCGCACCACCGGTATATCGGAGAACTTCCCGATCATATCGATGAGATCCCAAAAGATGTACCGGTTATCGTCATCTGTGATGCAGGTTACAAGGGAAGTCTTGCAGGAAGTATCCTTGCCCGCCATAACTTTACAAACCTGACCAATGTACTGGGAGGGATGACAGCGTGGAAACGGGCAGGATTAGATATTGAGAAATAATTACAGGATCTTTTTTTTATTCTGGCAAAAATTAACAAGATTTATCTCCTTTGGTAGGGAAATGCAGATTGTCGTGAATATATGGAAATAATCAAGATCCCGAGGATGGAGAAACAGGAATACGATCGCCTTATTGAGAAAGGATACATCTGCCGTATCGCATTCCAGGGAGAAAAATACCCGTATATAGCACCGTTTTTATATGTTTTTGACGGTTCATTTCTTTATTTTCTCTCGACAAAGTACGGGAAAAAGATCGAATATTTCCGTAAAAGCCCCTATGTATCTGTAGAGATCGAGAAATACACAAAAGATCTCTCGTCTTACACGTTTGTGACGCTGCAGGGATATTTGGAAGAAGTCCACGATTCGATCGAGAAGAAGATCATCCGGGAAAAGTTTGTGGATCTTATTGTCGAACGCAACCTTTCGTGCAACATCCTTGCGGCCCTGGGCCATTCACCACTGGACCCCCCGGCTGCAATCGGCAAAGAGGAACGCTCGCTTGTCTGGAAACTTGTCGGGGTCAAGGATCTTGTAGCGCTGAAAAATCTTTGATTTTTTTCATCATTTTTTTGTTAAACCAATTGTTGAAAGGATTATTTTTGTATCCGTAACCGGTACCGAACAGGCATGACCGGAACAGATATAGGCTGTTGCCTTTCCATCGATCATGACAAGATCCCGGGTGAATGGGGCGATCTCTGCAATTGCCGATGCCTGCGGGCCGGGGGAAAACTGCACGATGTTAACCGAGGGCAGGTAATTCGATCGCAGTGCAAGAATCAACGCCTTTGTCTCCTCAGCATTACGCTCTCCAACAATTACGACGTCCTGGGACAGAAGAGCCTGATCAAGCCCGCAGAGGAACCATGTGTACGATGACGGCGATTGGCTTATGGTTCCGGAAAATCTGCACGAAAGGGCTGACGCTCTCTCTTCTAGCAAAGCATCACCCGTTAACCGGGATAATCGTACCAGGTTCGTAAATGCAACAGAGTTACCGGAAGGAATGGCACCGTCATAAATCTCCTTCTTGCGAATGATCAATGCCTCGGCAGTATCCGCAACCGTGAAAAAACCGGCATCCCGCAAATCCCAGAAATGTTCAATAAAATATTTGTTCAGCTGGAGAGCAGTGGAAAGAAATTGCTCATCGAATGTAGATTCATAGAGTTCGATAAGCGCATGGATGATGAATGCATAATCATCAGCAAATCCCGGAATTGCCGCATCCCCGTCCCGGTACCGGTGCAGGAGACCACCATCATTACTGCGCATCTGTGCCAGGATAAACTGCATGGCTGTTTTTGCAACTTCTTCGTAAGCCGGATTATTAAAAACCCGTCCTGCCTGTGCAAGTGCTGCAATGCATAAACCGTTCCAGTCAGCGAGCACCTTATCATCGAGCGAAGGAGGGGATCGCTGCTCCCTTGCGGCAAGAAGCCGGGAGCGAATCGATTCCATGCGCATAACAAGTTCCGGCTCAGCAATTTCCAGGGAGGCTGCAATAGCGGTGAGCGGCTGATGACGGGAAAGAATGTTGTAACCGGTACCGCGATCAGGATCCTGAAAATTGCCTTGTGAGGTCGCACCATATACCAGTGCTGCAAGTGCGGCATCATCACTTCCCAGCACCTGTTCGAATTCTTGCAGGGTCCAGACATAAAACGCGCCCTCTCCCCCAGGGCTGTCAGCATCTTCAGCCGAGAAAAAAGCCCCTTCAGGTGAATAGAGTTGCCGCATGACATAACTGACAATCTCTTCAACGATCTTCGGGTAATCCGGTTCTTTGTGACCAGGTACGCTTTGGTATATGCCATCACCAGCAGGGCCTGGTCGTAGAGCATCTTCTCAAAGTGAGGCACAAGCCATTTTGCATCGGTTGAGTAACGGTGGATACCGCCCCCCAGGTGATCGTAGATGCCTCCATTCCGAATTGCGTGAAGGGTTTTTTCAACCATTGCCAGTGCCCGGGAATCTGCTTTTCTCACGGAGTACCTGAGCAGGAAAAGAAGGGTATGAGGTGTGGGAAATTTTGGGGCATTACCAAACCCCCCGTACACAGGATCGAAATGGAGGAGGAGTGCGTTATAACCTTCATCAAGAAGTTCACTATCAGGTTTTGTTCCAGGAGGTGATCTTGCAGAGCCGGTGATTGCAGCAATTATCCGATCACCGGACCGGATCAGGTCTGATCGCTGTTCCCGCCACATACGGGTGATACGGGGAAGGAGGGTGAGCAGACCCATCAGGGAAAACCGGGTCTCCCGGGGAATGTACGTAGCAGCAAAGAACGGCTTTTTCTCCGGGGTCATAACAATCGTAAGCGGCCAGCCACCCTGTCCTGTCATCTGCTGGCAGACTTCCATGTAAACGCTGTCGATATCCGGTCGCTCCTCACGATCGACTTTTATTGAGATAAAATCCCGGTTGAGCATTGCAGCAACTTCCGGATCTTCAAATGATTCGTGCGCCATCACGTGACACCAGTGGCAGGTGGCATACCCGATCGACAGAAAGATCGGTTTATCCTCCCGGGCAGCCCGCAAAAATGCTTCTTCGCCCCACGGGTACCAGTCCACCGGATTCTCCGCATGCTGGAGCAGGTACGGGCTCTTCTCGTGCATCAACCGGTTAGGTATGCGGCTCCCTGTACCCGGTTTGGGAACGGTCAAAGGAACTTCCGGCGACATAATGCCTCATGGGCGCGCTGACATTATGAGCCTTTCAGAAGTACAATCGGGCACAATCACTCAGGTTATGGTAAATGCCGCCAACAGTACAAGGTAATTTAAGGATTTTTCATGGATTCTGCCGGGTATTTCCTTATCATTGCAACAGGCATTGTGGTGATATTTATCTCGCTGGCACTGGATTTTCTCTGGGCCCGTTGTATACCGGTCAGGTTTTTTTACTATTTCCTGCGCGCACCCGGCGTTGTAGTCCATGAATGCGCCCATGTACTCGGCTGCCTGATTACCGGGGCAAAAATCCAAAAGGTGGTGCTTTTCTCAAAAGGTGGTGGATCCGTCACCTACAATCCCCCGGCGATTCCGGTCCTGGGAAATGTTGTGATCAGTACCGCACCACTTTTTGGTATCCCCCTTGTGCTCGCATTCTGCACGTGGCTTTTTTCAACATATTTGGGCTGTGTATTTCCGGCACTCCCTCTCGCTATCGATTCGCCAGATACCGTAATATTGACCGGAGGAACAATTCTGGCAACATTTACCCAAAATCTTGTAGTGCAGTTCAATGCATGGTTTCTTTTTTACCTGTACCTGGTACTCAGTCTTATCCTGTCAGCAGCACCGAGCATGCAGGATATGAAAAACGCAACTATCGGGTGCTGCATTCTTGCCATCACCAGCATACTCGTACTCTGGAGCCAGTATCCTTTGGCAATCAGTATTCTTTCAGAAATCATGCGCATTATTGGCAGGGGGTTTGCCCTTGGGCTTGGTTTCGGGCTGGTGGCGCTGGTGCTCTCGTCTCCCCTTATCGTCATCTGTCTCCACCGGCACACTGCATGAGCAGAGAATGCATAAAAGATCGGTATTAATTGATCCGGAAGGCTACATTTCTGCACCCATGGTCCGTGAGTCTCCTCAGGCTGAACCCGATACAGAACTGGCTGGTCCCCGCCTCACCCCGGTTATGCGTCAGTACCGCGAGCTCAAGGAAAAATTTGCCGATACCGTCCTCCTGTTCCGCATCGGCGATTTCTACGAGACCTTTGAAGAGGATGCAAAGATCATCTCCCGGGAACTGGAGATCGTGCTCACGTCCCGGTCAAAGATTGGCGACAATCCCATCCCGCTTGCCGGTGTCCCCTATCACGCAATCGATGGCTATATCGCAAAACTGATCGGCAAAGGCTACAAGGTTGCCATCTGCGATCAGGTCGAAGAT
>Ga0074195_1002412_pt1 | contig 21026 bp, 20 predicted proteins | sample EPASupsiteHSE623_FD_64525 | JGI IMG/M metagenome (GOLD analysis project Ga0074195, IMG submission 64525) | Bioremediated contaminated groundwater from EPA Superfund site, New Mexico - Sample HSE6-23 | ecosystem: Environmental > Aquatic > Deep subsurface > Groundwater > Contaminated ...
AGGAGGCCCGTGCAATGTTTGTTGCCCACGCCCCGGCCTCCGGCCGCGACGAGATCGGCGGCCTGCTTCGCCAGCCCGCCTGAATCCGCGTCTTTCCAGCGGGCATCCGAGGGAGGGAAGTGCGAGCCGATATCCCCGAGGCTAGCCGCGCCGAGGAGGGCGTCGGTTATGGCGTGCCACAGGACATCGCCGTCCGAATGGCCCGCCTCGCCCTTGTCGTGGGCAAGATGAATGCCGCCGATCAGGAGTTTCCTGGAGGGAACAAGGGGGTGGATGTCCCAGCCTTCGCCTATCCTGGATACCTTCGAGCGTCGTTCTGTCATGGGCAGATCTTCCCTATAGGTGATTTTCCGATTATTCCGGTCGCCGGGGATGTAGGCGACTTTCCCCACATAACGATCCCAAAGCGAGGAATCGTCGGTGCCTGCCCAGCCATCGGCGGCCGCCGCCGCATAGGCTTCCGCGAGGGTCGCGAGCGCGAATCCCTGGGGGGTCTGGGCAGCTTTCAGCGAGTCCCGCCTGGGATGGGCGCTGATGAATCCGCCGTGCCCGATCTCCTTGGGCGTGTCGGGAAGGTCGGCCAGGGGAACGCATGCCCCGCGCTTTCTCGCCGAGGCGAGAACGGCGCCTATCGTGTCGGCTGACACCCAGGGTCGCGCCGCGTCGTGGACAAGGACGACGGCGTTCGCCGGATCGGCGGCGGCGCTCATGATGGCCTTAAGCCCCTTCTCCACGGAATCCTGCCTGCTGCGGCCGCCTTGGACGAAGCTGATCGCGCGGGGGAGGGCCGAGCCTCCGTCCGCGAGGAGCGGCTCCAAGGCCGAACGCAGTTCGCCCAGGCGGCCTTCGGGATAGGTGATGATGACGCCGGCGAGACGCTCGCCTCCGAGAAACGCCTCGAGCGAGCGCTGGAGCACGCTCGCTCCACCCAAGAGCTGGAGCTCTTTCTTTGTGTCGCCAAATCGCGAGCTTGAGCCCGCGGCGGTCAGGATGAGGTAGACGTCACCCGTCAAGGGAAGCTTGGGGGGAGCGATGAGGTGATCGGGATCCAGCGAACTCTGGCCGGACATCGTTGTTCAGCTTTCGAGGCGCACGTGGATGAGCTCGGCGATTTCATCCTTTGCTTTTCCGAGCGAGTAGGCGATCTCATCCTGCAGAAGGTTGATCGCAGAATCGTAGAGCTTGCGTTCGAGGATGGGAAGTTCCTTGATTTTCGAGCGGTGATAGAGGGATCTGACCACCGCCGCGATATCCATGATGGAACCTTTCTTCAGCAGATCGAGGTTCATCTGGTAGCGGAGCTTCCAGTCGGTGGGGATGGGGGCATAGTCTTCGGAGATGAAGCTCAATGCCTGCTCGGCCTCTTCCTGGGGAACGATCGGGCGGAGGCCCAGCGTGCCCGCCTTGTCGATCGGCACCATCACGGTCATGTCGGAAAACTCGAGATAAATGATGTAATAAAGGATTTTCGAATCCTTGAAGGATTTTTCCCTTATCTCGAGAATGCGACCGACTCCTTGGCTTGGATAGACCACGCGCTGGTCTATCTTGTAGGCGGGGACCGTTGTGTTCTCCATATGAAAGCATTGTAGCAAAAAAAAGCGTCTTCGTCAAAGCATGCGCGAGCTTGCGGTGAGGAAATCGGAAGTGTATCTTTCCGTCTAGTATGGCAAAAAAAAGAGCGACGTCACTTGAGGCTTGGATTTTTCCGCTTTTTATAGGCTTGATCCTTGTGGCTGGCTTCGTTTTCAGGGCTGACATCGCCACTCTATTCAAAAACAGGGAAGCGATACGGGAATGGATTCAAAGCAGCGGGTCCCTCGGGCCTTTCGTCTTCGTGGGTTTGCAGATTGTGCAGGTTGTCGTGTTCATCATTCCCGGCGAAATCGCCCAAGCCGCGGGAGGGTTCATATTCGGGTTCTGGACCGGCAGCGCCCTGAGCTTCGCGGGAATAGCTATCGGCTCCCTTATGAACTACGGGATCGGCAGCCTCTTTGGACGCCCCTTCATGCTCGCCATCCTGAATGAAGCGAGCCTGGCGCGGGCCGAATCGCTTCTGGCCAACCGGAAGACGAAGGCTGCCTATCTCCTGCTTTTCCTCGTTCCAGGGATACCCAAGGATATGCTCTGCTATATCGCCGGAATGACGAAGGCTCCCCTCTTCCCCTTCCTCGCGGCCTCGATGGTGGCCCGTCTTCCCGGGATCGTGGGCAGCTCTCTCATTGGCACGGCGACCTACTCAGGCCATTATCGCCTTGTGCTCGGGCTTTTGGTCGCCGCCTCATTGATGTTCATAGCGGGCTTCGTGTGGCGCAAGCCCCTCGAGAACTGGGTGCGCAATTTTTCGCGCAAAAAAAATGATCGATGAAAAAGGCAGGAGGCGAATCGTGCGTGTCGCCTGGTGGGAAGAGGCTGTTTTCTATCAAATCTATCCCCGATCGTTCAAGGATTCAAATGGCGATGGAATTGGCGATCTTCCCGGCATAACGGAGAAATTGGACTACCTCGCGGAGCTCGGCATCGACGCTCTGTGGATATCTCCCGTCTTTCCCAGCCCGATGAGGGATTTTGGCTACGATGTCGCCGATTATCGGGGCATCGATCCGATTTTTGGCGACGCGGGGGATTTTGCCGCGCTGATGCGGGAAGCGAAAAAGCGCGGGATCAAGATCGTGATGGATCTCGTGGCGAATCACAGTTCCGATGAGCATCCATGGTTCACCGAGGCGAGGGCTTCCCGCGAGTCGCCCAAACATGATTGGTATATCTGGGTGCCCGAAACCGGCGCGCCCCCCAACAATTGGAAAGCGGTGTTCGAGCTTGGAAGCGCCTGGCATCCCAATCCCGGCACTGGCGAGCGCTATTTGGGCACCTTCACCCGGCATCAACCCGAATTCGATTGGCGCAACCCCGAGCTTCGATCGGCCTTCTACGATATCATGAAGTATTGGTACGATCTTGGCGTCGATGGTTTCAGGCTCGACGTGGCCACCGCGTACATGAAAGATCCCGAGCTGCGCTCCAATCCTTTTTCCTTCAGGGCTATCCCCGATTTTTTCCAGAAACACCTCCACGACCGCAACCATCGGGATTTTCACGCGGTTTTCAGGGAAATGCGTCAGGTGGCGGACGAATCGCCGGCGCTGGATCCCGCCTCGAGTTCCCCTGGGGAAAGGGTCCTTATCGCCGAGCCGTATGGCGAGGACGCCGAGCTCGCCGCGTCCTGTCTTGGCGTCGCGGGCGACGAATTGCACCTAGCCTTCAATTTCGAGTTCCTCAAACAGCCCTGGGAAGCCCAGGGCTTCCGCGCTTCGGCGGAACGATGGTACGCGCTTCTGCCCAAGGGCGGGTGGCCGAATTTTACGCTGGGCAATCACGACAAGCCCCGGTCGGCTTGGCGCTACCGGTCGCGAAAACCAGGCATAACGGAGGCAAGGGCAAAGCTTACCGCCGCCATGCTCCTAACCTTGAAGGGCACGCCTTTCTTGTATTATGGCGAGGAAATCGGCATGACCTGCCAGAGGCTGCCCAAGGCGGCCTTGCGAGACCCTCTCGGCATCGCTACCTGGCCTTTAGGCTTCCTGGGCCGCGACCCCGAGCGGACGCCGATGCAATGGAGCGGCGCTTCCGATGGCGGCTTCGGCTCTCCCTCGCCCTGGCTTCCCATGAATCCCGATTGGAAAACGCGGAACGTGGAGGCGCAGGAAGCCGACCCCGGCTCGTTGCTTTCCTGGTACCGAAGCCTGACGAAATTGCGCCGCGAGGAGGCCGAGCTTCGCCATGGGGAAATTCGGTTTGTCGATTCGGAAGGGGAGATTCTCGCCTACGAAAGGCTGGGTGAGCGCCCTGATGACAAGATTCTCGTCTACCTTAATTTTTCTTCACGGCGAATTCGAATTGGAATAGGGAAGGAACTGCGCGTGCTGCTCGGAAGCCATAGGGCGCCGGGATCGCTCGTCGCCGCCGGAGCCGCGGAGTTGGGACCTTGCGAGGCCCTTATCGCGCGGTAGGCTTCCTCACCCGCGCGGAGTCGCCGCTCGCCCTCTCGATTTGATAGCGTTGCATCGCCGCGAAGGCGGCGAGGAGTCTGCCCTTATCCGGGTACTCCTCGAGTCCGGCGGATTCCAGCGCGAGGAGCAGCTCGTGCACGGTTTCCAGCGTGGAAAGAAAGAGAGGATCGGGCTGCCGCTTGATAAGCCAGCGGCTGGGGGTGCCCGGCGTGAACATGAGGCGGGGCAGGCGCAGAAGACCAGGGCTCTCGCGGAGGACAACCTTCGAGCAGGGCCAGGTCGCGTCCACGAGAAAAGCCGTTATCCTGCGTCCTGAAGCGGCCTGGGCGAGCGCGGCGCCCGATCCAGGCAGACTCAGGTCGAGCGAGTCAGCGCCGGGGTACAGAAGCAGGGGATAATTCCCAGGGTCGTCGATCAGCGCCCGCACACGGGCATTCGCGTCGAAGGCCACCCCGGGGATGATCTCCGCGTCGGCGATGTTGAGACAGGTCATTCGTCCCGTGCCGCAGCGCTCCCGACGCCATTCTTTCGGGTGCATGAGCAGGACGATCTTGGTGCGCAAGCGCATCGCTGGCTCCACGGGGCACAGGCATGAGGCCAGGGGGCGTCGGCATCGCAGGCAGAGTTCTCGAAACATGAAAGGCCACTCCTGCGAGCACTATACAGCGGGACGGGGTTTCGGGATATCCTGGGGGACATCGCCGGCGCGGGTTTCTTCCGGCCGATGACATCAGCGAAAGGCTCGGGGAACCCTCCCCGGGGCGGAGGCGGAACAGCGTGAAGAGGATCAGGAAACTACTCTCGCGGAGGGCGACTCTCGTTTTTTTCGCCATGGCCACGCAACTGGTCGCCCTCATTGGAGTCCTGAACATTTTCGCGGATTCCTTCTACATTTTTTACGCGGTGAGCATCGTCCTCAGCGTGGCGGTCGTCATCTGGATCCTGAACGATTCGAGCAATCCGGCATATAAGTTGGCGTGGATCATACCCATACTCGTGTTTCCCATTTTTGGCGGTCTCTTCTATGTCTTCTTCGGCAAGACGCGCCTCAACAGGACGATGAAGCGGCGAATGGTTGAAAGCGCGGGGAGCGTCATGACGCCCGCTGACCGCAGCGAGCGCAATATCCAGAAATTGGAGGCCCTCGATCCCGACGCCGTCCTGCAGGCGCGCTATCTGAGCGTGAACGCGGGGAGCCCGCTGTGGGTAAACACGGCCACCGAATATCTTCAAACGGGCGAATTGGCCTTTGAACGGATCGTGGAGGCTTTGAAAAAGGCCGAAAAATATATTTTCCTTGAATTCTTCATCATCGCGGAAGGCGAGATGTGGGAGACCATTCTGGCCATCCTCGCCGATAAGGCAAGGCATGGCCTCGATGTCCGCGTCATGTACGACGATTTCGGCTGCATCGCGCGATTCCCCTCCCACTACAGCAGGACTCTCGAGGCCTTGGGAATTCGCTGCGCGGTATTCAACCCGCTGCGGCCCATATTGTCATCCAATCACAACCATCGCGATCACCGGAAGATTCTGGTGATCGACGGCAGGATAGGCTTCACGGGAGGCATTAATCTCGCCGACGAGTACATCAACAAGCTCAGTCGCTTTGGCCGATGGAAGGACAGCGCCATCATGCTGGAAGGGGAAGCGGTGATGAGCCTCACGCTCATGTTCCTCCAGCTTTGGAGCCATGCCAGAAGGGGGAAGAACGATACCCTGGCCAGCGATTTCCCCGCCGTATCGGGATCGCCGGCCTTTCGCTCGGATGGTTTCGTGCAGCCCTTTGGGGATAGCCCTCTCGATGAGGAACCGGTGGGCGAGAATGTCTATCTCAACCTCATCGCGAAAGCCCGACGCTATCTCTATATCACGACTCCTTATCTCATCATCGACAACGAGATGCTGACGGCGCTCGCCTTGGCCGCTAAAGACGGCTTGGATGTAAGAATCATCACTCCCCACATCCCCGATAAATGGTATGTCCATGCCGTCACCCGGGCGAACTACGGAGCCCTTGTCGAAAGCGGCGTAAGGATCTTCGAGTATACCCCCGGTTTTATCCATTCGAAGATGTTCGTGGCGGATGACCGCTTCGGAGTGGTCGGCACGATCAACTTGGATTTCCGAAGTCTTTTCCTCCATTTTGAGTGCGGCGTATGGCTCTGCGGCTGCCAAAGCCTCGCCGCCATGCGCGATGATTTCCTTTCGACCTTGGACGAGTGCGAGGAAGTGACACAGGACGAACTCGATAGGATAAAAGTGCACAAAAAGGCGCTTGGCTGGTTCCTGAAGGTCTTTTCCCCCCTCCTATAAAATCTGGCCACCCAGCAATTTCCCCAAAGGCGCGTATATGCCCGCTCCGAGGGCCGATTCCTTTTCTTTACCTCGCGCTCATATATGACTAATTTAGTAAAATAAGATTTCCCGAAGAGTTGGATGGAAATCTGAGGAGCGTTCTATGTCATTTATTGTTCCTGATCTCAAATATTCCTTCGATGCGCTTGAACCCTCTATCGACGCCGAGACAATGCGCGTCCACCACGACAAGCATCATGGCGCCTATGTCGCCAATTTGAACAAGGCGGTCGATGGAACCGAGTACGCGGAGTGGCGGATCGAGGCTCTGGTGCGCGAATGGGACAAGCTGCCGGGCGCCATAAAGACCGCGGTGCGAAACAACGCCGGCGGACACTACAATCACAGCCTGTTCTGGGAGCTTATCGGCCCTGGCGCGGGCGGGCGGCCTTCCGGCTCCCTCGCCGCGGCCATCGAAAGGGACTTGGGGGGTTTTGACGCGTTCAGAGCCGAGTTCACGAAGGCCGCGATGGGACGCTTCGGTTCCGGCTGGGCCTGGCTTTCCCTCGATGCTTCCCGCAAGCTTCTTGTCGAATCCACCGCCAATCAGGATAGCCCCCTCATGGAGGGGCGCCTTCCCCTGCTCGGCGTGGATGTCTGGGAGCATGCCTATTACTTGAAGTATCAGAATAGGAGGGCGGAATATCTCGAGGCGTTCTACAATGTTATCAACTGGCGCGAGGTCGAGGCGCGGTTCGAAAGGGCCGCGGGCTAAGAACTGAGCCCGCGCCAACGCTGTTTTGACCGGCCCTCGGCGATGGCCGGTCAAGGCCTGGCTTGTTTGCCCTGCTTGCCTTCGTACATCGTAGCGTCGGCCATCTTGATCATCTCGTGGAGGGTGGAGGGGTTATCGGGATTATAGCGCGCGATTCCCGCGCTGAGCGAGATTGGATACCGCACGCCTTCAGCCGCGTTGCGGCGGGCAAGGTTTTCCTCGAAGCGGCGCTGCAAAATCGCTATGCTGCCCTCGGGAACGTCGAGGGCGAGAACGATGAACTCGTCCCCTCCCCATCGGCCAATTATATCCGATTCCCTGAAGGTGGAACGAAGAGCCATGACGGCCGCCTTGAGCGCCTCATCGCCCTCTACATGCCCGAACGTGTCGTTGATCGATTTGAGCTTGTCCATATCGAAGAACAAAAGGGCCATGCCCTTCTTCGTCCTGTGCGCGTGCTTGAGTTCCTGCTCGGCGGCGAAAGAAAAACCTCGTCGGTTGTACAATCCGGTGAGTTCATCCGTGACCGACAGGTTCCGCAGGTTTTCCTCCATGCCTTTTCGCTTCGAGATGTCCCTCACCGTCACGAGAATCTCGGCCTCTTTTTCCTCGGTCTCAGGGATGTAGCTTCCACTCACCTCAGCCCAGAAAACCGTTCCATCCTTGCGCATCAGCCGATATTCCTGGTTCTGCAGACTGCCCAAAATCAGGACTTGCTTCAAATCCATTTCGGCGCCCCTTCTTTCTTCCGGCAGTATGAGGGCGAAGGCGTCGCGTCCCAGAAAATCGGCGGGGCTTTCGTAGCCGAAGAGAAGAACCGCCTGGTTGTTGGCGGTTGAAATACTTTTGTCCATTCTCATCGTGACGATCGCGTCGGGCGACATTTCCACGATGGAATGATAGAGCGCCTCGTTGGCCTTGAGCGCTTCGTTCGCGCTCCTTTGCTCGGTTATATCGCGAACGATGCCGCTGAAGCCCGATAAATCGGATCCATTGCCGGCTATCTTCACCCGCACTTCGATCCAAGCCCTGGATCCATCAGGCAGGATCATCCTCACAATGTCGCGGAATGTCGCCGCGCTTTCTGTCGCCGCCCTGACATAGAGATTCCTAAGCGGGACGGCGAAATCGGTCTCGACGAATTCCGATAGCCTATGGCCGATTACCTCGTCAGAGGCGGTCATCCCGAGAATCCCGGCGAGCCTCCGATTCGCGTACTTGATTATGCCGCCTTCATCGGCGATGTAGAGCCCATCAGCCACTTCATCGAGAAAATAATGCAAATCTTCGGTGGGGATTAGGGAAAGGGAGTTTCCCGGAGCGCCTAGCCCGCCTGCCGCGGCGGCAATTCTTTGTTCCATGGTACGCCTTTATGGACGATGGACAACATTTAAAATCGGTTCGCAAATCCTTTCGCGCGCATGCTTTTGGGTTTCGACAGTAAATCATAGATACCGTTTTCAGGCAAGCAAGGCTGGCGAAAAGAACGTTATGAAGCGAGCTCAGGGATTGTCTTCGAAAGCGGGCTCATGCGTGGATTTCGTCTGAAGGGGAAAGGCGGTAGCCTACTCCTGGTTCCGTGGTGATGAGATGGGGATCCTCTGGGGCGGCTTCAAGCTTAAGCCGCAACGCGCGTATGTGGACACGCAAGCTTCCTTCTTCCATCTCCCATCCCTGCCCCCATATTTCCTGGAGCAGGCGATCCTTGGTTACGATTTTGCCGGAATGCCGGATCAGGCACTCGAGAATGGAATATTCAGTGGCTGTCAGATGAACAGAGTTGCCTTTCTTCTTTACCTCTCTCATTTCCAGGTCGACAAAAAGGTCCCCGTTCGAATATCGCATTCCGGAATCGGGCGCATTCCTTCTATAAACGGCGCTAAGCCTCGCCAGCACTTCATTGGTATAGAATGGTTTTATGATATAATCGTCCGCGCCTGCGTTGAGAAGGGATACTATATCTTCCTGGGAGTTCCTAACCGACAAAATGATTACCGGAGTGCCGCTCCACAAACGGAGTTTTGCGAGCAACTCCTTGCCATCCATGTCCGGAAGGTTTAAATCCAATAATACAACATCGGGCTTGAAGCTGACGATGTTCTGCAAGCCTTCAAAGCCCGTTGCCGATTCAAGGGTTTCTATTCCTTTGCTTCCAAGCGATAGAACAAGCAAGCGTCGAATCCTGGGTTCGTCATCGATGATCAAAACGCGCATCATGAGGCATCCCCCAAAATCTCACAGTTGGGGAAGATCGCTTCCACGCAGAATCCATCATCTTCTTTTCTCGCATCGATACGCCCCCCATGGGCTTCAGCGATGCCTCGGCAAATTGCCAATCCCAGGCCAATGCCCCCAGGTTTATCTCCCTTCGTTCTGAGAAATTTAGAAAAAGGAGACCGCATCCGGTCGGCGCTGAAACCCGGACCGGGATCCTTGACGAGGATCGAAAGCCCGCCTTCTTTCTTCGCGAGGAGAAGCGTGATTGTATCCTTCTTGCTCGAGTAGCGAGCGGCATTTTCCAGCAGATTTGAAATGAGCCGCGCTGCGAGCATAATATCCAAGGAAAACTCAGCGGGGGATTCGGGTAAAACAACGTTCAGGCTCCTCCCCTGCAGCGCAACCGACGAAAGGCTCAGCGCGGCGCGAGCGATTTCCCCTGCTTCGACCGCTTCTTTTTTCAATTTTAGGATTCCTGTCTCGATACGGCTAATCGAGAGGAAATCCTCCACGACCTTATTCAATTTTTCGGCGTAGGCAAGAGCGTCTTCAAGCAACTCGCTTCGTATCCTCGCGTCGGACGAGAGAGATTCTTCGCGCAAGGCGCTAAGAGAACCTGTGATCATTGTCAATGGCGTCTTCAGTTCATGCGAAACCGAATCGAACAATACTTTTGCGAGGCGATTGGACTCAAGCTCCAAAGCCGCCTTCCGTGTTTCAGCCTCAGATTTCTCGCGCGCGACAAAGAGCGCCAAGCTTTTCCCAAGCGCAAGGTAAAGCTGGTCATTTTCTTGGATTTTACGCTGCTTTGCCGCCATCCTGTATCCAATCGCCCCTGCAGGCTCTTCACCCGCGGCTATAGGCAGGAACTTGAATGACGCTTGGGGAACCCGAGGAGTGGATTTCCCGCACGCGATCCCTTTCCCGATGCATTCACGGATTGCTTCCCAGTCCTCTGGGCTTATTTGGTTTTTGCCGCTTCCATAAACGTCTTCTGTATTTATTCCCTCGCCACTGATCACTACGAGGACCTCGCCGCCTGAATGTCGCTCGATTAGCTGGGCAATTACATTCGCGGCATGCTCGGTCGACTGTTGAATCGATAATTGCTCGGAAGTTTGGAGCAAAAGGGTAGCGGCTTTATCGCGCTGGGCTAGAAGCCGCTCTCTCGATCTGAGCCCCGCCGAGAGCGAGCCTGTTACCGCTGCGACAAGAAAGTAGAGGCAAAAAAGCAAGATATCTTCAAGCGAAGTGATGGCAAACGTGAAACGCGGAGGAATGAACAGATAATTGTACGACAGAGACGATAGGATGGCGAGGATGACAATTGGAAAAGGGTTGGCAACAAGGGATAGAATGAGAATGGTCGCCAGATAGACGAGCGCGATACTTCTATTGCCGATAAGCGGAGCCAGAAACCAATTCAAGGCGGTCACGAAAAGGAATGTGGCAATCAACGCTATATATTGGCCCAAGGGCGCGACGACAAGATGCCGCAGCGAAGCGCTGAGGTTTTCCTTTTTTGGCCCACGCGCATCACAGACCACTACGACATCGAGAGCTTTTGATTCGCTTAAAATGCGATCTGCCAAGCTTGCTCGGTGGGGAAGGAAGCTCAAATTTGACAATCCCGATCGCCCGATGACGAGCATTGTCGCGCCCGCGTCTATGGCCGCGCCAATGATGCCCGATACGACATCGGCATTTACCAGAGTCAAAATTTCCGCGCCAAGGCTCTTCGCGATTTCCAAATTGGCCGCGAGGCGTTCCCTATCCGCGCGCTCCATTTTTGAGCCATCATCAACATGAATCGCTACCCATGAGGCTCCTAGTGAGCCGGCCTTTTCTTTAGTCCAGCGCGCAAGGTGGGCGGAATTTGGGGAACTTCCTATCCCAACCGCGATAACGGTTTGATCTGTCTGGTTGATTTTATTGTTCATTCCTTTCGCGTCTCCGCCATGCAGAGACTAGGATGACTCCTATAACAAGAAGCGTCAAGCTGATCAATACCACGCTTGTATTGACAGGGTGATTGACAGAAGCGCCCTTTGAGACAAGCTCGAGACTTGTTGCGTGGATGTCGAGATCTCCCCCATGTTCCGGACATGCCCGATGGAATATCCCACGAAGGCTTACGATATCGCCGCTCCTCGCGTAGCCGCCGATAGAGGTATCGGGGGGCAGCATGGATTTTTCGATCCACGCGCTGATGGCGGTTCCCTCATTTAAAATCGATATCCATGCATAGTCGCCGCGTACCATCACATCGCCAATAAGCTCGCCCGTTATCTCTACCTGGTGCCCGTCATAGGCTTTCGCGTTATCGATGAGCTTCAAGGCGCTTGTTTTGACAATGCTCATGGTTTGCTCCTGGGCGAAAACCTCTCCCTGAAACGCCAAGAGCATAATTAAAAGCGGCAAAGGAAACCACAGTTTGCTTTTCATCGCCTGCTCCTCTTGAAGAGAGATGCCGCAAAGCCGATCGAGGCCAGGATGGCCATGAACTCGAGGCGTCCGGCCCACATGACGAATATGTATATATACTTCAAAATTGTGGGCATTGAAGGGCTTGTGACTCCTATCGTAAGCCCGACGTTCCCCGTGATCGACGCGACTTCAAAAATAGACTCCATAATCGGATAGCCGGCGGCGCATGTCGCGAGCACGACAGCCGTGAACATCACCACATAGAGCAATACAATGCTTGCGGCGTTCCGTACCTGCTGATCCGCCAAAGTTCTCTCCCCATGATAATGAAACTTCTCTATGGAAATCGCCGAAGAGGGATTCAAGAGTCGCTTCGTATCCTGGAGTATCGCCTTGAAGAGTATCCCAATCCTGAGACCCTTGAATCCTCCAGCGGTCGAACAAGCCGAGCCGCCTATAAGCATCGCGACAACCATGGCGACCAATCCGACATTACCCCATTCGTTCGCGAATTGGTTGGCGTATATCGTCATGAAGCCTGTCGTGGTGTGCGCCGAGGCGAGTTGGTAATAGCCTTTCCTGATGAGCATGCCTATGCCGGGATAGACCTTAAGCTTCATTAGAGCCCATCCGACAATGAACGATAAAATCATCATCGTCGTTCCGAATGATAGCGTCTCGATATTTCGGAACAACTCTTTCCTGTTGCCTCGAATTACCGCTGAGTGGAGCGCGAAATTAAACGACCCGACCATAAAGAAAAGAAAGGTGAGCAGTTCATAGAGCGCGCTGTGATAGTACAGTATGCTCTGCGACATTGGGGCGAAGCCGCCGGTGCTCCATGCGGCCATGTAGACCCAAAGCCCATGGAGGAATGCTCTGCCTGGACTCAGGCCAATGGCGATCCCCGCAACCCACAACAGCGCGGTGCCGATAACAAGGTAGACAAGACTGATGCGCCAGATCGATGAAACGGTATGGGTTACGCTCGGGAAAAGGCGCTCATCTTTGCCTTCCCCCACATAGAAACCATAGCTTCCCCCTGTCCCGTCGACGAAAATAGCCAAGGCGAGCACGACGATGCCTTGGCCTCCAACGAAGGTCAAGAGATGGCGCCACATGTTGAGGCCATTGGAAATATGGTCCAAGTCCTGGATCATTACGAGGCCGGTGGTTGTCAGTCCGCTCATGACATCAAACATGCAATCGAGATAGGAGAGGTAGTGACCAGACAGCCAATACGGAAACGCCGCGAGAATCATCGCCATGATCCACGATACCGCGGCGGTGACCATGCCATGAGTCCAGCTCGGCCGCTTTATCGCTTTGCCCAGAAGGGTAAACCCAGCGCCGACCGACAGTATCAAGCCGAACGAGAGGATAAAATCAAACATGACCTTGTATTCGCCCGAAACAAGCGAGGTGAAGATGGGAATCCAATAGATAAGGGACATGCCTATCAGGATCTTGCCTGAAAAATAGACAATGATCCTGATGTCGTCGAGACGCGCTGAAGATTTCATAGTATGTCCGCAATCCATGCGCCCAATACAATCATCAGACATCCAGCGATACCAAGCGCTAGAGCGAACAATAGCTCCGCCGCGATGCCTTGCGCCGCGGGAGATGCCTCCATTCGGGCTTTTATGCGCTCCACCATTATCTGCCTCCCCCAATGAGGGCGCGTCGCAGAGAGTTGGCGTCATTTCGATTGACGAGCGCGAACACACGATCTTCCGCTTTCAGGATGCTTTGTCCTCGAGGCAGGTAGGCGGATTCACCTTGCAGTATAGCGATCAGTAGCGATTCTTTCGGCAGCTCCAAGTCGCTCACCGCCATGCCGATTACGGGTGAACTCTGAGTGATATCAACTTCCGCAAGCTCAATATCGCCTCTGTCAAAAATCGAGGTCAATCGCAAGCCATTTGATGGGAGCACGTTGCTGATCGTTTTGGCCGCCAATGTTGTCGTATTGATCACGGCATCGATACCGAGATTCCTGAAAAGCGTTTCATTCGCGGGATCGATAACACGGGCGATGCAGTTCTTGACGTGATAATGCTTCTTGGCTATCTGACACGCGACCAAGTTGTCCGCATCACTGCCGGTAACGGCGACGAAGTAGTTCGCCTTTCCCGCACCCGCGTCTTTTAATATCCATTGATCGGTGCCGTCCCCGCACAGCACGGTTATTGAAAGGCTTCGCGCCACGAATACGCTGCGGGATTGATCCTTCTCGATGAGGACGACTTCATACCCTGATCCAACAAGAGTCTTCGCGAGATGAAAGCCAACCTTTCCCGCGCCTACAACGACAATGCGTTCCATTTTGCGTGCTCCTTTCCTTTATTTTCGGGAAACTAGAACCGTGTCGTCGGGGCGGACAGCGTCTTTGCCGTAGAGCCGGGAAAACAGCCCTGAGCGTACTAACCCCGCGACCTTTGTGCCTTTTGAGATTTCTATCTGCGAATACTTCTTGCCAATCCATTCCTCGAGTGGGTGTACGCAAATCATGTTCGGATCGACGTAAGCGACGATCGGCGAAAATCTGTCGCGGGAGACTGCCTCAAGCACTTGGTTGATTCCCGTTATGGTGGGACATACCGTCCCGAGGCCAAGTTTTCTATAGAAGGCTTCCTTTTCCGAATCCGCGATGCGCGCGAGCACTTCCTTTACGCCAAAACAGGTGCGCGCGGATTGAGCGCAAAAAACATTGACGTTATCATCGCCGGTCACGGCAATAAAAAGATCCGCTCGACCGATTCCCGCAAGATTGAGGACTTCAGAATCCATAGGATTCCCGTCCACGATTACCCCGTCGAAATTCTCCCCGAGCCTTCCCGCCGTCAAGCCTTCATCGATGACAACGACATCATCCTTGCGGGATGACATGGCTTGCGCAAGACCGACACCTAACCTTCCGCTCCCCGCGATGACTACGAACATAGATTCCTCCCTTCAGGAACCAATCTAGCGATTTGAAAGCAGGGCAGGAATAGAGAATGCGTTAAGGAGGAGGCGCTGTTGGTTAAGAAATCATTAAGAGTTGGGATTGGAAAGGATGGCACTGCCTGGCCAAGAACCTCGATCGTTCAATAAAAAAAGCTAATAAGCCTTTTTTAAAAAAAGGTTTATTAGCTTCTAGCCCCTAGGGGAGTCGAACCCCTCTTTAAAGATTGAGAATCTTTTGTCCTAACCGATAGACGAAGGGGCCTCGTGAAAGAAATGGCTCTCTATCCGAGAGCCATTTCTTTCACGGACGAGAATCCCGCCTAACGGCGACATTCTCGTAGACTACCGATTCGCAAACGATTTTCCCCAGGGAGGATTTGAACCCCCACAAGCAGATCCAGAGTCTGCCGTGCTACCATTACACAACCGGGGAATGACAATCGACGGCAGTAAAAATACCTCCACCAAAGGCTTTTAGTCAATACCTTCTTCCGCCGCGCGCGGCATAAAGGCCGATCCCGATCCGCATCCTCGCCCAAAAACGGCGATTCAGATGAATTATAGAGGTTGACAAGTCGCAGAGGGGGATTTATTCTATAAGGGAAATAGACATGCACAATTGTGCATTATGATTTTTAATCGCACCGAAACCTCGCCATTGGAAGGAGCATCGGATGACTGGTGGAATCGCGCGCAATACGGATCGGCTTTTCGATGACAAAGGGCATCTTTTTTTGCTCGCTCTCGATCACGCGCAGAGCGGCGTGACGCCTGGCTTGGAAAAATCCACCGAGCTCATGGAGAGGCTATCCGGCTCTTCCCTCAATGGCTTTATACTGAACGTGGGCATGGCTTCCAGAATGGCGGCTCCCTCCTTTCTGCGCAAGAAGCTGGTGCTGCGCACCTCCTTCGGCGGCTCCCAGCTCGCGAACGAATACGCGGCGGTGCATGCCAATCATGTGAGCCCCGAAACGGCGCTCGCCCTGGGCGCCGACGCCGTGCTCATGATGGCGGTGATAGGAGGGCCCGATCATCGAAGCCTGCAGGCGATGGCCGCGGACATAGACTCCTATCACCGGCTCTCCATTCCCGTTATCGCCGAGATTATCGCTTCCGATTTCAGCAAAACGAGCACCTTCGACATTCAGTACCACGGGGCGAGGATAGCGGCCGAATTGGGAGCCGACGTTGTCAAAGCCTTCTTTGTCGAGGGCTTTGACAAGGTGACGGCTTCATGTCCGGTGCCACTCATCCTGGCGGGCGGACCGAAGGACAGGGATATTTTTTCGGTCGCGGCTCAAGCGTTGCGGGAAGGGGCGAGGGGGTTCGCCTTCGGCAGGAATATTTTCCAAGCCGAGGCTCCCGGGGAAATCGTCGCAAAACTCGGAGCGCTGCTGTGATGAGCGGGGCCGAAGTCAAGGCGACCAGGGGAAGGGGAGGGGATCGATGAAAACCGGACCCGATGTTTCTACCATCTATAGGATCGCTCGATATTATTATGCCGATGGGCTTTCGCAAGAAGAGATAGCCGCTAAGGAGGGGTTTTCGCGTTCCCAGATTTCCAGGCTCATCGAACGAGCCAGGGATCTCGGGCTCGTCAAGATAACCCTCATCCCGCCCACCGACCTGCGGACCGAGGAATTGGCCAGGACGCTCGCGGCTCGATTGGGGCTTGTCTCGGTAATCGTCGTTCCGGTGAGGAAGAGCGCCGACGCCGACGAAATCGCCATGGCCATCGCCACGAGGGCGGCGGATCTCCTCCCCGAACTTCTTTCCGGCTTTGATATTGTCGGCCTTGGCTGGGGCAATACCGTCTACAAGACGGCGGAACTTCTGCCGAAAGGCTCCGGCAAGGGGGGGAAGCCGCTTTTCGTGCCGCTCATCGGGATCTCTGGCGACGATAATCCCAATCTTCAGATCAATACCATTATCGATCGTTTCAGTTCCTCTTTCAGGGCAAAAGGGCTCTTCGTGAATATCCCCTCGGTGAGGGAAAAAAACGCGCCGCTTTCTAAAATAGAGGAACAGAGGGTAGCTATCCTCGAGGAGCGATGGGCGCGGGTGGAAGCCGCGGTCATTGGGCTCGGGGCGCCCCCTTCCGATTCGCCCAACCTTATCGACGAATTGCCGATCGAATACAAGGCGGAACTGAAAAAAAGCAAATCATGCGGCGATATCCTCGCCCACTTCTTCGATAGCGATGGGGAAATCTTCAAGCCGGAGCATGGCTATGATTTGCTCGCCATCGATATGGAAAAGCTCTCGAAGGTTAAGCGTTCAATCTGTCTGGCTGGAGGCGGAAACAAGCAGGCGGGCATCATCGCCGCGGCGAAGGCCGGATATATCACCGATCTCGTGACGGATGAATGCACGGCGATCGCCGCTCTCGATCTCATCGGCGGGGAAGAAGAACCGCGGCGCTCGAGCAAGCCCACAAGCATGGCAAAGAAAGGAGAAGCCTCGCGGAGCGGGGCAAACAGCAAATGAAAGCGCTCGTCTATACCGGTATTGGGCATCTGGAGATGCAGGAAAGGCCGAAGCCCGAAGCCGATTTCATCGTCAAAGTACTGGGCTGCGGCATTTGCGGCACCGATCTCAAGACCTATCAGAAAGGGCACCATTTTTTCCCGCCTCCCGCCGTTCTGGGCCATGAGTTTTTCGGCCTCGTGGAAAAGGCTTCGCCAGCAAGCGGATATTCCATCGGGGATCCGGTCGTTGTGGCGCCCTACGCCGAATGCGGGTCCTGTCCGCGGTGCCGCGCTGGCGCGGGGACGCTTTGCAGGAGCAAATCCTTCGTGGATGGAGGCGCTTTCTGCGAATATGTGGGCATTCCAGCCGACTATGTCGCCACCGGCGTCTTCCGGATTCCCCTCATCGACGACAGTTTCAGCCTGGTGGAACCGCTCGCCTGCGTCCTGAATGGCTTCGAGCATCTGAAACTTCGTGAGGGCAGCAAAGCGCTTGTTGTGGGTTCGGGCCCGATGGGCGCGCTTTTCGCCCTTGTATTCAGGGCTCAGGGAGTACCCGTGACCGTTGTGGAACCTGGGGCGATGCGCAGGGAAAAGGTAGCTTCCTGGGGGATCGATGCGAGGGAACCCGGCGATCTGGCGGCTGGGGAATACGACAACATCGTGATCGCCGTGAACAAGAAGGAGCTCGTGTCCGACTACGTAAAGGCTGTGGCCGACGCGGGCACCGTACTCATGTTCTCGGGGCTTTCGAAGGAGGAAATCGTCGCGATCGATGCCTACGCGATCCATTACAGGGAAGTTTCGCTGACGGGAAGCTTCGGCTATGCCATGCGGCATTTCAGGAAAGCCCTTGCCCTTATCACCGATCATCGGGAGATGTTTTCCCAGGTCATCACGCACCGGATGCCTCTCGAGGAAGGAACCGCCGCCTTCAACCTCCTGGCTTCCGGCCAGGCCTTCAAAATCATCCTCAAGCCATAGGATCGAAGCATGAAGCTAGGCATTCTTTTTGGACCGGCCTCGGGTGAAGGCGCTCCGATGCGCGCCGAAAGACTTCTGGCTCAGCGACTGGAAGGGCGAAGCGTGGCCGTGTGCGGCGGTGTCTTCGCCGGAAGCGGCAAGCAAGCCGGCTGGACGATCCTGAAAGCCGCGCCGGCATCCGGATACCTGGAAAACCTGAGGGGAGCCGTCGCGGCGCTGGAAGCCTGGGGAGCTGATCTTCTTGTCTGCGTGGGGGGAGACGGACTCGCTTCCTACGCCGCGGATGCCATGCTGAAGGGCCCCCGTCCCATGGCGTTGCTGGGCATCGCCGCCGGCACGATCAATGTGGGTCCCATTGTCACCGTGGACATCGATGCGATTCCCTCCCTGGATCTCGATACGCTTTCTTACGGGACAACGGCGGCGGTGGAAACGCTTGTGGATGGTACACATCTCGCCTATGGCTTCAATGATGTCGTCATTGGCGACACCTTCCTCGGCACGCTCGAGGGGAGGATCGCGAGCCTCTCGGTGCGAGCCCTCCTGGAGCGCGGCGAAAAGTTGGGCTGCGCGCCAAGCCCCTCAATCACGGGCTCCAATTTCTGCGTCAAGAAGAATGGGATTGCCATCCCGAGGGGAATGGCCGCGCCGGCTCAGGTGATCGTATCACCCTTGGGAAGCCGGGAGTTTTTCGCCAGGGCGGTGACGGGCATTCTCTGCAACGCCGCCTATATGAGAGGCGCCGCGGCCCTCGCGCTTTTCGATTCTGTTATCGTGAGCGCGGGAAGCCCGGAGCGTGGATTTTCCAATTTTTCGGCATCGGAGCAACTTCTTTTCGGACCAGGGGATACCGTGGAGCTTTCGGGCCTAGGGCCCGCCGGTCAGATCATTGTCGACGGGAACCCTTTCATCAGGAGCGGTGAAGTCGTGAGCTTCATCTCGGTGATGGATCTGGTGTGCATCGCGAGTATGCCCGGACTTGGCAGGGAGGATGGCGATGAAAGCCGAAAAGCGTAGCCCCCGTTCGCGCAACAATCTTCAAGCCCGGGAACAGCGGCGGGCTGCGGCGGTGATGATCACACCCCTCTTTCTCACCCTCTTTTTCCTTTTTTTCCTGCCGGTTGTTTTCGTGGTGGCGATGAGCCTTACGAATTGGAGCCTCACCACGCCGGCGCGCGACTTCGTTGGAACCAAGAATTTCCGTTTTGTCCTCAACGATGAGCGATTCTGGAAGGCCATGGGGAATACTGTTTTCTATACCGCCATCAAGCTCGTGGCCGACACGAGCATTGCCCTCTTCATAGCGACGCTCCTGGACAGGAAGATTCATTTCAGGAGATTTTTCAGGATCGCGCATTTCGCCCCCGTCGTGGTGCCGATAACCGCTTCGAGCCTCATTTGGCTCTGGTTTTACGATCCGGGAATCGGACCCTTGAACCAAGTGCTGGTCAGCCTCGGGCTTCCGGCGATGCAATGGCTCTATAGCGAGAAGACAGCCCTGCTGTCGGTCATTCTGTTTTCCGTATGGAAAGGCCTGGGCTACAATGTCATCCTTTTCCTGGCGGGACTCCAGAGTATACCGGAGTCATACCTCGAGGCGGCGAGGATCGACGGCGCGAGCGAGCGCCAGGTCTTCTTCAAAGTGAAGTTGCCTTTGCTGGCGCCGGTAACCTCCTTCGTGATCATGATGGGGATCATCAACTGCCTCAAAGTGTTCACCGAGGTGGACGTGATGACACCCAATCATGGTCCTCTCGAATCGACGCTCCTCCTTGTCACCTACATCTACGACCAGTCCTTCGTGCGGGGCAAAATGGGGCGCGGCGCGGCGGCCGCCCTCGTCCTTTTCATCGTCATATTCGGGTTTACCCTCGTGCAGCGCGCTTTCGGGCGGAAAAATGTCAGCTACGACTGAAAGGAGGAAGCGATGAAAGGCAACCTGAAAAAGCGCTATCCGGTATTCTTCGTTTTCCTCATCCTGAGCTCGGCGCTCATGATCTTCCCCTTCGTGTGGATGTTCCTTTCAGCCTTCAAGACTTCGGCCGATGTCTACAGCTATCCGCCCAAATGGATCCCGAGTTCATTCAAGTGGACCAATTTCGCCGAAGTGTTCAAAAAAATTCCTTTCCTGAGATTCTACGCGAACAGCATAGGCGTTGCCTTTATCCAGACCTTCCTGCAGATCGCCATTTCGGCGATGGGAGCCTTCGCCCTTACAAAACTCGAATTTCCCGGCCGCAGGAAAATGTTCAGCTTCATGCAGAGCAGCATGTACGTACCCGAAGTCGTCACGATGATACCGCTCTTCCTCCTCGCTTCCTGGGCCGGACTCGTGGATACCTACGCGGGACTCATCCTCCCCGGGCTCAATTGCGCTTTCACGACGATCCTTCTCATGTCGTTTTTCCAGACAATACCGAACGACCTCATCGACGCGGCAAAAATAGACGGATGCGGCTATTACCGCATCTTCCTCCAAGTGATGCTGCCCAATTCCAGAACGGCGATCGGCACGGCTTCCCTGTTCGCCTTTCTTACCCACTGGAGAAGCTACATGTGGCCTTTGATCGTCACGAACAACGTGAAGATGAGGACGCTTCCCATTGGCCTCAAGTATCTCGTCCAGGAGACTTCATCCGAATACCAGACCCTGATGGCCGCCTCGCTCATGGCGATCATACCAGTGCTGGTGGTGTACATGCTAATGGAAAAGGAATTCGTGCAATCGATCACCTTGACGGGACTCAAGTCCTGAAGCGAAACCCCGAGCCGACCTGGGTGCGGCTCGATACAAGGAAGTAAATACTTCCAGGAGGCATTCAATGAAACGCATGGTAACGATGTTCGCCGCATTGCTTCTTCTGTGCGCGGCCGCGATCCCGGTCGCCGCCCAGA